>OEIV010001077.1_pt1 | contig 13224 bp, 13 predicted proteins | sample 1539231 | NCBI WGS metagenome assembly OEIV01 (sample SAMN03794762, study PRJEB22550) | activated sludge metagenome | feature: wastewater treatment plant; material: activated sludge; isolation source: Wastewater treatment plant of a petroleum refinery complex | place: Argentina: Buenos Aires ...
TTGCTGGTCGTCTAGAACTGTTTTAAACGCTTCAAGTGTTTTGGGGTCAACGGTCTTATATTGAATAGTGAGTACTCCCTCATTGTAGCGAGCTTCGTTGCGTGGAATATCTATGAAACTTTGGGTACGAAGCAAGGCGAAGCCGATAGCGGCACCAAGTATAATAAAGATCAACACAAAACGGTGACGCGTACCCATGATGATGAGCTCTTGTCCTTTTTTCTGTATTTTTTCGCTAAGTTGCTTCATGTCTTTCATATATTTTTCTCGATTATGGCCTTATAAATGCTTTAAGTGAAAAACTTACATTGGTGATTTGCCCAGGTACGTCTTTGTCGGGGCTTATCTCTAGCGAGTCAACCTGCACAAGTCGGCCATTCATTTCAATTTCTTGGAGAAGTTTCAGAAGCGTATCATAACTAATTTCTGATACCGACATAGTGAATGGATACGAATACACACCCGGTACTTCCTTGTAGGCTTCAGTTCCTGAAAGGTCGGAAGGACTTTCAGAATTATTAAAACTGAGGGCACCTAGTTTCTGAAGTGGTATGCCTACTTGCTGACTTGCAGTATAGATAATGTCGGCAACAAGTTTCTCCTGCTGTTTAGTAGTTGGGAGGAGGGTGTCGAGTAGCTTTGTCGCTTCGTCGAGATTGCCACCGCTATCTTTTGCTTTTTTAAGTGCTATTATTTTTTCTTGCGCGATATCGGCATCCGCTTGAAGGTCGGAAATTTTATGCGCGCGTGATTCAAGCTGGGTATTGCCCCAGTAGAATGCGCCAATAATGGCACCGAAAGCTACTATAGTAGTCACAATCATTACGACATAAAACTTTTTTGCGTTGAGATGCATTATTGTGCACCTCCTTGTTGCTGGGCCTGCTCGGTCGCTGCCGCAGCATTGGCGGCTGCTTCTTTAGCTTTCTGCTTTTTTATGGCATCAGCAGTACCGGTAAAATTAGCAGTAATAGATGCATTGAACTGATATTCTGTTTGCGACGTATCGTCTTCGGAGGTACCTTTCGGTGTGAGTGTGGATATATCGGCTGCCTCAAAAAGATCGGAATCAATAAGGTTTCGTATCGTGGTAGGTCCGAGTTCTGCGGTTCTTAAATCGACATCCAGCTGTAGTGGGTCGGTGGTGGAGCCTCCGGTAAGTGCAAGGGCATTGAGGACCACTCCATCTGGTAATACGGCTGCAATTTTAGGGATGAGTTCTGAAAAACTTATAGATTTTTCATCAAGCAGTTTTGCAGTGTCGAGACGTGTTGCTACTTGCTCGATAGGCTTTATATCGTTTTCGAGTGCAGCTATTTCCAGTGCAGACTCGTCGAGCCGTTTCTTAAGTGCTGGTTCATCGGTAGCGATGAATTGTATACCAGCGATCATGATTCCTGCAGTCGCTAAAGCAGTAAGCGTTAAGGCTACGCTATAGCCAACTAGTGAGACGTTCTTTCTTCCATATCGGCGTTCTTCTTTAAGTGACGGTGGAACAAGATTAATCATGAAAGGAGCTCCTGGGGTTTTACCATGCTGAGTCCGCTTGCCGTTGTATAAAGCGTTGTTTCTAGCTCGTGTGGCGGTTGCAAATGGCCAAACGATACATTGTTCCAAGGAGCGCACAAACGTGTTGGTACTCGAGTTCTGTCAGTAATATAAGTACTTAAACCAGGCAAGTTGGCACCACCTCCGAGAATGATAATTTGGCCAATTGCGCCTCCTGCTGATTCACGATCTGAAAAATATCTAATAACTTTACGGATTTCCCCAATAAGTTTATTTAATTCAGGTTCTGCAGCTTTCACTATTTTATCTTGCTTCTTGCTTAGCTCTAATCCGTACCTTGTTTTAATACTGTGGGCTTGTTGTAGACTTATTTCTAGTGCATCAGATATGTTTTGAGTAATACGCTCGCCTGAACAATCGACAGTTCCGGTTGCTCGAATGGCTGATCCGTCATAAATAGATAAATCACACGCAGTAGAGCCTATGTCCACGATAAGTGTCGGAACTTCGTGTGCTTCAGCATGGATGACGATTCTAGTAACGGCCGAGATATTTGATTCTATAAGGCCGACTTCTAGCCCTAGTGCGCGAAACACCAGTACATAGGAGTCAACAATATCTTTGGGGCAAGCAACGATCTGTACTTCAAGACTTCCATCATCTAATGTACGAACAATACTAAAGTCATAGTACAAATCCTCTACTGCAAGCGGGATCGACTGGTCGACCTCGAGTTCTACAGCGCTTGAAAGATCTTTAAGGTTCATCTTTGGGAGCGTTATGACTCGACTGAAGCTGTGCGCATTTGGTAGTGAAGCGGCAACATGCCGAGTTGTAAGATGTCCCACAATGTTGTGCTCAAGAAGTTCATAAGCGGCTTTAATTATTATTTCTGGGTCTATGATGACCCCATCTTTAATAGCACTAGGGTCAAAAGTGGTAGTACCATAGCCAACAACCACTGCACCTTTTGCAGTTTCATTTATTTGCATGACCTTAATTGAGCTTCGCCCAATGTCAAACCCAAACATCGGTCTATCTTTGAAGAATATGCCCATCCCGTTTGTCTTCTTGTTGTCCTTTTACAGATAATACTACTTATGCTAAGTATAGACGAAAGTGCCAATTGTTGCGAATAGTTTATTTTCAATAAAATGATAAACACCCGCTGTTTTCACACGCGGGTGTTTATCGTATAGTCGTAGCTTTTGTTTAGTTCAAGCTCGTCTTTTGGTACTTGTTGCCGGTTTCTCGTTCAAGGTAAGAAGCGAGAACGTATTTCGTACAAGTAGCACCAACGGTACTTTGTGCACCTGCAGTCGTACAGCCATACGCAGCATAGATGTATTCATTTGTGTTAGCTGGAGTAAGCGTTGGAGCGGTTGTGCTCGTGATGAATCCACCAGTGTAGGTGATTGCTGTTCCATCAGCATCGTTCAATGCCTCAGCGTCGATACCTGCAAGTACGGTTGTACTTAGGTTGCCATCTGGGTATCCACCGTTTTCGTTGTAGTACTCTTCAAGCTTCTGGTAGATGCTGTTGATGTCGTTCTTTCTTACTGTGTCACGACCCTTAGCTTGTGCACCTTGAAAGTTTGTAAGCACTAAGGTAGCCAAGATACCGATGATAGCGATAACGATCAAAAGCTCGATGATCGTAAAGCCGGCTTGTAAATTCTTTTGTAGTTTGAGCATTGGAGCCCACCTCCTTATTTTAATTGTAAAGCGTACTTATGGACTTAATGAACATAAGGCTTATGGTTTAGAGTATCTATGAGACTACGTCGTGTGTCAAGGTTTTTTGTTAAATCTTATTAGCAAGCGAGCTGATAGGGCCAATAACGCTCGCAGCTATCAGTCCAACCATGCCACCCATAACAACAATCAAGATTGGTTCGAGGATTGAGCTTAATCCATCAACTGCAGCATCGACCTCTTCTTCATAAAAATCAGCCACTTTTACGAGTACCGTGTCCGTTTGTCCTGTCTCTTCGCCAATTCCGAGCATCTGGCTCACAATTGGAGGGAATACTTTACTTTTCGTGAGTGAAGCACTCAGTGGCTCGCCATTGGCTACGCTTTTTGCGCTATCAAGCAATTCTTTTTCAACGACTGCATTACCTAAAGCGCGCGCCGTAATTTCGAGCGCGTCTAAAACAGTGACACCCGCGCCCATTAAACTGGCAAAAATACGGGAAAAGCGGGCTACGATTATTTTCATAACGATAATATTTATACCCGGAAGTCGTAGTAAGAGTTGGTCCCGTTTTCGACGACCGGTGGGAGTTTTTAAGAATTTCCGAAGGTATATAGTCGTACCAACTACCACTCCAACGTGGACAAACCAGAAATCTATGAGCACATGACTTATGCCGAGCATCACTTTTGTCATGGTTGGCAGTTCGCCCCCGGTAAGGTCGGCGATGATGGTTCCCACTTTTGGAACGACAACGGTCATGAGTGCGATAAATACGAGTACTGTAATAGTAATTAAGACGAGCGGGTAGGTCATTGCCGATTTGAATTTAGCCCGTATTGCAGCGTCTTTTTCTTGTTGAAGTGCTAGTTTTTTTAAGATTTCGTCTAAAATACCACCTGCTTCACCCGCTCGAATCATATTTATATAAATTGGGTTAAATATATCACTATGTTTTTCAAGCGCGTCTGCGAAAGCCATACCACCTTCTACATCCTTACTTATTTGCATGAGGTGTCGCTTTAAGCCTTCACTTTCTGTTTGTGCTTGCATGGTGGAAAGGCTTCGTACCAAAGGAACGCCCGCATTAATCATGGTGGCGAGCTGACGTGTAAATATGACGAGATCTTTGGATTTTACCTTTTTACTTTTGTCAAAAATGCCAATAGAAATTTCACCTTTTTTCTTTTCAACTTTTTTGATTACGATTGGTTTTAAGCGCAATCGAAGCAGTGCACTCCGCGCTGCTGCTTCATCGGCAGCTTCAAGAACGCCTGAGTGTTGCTTCTGATCGTCACCTGTAGCGGTATATTCAAACTTACTCACGAGTTACCCTTAGGATTTCTTCAATGCTCGTCATTCCTAGCAGGGCTTTAATCAAACCATCTAGCTGCATGGTTACCATGCCTTCTTTAATAGACTGGGATTGAATTTCTTCACTGGTTGCATTTGATACGATAAGTTTTTGAATATTATCAGTGTTTTTAAGAACCTCATAAATACCCATCCGACCCTTATAGCCGGTACGCTCATTAGGGAGGTCCGACTTTGGTCGCCATAATTGCAACTTTGTAGTTTTTGGTTGACCGAAGTGTTCTTGTGCTTGTTGTAAGAGCTTCAATATAGCATCCCAGTCCGTTTTGGATTTTATGCCAAACACTCGCTCAATTTCTTTACGCTCTTCATCACTTGGAATATATTGTTCACAATCTTCAGGCACGAGTCTTCTCACAAGACGCTGACCAATAACCACACGGATCACGCTTGCGATGAGAAATGGCTCGATATCCATGTCAAGTAATCGTGGTAAGCACGTTGCGGCGTTGTTTGTGTGGAGGGTGCTAAAAACAAGATGTCCCGTTAAAGCCGCTTGAACACCAAGGCCCGCTGTTTCGCCATCACGAATTTCACCAACCATAATAATGTTCGGATCTTGACGTAGCAGCGCGCGGAGCCCCGCCACAAAGGTCATTCCGGCGACGGGGTTTACTTGCGTCTGATTGACCCCCTCTAATTTGTATTCGACCGGATCTTCAATCGTACTAATATTAACGTCAGGTTTATTCAGAATATGAAGAACGCTGTGGAGGGTTGTTGATTTACCAGAACCGGTCGGACCGGTGACAAGAATCATGCCGTGTGGCTGTTTTGCAGCGTCAATGATATCATCGAGTGCCTTACCCCAAAAGCCGAGCGTTTCGAGACTGAGAGGTTCACTCGATTCGTCGAGCACACGCATCACCACCTTCTCGCCCTCGGTGATAGGGAGCGTCGACACACGAAAGGCGAACACCCTTCCGTTCATGGTGATTTTGAAGCGACCATCTTGAGGTGCTCGGCGTTCATCTATCTTTAGATTTGCAAGGATTTTAATCCTCGAAACAAGCGCGCTCAATGTCCGTTTTGGTAATCTGTTTGCTTCACGCAAGACGCCGTCCACTCGATATCTGATAATAACGTGACGATCGCGAGGTTCAATGTGAATATCGCTCGCACCAGATTTGACTGCGTATTCTATGATAAGGTTAACGGTCTGAGCAATAGGCGAATCTTCGGCTATATCTTCTTCGGTGATGTCTTCATCGTCTTCTTCGTCTTCACTCGTTTCACCGGTAACGATTTTCGAAATTTCACTACCAATGTTTCCACGATACTGATCAAGGGCACTCAATATATTGAAATGGGTTGCAATAAATATCTTAATTTTTTGTCCAAACAACTTGTGTAGTACGTCGAGTGCCTGTAAGTCGTCCGGATCTTCCATGGCGATGGACTTAAGCGCATCTTTATCGTCTATCGATCCATCAAATACGACCATGTTATATAACTTAGCGATATGTTCTGGCAGTTGTTTCAGAACTTCTTTGTTGAGTTCTTTTACGTTTATCTCAGCAAAGGGAACGCCAATTTCATCGGCGTACGCTTTCGTAAGCTCCGAATCACTCATCACATTTTGCTTAATGACGAGCTCAAAGAGTTCAATCTTTTCAGTTTTTGCTTGTTCTACAAGTGTGGCAATTTTTTCTTCGTCAAAAGCACCGCTCTTGCGTAGTATCTCAAGAATCGTAGTTTCAGGAATTCTCATGTGAATAATTTTTTGGCTTTTAGCCACCCTTTATCAAGAAATATCGTAACATGCTTACGCTTTTCATGCCACTGAGTAATACTAGGTTGATTTATACAGACGTAAAAACTTAACGCGTAAATAGTAATGTTTAGATACTCGCGCTATAATGGAATTGATACGTCAAAAATAACTTTTTAAGCTGGAGGGGTACATGGCAAAAGAGAAGGCATCTAAAAAGCTCGAAGAAAAATCAGCTGACAAAGAAGGAAAGCTGAAAGCGCTCGGTCTCGCAATGGACCAAATTGAGAAACAGTTTGGTAAAGGTTCGATTATGCACCTCGAAGGCGATAATCGCATAGAGGTAGAATGCATTCCTACGGGATCATTGTCACTAGATATCGCACTCGGAGGCGGGATACCAAAGGGCCGTATTATTGAGATTTATGGTCCAGAAAGCTCAGGAAAGACAACACTTTCACTCCATGCAATAGCTGAAGTGCAAAAAAAAGGAGGCATTGCAGCATTTATCGATGCCGAGCATGCGCTTGATCCTTCGTATGCTAAAAAATTAGGTGTTGATGTCGAGCGACTGCTCGTTTCTCAGCCAGATAGTGGTGAGCAGGCACTCGAGATTGTCGAAACGCTGGTGAGAAGCAACGCTGTTGATATCGTGGTCATTGACTCTGTTGCCGCACTTGTACCTCAGGCTGAAATTGAAGGTGACATGGGCGATTCACACATGGGCTTACAAGCACGCCTCATGAGCCAAGCACTTCGAAAACTGACAGGTATCATTAATCGAAGTAAGTGTACGGTCATTTTCTTAAATCAGTTGCGTATGAAAATAGGAGTTATGTTCGGAAATCCAGAAACCACCACTGGCGGTAACGCATTAAAATTCTATGCAAGTGTACGAATGGACATCCGCAGAACTTCGCAAATAAAAGTGGGCGAAGATGTTATCGGAAACCGCGTAAAAGTTAAAATTGTTAAAAACAAAATTGCACCCCCGTTCAGACAGGCAGAATTTGACATCATGTATAACCAAGGTATTAGTACCGAAGGTGACGTGCTTGATCTAGCAACAGAGAAAGGTATTGTAGAAAAGGCAGGCGCATGGTTTGCCTATGGGGGAAGTAATGTGGCTCAAGGTCGTGAAGCAGCGAAACAATATTTGAAAGATCACCCAGACGTGTTATTAGAGATTGCACAAAAAGTTCGCGAAGTAAGTGAAGCTTAATCAAAACTAAAAGAAGATTAATCTGGTGGTAATAAGTGCGATAAAGCAACAGGTAAATGACCCCAATCGGGTAAGTATATTTATGGACGGCAAGTATGTCTGCTCATTAACACTGGATCAATTGCTGGCTGAAAAGTTAAAGAAAGGTCTTGAAGTAGATGACGCGATGCTTGCGCGATACAAAAAATTGTCCGAAGAGGGAAAAGTGCGAGCTCGAACGCTTGAATGGATTTTGTCACGACCACATTCCGAGAGAGAACTACGTGAATATTTATTTCGTAAAAAAGTAGAACTAGATTTTGTAAATGCATTGGTAGGTGAGTGCATCGAAAAAAAATACCTCGATGAGGTACGCTATGCTGAATGGTCGTATGAAAAAGGTAAACGTAAGCACAAAAGCGAACGAATACTAAAACAAGAACTCAAATCTCAAGGTGTTACCGATGAGACTATACAAAATATAGTAACAAATAACGATGAGAACTTAAATGAGAGCAAGGTGCTCAAGGAATTACTTAACAAGTTACGAAAAAGATCGAGATATGCAGACCAGACACGACTTATACGCTACTTGCTCTCTAAGGGTTTTCGGTATGAGTTGATTAAAGAAGCTTTAAATGACGGTGAATAAATAATTATGCAGTTTGTCGTGCACGTTCGGTCACACCAATTCGTTCATCAGCGCTTTTTACTATAATATTTTTATCTGTTATTTCTATGATTTGTGACCTGTCAATTATAAGTTGACGACCAGAAAAATTCTTTAACAGACTTTGGGTTACGTATATTTTTTGAATAAATAGTGATGCATCATCGACAGCGTAATCAGCAACCTTCCCGACGGTTCTTTTTCGGTCGTTCTTGACTGTTTTGCCAATAACTTCAAATCCAATATCTATCACGGGTTTTAAGCGCACGAGATCATCAGTAGGCGTAAGCGCAGTATGATCATCAACCACAATTCCCTTGCTTATAATGTCTCTAACATCGCCCGCAGGTAAAATGTATGATTCCCTTTCTTTTATAGCCGTAGCATACCAACCTTCAATTTTAAGATTATTTGGGTTAATGACAGGGCTTAAAGCCTGACCAATCGGTCCGCCCGTACGCAGTGATAGAATTTTGCGATCATAATAAATCTGCGAAAGCTGTAGCATGATGTTATGCATGTAGTATATCAGTACTGCTCACGAGCATACCTCCCCTTGTGTATAAGCTGGTATCATATGGTGATGAATGAAGAAGTTCATATTGTACATAATGAACAAGAAACCGTACGGATAGCTCAAGTATTTGCTCAGAGCATAGTAGCTGGTGATATCGTCTGGTTTATCGGTGACGTCGGAGCGGGAAAAACATCGTTTATACGTTCACTCGTTCATTACTTTAGTCCACAGGCGGACGTTTCGAGTCCAACATTCACGCTTGAACAGCAATATACAAGTGACCAATTTACTTTCTACCATTATGATTTCTATCGACTAGCTGATATTGGACTTGCACGTCATGAAATAGAGGAAAAAGTGGCAGAGTCAAACGCCGTTTTGCTCATTGAGTGGCCCGAGATTTCAACTGATTTTTTAGATGCAACTAAGACCATAGTGTTCGAGCGAATGCGTGAAGGTGAATCTTGGCGAAGGATTACAATAAAACATAAATGAGTGTAGCTATGCGCAATACTACTTTATATATACGTACCGACAAGCCAGAGGCGGAGTTGTATTTAAAACGAAATGACGAAATAGTGGCAAGTCATAAGTGGCACGCAGATCGTTCACTTTCAGATACAATTCTTAAATCAATCGATACTCTTTTGGTTTCGCAGGAAATGCAACTCACGGATGTATCGCACATAATTGTGTATCAGGGCCCAGGGTCTTTTACTGGTTTAAGAATCGGTATTAGCGTTGCAAATGCCCTCGCCTACGGGCTGGGAGTGCCTGTCGTTGGACTGAGTGGCGAAAATTGGTTGGAGATTCAATTTGATAAAGAGGTGCGAAGCAGTGGTCCCGTACTCCCTTTTTATGGGCAGGATGCACACATTACAAAACCTAAAAAGTAGACATTAATACAACGTATTAATTAAATAACTTGACAAGCATAACAGGTATACCTATAATTTAGTTTGTAGTAATTAAAAATACAAATTAGCATTTTTAAAAAAGAATCGAGGTGAGGGTTATGCGACGACATCTGAAATTACGTATTGGTACGCTATTGTTAGGTATCTTGTCGCCACTAGCGACGGCAATTCCAGCGCATGCTGCTACTACTACCTGGGTCGGTGGTGGCGAGTACGGGTGGACTGATGACGCAAACTGGAGTTCGGGATCCCCGGGCGCCAATGACACTGCGGTATTTTCAACTGACAGCCCACATAATTTAGAAGTGGGTATTCTAGGCACTTCACAATCTGTTGCTAAAATAGAATTTTCTGGCGAAGTACCTACATCAAGTGGACGGAATTATGTTATTTCAGGAAAAGGCTTGTCAATCTCAGAGGGAATAGAAGCCATAATGACTGGAGCTGGGGGTGATCATAGTGTCGGAGTAAGTGTTACTTTGACGGCTGATGCAACGTTTAAGACAAGTGGCGTTGATACTTTGGCAATTGGCGATGACAACAAAACATTGGATTTAGGCTCTCATGACTTAACTATTGATGCGAGTGGTGGTACTATTTCGATTCTTGGAGAAGTCGCTGGTAGTGGAAAGCTAATCAAGTCAGGTGATGGCAAATTAAAGCTTCTCGCTACTCCTGGTAGTGGATATTCAGGTTCAATCGATTTGAGTGAAGGTGTGTTGAGCATAGATGAAACTTTCGGTGCGGCAAATGTGACCATAAATGGCGGTACATTGAAGGGCTCAGGTTCGGTTGGTGAAATTACCATGACAAGCGGTACGATCGCACCAGGGAATAGCCCGGGCTGTCTCAACAGTAGCGACATGTCGCTTACCGGTGGAAGTTATGACGTTGAGCTTGGGGGAACATCAGTCACTAATTGTGAATACGATAATATGGTGGTGACTGGAGCAGTAGATCTTGGTTCGGACACTACTCTGAATCTCTCTCTTGTAAGTGAGTACGCACCTTCAAAAGATGACACCTACTCCATAATCTTAAACGACGGTACTGATGCGATTAGCGGTGCGTTCAAGGGGCTTGATGAAGGTGAGAAGTTTACTCTCGGGAGCTATACATACCAAATAAGCTATAAGGGCGGGGACGGTAATGATATAACTGTTAAGGTTACCGGTACGCCGAGCGCGCCAGACACAGGGAGCGAATCTATCTTGCAACGTCCTTGGATGACGCTCGCTTTAGCCGCATTTGTCGCATTAATCGGATTTAGCCATTACTACATTCGTACAAAAAAGCGCTAGAAATAAGCTTGTTCTTTACTTGAAAAACTAAAAAACTAAAAACCCATACAAACATGACGAATTTGCCAAATGCACGACTCTCACTTGCTCGTAGCAGGATGAGAAAATACGACACCTACGACCCTCGTCGTGCCTCGAACGTTCGTGTACGAATTTCTCCGAAGAATAGCGCATCTTTTAGCGACATTACACGCCGAAATATCATGCGAACAACGGTGAAGAGAAATATTCCACTGCATTTTGTTCGCAGCGCTGAAATGATTCAGAATCCTGTGCCAAGTGCTTCGATGTCTATTGCGCTACAGTCAGTTCGTAATGCTCATTTTTCTGACGCAGATTCTTTTGCCGATCAATTTCAAGGGGCGGCAATTGCAGGAAACCTCGACACTATTTCAAACAACAAAAAGCAAAAAATATTCTATGCCGTTGCTTGCTTGGTGTTTATATTCGCTCTAAGCGTTTCAATCCAGTCATTCATTACTAATAATCAAGCCAAGCAAAAGCTCGGTGTATTGGGTACACAAACAGGAACAGATGAATATGGGGTTTCGCAGGGTACGGCGAGTAATCCCGCCGAATCTGCTGTCTCAGAACAAACTATTGCCGCCTATCAAGTTGCCCCCAATTTACCGAGATACGTCAGAATACCTGCTCTTGAAGTATTTGCAAGGGTAAAACATTCAGGTTTAGAGTCGTCGGGTGCGATCGATGCTCCAAGAAATATCAATGACGTGAACTGGTATAACGAAAGCGCAAAGCCAGGCAATGAAATTGGATCGTCTTTGCTACTTGGCCATGTGTCAGGTTGGACAGCATCGGGTGTGTTTAAGCACATCGATAAATTAAAGTCTGGGGACACTATAGAAATCGAAAAAGGAAGCGGCGAAAAACTCCAATACGTCGTAACGTACACAGAAAGCGTTCCGGTTTCTTCGCTCGACATGGCTAAAGTTTTAGCAAGCGATGAGCCGGGCGTGCACGACTTAAAACTCATGACTTGTTCGGGTAAATATAACCACGAAAAAGACGAATATGAAGAAAGGTTTATAGTCCACGCGAAAATCGTACGATAAAAACTTGCATGATAGATTCTTATTTTCGTATGATTACTTTAGTTTGATCTGCAAAATGTGTGAGACCAAACCAACTGATTCATTTTAATTTTTCGATTAACAGTAGAACGTTTCCTAAAAATATTGCACTAAAGAAGTGATAGTGATTGTGCGTAGTTTCGGGGCAAGAAACCTCTGCTATTCGATACTATAAAGAAGGGAGACCTATTATGGGTCCAGAAGTTATTGTAGCGGCGCTCGCAGCGCTTGGTGTTGGATATGGTGTAAGTACATACACAACAAAGAAAAAAATTGGAAGTGCTGAAGCAGAGGCTACAAAGTCGCTCGAAAAGGCAAAGAAAGAAGCTTCCAAACTGATTGCAGAAGCCAAAGAAGAGGCAATTCGACTTGCTGATGAAGCACGTAAGGAAGACCAAAAGCGTCGTTCAGAAGTCAAAGAAGTAGAAAAAAGATTACTTGACCGCGAGACAAATCTTGATAAAAAACTTGATGAGCTTGATAAGCGCGCTGAAAAGCTTCGTGTCGCTGAGAGCGAAGTCGAAGATCTGAAGAACGAAATCCGCGACATTCGAGGAAAACAACAAGATAAGTTAGAAAAAATTGCCAAGCTCTCAAAGACCGAAGCTGCTGATAAGTTGATGCAGATGACAGAACGAGACATTAAAGAAGACCTAAAAGGACTTGTCAATAAGCTACAGAACGACGCCAAGGATAATGCAGAAGAGCTTGCTGGGATGCACATTGTGCAAGCGATGGAACGCATGGCAAGTGAAGTGACGGCTGAACGCACGATAACGGCGCTTAAATTGACTGATGACGAAATGAAAGGTCGTATCATCGGTAAAGAGGGTAGAAATATCCAGGCAATTCAAAAAGCTACGGGTGTGGATGTGATGGTTGATGACACGCCAGGAATGGTTGTGCTTTCGAGCTTTGACCCAATTCGTCGCGAAGTTGCAAAGCGTGTCATGGAAATGCTCATGAAAGATGGGCGAATTCACCCTGGACGTATTGAAGAAGTGGTTGAAAAAGCTCAAAAAGAAGTGCATAAAGATGTACTTCGTGCTGGTGAAGATGCTGCGAGAGAAGTGGGTATCGTTGGTATTCCTAAGGAAATCCTACAGCTAATTGGTGAGTTGAAATATCGAACAAGTTACGGCCAGAATGTCTTAAAGCATTCGACTGAAATGGCTCACATGGCGGGTATTTTAGCCGAGCAACTCGGTGCCAATGTAAAAGTCGCGAAATACGCGGC
>OEIV010001078.1_pt1 | contig 13224 bp, 12 predicted proteins | sample 1539231 | NCBI WGS metagenome assembly OEIV01 (sample SAMN03794762, study PRJEB22550) | activated sludge metagenome | feature: wastewater treatment plant; material: activated sludge; isolation source: Wastewater treatment plant of a petroleum refinery complex | place: Argentina: Buenos Aires ...
CCGTTCTGCTCGAGATAGGTCTTGGCGCGCAAGCCGAGGTCGGCGGCCTTGACCTGGTACTGGAAGACCTGCTCGGCCCAGAGGTTGGCCTGCTCCCAGTCCTTCTTGCCGGCGGCGGCTTCATGCTTGGCCTTGGCGTCCTTCATCTTGCCGAGCTGATCGGTGGCGTCCTCGACCATGGCGACCACATCCGGGAAGTCCTTGTAATTGACGGACGTGATGTAGCCGACGACGGAGTCGATGACGGCCTGGGTGTCAGCCACCTTCTTCACGGTCGCCTTGTAGTCGGCTTCCGTGTAGCCCTGCGCGGCGAGACCGGTCTTGGTCGGCTTCCAGCCCTTGGGCTTGACCAACAGGTAGCCCATCATCTCCAGGTGCAAGGCGGAGCAGAACTCCGTGCAATAGTAAGGATAGACCCCTTCCTTGTCCGCCTTGAACTTGACCGTCACGGTCTTGCCCGGTTCGACCGAGGCATGCACGTTGTAGGTCGACACGGTGAAGCCGTGGGTCTCGTCCTGGGCGCGTTCGAGGTTGGTCAGGTGGATGGTGACTTCGTCGCCGACGTCGGCCTCGATGGTTTCAGGCGTGATATGCGAACGGATCAGGGTACCGAATACCTCGATCTTGTTGCCCTTCTTGACGACCTTCTCCTCGCCGGCACGAACCGCGCCCGGGTGGGGCTTGTCGGTGCGGGAGTCGGTGCCGACCTTGTAGCGGACGCCCGGCTTCAGCTTGGTGGCATCGATGGCGACGGCATAGTGCGGCTCGCCCAGCGGCAAGGGCATGTCGTAGAGGAGCTGCATCTTGTCGTTGGTGATGTCGATCAGCTGGTGGTTCTGCGGATGCAGCGGACCGACCGGCACGAAGCGGTCGATGGCCAGCTTGTTCAGCGCCACCAGATAGCGGCCCTTCGGATCGGCTGAGTCGCCTTCCATGGTCATCAGGTGACCGATGTTGTAATGCACGCTGATCTTGTCGAGCACCTTGCCTTCGCAATAGTCCCACTTGGCGACCTGGGAATCCACGTACATGGACGTATAGACCACGCACTTCTTGGAGTCGTACTGGTTGTGCAGGGGGCCGAGACCGAGTTGCACCTGGGTGTGCAGCGCTTCCTTCATGCCGATCACCGGGATGCCATACGGATCCTTGGACTCGAACTTGCCGGCCTGGATGGCGGCCATGATCTTGTCGAAGCTATACACGGAAGCGTGGGTGTCCAGCTTGCCGCCGACGATGATGTACTTGCCGTCGGGCGACACGTCGACACCGTGCGGGCTCTTCGGCTCGGGGACCAGGAACAGGACGCCTTCCTTGACCGAGACTTCCAGCGGCAGCACGTTGTGGCCGTTGATCTTCTTCGCCTTGCCGGCGGCGACCAGTTCGGCGGCCTTCTTCCAGTTCATCACATGCAGATAGTCGGTGTCCTTGGCGGAACAGCCGGCTTCATACGGCGGACGGCCCTTCTCGATGCCACCCACATAGCGCTCGGCGCAGAAGCTGTTGGTGAACGCCCAGTCACGCGACGGCCCCTTGCCGGCGTCCGACAAATCCTGCCAGTAAGGGGGCGCCTCGATGGTGAAGGAGTCCTTGGCGACGATACGGCCTTCCTTGCGGTCGAACTTCCAGTAGGTGATGCCGCCACGATACTTCTCGTTCATGTCCTCGAGCGGGAAGAACTTCCTGTTCTCCAGCGGCGCCGGATACTGGGCAGCCTCGACGATGTACTCGGTGTTTTCGGTGACGAAGGCGCCGCCGTGTTCGCTCTTGAACACGGGGTTTACGACAATTTGCTTGGTTTCAAAATCGCGCAAATCGATGACGGCAATACGCGGATTGGCCTTGTCGTTGATGAACAGGAACTGACCATCGTACTTGCCCTGCGTTTCGGAGATTGCCGGGTGGTGGGTGTCGCCCCAGGTGATGTCCTTGCCATCGATGGCGCCCTGCTTGAGCACGGCCTTGGAGTTTTCGTCGAAACCATAGCCCTGCCACGGTTCCGGCGTGAATACACCGATGTACTTCAGGATGCGCATCGAGGGGATGCTATAGACGATGATCTGACCGGACTGGCCACCCGAGCTGAACACCACGAACTCGTCGCGCTTGCCGGTGGGTACGTAGGTCTTGGCCGCCGCCAGCAGATCCTGCTGCGAAAGATTCCGCCGTTTCATCACGTCCTGCAGCGATTCGGCGCCCCAGCTTGCCGTCGCTCCAAGACCCAGCCCCGCCGCCATCACGAGCGGAAGGGTACGCTTGGCTACACATTTCATGGTTCAACTCCTGTCAGGTCAGTAACCCGGCGGCGATGCTGGCGTCGCCGGTCCTCCCATCGCCACAGAACGCATGATGCGACCAAGCGCCGCTGCGACAATTTGACGCATTGTCGCCGTGGAGGCCTGAATATCCTTGACGGGCGTCAAAAGTTGGCAAACTAATGGGATGTGCCGGCGGAGCGGGTGATCTTGTTGAACAGGTTGTACTTTCCGACCGGCTTGTCCATCGGGATGCGCTTGACTTCCTTGAAGGTCGCGGCGTCCAGGACGACCAGCGCGCCACCATCGTCCTTGCGTTCCCATAGGCTGGCCAGGGCATACTTGCCGTCGCGGGTGAACTCGATATGCGCCAGCGTCCTGCCAGGACTGACTTTCACTTCGGCGACTTTTTCAAGGCTGCGCTTGTCGATGACCTGCAGGGTGTCCTTGCCCTTGCTCATCATGGAATCCGTCCAGGCGTAGGGCGTATTCTCGTGGCTGCGCATGAAGAAGCCCGGGCCCAGCGTCGGGATGGTCTTGACGACCCGCCAGTCCTTCATGTCGATGACGCTGATCACGCCCTCCTTGAGGTTGGGCGAGGCCATGACCGGCTTGCCCTGCCATTCCCAGGTGATTCCGGAGCCGAGATGAGGCATGCCGGGCAAGGAGAGATCGGCGATCTTCCTGCGTACGTCGAGATTGACCACCTGTCCCTTGCCGGCGTCCCGACTGGCACCCATCACTTCGGCATAGTTCTGGGTGAAGAAAAAGTCGTCGAGCGGTTCGGTCAGTTTGGTCCGCCGGGGATTGAGGTAGCCGGGCAGGAAGCTGCCTTCCTTGTACTGGAAGTCATGGATGAGTCCGGCGGGAATGTCCTCGGCCTTGGGGTCGTAGCTGATTTCCCAGATTTCCGGAACATCCTTCAGCGCGGCGACGAAGCTCTTGCGCGGTGTGGCGTCGTAAACGGCGGAGACGCGCGAGCTTTCCTTACCCGTCATGTCCCTGACCGGATGGACCTTGAGGAGATTGAGTTCGCCATCCAGCAGCACCAGCGTGTGCGGCAGGTAGTTGGCGACGGCGACGACCTTGCCATCGGGCGAAACGGCGACGTTGCGCGTATTGATGCCGGCGCGGATTTCGGCGACCACCGCGAGGTTCCAGATGTCGTACTTGGTGATCCAGCCATCGCGCGAGGCGAAGAACACGTAGCGGCCATCCTCGGTGAACTTCGGCCCACCGTGCAGCGCGTAGCGGCTGGGGAAGCGATGCAGCGGTTCCAGCTTGTCGCCGTCGAGCACCGTGACATGGTGATCGCCGACCTCGACCACCAGGAACAGGTTCATCATGTCCACGCCCTTGAACACGGCTGTCAGCTTGGCCGGCAGGCTGCCGGGCGCATTCGTGACCACGCGCGACGCGCGGATGTCGCTCTCGCTCCAGCTTGGCGCCGGCACGACCGGTGTGTAGATCCAGTCCGCCAGAGCGACGATTTCGTCCTTGTTCAGCTTGTCGGCGAAGGGCAGCATCTGCGTCGCGACCCGGCCTTCGGCGATGGTCTTGATGGCCTCGGGCTTGCGCAGGCGGGCCAGGCTCTCCGGCAGCAGCGCGGGACCGGTGATGCCCAGGCGGTCGGGGCCGTGGCAGACGGCGCAGTGTTCCTGATAGCGCTTCGCGTGTTCGGTGGAGTGGACGCCGTTGGCAAGCAGTGCCAGGCAGGATGCGAGCAGGAGTTTCATGAGATTTCTTCGTCGGTGAGATAGCAGCCGGGGTCCTCGGCCCAGGCATCGCCGGTCAGCTGCTGGGCGCGCACGCGGGTGTTGCCGTTGCAGATGGTCAAGTGGGCGCAGGTGGCGCAGCGCCCTTTGACAGCCCGTGGCGTCTGCTTCAAGCCGGCCATCAGCGGGTCGTTTACGTCGGGCCAGATCGCCGAGAATGGCCGTTCGCGCACATTGCCGAGCGTGTAATGCCACCACATGGTGTCCGGGTGCACGTTGCCGAGGTTGTCGATGTTGGCGACGTTGACGCCCGATGCGTTGCCGCCCCATTGTTCGAGCTTCGCCCGAATGTGATCCGCCTTCTCCGGAAACCGGCGACGCAGCCAGTGGAGGAGATAGACGCCGTCGGCGTCGTTGTTGCCGGTGGTGAACTCACGCTCCTGCCCGCGCTGCTGGTGGTCCCAACAGGTGTCGAACAGCAAGTCCATGGCCTGGCGCGTCATCTGATGATGGGCGTCGTCCTTGCGGTTCTTGTTGCCGCGTCCCGCGTAGTTGAGGTGCGAGAAGTAGAAGCGGTGGATGCCTTCGTCCTCGACCAGCTTGAGCAGGCCGGGGAAATCCGAGAAGTTGTCCTGCGTCAGCGTGAAACGCACGCCGACCTTGAGGCCCGCGTCGCGGCAGAGCCGAATGGCTTTCAGCGAAGCGGCGAAGGCGCCTTCCTTGCGGCGGAAGCGGTCGTGCACCGCCTCGAGCCCGTCGAGGCTGACGCCGACGTAGTCAAAGTCAGTTGCGGCGATACGCCGCGTCATCGCCTCGTCGATCAGCGTGCCGTTCGACGACAGGGCGGTGAAGAAGCCCATGGTCTTCGAACGCCTGGCGATGTCGAAAATGTCCGGCCGCAGCAGCGGCTCGCCGCCGGAAAGGATCAGCCCCGGCACCTTGAACGCCTTCAGGTCGTCCATGACGCGGAAGACTTCCTCCGTCGTCAGCTCGCCGGCGAAATCCTTGTCGGCCGAGATCGAGTAGCAGTGCTTGCAGGTCAGGTTGCAGCGACGCACCAGGTTCCAGATCACCACCGGGCCGGGAGGATTCCTCCTCGGGCCGACGGGCGTCGGCGCGGCGATTTCGCGCATGAATTGGGATATACGAAACATCAGCGAAACATTCAGTCCTGGATCCTGAGGCCGGTCTTCTTGAGGATGCGCGTGCTGTAGAGCACATCGCCCGCCCGGCAGGCAGTGCCGAGCAGTTCGCGAATGATCGCACATCCGCCCTCGACCTCCGTGCGGGTCTTGCCATGCACCATGGCGAACAGGTTGTAGGGCCAGTCGGGCAGCCGGCGCGGCCGCCGGTAGCAGTGGGTGACGAACGACAGTTTGCCGACCGTCTCGCCGAGTTCGTCGATACGGTCGTCGCCGACATCCCAGACGCTCATGCCGTTGGCGGTGTAACCCAGCGCATAATGATTCGGCACGGCGCCGATGCGGCGGACGACGCCGGCTTCCAGCATTGCGCGCAGCCGTGCTTTCACTTCTTCGGCGCCGATGCCGAGGCGGTCAGCCAGCGCGTCGTAGGGCCGCGACACCAGCGGCAGCCCGGCCTGGGTGGCGACGATGATTTGTCGATCGATGCTGTCAGGAGGCATCGAGCTTCATCTCCACGAAGTACTCGCGCTCCTTGGGGAAGGCGGCGACGCCAATGCCTGTGGCGGCTTCGATCCGGGCGACTGCATCGGCGATGCCCTCGGGTTTCTCCGTGGCGAGCACGAACCACATGTTGAAAGCGTGCTCGCGCCGGTAGTTGTGGGCGACTTCGGGAAAGCTGTTGACGAGGTCCGCGACGCGGTTGAAGTCCGCTTCCGGCACCTGCATGGCCGCCAGCACGAAGCGGCCGCCCATGCGCTCGATCTGGAACATCGGGCCGAAGCGCGTGAGGACGCGCTCGTCGAGCATGCGCTTCAGGCGCGCGAGCAACTCCGTCTTGCTCAAGCCGAGCGATTCCGCGGCCTCGCGGTAGGGTTCGTCGGAAAGCGGGAAATCCCCTTGCAGGGCGTTGATGATGCGGCGGTCGATCTCGTCCAGGGTGTCGATCGCGACCGCCGGCCGTTCACCGGCCATCGAAGTAGCGCGCGCCCTGCTGCTTGAAGCGGCGGGTGCTGAAGAGGTGTTCGCAGGGGTGGCCCGCCACGCGGCACAGACGCTCGATGACGGGCATGACTTCCTCGCGTGAGCGGCCATGCACCATGCAATAGAGGTTGTACGGCCATTCGGGCAGATTGCGCTTGCGGCGGTAGCAGAGCGTGACGCCGTGCTCGTGGGCAAGGCGGGTGCCGACGGCCGATACCGCATCGTCGGGCACGTCGAAGACGACCATGGCGTTGGCGGTATAACCGAGTTCGTGGTGGCGGACGACGACGCCGAGGCGCTTCACCACGCCTGACTCTTGCCAGCCGGCGATGAGCGAGATGACGTCGCCTTCCGACATGCCGATTTGCCGTCCGATGGCGGCAAAGGGCCGCTCGACCAGCGGCAGGCCGGGTTGCAGGGCGGCGACGAGGCGCCGCTGCTCGCCGGATAGCGCCAAACGCTCGAAGCTGCCGGCGGCGGGGCGATCCTTGATGCCATTGCAAAGATCGAAGCCGAGGTCGATGTGAAACTGCTCTACCAGGGGCAGCGACAGGACCTGGCGGCCGCTCTCGCCGGCGATGCCGTCGAGCACGGCGGCCAGCGCGGTCTCGTCCGCGGCGGTGGCCACGAACCATAGGTTGAAATGGTGGTCGCGCTGGTAATTGTGGTTCACCTCGGCGTGCGCGGAGACCCGGGCGGCGACTTCATCGAGACGTTCCGGCGGCACGGCGATGGCGGCCAGCGTGCTGACGCCGACACGCCAGGGTGCGAACACCGCGCCGACGCGGCTGATCGCGCCGCGTTGCTGCAAGTGATCCAGCGCTCTCAGCACATCCTCCTGCGCGCATTCGAGCCGGCGAGCGATGTCGGCGAACGGTTCGGCCACCAGCGGAAAACCACGCTGGAAATCGTTGAGCAGCCGGAACTCGGTGGGGGAATACGGCGAGTCCATCTCAGAATCCTGTACGGTGGGCACGAGATGTGAAGAAAATACCGGAGGGACTTTCCGCCGCCAGCGTGGTCTTGCGCGCGAAGCTGGCGGTATCGTAGATGCTGACGGTGTTGTCGTCGCGCGCCGAGAGCCAGACCTCCTCGCCGCGCGGTGTGAACTCCATGTGCAGGATGGCCTTGCCCGGTTGCAGCGTCTGTACCAGCTGGCCGGTGTGCGTGTCGATGACCTGCACCCAGCCATTGTCGGGGAAGGCGAAGTTCACCCAGACCTGGCGGCCGTCGGGCCGCGCCATGACGAACACCGGCTGGCCCTTCACCGGGATTCTGCCGACTTCCTGCCATGTCGTGGTGTCGACCACCAGCACTTCGTGGCGGCCGATGGCTGGCAGATAGGCGCGGTTGCCCGCGACCGCCCAGCCGCGCAGATGCGGCATCTTGAACACGGGCAACTTTTCCTCGCCCTTGCCATAGTTTTCGAGAATCTTCTTCGCGCCGGCCTCCGACTGCCAGGTATCGAGCAGAGCGATGCCGTCCTCGCCGAACAGACCGGCCAGATAGTGTCGTCCGTTGGGTGTGACCAGCCCGTCGTAGGGCTGTTGGCCCGCCTTGAACTTCCGGGTGCGCGGATGACGCGGGTCGGTGAGGTCGGTCAGCCAGATCTCGCCGGTATCGAACAGCGCATAGCCGAAGCGCTGGCCGGCCAGGTCGGCGAGGCCGACGACCTTGGACCCGGTGGGCACCTCGGAGAGCAGTTCCAGCGTCGCGGCGTCGAACACCTTGATGCCGCCCGGCGTGTAGTTCTGCGCGACGACCAGGCGACCGTCTTGGGAGATGGCGCCGCCGATGCTGTTGCCGGCCTGGATGACGCGCCTGTCGATCCTGGCGAGCAGCAGGTCGACCTTGGTCAGGCCGCCGTCGCGGCCGAAGACGTAGGCGTAGCGGCCGTCGCGCGAGAACACCGCCGAGGCATGCGAGAGGTCGCCAAGGCCGTCAACCCGGGCAAGGATGCTGTGTGCGCTGGTGTCGACGATGGCGACGCGGCCGCTGGCGCGTTCGATGACGATGCCCAGGTCGCCCGTGCCGCGCAGCGCAGGCGTCGGTGCGCAGCCAGACAAGAATGCCATCAGCAAGATCAGCAGCGTTCTCATTCCTTCGGAAACCCCGTCATCAGCTTTTCGACGATCCAGCGGATTTCAGCGTCGCTGAGGATCGACTTCCAGGGCGGCATGGCCGTTCCCGGCCGGCCCCCGTGAATCGTCGCTTCGAGACCTTCGAGCGGTTTGTCGCGCAGTGCCTCGGCGGTGAGCGGCAGCCCCAGCCCGCCGGTCAGTTGCATGCCATGGCAGGAGCCGCAGTCCTGGCGCACCAGGTGCACGAGCTCCCGCTGCCGCCCCGGCGTCGGTTCACTCGCCCGTGCCGCAACGGCCGCGAGCGGAACGGCGAGAAAGAGGAATGGTGCAATTCTCATGCGGGGAGAATGGTACCAGCCAGGCGGGCTTGCATTGACTCGCATCAATCGCGCCTACTCGGACACCTCGATCCACCCCTTCATTTCCTCGTGGGGACCGCAGCGATAAGGATAGCTGCCGGGTTGGTCGAAAGTCCGCGAGAAGGTTTCGCCGGGAAAGAAACGTTCGGATTCGAAACCATCGGGGCCGAGGAAGAGCACGGAGTGGGCTGTGCGCTTCTCGTGGTTCACCCACTTCACCGTCGTACCACGGCTGACTTTCAGTTCAGACGGGTTGAACTGGTAATCGACGATGCTGACTTCCACCGTCTCGACGCCACGAGCAACGGGGGCCACCAGGATCAGCCCGGCAGCCCCCGCGAGGAGGAAACGACGAATCACTGCTTGACGGCGGTGATATCGGCCTTGGCGTCGATGCCCAGGGAATAGCCCATGGAAACGTGGTGGAAGCGCCCACGCGTGAAATCGTCATGGATCGCCATGCCGAAATTGACCGTCTTGCCCGCCGCCAGTGCGACGTCGCCGGTGCCGCCCGCAAACTTCCGACTGAAGGTGACCACCCAGGTGTCGCCCTTCTTCTCGCCGGAAGCCGAGATCAGGGCCGTGCCCCCCGTCATCTCGCGCTTGTCGGCGACGTGGCCGTCGGTGCCCTTGTTCGACTTGCTCTGCCATTGCAGCAAATCAAGGAAGCGACCACCCGCGACATTGCCGCCTTCGACATACTTGGTCTTCTTGTCATCCTTGGCGTCGGGCATGGTGCGAGAATCCTCGTGGCACGTGCCCCAGCAGCCCCCCCGACTGGCGATGTCAATTTCCTTCTTGCCCGATTTGATCATGAGGCCGTCGTTGGCGAGCATGAAGGCCAACTTGACCGGATTGTCGGCGTCCATCTTTTCGCCGCCGCCGGCAGGTTGCTTCCAACTGAAACGCAGATAAAGGTTGGCGCCGTCGTGAGCAGCCTGCACATTGACCGGAATCGATCCGGCCTTGCCCTTGATGACGTGGGGCTCCAGCTTCTGGCCGGTCACCATCTTGTTGCCCATGTCGGCCAGTTCCTTCTCGTGACAGGCGGAGCAACTGTCACCCTCGCGCAGGCCGCGCGCGCCGCTGTGCTCGGTGCCTTTGTTGATCCACTCCATCGGCGAGGTGCCCGGGTAAAAGACGGTGACGGTGCGCCCCGGTACCTTGCTCCAGTCAGCGGGCGCGGCGGCAAAAGCCGAGCCGGCGATGGCGGCGAGACTGGCGGCGAGCACGGTGGACTTGAAATACTGAGAGGACATAAATTCTCCTTGAGTTAAACGGGTATCCGTCGGAATTCAACGCAGCGGCGAGCAGGAAGTTTACTCTTCCTCGTCCTCATCTTTCATGCCCTTGGGCTTCTGGTGCGCGATGCCCTTGTGGCAGTCGATGCAAGTCTGCTTGCGTTCCGTGGCCTTCGAGTGCGGCTGTTGCGCGCGCGGCTGTTGCTTGGCCGGATTCATGCCCTCGAAGCTGTGGCAATTCCGACATTCGCGCGAATCCGCGGCCTTCATGCGCTCCCACTCGTGCGTGGCCAGTTCCAGGCGCTTGGCCTCGAACTTTTCCATGGTGTCGATGCTGCCGGTGAGTTTGCCCCAGACTTCGCCCGAGGCCTTGATCTTGCGCAGCATCTTGTGCGTCCAGTCCTTCGGCACGTGGCAGTCGGAACAGATGGCGCGCACGCCGGTGCGGTTCTGATAGTGCACGGTCTTCTTGTATTCCTGATAAACCGTGTCGCGCATCTCGTGGCACGAGACGCAGAATTCAAGCGTGTTGGTGGCTTCCATGGCGGTGTTGAAGCCGCCCCAGAAGAGAATGCCGGCGATGAAGCCGCCCACCAGCAGCGTCATGAGCGAATATTTGGCGCTCGGCCTGCGTAGCGCCGCCCAAAGGCCGGTTCTGTTGCCCGGTTCCATGAATCACACTCCCCATTCGTGCAAGAAAAAAGGGGCGGCCTTGGCCGCCCCCGTTTACTTCTTAGTAGATGTCTTTGACCGTGTTGTAGACGTTGAACTTGCCGGTCGGGGTGATCATCTTCGGATCGGTGATCACCTTCTTGACCTTCAGGGTCTTGTCGTCATAGACAACGATCGCCGACTGGTCGGTCTTGCCGCCCCACAGCGAGATCCAGACTTCGGAACCGTCCTCGCTGTACTCTTGGTGTACCGCTCGGCGCAGCGCCTTGGTCAGCGGCAGGCCGGAATCCTTGGCCACGTCGATTCTGACCGGCGGCTTGGACAGGTCGTTCAGATCGAACACGAGGTTGGTTTCGGCATTCTCGCGCTCGGGGTTCATCGGCATGTCGGTCCACAGGTGCTTGGACTTCGGGTGCGTCTTGACGAACAGGTTGCCGGCACCCGGGGTCTTCAGTTCCTCGACCACCTTCCAGTTGTACTGCTTGTACTTGGCGTACTTGGGATCGTCGGTCGGCGTCGAAATCAGGGTGATCACGGCATCGCCAAGGTGGCCGGTGGCCCAGACGGGACCATACTTCGGGTGGATGAAGTTGGCGCCGCGACCCGGGTGCGGGATCTTCTTGGTGTCGACCAGGGCGGCCAGCTTGCCGGTCTTGGTGTCGACCGCCGCCACCTTGTGCGAGGCGTTGGCCGCGACCAGGAAGTAGCGCTTGGTGTAATCCCAGCCGCCGTCATGCAGGAACTTGGCGGAGTTGATCGTGGTGGTCTTCAGGTTGTTGAGGTCGCTATAGTCCACCAGCAGGATCATGCCGGTTTCCTTGACGTTGATGACCCACTCCGGCTTGATGTGCGACGAGACGATCGATGCGACGCGCGGCTCGGGGTGATACTCGCCATCAACCGTCGCTCCACGGGTAGAAACCACCTTGAGCGGCTCGAGCGTGAAGCCATCCATGATCGAGTACTGGGGCGGCCAGTAGGTACCACCAACAAGATACTTGTCCTCGTAGCCCTTGAACTTGGAGGTGTCGACCGAGCGCGCATCGGAACCGAGCTTGACCGTGGCGACCGTGGTGGGTTTCTCGAACCAGAGGTCGATCAAGGTCACCAGACCGTCACGGCCAACCGTGTAAACATAACGGCCGGATGCCGACAGACGGGAGATATGCACCGCGTAGCCTGTCTTGAGGATGGCCCAAATTTCCTTGGTGTCACCATCGATCAGCGCCAGTTCGCCGGTGTCACGCAATGTGGTGGCGAAGACGTTGTTCAGGTTGATCTTGCTCATTTGTTTGGTCGGGCGATCCTTGACCGGGATCACGAGCTTCCAAGAGTCCTTCATGTCCTTGAGGGAGAATTCCGGCGGCACATCCGGCGTGTTCTGGATGTAACGCGCCATGATGTTGATTTCTTCCTTGCTCAGGATGTCGTCGTAGTTGACCATGCCGCCTTCGGTGCCGAGGGCAATGATCTTCTGCAGACGGTCGGTGCCAAGCTTCAGCGTGCCGCCCGACGTCTCCTTGCCATCCTTGTCCTTCTTCGACCAAGCCGGCTCCAGGTTCTTGCCGGTGGCACCCTTGCGCAACACGCCGTGACAACCCGCGCAGCGCTCGAAGTAAATCTTCTTGCCAATGGCCTTCTCTTCCGGCGTCATCGTCGGCGCGGCTTCCTGAGCAAATGCCTGTGCGATGGACAGCGGCAGTGCTGCCGCGGTCAGGGCGCTGGCAATCCAGTACGATCTCTTCATACATCCCCCTATATAGGACAAGAAAAAAGCGGCACACATGCGCGCCAAGACAATACTTTCCCCGTACGGGCCGTCAAAAACCTTGACTGTTGTCAAGGTTTTTCAAGGGCAATGATACACCGTGACGGACTGCCATCACGCGCCGCCGTTCACCATACTCCCGGGCGAGCCGCACCAGAACGTGGTGCACCGAGAAAAATAATTTGACGTGTGCGCAAAAGGGGCTTGCCGCCTCGACAATAGGCAGTACAATCGCCGTGGCTATACGCCCGAAGAAAGCATTCCTACAGATCAACCACAAGGAGGTACCCGCGTGAACAAGTCCGAACTGATCGAAGTTGCCGCCAAGGAAGCCGCCATCAGCAAGGCGGCCGCCGAAAAGGCACTCTCCTCCATGATCGGCGCCGTGGTCAAGGCCGTTGCCAAGGGCGATACCGTTACCCTGGTTGGCTTCGGCACGTTCAAGTCCGCCAAGCGCGCCGCCCGCACCGGCGTCAATCCCAAGACCGGCGAGAAGCTGAAGATTGCCGCGACCACCGTGCCGCGTTTCACCGCCGGCGCCGCCTTCAAGTCCGCCGTCGCCGGCAAGAAGGCTGCCAAGAAGAAGTAATCAGGAATTCGGGGACGATCCCCATCCAGGGCCCGCCACAAGCGGGCCTTTTTCGTTGACGCGCGGCACTGCCGAACTACTCCGCTTCGTCGCCCAGGGCCTCAGTGAGATCGGCCAGCAGCGCCGCCAATTCGCCGCTCATCAGCGCGAAGTTCGCCTCGAGCAGATCGTCGCCGCCTTCCGTTCGCTGTTCCGCCTCCTGCTTGAGCACGTCGAGGAACGCGACACGCTTCACCTGCAACTGTTCGGTCAGCACGAAGGAAATGCGGTCGCGCCAGGTCATCCCTAACCGCGTGGCGATCTTGCCGTCATCGACGTGCGCCGCGATGTCCTTGCCATCAAGTGCGTGGCGCACGTAGCGGACCACGGCCTTGTCGAGCCCGGGAGCGCGCAATTCGCAATCGCGGTCGATGCTGAA
>OEIV010001080.1_pt1 | contig 13214 bp, 18 predicted proteins | sample 1539231 | NCBI WGS metagenome assembly OEIV01 (sample SAMN03794762, study PRJEB22550) | activated sludge metagenome | feature: wastewater treatment plant; material: activated sludge; isolation source: Wastewater treatment plant of a petroleum refinery complex | place: Argentina: Buenos Aires ...
TCAGAAAAGCAATTAAAGGTTCGACAACCTCTAGCTAGCGCTACTATTTACACAACACAAAAGCTCAGCGAGCAGTTAAAAGATATTATTGGAGAAGAGCTAAATGTTAAAAAAGTAATGGTAGAAAACTCCAAGGTACAAGATATCAAACTGGATACAAAAATAACTCCAACTTTGAAAAATGAAGGCTTAGCTCGTGAGGTGATTCGCAATGTACAGCAGGCTAGAAAAGATGCTGGTCTTGATGTAGAAAATCGAATTGAGTTGATATTATACACCTCAGACGATAGTCTCAAAAAAGCAATTAGTGATAATTCAGAAATGATAAAAAAAGAAGTTTTAGCTACAACAATGAGCCAAGATAGTGATGAATATAAATATAAAACAAATATAGAGATCGAAGGTCACCAACTAATAATAAGTCTAAAAAAGGCCGCCTAAGTGCAGAACAAAGTACTGCTTCAATTTCGAAGATTTGATGCTATATTGCTCGCCGCGACCGCACTTTTAATACTCCTTGGTTTAATAGTATTGTATTCCTCTGGGCTAAAAGCAGGATCTACCGCAAATCAGCTCGATACTAGTAGACAGATTATTTATGTTGGAGTTGGATTATTAATATTTTGGGTTGTCTCACGTATTGATTATAATGTGCTGAGAAACTATAGCAATTTATTATATATAACAATGGTTGGGTTCCTATTACTTGTGGAGATATTTGGGGCTACTAGACTTGGAGCTACTAGGTGGATAAGCCTTGGATTTTTTCAGTTTCAGCCATCAGAGTTTGCCAAATTAGCACTGATTATAGTCCTTGCCAAGTTCTTCTCAGACAATTATGAAAAAAGTAATGAGATCAGATACGTATTGATGTCTCTATTATATCTTTTGCCACCTTTGGTGTTGGTATTGTCTCAACCAGACTTAGGTACGGCTTTGGTTCTAGTAATGGTGTGGTTGGCTATGGCGCTTACAACGAAGTTAAAAATGCGTTACTTTGTCATCATGCTGGTGGTATTATTGATATCTCTCCCGGTAATATATCCTAGATTGGCACCTTACCAAAGACAGCGAATTGCAACATTCATAAATCCCACCGCCAATCCTGACACTACAGGATACAATGTGAATCAGGCTATTATTGCGGTTGGATCTGGAGGATTGTTTGGGCAAGGCTTGAGCTCAGGTAGCCAGAGCCAAGGCAATTTCTTGCCTAGTCAGCACACTGATTTTATTTTTGCTGTTTTGTCTGAAAAGCTTGGATTTTTAGGAGGATTGCTATGTATATTCTTGTATTGTGTGATTGTAGTTAGGGCAATCTGGATAGCCAAAAACAGCGCAGATAGATTTGGGACTCTTCTTGCTATTGGTATAGCTACGATGTTTGCTTTTCATGTTGTGGTAAATATCAGTATGAATATTGGATTACTACCGGTCACAGGTATACCTCTACCCTTTATATCAGCCGGCGGTACCAGTATGATGATATCACTTATCTCCATCGCTATTTTAGAAAGTATTTATGGTAGAAGAAGATCGATAAGCCTAAATACCAAAGAAATATATGAATAAATTACCAAATAGAGTAAAAAAACTAACGACCTTTACCCTCAGTTTAATGATAGGTTTGGCTCTAGTGTACTCTGGCTATCAGGCTAGTAGTATCGGTCAAAAACAAAATTCAACAAGTGCGAACTCCCCTAGATCCAAGGTCATAAAAGTCATAGATGGCGATACAGCACAGATTGAAATAAATGGTCAAATCAAAACAGTTCGATATATTGGAATGGATACTCCAGAAATTGTGGATCCCCGAAAGACGGTTCAGTGTTTTGGGCGCGAGGCAAGTAACAAAGCTCACGAACTTTTGGACAATCAAATGATACAACTTGAATATGATAGAGCAGTTGGTGAACAGGATAAATATGGTAGACTACTTGCTTACGTAGTATTGCCAGATGGCAGCCTATACAATAAAAAAATGATAGCTGAAGGCTATGCAAAAGAATATACTTATCAAGATCAGTCATATAAGTATCAGGCAGATTTCAAACAAGCTCAAAAAGATGCCGAATCTTCGCAGTTTGGACTGTGGAATCAAAATACATGTTCAGGTGATACAACTCAACCTGCAAAGTCTATATAATTAATATATGGAGCAAAATAATTTATTGCATTCGCATTATTCTCAAGACAAAAAAGAACGGGAGTTCCAGCTAATTGAACAATTTTTGAGCATTTGTCCGGACTTCAATGGTTATCACTTTGCGGAATACTCTGAGAATCCCGATATGATTTATACCAACGGTAGTAAAAGGATTGGTTTTGATAGTGTAATTATCTCAGAAGATCAGGCTAGTGCGGATTGTTATTTTGATGAAACTATGTGCAAAATCGGCATCCCCGCTAACCTAACTGAGAAAGAACGTGCCAACAAAATAACAGTATTTTTTGAAAATAAACTGTTTAAACATTTTAGGCGCTATGATGTACCGACTGTGCTGGTCTTCTCTTTGGTAGATATTAGTCCTACGACTTTCATGCAGCTATACAAAGTGGCTAAACGATTCAAGCTTCCTGAGTTTTCTATATTTAATATTACGGATTATTATTTGTGTGATTCTATACAGTATCTCAAGATAGATGAGACGCGATTGGGTAATTTTCAAGAGTGACTTAATATTGTTCCAATAAGTATATATAATAAAATCATGACAACTACATTGATTGCAAACGATAAGTTTCAAACGGATTATTCCTATCAACTGACAAGTGCAGAGGGTAGTGACTTTGATAAAGAATTTATGCCACAGTTAACACCCAAACAAATGCTTGAACTTGGTGTATTTGGCGGGGAATATTTTGCTGATAAACCGAGCGATCTTCCAACAAAATGGTATGAAAATGCTAAACTGAGTGTAGTATACAATAAGGATTTAAATTATTTTCACGTTAGTGCCAGCCAACCACTAGAAGTATGGAGGAAAAAAGGCTGGATTGACGAACGAGATCCTAGGGGCTGGTTTCAATGGTATTGTCGGTATTATATGGGTCGAAGGATCGACGATGGGTATGATGACTGGCAAATAAAAAGATGGAAAGCTATCCGGCGTCATATATCACAGCTCCAAAAATATTGTGTTGTTGGAGACCTCAATTGTCGCCCACGCCAACGTCAAGCAATCTTGCATTGGGCTTATGATAGCCGCGCACTTTAGGTAGTCTTAATTTCCTATATCCCGATTGTTAAATGACCACCATGATACTATGGCCGATATGATAATGATTACTAATGGGAATAGCAAATATCGCCAATCGATGTTTCCACGCAAGATATCTTCGGGTTTGTAGTAATAGGCAGGAAAAACTTTGCTTGGTGTTTTAAGCCAATCTACAGTAGTTGAAAGCGATGCTATTATATATCCACCAAAAGCAATAAATGTAGCTATTCCGATACTCGCGGCCTTAGAGCCTTTAGATAGCATAGTCAGCATGAAGGCGATTGATCCAAAGCATAAAGCCAATACTACTGCGCTCAGTGTAGCGATACTAATATAGCGGATCGGAACAGTCAGATCTACTATTTTTATAGTAATAGCAATACTTAGAAATGCCATGGTCGATACTATTACTAGGATTATAATTGAGGCTATTGACTTGGACAACAACAGTTTGTTACGGCTGACTGGACGGGCGAGTAGTAGTTCGATAGTACCCTCGCGCTCCTCTTTTGCAACTATCGAGGAGCCCAGACCAATTGTAAGTATCGTAAGCAACATAGGTAGCATTAAGAAGAATATCTGGCTATTTAAATAACCAACCGGTGAAGCAAAATCACTTGATCCTGCAAATAGTGCTTTGGCAGATTCAGGTAATTGACTCAAGCTCTTATCTAACTCCGCAGCTTGGTCTTTGAATGTGGGATAAAATACTAAGTTGAGTAGTATAAATCCTATAACTGCAATACTCCACCACATAATACTGTAGCGTTTTTGCCATAATGTCCATTTGATAATGCTAATCATTTTGCCCTTCCTCTATCGGTTGATTTGTTCTGATCTGATTGAGGAGATTGGTAATACTGCATAAACTGATCCTCAAGATTGAGCTCCAAGGTATTGAGTTCACTGACTTCATGTCGGCCGAGAATTGTAAAAAGCTCAGATAGCCCGCTATGCACATGAAGTATTACGCTACCATCTTTTTGGACAGATATTTTCTTGACCCCGGCAAGTCTTTTAAGTTCTTTTAAAGGAGGTTTGCTTGCAAATCTAATGACAAAAGTTTGGGCTGCTTCGATAGCTAGCTTCTCGATGGATTGTTCGCCAACCAATTTTCCTGAGCGGATGATGCCTACTTTATCACACACTTTTTGCACCTCAGACAATATATGCGAGCTCATAAATACTGTTGCTCCGCGTTGCTTGGCTTCTTTGATGAGTAGGTAGAATTCATCCTGCATGAGTGGATCTAGTCCGCTAGTAGGTTCGTCTAGTATCAGGATCTTGGGTTGATGCATCAGGGCCTGGATAAGTGCTATCTTTTGGCGATTGCCACGCGAGAGAGAGCCTAGCGGTTTATTGAGATCAGCCTTGAGACGACTAGTTAGCTCTGCAGTATATTTCTTGCTAACTGCAGGCTGGAGCTCACTCATATATTTTAAAAATTTTCTACCGGTCATCTTGAGATACATATCACTATCTCCGGATAGATAGCCAACATTTTGCTTGACCAATAAACTCTGTTTAAGACTATCATATCCCAAAATACTTGCCTTACCTTCTGTGGGCCTAATAAAGTCCATCAGTAGTCTTATGGTGGTAGACTTACCGGCTCCATTGGGCCCCAAGAATCCATACACTTCACCTGGAAATATGTTAAGCGATAGATTGTGCAAAGCATAGTTTTGATTTCTATCATATTTTTTTGATAGTTTATCTATGACTATGGTTGGTTGTTGATCACTCATAGAAATTTCTCTTTTGGATTAATTAACCCCAAGTTTTAGGTAGATAGTAATTAGCGTCAGAAGTGTTAAAAATCCCCATCCAACAACATCAAAATTATTTTCCACAATATATATCATTTTATTTTTGATATTCTTAGAACGAAAGAAATCACGGTAGTTTATCCTTACCCAGCTCATATTGATAATTATCAGTCCTATGAAATTCACGATACAATAGAGGCATATGGCCCCGATATTGTATGTACTTTGCCATAAAAACCAAAGCCCAAAACCAAGCGTGAAGAGACTAAGCAACTGTACGAAAATACGCATTCCTCTAGAGACGGATCCTCCCGTCAGACCCACCAGCCCAACCCCTAAAAATAATACAAACAAGATCAAGCTCATCATTGCATTGGGAAATCCAAGAACAGAACCCTGCGGAGCATTCAATACACTAGTACAATTCAGCGTGCTACTTACATTGCACAGTAAGTTGACCTGTGGGTTTTTTAATAGATTTAATTTTTCTATCAACTGTATAAAAGACGCAATAGCTCCCATGCTTGAGCCCAATACTATAAGACCATATTTGATTTTAAGTGAATTGTTATTCATTACTACTAACATAGCAAAAATATCACCATTATTAAAGAACCAAGTGGTATAATATAGTTATGGATAAAACAGCAAATACTATCTTTATTGACGTAAGAGAACCCAATGAATATGTATCAGGACATCTAGAGGGCGCTATCAATATCCCTCTCGGTACAATCGTGGATAACTCATCTCAACTTCAAGATATAGATAAGGACTCACATATCGTGGTGTATTGTAGGAGTGGCGCCAGAGCTGAAAATGCCAAGTTGCAATTACAGCAACTAGGCTTTGAAGATGTGTCCAATGGTATCAATCAAGCTGAGATTGAGAAATCAAATAGCTAACTAGAAGAAATACAAGCTAACTACTTTTCTTGAAGACTAGTAATCTTTCTTACAAATAATACAAGCCAGGAGAAAGTGATCCCAAACGCCAGCAGTTCAAATGCGGTTAGATTGAGATAACCCACTCTTGCAAACAAGAAATAGCATACAGCGATTATTACAAGTGTAAAGTAAGAGTTTACCAAGAAAGTAGCATCAATAAATGGTAGTATCTTTTTTAGCCCGATAATAATAATCCCAAAACCCAATACCATAGAGTAAGCCGATAGATTGTGCATGAGAGGGTCTTCGGCATATGTAAATATTCCTACACCAGCCATGCAGATACCGATAAATATAAATAGCCCTTTTAATATATTGATACGAGTTGACTTGGAAATATTACTATCAGAAACCATCAGCTTGCGGATATCGTCAAGTAAGTGAAAGCTCATAGTGATAAGTACCATACCTGAAAGCAACAGGGTGAAATTAAATACTTTTGCCGATGGTCCAGTCAAGCTTCCTAGTGATGAGAAGTTTATTTGCCACCAGAGAGGATCGGTTGAAGTGATCATACTTAGCAACATCCCACATACCATTACGACTGAAAATATACGTACTATACTATTGGTATTGATATTGATACTTGCCGGCACAAGAAGATATACTACCAATCCAGCATATACTCCTACAATTACCGATGATATATATCTATCTAGTGTCAGCTCTTTGAATGCCAACGAGACCAATGCTACACCTATAGCGGTGACTAAGATAGTCATGATTGAAGTTGCTACAGATAAAGTCACTATGTTGAATACTAATTGTTTTTTACTGAGTTTCTCGCTATGTGCTTTTAGGCCAAATAGATATGATGGTACAAACAAGATTAGAGACAATATAATACCTAGGATAAGTACCATGTTACCAATAGAGTCACTGCCTACGAGCTTGACACTTGACTCATTCCAGAACCACACAAGACTCAATAAACTTACTATTAATATCGTAGGTAAAAGTAATCTCTCGGCGATACTCTCGTTGCTGATGGGGTTTCTATAATGTACTTTTTTCATTTAGATATTATTTTACTACATTATTAAAAAAACGCTTAATCACTAAAGATTAAGCGTTTGAGGCTGGGCTGTTGTTCTCATCACTGACTTTTTCTTTTACCAGGGACACTATTAGCATATTTAGAAAGCTAAACACAGTAGTCACTAGCGAACAAAGTGCCAATATTTGCAACCAGTTGGGTATATATCCATTGCCGTGAATATATCCATTTGATTCGGATATTGTGTCTTCACTCAAGGAAATAATTACAAATACAGAGAACATGAAAACAAATAGGTTGATAAATACAACTACAAGAAAAGTATCACTAAGGCGATCTAACACTTCCAGTTTTACATTTTTGGTAGTGTTGATATGGTCTTTTTCATTTACTGCTGTGTCCATCATAAACCCCCAGGTTTGTAGGTACCAAATTATATGGCATATTCTATCATCTATTGTTTACAACTACTACTCGGTTCGAAGGGCTTCGATGGGATCGAGTTTGGCTGCTTTGCGAGATGGGAGCCATCCTGCAAAGATAGCCACAATTACGAGTATGAGTACAAGCCCCCCAATCTGCATTGGTTCAAATATCAAGAGCTCGTTACCATCGCCTAGGTTAAGTTGCTTGGTGATCCATGGATTGAGTGCTATCCCTAACCCTACTGCTATACCAGCACCTATTACACCACCCAGCAATCCTATCCACGCAGCTTCAAATCTGAACAAACGTCCGATGTCGCGCTTACGCATTCCCAATGCCTTCATGAGCCCTATTTCTCTGGTACGCTGAATCACACTGATATACATGGTATTTACTATTCCAAATATCGAAGCCACAATAGCAATCAGTCCAAAGGCAATCACGATACCTTGTAAGACATCGATGATCCGAGTAAGAAATTCTTGAGTTTCTTTGACGCTCTGAGCGAAATAGCCGAGTTTCTCTATTTCGGTTTGTACAGCATTGAGCTTGGCTTCGTTGGTGCCACCAGCAACTTTGACGAATACATTGGTATAAGCCCTGTAATTATCAGTACCAGCTGTTGTTATGTCATTGAGTTCACGTGCTGCATCTTGGCTAGTATATAGGTATAGTTCAGTGCCTGGTTGCGAAGTCGAAGCTTTTTTGGTCACAGCTACTATTGTGAATTCTTGCAGCACTGTATCGTTTATGCCTTGTAAGGCTGATTGAGCAACTGTCTGAGGACTAGACGGGGTAGTCGAAGGCTTTTTGACAGCTACAGTTATAGTCTGACCGATTGCAGCTTGGGCACTAGAAAACCCTAGACTATTTACAAAACCCTCTGGCAGTAATACTTGCTTTCCAGTAAGCGGCTTGGGTATATCACCAGCGGCTAATTCTGGTTTCAGAAATGGCGAGAATGCTTGCATAGTAGCGATATACCTTTTCTGCTCTGGCCTTGTGATGTATTGTAAATTGACCACTAAGTCTTCACGTACATTTTCAACTCCATCAAGGTTTTTTATCTTTTCCAGATCTTCGTCAGTGAGGCGTTTGATCTGAGTGATGGCGCCAGCGTTAGATAGTGAGCTTCCAAAATTGCCATTGTATTCGGTTGGTTCGGCATTACCTCCGCTTCCGCTTATCACGTTTTTATCGGCTACTACGATAAGCTCAGCGGGGTCAAAATTTTCCGAGATAATATTGTTTACAAATGCTGTAGCGCCGTTGCTGGCTGCAAGGGTCAAAGTGAGCGCAAACGCACCGACTGCGATAGCTAGTGCAGTGAGTAGAGTACGCGCTTTGGCACTACGCAGGCTTCGTCCAGCTCGTCTTATTTGGTCAGTTAGATACATTTATTACACCATCCTCACTAGCTTCTTTGATGCTTTTGGATTGGATCGTCGTCTTTTTTTCTTGACCACAGTTTTTTCTATCTCTCCGTCTTTGAGGTAGATTTGCATGTCAGTTTTTTGTGCCAATTCATCGTCGTGGGTGACAATTACCAGTGTGATGTTGCGTTCACGATTGAGTTTGAAAAGCAGATCTATTATGATTTCGCCGGTAGTACTATCGAGATTACCGGTAGGCTCATCGGCAAATATCAATTTGGGTTTGTTGACTATGGCTCGAGCGATGGCAAGTCGTTGTTTTTGTCCTCCGCTTAGGTTGCTAGCCAAGCTATCTACCTTGTCCTCCAAATCAACAGCGCGTAGAGCTTCTAGCACATGCTTACGTCTGTCGCGTCGACCTACTTTGGCTATCTCAAGTGGCAATAGCACATTTTGATAACAAGTTTGGTTGGCTTCGACAAAGAATGCCTGGAATATAAAGCTCATCTCTGTGGAGCGAAAGGCATCAATTTGTTTGGATTTGAGGCCTGATAAACTCTTACCATTGATGGTCACATCGCCATCACTAGCTCGGTCCAGACCACTCATGATATGCATCAGAGTCGACTTACCAGAACCACTTTTACCGATAATAGCTACACTAGTGCCTGATGGTATTTCGGTGCTGACTTTGTATAGTGCAGTAAAAAGACTTTCGCCTTTTCCATAAGTTTTTGTGACGTCTGTTACTTTTATCATTAATTATTATTTTATCATAAACACAATGTTGGTGACTGGAATATCGCATAAAAATGAGTTACAATGGATATATTAAGAGGGGGTACTTATAAATTATGTCTGCATACGTTACTACTATTCATCCTATTGAGGGCCAATCCGGAAAAAAGGTAAACAAAGCCAAATACCGACAGGTCAAAGCCGCTATTATTGATGAGCTTTCGCGCACCAAAGAAGTTTGTTTTGTTAAACTTATCGAGATGTGTCGTATCTCACTTAGTAATAATTTCGACGGATCTATTAGCTGGCATGTATCGGCAGTCAAGCTAGATCTCGAGGCTCGCAAGAAGATAGTATGTGTACGCTCTGGTGATGGACAACACATCAGTCTCAATGCTGACAATCTATCGAAACAATCACTAGCCAAGCATCTCAAATAATTCAATCTATCAATATCAATGAGAAGTGGCCCGCCGCAATTGCGACGGGCCACGTTGTACTGCACCGAAGTGTGACTAGGGGACCACGCTGCGTCTGATCCGAAGTACCTTGGTGCAGACCACCTCTCGTGAGTCGGTGTGGCGGTTGCACTGTCGGTAGAGGACCCGCACGAACGGTCTATCGGCCGGAGTGTTGACCCACAGCCGATCGTTGACGTTGTAGCTGGTCGACCAGGGCTCGAAACCATCGCCGTAGTCGACCGAGATCGACATGGCGTAGCACTCGGTGCCACTCATCTTCATGGTGGTGACCCGAGTGGCCTCTTGGGCCGTGTAGCGGATCTTGGCCTGGCAGTACATGCCACCGTTCGGCACCCTGAACTTATAGAAGCTGTACTGGGGGCCGAAGGTGATGGTCTGCGAGACGTTGCCTGTGCCGACTTCTGCCGACATCGAAGTGGTCTCGATGGGAGGTGCGTCAGTCGCTCCAGCAGGAGCGGCCGATGAAACGAGTGCGAGTACAGCTATCACTGCGATGAGGAACAGCATGAAATGTTTCATGCCACCAAATATACCATAAAATATTATAATAGTCAATATACAAAAATTCGCTACAAATTGTTTTTGAAAAAACTTACTATTCTAGAGATAGCAAGTTGTGAATTGCTAATGATCTGATGATCATTTCCTGGATAATTATAAAATTCGACAGGTTTGCCGGAGGCTTTTAGCGCATTATCCAATTTGATAGAAAAATCTATTGGTACCACTCCATCAGCCTGCGAATGTTGTATTTGGCTAGCGCCAGTTATATTTGATACATAGTTAATAGCACTGACACTGTTCCAAAACTCTGGATTGGTCCTAGGAGTACCATATTGGGCAAGTAGTGCATCGCGAGCTGCATGAATACTAGCCGGCATATCATTTGGCATTGGGCTATTAGGCCAATTGTATAAAATGTCTTCGGCTGAAGCTACTACACCAGCGGCGTAGACTGTGGCTTTGATGTTGGGATTTACTACTGCTACGCGCAGACTGGTATGGGCACCTAGACTATGACCTAGAGTCCCTATTCTAGAGGAACTAAGGCCTAGCGCGGGAGTTAGGGGTATGGAGCTTATCAGATTGAGATTGTCATAGGCATAGACGGGTGAAAAGTGTCCGCCCTCAGGAGTTCCTTCGCTGTTGCCATGCCCTCGATAGTCTGGCATCAGAACTGCAGTGCCACTGAGAGCTAGGGCGGATATTGTTGCAGTATAATAATTGTTGATAGTACGGTAAGCACTTGGCTCCACATAGCCATGATTGAGTATGACTACCGGCCATCCACCTTCGGGCACGTTGCCACTGGGTGTGGCGAGTAGTGCAAATACCTTGAACTCGTCAGATTGATATGACACTATTTTTTGATTGTATCCAGATCTATTGCCCAGATCTTGTTCGATAGTGATAGTACTACCAGGGTACGAGCGAGCTTTGATTGCATCTATCTGCAAAGGGTGTAGCTCAGGTATAGGCTCGAGAGTCTCTACCTGAGCAGATGTAGGAGCGTTAGCAACAGGCTCGGCAGATCTTACTCGCCATATTAGATACCCTGCAAGTAGCAATAAAGATACTCCAGTTACCACAGCAAGGTATACAAAAAATATTTTGTGTTTATGCCAGAAAGTTTTCATAGTTTTTATTATATTATTTTATAATCATTTATTTACGCTTTGAATTAGATTTCTTGTGTTTAGGCTTCTTGGGTTTATTGGATTTGCTTTTGCGTTGCCATGGCCATCTACCGGTTACTTCCAGCTCAAATTCGGCTGCCAAAAAGGATCTGATCAATACTATACCAGCTAGGGCCACGATACTTGCTATGTTCACACCTGAGGAGATAGTGCGTATGATGTCTCCTGCCACGATGAACTCCAACCCCAGCAGTATACTACGAGCTAGGTCTTTGCGGTAGCTATCGTATATCTTTGCTCCGCGCCACTTCATATGTAGATGTTTGACTACTATAAAGGTAGATATAGCTATACCGACAAGCATGATTGTTACACCGATGTAGTCGAATAGTGTTCCGATAGCTTGGATATACTCAACGATGGGATTTAGCATTATTCATATGGTATGTCAAAATGCTTATGATTACAATGCTACTATATACGAAAAGAGCCCCGACCGGAGTCGGGGACTCTAGTCGGGGCCTGGGACCGAAGTGACTCAGCTGACCGAGGTCAGCTTGGTAGCGACCATTCGGTTGAGCGCGTGTAGGGCGTCCAGCTCCTGGTGGAGGTGCTGGAGCATCTGCTCGTCGCGGGCAACCGCGGCCGGGTAGGTGCTGTAGCCGTCGAGCGCACCCTTGCGGTGCCGGCTGAGCTGGGCCTGCGCCATCTTGATGTCGCTGGCGACACCGTTGATGCGCACCATCAGCGCCGCCGCGATGGTCTGTGAGGAGAACTCGCTGAGCCGCTGCATGAGCTCCGGTCGGTCCTGGAACTTCTCGGTGAGAGCCAGGATGGCCTGGATCTCGGTGTAGTGCCGGGTCGCGTCGCCTAGACGCTCGATGGCGTCGTCGATGCTCTTGGCCATCCGCTGGCCGCTGGTGTCGCGGAGGGCACGGTAGACCGAGCCCAGCGAGATCGAGATGAGCAGGAGAGCGACGCCGATGATGATCAGTGCGAAATCGGTCAAGTCCATTCAAGGACCTTTCTGTTCGGGTGCACTGGAGGAATTCCCGAGTTGCTTACAAGTCTATCACAAGCAGTACGAACTGTCAATAGTAAATCACACTTTATTGTATATATAGCAATTAAATCATCACTTTTAACTCGTATATCACGCATAGATACGTGACTTATATGACACATTTGATTGACATATTTAGCAAACAAATTTACATAGATAAAAGAATTGACAAAACTAAGCAGTTATGATAATATAATGCACGATCTGCACAAGTGGATCGATCCTACCAACTCCGTCATCCGGCGGACCAACCCAGGAGGAAAACCATGGGACTCAAGGACCGCGCACGCGGCTTCTTCCGGCGCGACCAGCGTCGGCCCGACAAGAAGGGGGCCATGCGACCCAACAGCCGCCTGGAGAAGCAGACCGCGCCGATGGGCCTCGTGCACACCCCTGCGCCGGAGCTGGCCCTGCGCCTGAGCTCCAGCCCGCGGGCCGTGCCCTCGGGCCACAAGCGGCGCAGCCACTCGGGCCACCCCGCCAGCAACGGTCGGCGCTCCGGCCACGGCAAGAACCATCCGGCCCACCGGGCGCGCCAGCGGGCCAAGGCCGGCCGCAAGG
>OEIV010001081.1_pt1 | contig 13213 bp, 9 predicted proteins | sample 1539231 | NCBI WGS metagenome assembly OEIV01 (sample SAMN03794762, study PRJEB22550) | activated sludge metagenome | feature: wastewater treatment plant; material: activated sludge; isolation source: Wastewater treatment plant of a petroleum refinery complex | place: Argentina: Buenos Aires ...
CCGTGTGGGATGAGCTGACCGGCGTGGTCGATCGGCCGATGCGCGACATCGGCGTCCGGCCACACATCACCCTAGCCGACAGCGACCACGTCGATGTGCGCGCCCTGGAAGCGGCCACGGCCACTTTCGCCGCCTCGACGCTGCCCTTCCGCATCGCCCTGTCGAACATTGGCCTGTTCGCCACGGATGAGGGCGTGCTCTTCTACGGCGTCACGGTCAGCCGCGCTTTGCTGGAGCTGCACGCCGAGTACAGCCGCATCTTCGGCCGCCACGCCCGCCAGCCCAACGCCTACTACCGTCTCGGCGCGTGGGTTCCCCACGTCACGCTGGCCATGGGGCTACAGGAGTCGCAACTGGCCACCGCGCTGGCCGTCGCCCGCCGCGTGCCGCTGCCCCTCTTCGGCTCGGTGCCGGAGATGTCGCTGGTGCGCGTGCCCAACGGCCCGGTGGAAACATTAGGCCTCTTTCAACTCGGCGCGCCGGCGTAGCCAACCCGGCCCGCGCCTGCTACAATCGGCTCAATGTCGAACAGCCAACTCTCATCCAATGGCAACACCCCCGCCGGCCCGGCCCGGCCCGAACTGACGCCGCAGAACTACGGCGGCCAGGCGGTCATCGAGGGGGTCATGATGCGCGGCTCACGGGCGCTGTCGGTAGCCGTGCGCAACCCACAGGGCAACATCGTCGTCCACACCGAGCCGTTGGACCCGCGCATCTACGGCGGCCGGCTGGCGCGCATTCCCTTCTTGCGCGGCCTGACACTGCTGTGGGACGCCATGGGGCTGGGGATCAAGAGCTTGCTGTTCGCCGCCGAGGTGGCTGTGCAGGAAGAGGGCAAGACCGGCCCCGACGGCCGGCCGGAGAAGGTTTTCGAAGGGCCGGTGCAGTGGACGCTAGTCGCCTTCTCGTTGACGCTGTCGGTGCTGCTGTTCTTTGTCCTGCCGACGTTTATCGCCCACTGGATCGAGCGCGCGCTGGGGCTGACCGGGCAGCCGATTGCCATCAACTTCATCGAGGGCATGGTGCGGCTGGCGCTGCTCATCGGCTACATCTGGGGCATCGGCCGCATGGCCGACGTCAAGCGCCTCTTCGGCTATCACGGCGCGGAGCACAAGACGATCAACGCCTATGAGGCCGGGGCGGAGTTGACGCCGCCCTCGGTGGCCCGCTTTCCATTGGAACACCCACGCTGCGGCACCGCCTTCCTGCTGAGCGTCGTCGTCATCTCCATTCTCATCTACAGTCTGCTGCCGCCGCTCGATCTGCTGCCGCGGCTGCTGTCGCGGCTCGTCCTGCTGCCGGTCATCGCGGGCATCGCCTACGAGTTCCTCAAGTTCACCGCCGCCCACCAGGGCAACGCCCTCATCCGGCTGCTGACCAAGCCCAATCTGGCCATGCAACGATTGACGACGCGCGAGCCGGATATGGACATGCTGGCCGTGGCCATCGCCGCGTTCGAGAACGTGCTGGCCTATGAGCGCAGTCAGGCGGCGGTGGTGGCGGGGGATACGGTCATCCCGGTGGCGGCCGTGGCCGCCGGGGCGGCGGAACACGCCGCGGATTAACCCGTTCTAACCCATTTGAGCTGATATAGCCTGCCAGACAGGCCAAAAGGCGCCGGGCTATTCAACAGCGCCGGCCAAGGCCGGCTTCGGAGGGCGGGCGCGCTCTTGTGCTTAAGGCCCCTTGAGGGGCCGCTGTTGAATAGCCCCGTGGCTTCAGCCCGGGGCGGGCGAGCTATGGCAGCGCGATTCTGGAGAATCGCGCTACTATTGCAGCGGCAGCGGCGACTGCCATAGCGCCCCACTCTCGTTGACGCGAATGACCGCCACCCACTTCACCCACTCCATCCCCCGCCGCTCCGGCAACACCAGCCGGGCCGGCGCGCCATGGCCGTGGATCAGGGGGCGATACGCCGCGCCCGACTCATCCGCCGTGCCCAACGCCAGCAGCGCCGACGCTGCCTCATCCAGCGGAAAGCGCCGCCGGTAGCCGGAGACGGCCTCGAAGGTAACGCTGGCCGCCGTGGGCAGAACGCCGGCGCGCGCCAGCAGGTCGCCCACAGACACGCCGCGCCAACGTTGGACGGAGTACCAGCCGCCGGTGCAGTCGAGCGCGGCGACGGCTTCTTCCTGTACCAGCGCAACCACGTCGTCATACGACAGGCTCAACGGCCGTTCCACCGCGCCCTCCACCCGCAACCGCCATGCCGCTGTGTCGACCGGTGGCGGCCGATCGGCGATCCAACTGACGATGGGGAAGTCGGGCGTGAAGCTGCCGATTTCGTAGGAGCCGGTGAAGCGGCGCGCCGCCCCGGTCAGTCCGGCAGCGGCCTTGGCCCGACCCACGGCCGCCCACAGCGCCAACCCGCCCAGGGCCGTGGTCAGTGTGCCCAGAAACAGCCGCCGCCCGGTCGCCCCCGGCACGCGCCGGATGAAGCGCATGTGCCAGGCGTGCCAGAGCATCAGCAGCATGAGCGGCACGGCGATGTAGATGTGGAGGCTGACGAGGCTGAAGCCGCCGAGATAGAGCGGCCCCTGGAACGTCCACAGCAAGCCTGAGAGCAGCGTCAGGCCAAGCAGAACCAGCACGATGACGAAGCCGGTCCGCCGCCCCGTCCAGCGTTTCTTGCGCCGCCAGGCGTCGCCGATGATGGTCGCCTTGAGGAACAGCAGCAGCACCAACCCGTAGGCGACGATGCCGTGCAGCGCCAGAATCCAGGCCGCCGTCTCGCGGCCGTTGGTGAAGCCGAAGTAGCCGGTGACGGCCTGCGTCAGCAGTAGGATGAGCAGCAACAGATTAACCCACGGCACTTTCATCTTATGATCAGCCCTAACACACACCCGGTGGTAGGGGCGGGTCTGAGACCCGCCCCTACGCGCGATACGTCCGATGGTACGGGCGGGTCTAAGACCCGCCCCACGCACGCGACCCATGGTACGGGCGGGTCTGAGACCCGCCCCTACGCACGGCGCGATTCTAGTGTAAACTATCGCCCCATGTCTATGGCAACGCCCTCACATTCACGCACCGTTACCGTTTCCGTGCCCGCCACCAGCGCCAATCTGGGGCCGGGCTTCGACTGCCTGGGCCTGGCGCTGGAGTTGCGCAATGACGTGACCCTCACCGCGACCGGCCCCGACCTGGCCTATGACGACCCGCGACCGACGCGCTACGACATAACCGTGACCGGCTGCGACGCGGACAAGGTGCCGACCGACGCCCGCAACCTGCTGGTCGAGGCCGCCGACACGCTTTTCCAGCGCGCGGGGCGGCGGCCGTCGGCCGTGGCGGTGAACGTGGTCAATCGCGTGCCCGTCGGCAGCGGATTGGGCAGCAGTTCGGCGGCCATCGTCGCCGGGTTACTGGCCGCCAACGCGCTCAGCGGCGCGGGCTGGGCCGAGGGCGATCTGCTTCGGCTGGCGGTGGCGATGGAAGGCCACCCGGACAACGTCGCCCCGGCCATGCTGGGGGGGCTAGTGTTGGGCGTGCTGCCCGACGCGACGCACGGCCCGGACGAACTCATCCTGCGCCGGATGGAGCCACCGCCGCTGTCGGTGGTCATCGTCTTGCCCGACTTCACCCTGTTGACCGCCGACGCCCGCGCCGCCCTGCCGCCGACTGTCTCGCGCGCCGACGCCATCTTCAACGCCAGCCGCCTTGGTCTGCTGCTCCACGCCCTGACCGGCAGTCACCCCGACTGTCTGCGCGTGGCGATGGGCGACCGGCTGCACCAACCGTACCGGCTCAGCCTCATCCCCGGCGCGGCGGCGGCGTATGATGCCGCCTATGCCGCCGGGGCGCTGGGCGTGGCCCTCAGCGGCGCGGGGCCGAGCCTGCTGGCGTTCAGCAGCGACAGCGGCGCGGCGATTGGCCGGGCCATGAGTGAGGCGTTCGCCGCCGCGGGGCTGGGCAGCCGGACGTGGCTGCTGCGGCCGTCGGCCGTCGGCGCGACAACTGCCTAATGCGACAACGCCACACCTTAAAAACATGGTGCATTCTTTCGTCTTGTGGCGTCTCTTTTGTTAAACTCTCTACCGACCGCGGCCAGGCAGGCAACCACCGGCCGCGATAACCACGCGAAGGAGAAACGAATGGATAAGGCGACCCTTCTGGACTGGTACCGACAGATGGTACTGGTCCGGCGTTTCGAGCAGAAGTGCGCTGAGCTATACCAACTGGGCCAGATCGGCGGCTTCTTGCATCTCTACATCGGCCAGGAAGCGACGGCTGTCGGCTCCATCGGCGCCCGCCGTCCGCAAGACCACGTCATCACCGCCTACCGCGACCACGCCCATGCCCTCATCGTTGGCGCCGAACCCAAGCGCCTGATGGCCGAGCTGTTGGGCAAGGCGACCGGCGTCAGCAAGGGCAAGGGCGGCTCGATGCACCTGGCCTCGGTGGAGCACAACTACTGGGGCGGCTACGGCATCGTCGGCGGCCACGTTCCGCTGGGCACAGGGCTGGCGCTGGCCGAGAAGTACAAAGGCAGCGACGCGGTTGTTCTGTGCTACATGGGCGACGGCTCGACCAACATCGGCTACTTCCACGAGTCGCTGAACATGGCCGGCGTCTGGGACTTGCCCATCATCTACATTGTGGAGAATAACCAGTACGGCATGGGCACGTCGGAGAACCGCGCCTCGGCCGGGACAATGCTGGACAAGGCCGCGGCCTATGGCATGACCGGCCGCCAGGTGAACGGCATGGACGCCATAGAGGTCTATAACGCCACGCGCGAAGCGATTGACGCCATTCACGCCGGGCAAGCGCCGCAATTCCTGGAAGTCAAGACCTACCGCTTTGAAGGTCACAGCATGGGCGACCCTCTCCGCTACCGCACCAAGGAGGAGGTCGAGAAATGGCGCGCCGACGACCCGATCGGCATTTTGGAGCGGCATATCCTGAAGGAGAACGCTGCCACCCAGGCGGAGCTGGATAAGCTCGAAGAGGAAGTCGAGGGAGTCATCGCCGAGGCGGTCAAGTTCGCCGAGGAGTCGCCCTTCCCCGCGCCGGAGGCGCTGTTCGAAGGTATCTACGTGGACAACTAAGAAGAGTGTGAAACCACAGATTACACAGATTTCACAGATTTCAAGAACCAGTGTTTGGTTCTTGAAATCTGTGAAATCTGTGTAATCTATGGTTACCATCTGAGGAGACAGCATGGCACTGATCACAATGCGGCAGGCGATCACCGACGCGCTGCGCGAGGAGATGCACCGCGACGAGCGGGTGTTCATCATGGGCCAGGAGGTCGGCGTCTGGGGCGGCACCTATGCCGTCACCCGCGGCTTCTATGACGAGTTCGGCGAGAAGCGCGTGCGCGACACGCCCATCTCGGAGATGGCTATCGGTGGCGTGGCCGTCGGCGCGGCGATGGGCGGGCTGCGGCCGGTGGCCGAATTCATGACCATCAACTTCGCCTTTCTGGCGCTGGACGCCATGGTCAACCACGCGGCCAAGATTCACTACATGTTCGGCGAACAGATGCGCGTGCCGGTGGTCTATCGGGCGCCGGGCGGCGGCGGGCGGCAGTTGGGCGCGACCCATAGCCACACGCCCGACGTCATCTTCGCCCACTTTCCGGGGCTGAAGGTCGTCTCGCCGGCCACGCCCTACGACGCCAAGGGGCTTTTGAAGGCGGCCATCCGCACCGACGACCCGGTGCTGTTCATCGAGCACCACACGCTCTATCAGATTCGCGGCGAAGTGCCGGCCGAGGATTACATCGTGCCCATCGGCGTGTCGGACGTGAAACGCCAGGGCGACGCGGTGACTATCGTCGCTTATGCCCAGGGGTTACAAGTGGCGTTGGAAGCGGCCAAGCAGTTGGCCCAGGAAGGCATCGAGGCCGAAGTGGTCGATCTGCGCAGTCTGCGCCCGCTCGACATGGGGCCGGTGGTCGAGTCGTTCCGCAAGACGTTCAAGGCCGTCGTTGTCGAAGAGGGGTATCGCTCCTACGGCATCGGCGCCGAGATCGCCGCGCGGCTCCAGGAAGAAGGGTTCGACTACATGGATGCGCCCATCAAGCGCGTCGCCCAACTGGAAGTACCCTTGCCCTATTCGCGCGAACTCGAACAGTCGGCGTTGATCAACGCGGGCCGCGTGGTCGCCGCCGTCAAGGAGATTCTGTAAGATGGCCGAATACATCGTCATGCCCAAGCTTGGCTTCGACATGCGCGAGGGCGTGCTCAACAACTGGCTAAAGCAGGTGGGCGACACGGTCAACCGCGGCGACGTAGTAGCGGAGATTGAGTCGGACAAAGCGACGTTGGAGCTTGAGGCGCAGGTCGCCGGCGTGCTGCTCCAGACGCTGCACGGGCCGGGCGATGTTGTGCCCGTGGGGGCCAATCTGGCTATCGTTGGCCAGGCAGGCGAGGACGTATCGAGCATGGCTGGCGGCAACGGTGGGGCCGCCGCGCCGGCTGCGACGGCCACCACTAACGCGCCCCTGGCCGCCGCCAGCGCCCAGGCCGAGACCGCGCCGCAGACCCCGGCCGCCCCGGCGGACGCAGAGTCCTACCCGCCCTCCGCGCCGACCGCGCCGGCGGCCGCAGCGGACGAGAGCTACCCCGGCGGCGTGCGGGCCACGCCCGTCGCCCGGCGGCTGGCCGAGGAGAAGCAGGTTGACTTGCTGCGCGTCTCCGGCAGCGGGCCGGACGGCCGCATCCGTAAGGCCGACGTGGAGGCGTTCCTGGCCGCGCCGCCGGCCGCCGCCGCGCCGCCGGCCACCGCGCCCACTGCGCCTGCGCCCGTGCCGCCCCCCACGCCGACGGCCGTGGTCGCCGGCCCAGAGAGCGAGGAGTTGGCGCTGACCCGCCTGCGCCAGGCCATCGGCCGGCGCATGACCGAGAGCAAGACGACTGTGCCCCACTTCTACGTTACGACAGAGGTAGACATGGGCGCGGCGCTCGCCCTGCGCAAGCAGATTAACGAGACGCTACCCGACGAGCAAAAGGTGAGCGTCAACGATCTGATCGTCAAGGCCGCGGCGCTGGCCTTGCGCGACTTCCCCAACCTCAACGCGGCCTTTGGCGGCGACAAGATCATCCGCCACAAGCGCATCAGTGTCGGCTCGGCTGTCGCTGTGGAAGGCGGGCTTCTGACCGTGGTACAGAAGGACACCGACACCTCTACCCTGTCCAAGGTCGCCGCCGACAACCGGGCCATGATCGCCCGCGCCCGCGAGGGCAAGATGAAGCCCGACGACGTCGAGGGCGGCACGTTCACCGTCAGCAACCTGGGCGCGTTCGACGTCGATCACTTCATCGCCATCATCAACCCGCCCGACGCGGCCATTCTGGCCGTCGGCTCGGCGCGCGAGGTGCCGGTGGTGGTCAACGGACAGTTGGCCGTGGGGACACGCATGAAAGCGACCATTTCGGCCGACCACCGTGTGACCGACGGCGCGGAAGCGGCCCGCTTCATGCAGCGCTTCAAGGCCCTGCTGGAGCAGCCAATGCGGCTGTTGGTCTAGGCACGAAGCGCTCACGCCAAGGACGCAAAGGGAGCCAAGAACGCCAAGGAGACGTTTTCTTAGCGTCCTTGGCATCCTTGGCGTTCTTTGCGTGAGATCTTACTGACTCGGCTCCTAATTTTTTACGGCAGCATTACTGCCCGTCCGTGGCCCAATCTGCTATACTTGATCGGGATAATCTCCCAAGCGAAGAAGGGAAGGTAGTATGGCCCTGATCCTTGTCATTGACGACGACGACCTCGTTTCACGCACTCTCCAGCGCGCGCTGAAGATCTACGACTACCAGGTCATGACGGCCAGCAGCGGTATCGAGGGGCTACAACTGGCCCGCCGCCATCGGCCCGACTTGTTCATTCTCGACATCATGATGCCCGGCGTCGACGGCTACCAGGTCTGCCGTCAGATTCGCGGCGACCCGTTGTTGCAAGACGCGCCGGTGCTGTTCCTGACCGCTAAGGCCAAGGACGAGGACAAGATAGAAGGCTTCCGCGCCGGCGGTGACGACTATCTGGTCAAGCCGTTCAACATGCAGGAGTTGGAGTTGCGCGTCAAGGCGATCCTGCGCCGCGCCGGGCCGGAAAAGGTCGAGGCGGCCGAGGCGACGGTCAACGAGGTCGTTGTTGGCGACGTGGTGCTCGACTGCCGCACGTTCAAAGTGACGACGCCCTATCAGACCGTCTTGCTGACCAACGTCCAGTTCGACCTGCTCTACCACTTGATGAGCCACGCCGACCAGGTGTTCAACAGCCAACAACTGCTGCAAGATGTCTGGGACTACCCGCGCGACACAGGCAGCCCGGAACTCGTGCGCGCCCACATCAAGAACCTGCGCGAGAAGATCGAACCGTCGCCCAGCGATCCCATCTACATCAAGACGATTCAGGGCCACGGCTACTCCTTCTCGTCTGAGGCGACGCGTGGATAGACCGCCCGCCGCGGTGGTTGACAGCGAACGACACGACGGTCGGCGGCCGTCGGTCGATCGCGGCACGCCGGCCGACGCGGCGATTGGCCTGCCGCACCGGCCGGTAGACGCCCTGCCGCCCCCGGCCCGCGAACTGCCGGCGCGCATCCTCGTCGTCGATGACGAGATCGAGATCGCCGAGTCGCTGGCCGACTTCCTGATGCGCAAGGAAGGGTTCCAGGTCAAGATCGCCCACGATGGGCCACAGGCCATCGCCCACATGGAGAGCGCCATCGGCAGCGCGGCCGAGGTCGATCTGGTGCTGCTGGACATGCGCATGCCCGGCCTGTCGGGGCTGGAGGTGCTGGACTGGATTCGCCGCCACCCCGACCTGCGCTATACCCGCGTCGTGTTGTTGACGGCCGCGGCCAGCAACGACGAAAAGGTGCAAGCCCTGTCCGCCGGGGCCGACGACTACATCACCAAGCCCTACTACATGCAGGAACTGCTGGCGCGGGTCAAGACGATCCTGCGCACCCAGCAGTTGGAAAAACAACTCCACCGCCAGAGCCGGCAGTTGGCGGCGCTGAACCGCATCAGCCAGGCCGTGGCCGCTACGCTGGAAACGAGCCAGGTCTACGCCACGGCCGTACGCGGCGTTGACGCGATTCTGGAGGTCGAGCTGGCCGCGGTGCTGATCGTCGAGGGGGGCAAGCTCCACTGCCAGTACGTGCGCCACTACAAGGGGGCCATCCCGGCCCACATCTTCCCTTCGGCCGAAAAAGGGCAGGGCGTCCTGGGCCTGACGTGGAGCGAACAGGAAACCTACTGCCTGAACCACGCCGGCAGCGACAGTCGCTTCGATGCCACGCGCGACTCCCCCATCGGCTACACCGTCCACTCCATGCTGGCAACGCCGTTAACCGTGCGCGGCCGGCCCGTGGGCGTGCTGGCGGCCTATAACAAGCGCGACGGCGAGTTCTCCGAAGTTGACGTCGATCTCTTCGCCTCGCTGGCGAGTTCCGTCAGCGAGGCCATCGAAAACGCCTGGCTCTTCCAGCGCGTCCGGATGCGCCATCAGGAACTCCTGGAGGGACGCAACACGCTCCAGGCACTCATTGACGGCATCCCCGACCCCATCTACACCATCAGCGATGAGTGGAAATTGGTGGTCGTCAACAAGACGAAGGCCGACCAGCTAGGGGTCACGCCGGAGTCACTCAGCGGGCGCGTCTGCTTCCGCGTCTTCTATAACCGGCAGCAGCCGTGCGAGCATTGCGCCGTGGCCCTGACGTTGGCCAACAAGGCGGAGCAGCACTGGCCGGTGAGTTGGCTGGGCGACGACCATCTGCCGCGCGAGTGGGAGGTCAGCGCCTACCCCATCCCCGGCAAGCAGATCAGTTCCGCCCGCGCGGTCATTGTCTGGCAAGATAAGACGGAGGAGCGGCGGCTGGAAAGCTCACTGATGCAGGCCGGCAAGCTGGCGGCCATAGGCCAGTTGGCGGCCGGCGTGGCCCACGAGATCAACAACCCCCTGACGGCCATCAACGCCAACGCCCAGATGCTGAAGATGGTTATGCCCGTCGAGGATGAGAACTACGAATCAGTTGACCTCATCGTGCGCGCCGGCGAGCGGGCGGCCAAGGTGGTACGCGGCCTGCTCGACTTTGCCCGGCAGGAGCAGTACTCCTTCAGCCCCGGCGACCTGAACGAGTCGGTGCGCGAGGCGCTCAACCTGGTGAACTATCAACTTCAATCGGCCAAGATCGACATCACGCGCGACTTGGACGACAGCCTGCCGCCCATCGTCGCCAGTTGGGAGCACCTCAAGAGCGTCTGGCTCAACCTGCTGCTAAACGCCCGCGACGCGCTGTTGCACAACAATGAACAGCGCCGGCTCGAAATCTCCACGCGCGTCAACCGGGAAGCCCAGATCGTCCAGGTGGTGCTGCACGACAACGGCAAAGGGATGAACGACGCCGAGAGTGTCCACATCTTTGAGCCGTTCTATACCACCAAAGGCCCGGGCCAGGGAACGGGGCTGGGGCTGGCGACGTGCCATCGCATCGTAGAGCAGCACGGCGGCGAAATTACGGTCGCCAGCAAGGTCAACGAGGGCACCACCTTTCTTATCACACTGCCCATCCAGCGGCCCGAGAGCAGCGCTTCCGGCATGCGGAAATAAGCGGCCAAGCGCATAGCCAGGCAGGGGCGAGCCGGCATCATGGCAAATCCACCACTCGACTCCAGTTCACAGTCCGCCGCGCGAAGCGACAAGGCGTACGCCAATGGCGAAGCCGCGGGTGAGATCACCATCAGCGACTTGCTGCGGCTGGCGCTGCCGCTGGATACGGCGGTGATCGGCGGAGGAGCCGACCCGCGACGCTTCGTCAACTGGGTGGCCGTCGTCAGCGACTGGGCCAACCTGGAGGAGCAGGTCGAGCCACATGACCTGGTGCTCATCCCGACGCGGCTGCAAGCGCTCCTGACCGCCCAGAATGCCGGCGATATCCTGCGCCCGCTGGCCGATCTGCCGGCGGCGGCCCTCGTCTGTTTCGACGGGGTGGCCGACGCGCTGAAGCCGGCGCTGGACCAACTCGAGCTGACCGTCCTGCTTGTACCGCCGGGGGCCACGCCGCGCGAGACCCACGAGGCGGTCGCCCTGCTGCTGCTCGACCGGCAGACGGCCACCAGCGAACGGGCCATGCAGCTCTACCGCCAACTCTCGACCATGTCGCGCGAGGGGCTGGGGCTGGAGGCGATGACCGAGGTCATGAGCAAGCTGACCGGCAACATCGTCGCCGTGCAGGACAAGCGGCTGGAGATTCAGGCCATCAGTTGGCCCAGCAACACGACTGTCGACCACGCCGAAGTGGTTGCCGCCTTGCAACAACGCGAGGCGCTGCCGCCGGTGCTGCGCAACCGCAAGGCCGCGGCCAAGTCGCGGCAGACCGTCTGGCAACTGGTGCTGCCCATCGAGAACCTGGGGCGGCTCATCAGCCCCATCATCTCCGGCGATCGGGCGCGCGGCTATCTGTCGGTCATCGGCCCGGCCGGCGAACTGGACATGCTCGACAGCCTAACCGTGGAGCACGGCGCGGCGGCCTGCGCCCTGGACATGGCCAAGGCCAAGGCGGTCAGTGAGGCCAAGAAGGCGCTGCGTGGCGACTTCCTGGAAGGGCTGCTGGCGGGATCGATGCCAGCCCGCGAGATTGAGCGACTGGAAGGGCGGCTGGACCACAACACGCGCGAGCCGCACGCGGTGATGGTCGTCGGCTGGCTGTCCCCCGACATCAGTCTGCGCCGGTTGGAGACGTCGGTTCACTGGGTGCTGTCGAACCATCCGCGCCCGGCGCTCGTCCACATCTACGGCAATAACTATCTGGTGATCTTCCAGGCGTTGAAGAACGTTGATGACATGGACAGCGCCCACCAACTCGGCCGACGCATCCATGAGCAGATCGAGGCTGAGTTCCCCGGCGCGCTCATCACCGGCGGCGTCAGCGGCCCGGCGCGGGCGCTGACCGATTGGCCCATCACCTACCAGCAGGCGCTCCAGGCAATGCAACTCGGCCAGCGGCTCAAGCTGACCAACCAGTTCGTCGAGTTCACCAGCCTGGGCATCTACCGGCTGCTCTATGGGTTGGAGAACCAGCCCGATGTGCGCCACTTCGCCGAGGAGATCATGCGCCCGCTGGCCGAGTATGACCAGCAAAACCGCGGCAGTCTGGTAAAAACTGTCGAGGCGTACTTCAGCCACCACGGCAACATCAGCCAGACGGCCGAGTCGCTCTTCGTCCATCGCAACACGCTGCTCTACCGCATGGAGCGCATCCAGGAGTTGACGCAGTTGCAACTCGATCAGGCCAACATGCGTCTGGCGCTGCATCTGGCCCTGAAACTATGGCAATTGCGACCGGAAAGCGAGGGTGAGCCGTCGCTGTTGTAAAGAGTATACAACCAGCGACCAGCCGTATTCTGCCAAGTTGACCGTATATTCTCATCCCGCCTTGGCCGTATACTCTCCGTAGGCTTGCGCTAGAGTGCGCGGTTCAGTGGGAAATAGTGGGAACTGAGAGGAATGGTTCTTCGCAACGGGGGGCCATTCCTTTCGGGTTTTTAGGGCAAGGACGAGCCTGGACTTCTTGGACGCGATTGTACAATAACTACAAAAGCGAAGAGCATCCTTGTGGCGTTTTGCACATAGCCCACTTTGCGCCGCGGCGCTTATACTCTTCTAAGCTGGCCGATGTACAGCGTTAATATGTCACCTTACACAAACAGCAGCGTTCTGGCTCTAGTCCTTAGCGACCTGGTCCTTATTATTATCGATAAGGGCACAATTCGTGTTGGGTGAGAGTCAACCGGGACGCAGGCCAGGTAGAAGCTCAGAAGGAAAACCGCCCAACAGGGCGGTTTTTTTGTTGGCGCGAATGATTGAGGAGAAGACATGAGTGAGTTGAAGACGGGTGGACAGATAATCTGGGAGAGCCTGATTCACGAGGGGGTCGAAGTTGTCTTCGGCCTGCCGGGTGGAACGATCCTTCCCACTTACGACGATCTCTACAAGTACAACTATCCGGTGCATCACGTGCTGGTGACGCACGAGCAGGGGGCGGCGCACATGGCCGACGGCTACGCGCGGGCCACGGGCCGCGTCGGCGTCTGCCTGGCCACCTCCGGCCCCGGCGCCACCAACCTCGTCACTGGCCTGGCTACGGCCTTCATGGACTCGACGCCCGTCGTGGCCATCACCGGCCAGGTTCCCAAGACGCTGCTCGGCCGCGACGGCTTCCAGGAGGCCGACATCCGCGCCATCAGCATGCCGGTGA
>OEIV010001082.1_pt1 | contig 13211 bp, 11 predicted proteins | sample 1539231 | NCBI WGS metagenome assembly OEIV01 (sample SAMN03794762, study PRJEB22550) | activated sludge metagenome | feature: wastewater treatment plant; material: activated sludge; isolation source: Wastewater treatment plant of a petroleum refinery complex | place: Argentina: Buenos Aires ...
TCCTCAGACATGAGGAGAGGGTTGGGTGAGGAGGTCTCGAAGCCGGGCTCCGCTCCCAACACTCAGGACACTCTCGAGGGCCCCTCACGCGCTACGCGCGCTCGCTATCGCGAGCCCTCTCCCCGTGTCCGGGGAGAGGGCTTGATCTAGTATCCCGACCGCTCGCGCATGCGATACCAGCGCATCAGCAACGGCATGAACCAGGGGCGGCCCCAGTAGTAGGGCCGGGTCTGGAAGTTCAGGCCGTCGAAGGCGCTCTCGCCGCCGGGGCGGCCGAGGATGCGGCGCGCCAGCTTGTCGCCGAACAGCGTGCCCAGCGGCAGGCCGCTGCCGAAGCAGTAGCCCATGGCGTAGTGGACGCCCGCGTGGCTGCCGATGTGCGGATAGAGGTCGAAGGTGGCGGCGCAGCGCCCGGTCCAGACGTTGTCGTAGCGGGTCTCGGCCAGCTGCGGGAAGATGCGCCGCATCTTGGCGTGCAGCTTCACCGCCACCACGCCGAGGTCGCTGAAGCTGTCGCCGGTCAGGGCACCGAACAGCAGCCGGGTGCCGTCGGGCGAGGGCCGCGCGTAGTCGGTGTCCATGGCGTTGTCGTGCACGACCCGCAGGTTGGGGATCAGGTCGCGCAGCAGCGCCGGCGGCAGCGGCTCGGTCGCCGCCATGTAGGCGTTCAGCGGAATGGCGCGGCGCCGCAGCCAGGGCGTCGCCTTGCCGGTGTAGCCGTTGGTGGCGACGATCAGGTGCCTGGCCTGGAGCGTGCCGCGGTCCGTGCGCACCGCGTGGCCATCCGACTCGCGCCTGGTTCCGGTCACGGCGGTGCGGGCGTGGACCACGGGGCCGGCCTGTTCGGCCAGGGCCAGCATGCCGAGATTGTACTTGCCGGGATGGCAGAGGTAGTGCTCCGCGATCACCGCGCCGCCGTGGTAGAGGTCCGAGCCGATCTCGCTGCGCTGCTCGGCCTTGGAGACCATGTAATGCTCGTCGCCGAGGTGGCGGCGCTTCAGCTCCAGGCCCTCCTCCATCGACTTCAGCATGGCCGGATGGTTGGCGGCGATGAAGCGGCCGCGCTGCTGCAGGTCGCAGTCGATCTGCTCGCGGCGGATGAAGTCGACGATGCCGTCGAAGGCCTGGCGCAGCTCGCCGTAGATCGCCTTGGCCGGCTTCTCGCCGTCGCTCTTCAGGATCTCGCCGAAGCCGTGCTTGATGGTGCGGCCGATCACGCCGGTCGGGCGCGAGGAGGCGCCCTGGCCGGGGTCGCCCGCCTCCAGCACGGCCACGCTCATGCCGGCGCGGGCCAGCGTGATGGCGGCCGAGAGGCCGGTGGCCCCGGAGCCGACGATGGCGACGTCGACGCTGGCCGGCAGCGGGATCTGGGGCCGCTGCGGCCGCGGCGCGGCCTCCCACCAGTAGGAGGTCTGGCGCGCGCCGGGCAGCAGCGGCTGGCGCGCCACCTCGTCGGCCAGGGTCATCAGCGCACCACCGCCAGGGTTTCGATCTCGATCAGGAACTCGGGCAGGATCAGCGGGCAGCTCAGGGTGGCGCGCGGCGGCGGATTCTTCGGGAAGAACGCGCGGAAGACCTCGTTCATCCCGGCGTAGTCGTCGTAGTTCACCAGGTGCACGGTGAACTTGATGACGTCGTCCAGCGTGGCGCCGCAGGTCGCCAGCGCGGCCTTGATCAGGGTCAGGGTCTGCCGGGTCTGGGCGCGGATGTCGCCCGGGCCCACCACCTTGCCGGCGGCATCCAGCGAGGCCATGCCGGCGATGGCGACGAAGGGGCCGATGCGCTTGGCGTGGCTGTAGCAGCCGATGGGCGCGCCCATCTCGGTGATGTTGAAGGTGCCGTCGGCCATGTCAGGACTCCGTGGTCGGGAAGGGCGTGGGGTCGAGGAAGCGGCGCAGCACGTTGCCGGTGATGCGCGCCACGTTGTTGTCGAAGCCGCGGCAGGGCAGGGCAGCCGACCAGGAGATCGAGCTGGCGGAGAAGACCGCGCCGCCGGCCGGCGTCTCGAAGAAGGTCATGTCGGCGCGCACCAGCGGATTGTCGCTGCCGCCCAGCAGCCAGTTGGTGGCCGGCATGTCCTCCTTCACCACCACCATGTTGTCGGTGAAGCCGGTGGCCTCGGCGACAATCAGCGTGTGGGGTGGCGAGCCCAGCAGGCGGTCGAAGCGGGCGATCTCGTAGCCGGCGGCGCCGCCCAGCAGCAGGCCGAAGTCGCCGATCGTCTCGTCCGGGCCGATGCCCTCGAAGATGAAGGCGGCGCGCGGCTCCTCTGACTCCGGCCGGCGGCGGAAGGGCTTGCCGATGTCGAGGCCGGAGGCAGCGAAGCCGGTGCCGACCAGCTGGTTGGGCGTGCGGTCGCAGCGCCGCCACATCCCGCCGTACTCGCCGCTCCAGGCCATGTGGTACTCGCCGGGCTCGGCCTCCCAGGGGCGCGAGCCGTCCTCGGCGCGGCGCAGCTCGATCACCGGCAGGGTCGGGTGCCAGGCGACGCGCCAGAAGAAGCCGTTGCCGCCGAGATAGGCCAGGCGCCCGCCGCCGTCGAGGAAGCCCTGGATGGCGTCCCACATCGCGGTCGAGGTGTATTCCGGGTGGTTGCCGGTCAGCAGCACGCGGTAGCCCGCGAGCGCCGCCGCGCCCTCGCGGTGCAGGTCCTCGTCGGTCAGCACGTCGACGTCCTGCCCGATGTGGTCGAGCCAGCCGAGCAGGAAGCCGTCGTCGTTGAAGGCCGAGAGCGTGGTGTTGGGCCGCATGTTGACGATCGGCCGCAGGCGCGTGGAGAGCGCGTTGCCGCTGCCGTCGCCGTGCGAGGAATAGAGCGAGTCGCCATAGCTCGGCCGCTCGTTCAGGAAGAGGTCGCTCGGCACCAGCTCGGGCAGCACGCCCAGATAGAGCTCGTAGAGCCGCGAGCGGTTCATCACCCGGTAGTTGCCATAGGCCATGTAGGTCGCGGTGGAGGCGAGGAAGACCGCGTCGGAGCCGCGCCGGCCCTTGGGCGGGCGGACGTAGAAGACGACGTGCTCGGCCTCCGCGCCGTTCTCCAGCCGCGCGGCGTAGAGGCCGCTCGGCAGGTCGGCGGGGACGGTGTAGTTGAAGTCGGTCTCCCAGCCGGCATCGGCCAGGTCGTCGTCGTGGAAGTGGATGGCGCCATAGTGCGCCGGCTGCGCGCGCCAGTCGTGCCATTGGCCGGTCCAGGCCGCGCCCTTCATGGCGCGCAGCGGCAGGTTGACGGTGGTGCCGTGCAGGGCATTGGGCGAGGTGTCGGTGACGCGCTCGCTGCCGATGTCGCGGGCGAAGTCCCAGGCGCCGACCAGGCGCAGCGCGCCGTCCAGCAGAGTGGGTGCCTCGAGCTTGCCGTTGTAGTGGGCGGTCATGCCGGCGTCGCCCTGGCGCGCGGCGAAGCTCAGGTCGCCCGGGCCGCCGGTCGCCAGCCCGGCCGGGCCCTGGCCGGTGACCTCGGCGGTGGAGTCGCGCAGCGGATAGCGGTGCCGCGGTGCCTGCCAGAGCCTGGCCTGCCCCGTCGCGGCGTCGTAGCTGGCGCCGACCGTCGCCCACTCGCGCTCCAGCAGCGGGCGGCCGCTGGCGAGCTGCCAGGGGCCGGACGGCGTGCCCAGGGTCAGCGCCAGCGCGCCGCTCTCGTCCAGCTCCAGGGCGAAGCCCTGGGTGCCGTCGGGCGCGAGGCTCGAGACCAGGGCCTGGCGGCCGCGCCCCGGCGCCGTCGGCCAGAGCGTGACCGCGATGGCGAAGCTGCGCAGCTCGTCCAGCACCGGACGGCGCGGGACGCGGACCCAGGAGCCGTTGGGGATGGCCTGGAAGCGCCCCCGGTGGCTGCCCTCGAAGGGCGCCGGCACCGGGCGCTCCTGCAGGCCGGGGCCGTCGCGATGGGCGTCGACGTTGAACAGGCGCACCAGGCTGGCGCGGTACTCCGGCGGGCCGGCCTCGACCGAGACCTTGAAGGCGATGGTCTCCCCGGGGCGCGCCGAGATGCGGTCCGTGTAGCCGGCGAGGGTCTTCATGGCGCCAGCCGCTCCAGCAGGCCGGGGTCTTCGAAGGACAGCGGCCGGCCGACGTGGCGTCGCCAGCGCAGCTGGAAGACCGCCCACTCGGCGGCGCGCCAGTCGGTGAAGCTGAGGCCGGGGTGCTGCTTCAAGGGCACGCCCTTCACGCCGCTGAACTCCACCCCGGTCCAGACCCGCTCGTGCCGGGTGCGCAGCAGGGCGTACTTGCCCGCGACCGGCTCGCCGCGGAAGCGCCGCAGCAGCGCCTGCAGGTTGGGCGGGTGATGGCCGAGGGGATCGGCCTGGAACTCGCGGGCGAGGGCCTCGTCGGGCTGGAAGGACTGGGTCATGTGGGGCGGCTGCCGGAGGACTCGACGGAACGACGAGCGCATGCTGGCAGAGCCTTGCCGACGAGTCATTACTTGATCTTTGATCAAAGATCGCATCCTATATGCCTGTCCGCCACGGGGTGAAAGGAACGAGGCCATGCACCGTCTGCCGGAGCAGGGGCTGGCCTGGGAGGCCATCGAGGCGCAGCTGCGCGACTATGGCCAGGCTGACTTCAAGTGGCGCGACGGCAAGCTGCCCTACTTCGTCTGGTGCGCCGACGAGGCGATCCTGGAGGTCCAGCGCAAGGCCTGGCGGCTCTATGACGTGGAGAACGCGCTGGGCGCCAAGCGCGCCTTTCCCAGCCTGGACCGCATGGAGCGCGAGATCGTCGAGATGGCGCTGGGCCTGCTGGGCGGCACGGCCGGGTCGGGCGGCAGCTTCACCTCGGGCGGCACCGAGAGCAACTTCCTGGCGCTGAAGGCGGCGCGCACGCGGGCCCGCGCGCGGCGCCCGGGCCTGACCGGCATGAACATCGTGGTGCCGGAATCGGCGCACGCCAGCCTGCGCAAGGGTGCCGGCTACCTCGACCTCGAGGTGCGCCTGGTGCCCTATGACCGCGAGTTTCGCTCCGACGTGGCGGCCATGGCGGCGGCGGTGGACGACAAGACCATCTTCCTGCTGGGCTCGGCGCCGCAGTTTCCCACCGGCACTTTCGACCGCATCGCCCAGCTGGGCGAGCTGGCGCGGCAACGCGACCTCTGGCTGCACGTCGACGCCTGCGTCGGCGGCCTGCTGGCGCCCTTCGCGCGGCGCCTGGGCCATGCCCTGCCGGACTTCGACCTCGCGGTGCCGGGCGTGACCTCGCTCTCGGCCGACCTGCACAAGTACGGCTACACCGCCAAGGGCGCCTCGTTGGTGCTCTACCGCGACAAGGCCGACCTGGCGTTCCAGGAGTTCTCGGTCGAGTGGGCCAGCGGCACCTACTCCACGCCGAGCTTCCTCGGCACGCGGCCGGGGGGCTCTCTCGCCGCCGCCTGGGCGGTGATGCACTTCCTGGGCGAAGCCGGCTACCTGGAGCGCACGCGCCTGATCCTCGACACGGTGCGGCGGCTGGCCGCCGGCATCGAGGCGGTGCCCGGCCTGACGGTGGTGCGGCCGCACGACCTCTGCATCCTGCTCTACGGCTCGAAGGATCCCGCGCTCGACATCAACGCGGTGGCCGAGCGGCTGGGCGCGCGCGGCTGGTACGTCGGCCGGGCGATGAAGCCCTTCGACTGCGTGCAGATGGCGATCAACCCGGTGCACGCGCAGTTCGTCGAGCAGTACCTCGGCGATCTCGGCGCCGCGGTGGCGGAGGTCCGCGCCAGCGGCGCCACGGCCGGGTTCGACAAGCGCAGCTACTGACCCGCGGGAAAGCGGTTCAGCCGGCGAGTTGAACCGGCAACTCGTCACCCTCGAGCGCCATCGTCACCGGCCCGGCCGCGCTGCCCGCCAGCGCCAGGAAGGCGGCGCGGCCATCGGCGCGGCGCGGACCGGTCGAGGTCACCCAGCCGATCACCTTGCCGCCGCTCCACAGCGGCTCGCCGCCGTAGGGCTGCGCGGCGACGCTGCCGCCGACCAGGCCACGGTTGGCGAGGGGGCGCCAGGCACCGTCGGCGCCCTGCTCCAGTCCGGCCGTCGCGGCCGGCTGCAGCGGACCCAGTTCGCTGCCCGGCGCCGGCAGGCGGAGCGCGATGCGCCGCGCCTCCAGCGCGGTCTGGCCGACCCAGCGCGGCGCGGGCGTCGCCGCTTCCAGGCGATCGGCCAGGTGGTTGGCGTACTCGCTCGCCGTCAGCAGGAGGAAGTCGCCCGACCAGGGGTGGCACAGCAGCTTCACGCCGGCACCGCCGATGGCGACCTTGCGGAACGCGCCGGGCGCCGGCGCCGCGCCGCCGAGCAGGCCGGACAGCAGCGCGCCGGCCCGCGGCCCGGCGAGCTGCAGCTGCGCCAGGCTGGAGTGGCGCGGCAGCAGCTCCGCCCGGCGCCCCTCCGGCGCCCGCAGCAGGCGGTCGGCGGTCTCGCGGCTGGCCTCGCCCAGGATCAGGAAGCGCTCGGCGCCGCTGCGCGCCACCAGCAGCAGGCTCTCGACGCCGCGCGGCGCCGGCGCCAGCGCGACGGCGCAGGCGCCGACCGCGAGCGTGAGCCCACCGAGGCGCTCGGCGATGAGCGCGGCGGCATCGGGGCCGCTCAGCTCCAGGCGCGTGGCGGCGCTCTGGTCGGCCAGCGCGACGCCGCTCTCCAGGGCGCCGATCTCGCCCTCCAGGTCGCCGAAGTCGCTCGGGCGCTCCCAGCCCATGACGCTGTGGAAGCTGGCGCCGCCGGCCTTCAGGCGATGGTGCAGCGGCCCCAGGCGCAGGTTGCGCCCGGTCTCGAAGTCGCGGTAGGGGCGAACGTAGCCGTAGAGGTAGCCCGGCGCCTCGCTGATGCGCTCGCGCAGCCACTCGGGGCGGGCGTGGAAGGCGGCGAAGCGGGTCGGCGAGAAGGGCGAGAGGTCGAGGCCGCTCTGCCCGGTCAGGATGAGCTGCGCCAGCGCGCGGGCCGAGCCGGCGGAGTTGTTGACGCCGGACGAGTTCATGCCGGCCAGCACGAAGAAGCCCGGCACCTCGGGCACCGCGCCGCCGATGAAGCGCCCGTCCGGCGTGAAGGACTCCGGGCCGTTCAGCAGGATCTTCACCTCGGCCTGCTCCAGGCCCGGGATGCGCTCGATGGCGGCGTGCATGTAGGGCAGGAACTGATCCCAGTCGTCGGGCAGCAGGCCGAAGGAGAAGTCGGCCGGCAGGGCCTCGACCGGCAGCGGCTTGGCGCGGGTCTCGAAGCAGCCGAGCAGCAGGCCGCCGACCTCCTCGCGCCCGTAGATCAGGGCGTCGGCGTCGCGGAAGCTCGGCATGTCCTTGTAGATGCCCGCGAAGGCCTTGGTCAGGATGTAGAAGTGCTCGTTGGCATGGATCGGCAGCTCGACGCCGACCAGCCGCGCCACCTGCGGCGCCCAGAGCCCGGCGCAGTCGATCACGCGCGGCGTCTCGATGGTCCCCTTGTCGGTCTCCCCCGCCGAGAGGCGCCCGCCGGTGCGGCCGATGGCGCGCAGCGGCGTGCCCTCCAGGATGGTGGCGCCCTGCGCGCGCACCGCCTTGGCATAGGCCGCCAGCAGGTCGGTGGCGTTGACGCGGCCCACGGTCGGCGCCCAGAGCGCGCCCAGCAGGCCCTCGGTGGCGATGATCGGCAGGCGCTCCCGCGCGGCTTCCGGCGCCACCCAGTCCCAGGCCAGGCCATGCGCCTTGGCGACGGCCTGCACGTGCTTCAGGGCGCGCACGCGCCGCTCGTTGGTGGCGAACTGCAGGCGGCCGGTCTGGCGCCAGCCGACCTCCTGCCCGGTCTCGTCGGCCAGGCGCTTGAAGAGATCCATGTTGCGCGCATAGAAGTCGACGTAGGAGGCCGAGGAGGCATCCAGCATCGCGATGTTCGCGGCCGAGTGCCAGGTGGTGCCGCAGCCGAGCCGGTCGCGCTCCAGCAGCACGACGTCGCGCATGCCGCCCTTCACCAGCGCGTAGGCCAGCGCGCAGCCCACCACGCCGCCGCCGACGATGACGGCCTCCGCCCGCTTCGGCTGCACGCTCTGCGTCATGGCTTGTCTCCCGGGTCAGACGGCGGGCGAGGCGGCCTTGCCGCTGCGCGCCTCGAAGAACTGGAACACCACGACCAGCAGCACCGAGACGGCGATCAGGATGCTGGAGACCGCGGCGATGGTGGGGTCCACCTGGTCGCGCAGGCTGGTGAACATCACGCGCGTGATGGTCGACTTGCCGCCGCCGGTGATGAAGAGCGCGACGATGACCTCGTCGAAGGAGGTGAGGAAGGCCAGCACCGCGCCGGAGATCACGGCGAAGCGGATCTGCGGCAGCACCACCAGGAAGAAGGCGCCGACCGGCCGCGCGCCGAGGCTCTCGGCGACGCGCACTTGGTTGAGGTCGAAGCCCTGCAGGCGCGAGAGCACCAGGATCAGCACGAAGGGGATGGCCAGCATGGTGTGGGCCAGCACCAGGCCCAGCATGCTGTTGACCAGGTCGAGGCGGGCATAGAGGTAGAACACGCCGATGGCAGTGAGGATCACCGGCACGGTCAACGGCATGGTCAGCAGCATCATCAGCAGCGGCGGCGCGCCGCGGCCCAGCAGTCGCAACCCCCAGGCGGCGGCGGTGCCCAGCACGCAGGCCAGCACCGCGGTGGCGACGCCGGCGATCAGCGAGGTCATGGTCGCCGCCTGCCACAGCGAGGAGTCGAAGTAGGCGTCGTACCAGCGCAGCGACCACTCGCGCGGCGGGAACTCCAGGTAGTCGCCGGCCGAGAAGGACATGGGGATGACGATCAGGCTGGGCAGGATCAGCAGCAGCATGACCAGCGCGCCGAACAGCACCAGCGGCAGGCGCCGCCGCCAGGGGACCCAGTCCTCCATCAGCCGCGCCTCCGCCGGCCGCGCTGCAGGAACCAGCCGAGCCAGAGCACCAGGACCGTGGTGGTGAGCAGCACCACGCCGATGGCGGCGGCCGGTCCCCAGCTCGCCTGCATGACGATGTTGCGCTCGATGATCATGGCGATCATCTGCACCTTGCCGCCGCCGAGCAGCGCCGGGGTGACGAAGAAGCCCAGGCAGAGCACGAAGACGAAGCAGAGCCCGCCGAGGAAGCCCGGCAGCGAGAGCGGGAAGAAGATGCGCCAGAAGGCCATGGTGGGATTGGCGCCCAGGCTGGCGCCGGCGCGGAGGTAGCCGCGGTCGATGGCGCGGATCGTGGCGTAGAGCGGCAGGATCAGGAAGGGCAGCATGATGTGGGTCATGCCGATGATGGTGCCGGCCTCGTTGTGCATCAGCCGCAGCGGCTGGTCGATCAGGCCCAGGTCCTGCAGGCCGGTGTTGACCAGGCCCTTGCGCGCCAGCAGCACCATCCAGGCGTAGGTGCGCACCAGGATCGAGGTCCAGAAGGGCAGCAGCACGGCCAGCAGGCAGAAGGCCGCCGCGCGGCGCGGCAGCAGGCCCAGCAGGTAGGCCACGGGATAGCCCAGCAGGGCGCAGAACAGCGTCACCAGCAGGCTGACCCGGAAGGTGGTCCAGAGGATCTTCAGCGTCGAGGTCTGCTCGGCGAGCGCGATGTAGTTGCCGAGCGTGAGCGTGCCCTCCTTGTCGAGGAAGGAGAGCGTGGCCAGCCAGGCGAAGGGTCCGATCAGCAGGACGGCGACCAGGAACAGCGCCGGCGCCACCAGGGCGAGGCGCCAGCGGCGCTCGCGGCGCTCGGCGCGCAACAGCTCGGCGGGCGTGGGGCCGCCCGGCTGGAGCGCCAGGCTGCTCATGCCGCCACGCCGCCCTGCGGCACCACCAGCGTGTCCTGGCGATCCAGCGCGAAGACCACCGCGGCGCCCTTCTCCGGCAGTCGCCCGGCGAGGCCGGCGCGCACCTGCAGGCGGTAGGTGAAGCTCGGCCCCTCCGGCAGGACGATGAAGTAGAGCACGCTCTCGCCCTGGAAGATGCGGTCCTGCACCGTCCCGGCGATGCGGTTGGCGCCGGGCGGCGCGTCGCTGCCCGGCGGCAGCAGCTCCAGCTTCTCCGGCCGCAGCACCAGCAGGTGCCCGGGGGCGGGCTGCGGCGCGCGCGGCAGGTCCAGCCGCTGCCGGCCCAGCGTCGCGGCCAGGCCCTCGACCCGCACCGGCAGCAGCGAGGACTCGCCGATGAAGTCGGCGACGAAGGCCGAGGCCGGACGCTCGTAGATCTCCGAGGGCGTGGCGTACTGCTCGATGCGGCCGCGGTTCAGCACGGCGATGCGGTCCGACATGGTCAGCGCCTCGCGCTGGTCGTGCGTGACGTAGACCGTGGTCATGCCGAGCCGCTCGTGCAGCCGGCGGATCTCGATCTGCATGCGCTCGCGCAGGCTCTTGTCGAGCGCCGAGAGCGGCTCGTCCATCAGCAGGATCGGGGGCGCGGAAGCCCCCGCGCGGGCCAGGGGCCCGCGCCGCCGCCGGCCGCCGCGGAGCGGGTGCACCCGGCGGGCGCCCGCGGCCTCGCGGTCGACCAGCGCCAGCGCCGCCTCGGCGCGGCGGCGCGCCTCGGCACGGGCGACGCCGCGCACCTTCAGCGGAAAGGCGACGTTGTCCAGCACGGTCATGTGGGGGAAGAGGGCGTAGTTCTGGAACACCATGCCGACGCCGCGCTCGTGCGGCGGCAGCATCAGCACCTGGCGCCCGCCGAAGGCCAGGCTGCCGGCATCGGGGCGGACGAAGCCGGCCATCACCATCAGCAGGGTGGTCTTGCCGGAGCCGGACGGCCCCAGCAGCGTGACGAAGTCGCCGGCGGCGATGTCGAGCGACACGTCGTCGAGCGCCACGACCGGGCCATAGCTCTTCTGCATGCGCCCGACGGCAATGGGCAGGGGATGGCGGCTGGCGGCGTCCATGCGTCGTCGTCGCTCTTCAAGGATCGGCGGGAAAAGGACCGGGGAGCGCGGCGCGCTCCCCGGCTACGGCACGCAGGGAACTCTACTCCTGGACGAAGGCGTCCCACATGGGCTGGATGGTGGCCAGGTTCTCGCCCCACCAGTCGCTGCGCTGCAGGATCTGCACCTTGGCGTTCTCCGGCGAGGAGTTGGAGGCGCGCGCGTCGGCCTCGGAGATCTTGCCGGTCTCGAAGGCCTTCATGTTGATCGGGCCGTAGTCGATCAGGGCCGGCAGATTGGCCTGCAGCTCGGCGCTGAGGATGAGGTTCAGCACCTTCATCGCCAGCTCCTTCTTCTTCGAGCCGCGCGGCACCACCAGGCAGTCGGCGTCGAGCAGGCCCTGGTTGAAGGTGAAGGCGGCCTTGGCGCCGTTCTTGATCGCCGTGGTGGCGCGGCCGTTCCAGATCGACAGCATGTCGACCTCGCCGTCGTTCAGCAGCTGCGCGGCCTGCGCCCCGCTGCTCCACCAGACCGCCACGTGCGGCTTCAGCTCGCGCAGCTTCTTGAAGGCGCGCTCGACGTCCAGCGGATAGAGCTGGTCGGGCGCCACGCCGTCGGCCAGCAGGGCGAACTCCATCGAGGTGATGGGGAAGTTCCACATCGCACGCGCGCCGGGGAAGGTCTCGACGTCCCAGAAGTCAGCCCAGCTCTGCGGCGCCTTGTCGCCGTAGGTCTCGGTGTTCCAGGCCATCACGGTCGAGTAGTAGCTCGGGCCGCCGACCCAGTAGTCCTTGATCAGGTTGGCATCGATGCCGTCGGTGTTGATGACGGCGTAGTCCAGCTTCTCCCACAGGTTCTGCTTCTCGCCGGCGATGCACTCGGAGGTGCCGAGGTCGGCGATGTCGATCTCCACCGCGCCGGCATCGACCTGGAGCTTCACCTCGCTCATCGAGCTGATGGTGACCTCCTTGATGGTGATGCCCAGCATCTGCTCGATCGGCTTGAGCTCGGCCTGCGACAGGGCCGTGGCCCAGGCGCCGCCGTAGTTGGCCAGCGTGATGGTTTCCTGGGCGCGGGCCGGGGCCTGGACGAGCAGGCCGGCGACCGCGGCGATCGCCAGCGAGACGAAAGCGTTCTGTTTCATTGCCTGAAGCCTCCTTGGACCGCGGTCTCTTGGAAAAGGGCCGCCGCGCTAGCCAACCGGCCTCCCAGACCGGCGAGGCATTCTCCGCGATCCTTGATCAAATATCAATGCAGTCATGATCGCTTGGTGTAGACTGCGGAAGCAGTTTGCCGGCCCGTGCCGCTTCCGGCACCGGGCCGCCTCGGTCACTCTCCCGATCGCGGCGTTCCTTGCCGCGCCTGGTACTGGAACAGCGGATCGCCACCTCGTGATTGCCCCGAAGCTGGATCCCGTCGCCGTCAACCTGGTGCACGAACGCGTCTACGCCGTGCTGAAGCAGGCGGTGCTGGCCGGCGTCTTCATCCCGGGCCAGAAGGTGACCGTCCGCGAGATCGCCGCCCGCTTCGCCACCAGCGCCATGCCGGTGCGCGAGGCCATCCGCCGTCTGGTGACGCAGCAGGCCTTCGAGGCGCTGCCCAACCGCACGGTGCGGGTGCCCGAGTTCTCGCCGGCGAAGGTGCAGGACCTCTGCCGCGTGCGCTGCATGGTCGAGGGCACCGCCGCCGCCTGGGCGGCCGAGCGCGCCACACCGGAGCTGGTGCGCCAGGTCGAGGCGCTCTTCGCCGCCGAGCTGGAGGCACTGGAACGCGACGATCTCCACGCCCTGCTGGAGGCCAATCGCGAGCTGCACTTCGCGGTCTACCGCGCCGCCGAGGCGCCGTCGCTGCTGCCCTGCTGCGAGATGCTGGGACTGCAGATCGGTCCCTACCTCGGCGTCCTGCAGTGCGACCAGACGCTGCGCTTCAGCCTGCAGGACCACGGCAAGCTGGCGCGGGCGCTGCGCCGGCGCGACGCCGCCGGCGCGCGCGATGCCATCGCGCAGAACATCACCACCTCCGCGCGCCACATCCTGGAGCTCTGGCAGCGTCGTCACGAGGGTGAGAAGGCGGCGCGGCGACGCGGGCGCCGGCGCGCCGAGGGATAGCGCGACCCGAAGGCCCGCACGACCGCTTGACAAGCGATGGGGTTCCTTTGCACGCTTGACATTATGAAACCTGCGTTTCAAATAGGAAACACAGATAAGACCCTGCTCGCGGAGCCCTCGCGGGCCGTGGTGAACGTCCTGGCGATGCTGGAGTCCTTCGACGACCGGCACCGCGAGCAGAGCCTGTCGGACATCAGCCGGCGGCTGGGCATCCCCAAGGCGACGGCGCTGCGCCACCTGCTGGCGCTGCAGCGCGCCGGCTACGTGACGGTCGACGCCAGGCGCCACCGCTACAGCCTGGGTCCGCAGCTGCTGGTGCTGGC
>OEIV010001083.1_pt1 | contig 13209 bp, 10 predicted proteins | sample 1539231 | NCBI WGS metagenome assembly OEIV01 (sample SAMN03794762, study PRJEB22550) | activated sludge metagenome | feature: wastewater treatment plant; material: activated sludge; isolation source: Wastewater treatment plant of a petroleum refinery complex | place: Argentina: Buenos Aires ...
CTGCTTACCCTGCTATGATTCAGCCCATAATTTAAAGGATGCAATTTTTTCACGGCTTATGATCATGTCTTCCGGAGTGCTTATCCCTCTTAAAATAACTTTTAACCTGTTGTTGTGATAGGGTTTCACCTGTTCAACCATATCTGCATGAATGATAAACTTCCTGTTGAGCCGGAAAAAGTATTTTGGGTTTAGCATGAGCTCCAGTTTTTCCATGGTATAGTTTATCACAAACCTGTTTCCTTCCCGGTCAATGAGGAATACAATTTTATTGTCTGCTGCAAAATACGCCACTTCATTTTCCTGTATGAAAAACATACGCTGCCCCACTTTAGCCAGGAACCGTGTTTTGTAACGTGATGCCATTACCCCTTCTTTAAATGAATCAACCAGGATGTTGTAGTCACGCGGAATGAAAGATGATGCCAGTGTTTGGTATTTATTAAGCGCTTTGGCAATAGCTTCCGACGAAATAGGTTTTAACAGGTAATCTATGCTCAGGTGCTGGAATGCATCAATGGCATAATTATCATAAGCGGTTGTAAAGATGATGGGTTTACGAACGGGTGTTTTCTGTAAAATTTCAAAACTGTGCCCGTCTGATAAATGGATATCCATCAGCATCAGGTCAGGTGCCGGCTTGTTATTCAGCCAATCAACCGTTTCTTCCACACTTTCCAGGCATGCCATTACACAGATGGTAGGATCATATTCTTTAACGAGCATTTGTAGTTTTTCTGCCGCCAGCCGCTCATCTTCAATAATCAAAAGGTTCATGATGATTAATTTAAAGTAATCAAAGGGATAGTTACAGCAAACGTATCTGTGGTTTTTTCGATAGATACTTCCCTGCCGCTTACAAGGAGGTAACGCTTAATGATATTGGAAAGGCCGATTCCAGTTGAGGCTTCATCTGGTTTTCTGGATTGCATGTTATTGGTAACAACAATACTGTTATTTCCGTTGGCATGCACATCAATATAAAGGGGTTTATTCCTGCTTACCACATTATGTTTTACGGCATTTTCTATAAGCATTTGCATAGATGCCGGAATTACATACAGGCGGTGATAGTTTTCCGGAATATTCATCCTGATTATAAGCCCGTCTGGAAACCTTTTCTGCAAAAGAAATATGTATGGCCTGGTGTGTTCAATTTCTGTTTCAATGTCTACCAGCTCTTTTTCATGGTTATTCAGGATATAGCGGTATACTTTTGAAAATGCTTCAATAAACTGGTTGGCTTCGCTGTTGTTTTTCATTACCAGTGCCGAAAGCACATTCAGGTTATTGAAAAGAAAGTGTGGATTTACCTGGCTTTTCACCAGTTGTAATTCTGCCTGCGCTGTCATCATTTTTAATTCCTCCGCTTCCATCCAGGTGGTTTTATATTCTTTGAAATAAAAGAAGATAGCGTTTATCAGGTGAAACAACAGGTTTGCCAGCCAGGCGTATATCAGGTTCAGTTTCAGCGGAATGATCGTTTCATTAAAACTATGATTGTGCAGCAGCATGCTTACCGGAAAAATGATGGCAGCGCCAATGAGGGTAGTAGCCAGGCATCCCGAAGCAAAAAACAGGACCAATCCCTTTATTTTATTTTTTTGGCCGGACAGCTTTTTATTGAAAAGCTGTTGCAGTAAACGGTTACTCTCCCAAACACCCAGTGTAATGGCAGTGATGGTTCCTAATGCATAATACCATTCAATATCAAGCTTAAAGTAATAATATACATCACATAATACGGTGTTTATGTAAGTGTATACTGATAATCCTATTATGAACAAGTATCTGTATCGATGACTGAACATAGCGCTGGTATTAAAAATGCATCAACGGTTTTTCGAACATTTTGTTCACCGCTGATGCATTTTTATTAATGGTTAATAGTAGCGTTATTGAGGGAGAAGCACCCTGTCTATCACATGAATCGTTCCATTGGTAGCAACAATGTCGGTTGCAGTGATATTTGAAGCGTCAGCTCCGTTTGACAAGCCTGTTACCCTGGCTGGTGGTAACGTAATTTTTACGGTTTGAGCACCACCGAGTGCCGTTACCGGAGTACTGTTGTTAACCAGGTCGCAGGAGAATATCCTGGCCGGAATTACATGATAAAACAATATCTTTTTCAGCACGGCAGGGTCTGCTGCATTAATAGCGGCTGCATCCGGGAAACCGGCTGCTATGAAAGCGGCATCTGTGGGGGCGAATACGGTAAGCGGGCCTGCACTGGTTAATGCGTTACTTACTTCATTGGCCGGCGTTCCGGCATCTGCCCTTAGTACAGCGGCAACCAGGAGGCTGAAACCCGGTGTTGCTATGGCTGTTTCTCTCAGGTTTCCTGCAGGAGGAAGCAGTACTTTACTTACTGCATGAATAACACCGTTTGATGAACTTACATCAGCCGCTACCACGTTAACACCGTTAATGTAAACGCCAGAAGCTGTTTTGGTAGCGTATAGCTTTTGGGTATTAAGCGTTGTTTTTTCAATATTGGCTGTAGTAATGGCACTGGCCGGTATCCTTTCTGCCAGCACATGGTATTGCAGTACAGATTTTAGCGCTGCAATGTCAGCCGGATTGGTGAGTGCATTGATACTTGCCTCTGTGTACCCGATAGCAGTGAACGCACTGTTAACCGGAGCAAATACAGTGAGATTAGGCGTGTTGGCCAATGCGTCGGTAAGCCCGGTTTTAACTACGGCGGCAACAAGAATACTGAAGTTGGGGTCTGACTGAGCCGTTTGTACAATATTCTTCTCGGCAGGTGCAGGATCATCATCCTTGTCGCAGGAAGTGATGGTGGTTGCCAATAAACCAAATGAAAGCAGCAACATCAGGCTGCGTAAGTTGAATAATTTTTTCATGTTTTTTTATTTTATATAACTATTCAACATTATTTGATGTAAAGAGTAAATGACGTAGATATTAACAGCCGGAAAAATGGAGTGAACTGTATATTTTGGGGTGTGAATAATATTGGGTACTTACCTTTAAGAATGCTTTGGAAAAAGGAAAAGCCATGTTTACAGGATAAATTTACCTGAAAACATGGCTTTGCTGGTCATAGCCGGGATTAATCATTACAGGCTCCAGCTCATTCCTCCGTCTTTTTCATCTTTTATCAATACGCCAACCTGGTTTAACTGGTTCCGGATCTTGTCAGAAAGGGCAAAGTCTTTTTTTGATTTCGCTTCTTTTCTAATATCAATCAATAATTGCATCACTGCCTTCAATGTATGGTTGTTTGATTCCGAAACCGGTTGCAATCCAAAAATATCCTCCAGGTAAACCTTGAATTTTTCCTTCATCATCTGTAAAGTTGTTGCGGCAATGGTTGCAGGAGCAATCAATCCGTCTTTCAATGAATTAATGATGGGGGCCATTTCAAACATGTTAGCCAACACTTTCGGGGTGCTGAAATCATCGTCTGTAAATTCTTCAAATTCGTTCAGCCATTTCAAAATCCGTGCATCCAATTCGGGGTCTGTTGCATTTGCTGAATTAGCGGGCTCCAGTTTCTGCAGCACTTCATATGCTTCCCATAACCGCTTCAAAGCCTTTTCGCTGGCTACCAGCGCTTCGCTGCTGAAATCAAGCGTACTGCGGTAATGGCTCTGTAAAATAAAGAAGCGTACGGTCATCGGGTGAAACGCCTGTGTTAACAACGGGTGATTGCCACTAAACATCTCCGTTAGTTTAATCACATTGTTATAACTTTTGCCCATCTTTTTTCCGTTGATGGTAATCATGTTGTTGTGCATCCAGTATTTTACCGGCGCTGCATGGTTACAGATAGTGCTTTGTGCTATCTCGCTCTCATGGTGGGGAAACTGGAGGTCCATTCCGCCTCCATGTATATCAAATGTGGTTCCCAGGTATTTTGTTGCCATAGCAGAGCATTCAATATGCCAGCCAGGGAAACCTTCACCCCAGGGGCTTTGCCAGCGCATGATGTGTTCGGGAGCGGCCGATTTCCATAAAGCGAAATCTGCCCTGTCCTTTTTTTCTTCCTGCCCTTCCAGTTCACGGGTTGTTTCAAGCAGTTCATCAATAACCCTTCCGCTCAGTTTTCCGTAATCATGTGATGCGGCATATTTTTTCACATCAAAATAAACAGAGCCGTTCACTTCATAGGCATAGCCTTCGTTTATTATTTTTTGAATCATGCCAATCTGCTCTACAATATGGCCGGTAGCTGTTGGTTCTATACTGGGTTCTGTGCAATTGAACTGCTTCATGGCCCAATGGAAAAGATTTGTATACTTCTGCACCAGTTCCATGGGTTCCAGCCTTTCCAGCACCGCCTTTTTTGAAATTTTATCTTCTGCTTCCCTACCTTCTTCTTCAAAATGCCCGGCATCGGTGATGTTGCGCACATACCGCACTTTATAACCCTTATAGGTTAGGTAGCGGTAAACAATATCAAATGTTATATAAGGCCTGGCATGGCCCAGGTGGCTTTCGCCGCTAACGGTTGGACCGCACACATACATGCCCACATGGCCGGGTGTTATTGGGGTGAACAGTTCTTTTTGCCGTGTAAATGAATTATATATTTTTAATGACATGTTGTTATTATTTATAAGTGTTGGTCATCCGAAATGGAAATATCTTATTAGTTATCTGCAATGGATTGTAAACAGCCTGGTTAATTAAAATGAAATGCTATAATGAGTGGCCCCGTTACGGGAGCAAAGATATTAAGCTATGCCAAAAGGCAACAACAGGAAGAAAAATAATAGGTAGAAGAAAAAATGTTCATAAGGCAAATTACTGTTTTTTCAGATATAAATCAGCAAACAGGGGAAAATGGTCGCTGAGTTTTTTTTGTACCCTGGTGAACTGGGTGATCTCAAAGCGCATATCTGCAAAGATATTGTCTATTCGCAGGGTTGGTGAAATGCCATTATAAGTACGGCCTATTCCGGAGCCTTTTTCCGCAAATGCATTTTGAAACCCCTTTCCAATGGTATTATATGCGTAACTATTTGGCACATCATTAAAGTCGCCGCAAATTATTACCGGGTAAGGGCTTTTTTCAATTTCAATCCTGATCCGGTTGCTTTGTATTTCCCTTTTCAGAAATCCATGTTTGAATTTTGATATGATATTTTTTGAATTTTCCAGGTCAGTTTCATCGTTCATTGAAGGGTCTTTGATATACTGGAGATTTCTTCCACTGAACTTAAGCGATTGCAGGTGGATATTGAAAACCCTAAAAGTGTCACCAGCCTTCAATATATCTGTATACTGGAAAATGGAATTGTAGTCGTGTGGCGGATAACTGACCGTTTTTTTGCTGATGATGGGATATTTGCTGAATGTGATCAGCCCGAAATGATGGTTTTGGTCGAAATCCAGTTTTCGGTTATATGAATAATAATAATCAGCCATATCCATCCGTTTCAGGAAATCGGGTATATAGTTGATGGCTTTCGGGATGCTGTCGCTCCCAACCATTTCCTGGAAACAGGCCACATCAGGCTGATAGTTGTTAATCAGCGCAATCATTTCCAGTTTTTTTTCCGGGTGTGTCTTATGTTCCAGGATATCAAAATGTTCCACATTCCAGCTCAGCACCCGTACCTGGTTTTGGGTTTTACTAATGGTGAAGTTGTTTGACAGCCTGATTTTTACCAGGTGTTTCAAAGGATAATAAACGAGCAGCAAACTGATGATGCTGATTATAACCAGACCCGGTTTGGTGAACAGCCAGAAAATGATGAATCCGATCAGCAGCAAAACCAGGTAAAAAGAAGCAAGTGTCAATAAGCCGATGAACCAGAATTTTCCGGGTTCCAGCCAACTGCCGTAGCATCCCAGCAGCAATAATATGCCGATGGCAATATTCATCCAGATGAGTGTACGTTTGGTAATGCGCCTGATAAAACTGGTTGACATGTATCAAAGATAAATTGGAATGAAACACATTTAATGACAAACATATCAAACGTTGGCCGGTGTTATAGGTCTTCTTCAGAAGCTTTTTTCAGAATCTGTTTTTCCTCGTCGGTTAAAAACTGGTAGCCGCGCTGGTTAATCTTGTCAAGGATTTCGTCTATCCGTTGTTGTGTTACAATGGCTTTTTTGTTATAGGGGCTCCTGTTGCCGGTATTATAGAAAACCTTTTCTTTAACGGAAGCTTTTTTCTTTTTATTATTGGGGTTAAACAGGTTAATGAACCAATCATATAAATTGTTCATCCACACACTTCCGTCTTTTCCTTTTTGCAGGAAAAGCACAAACAGGAACCCGGCCAGCGCACCGCCAATATGGCTAAGGCTGTAAGCTGCGCTCATGGTGGAAATACCCACAAGGTCAATCAGCAGGTAAACGCCCATTAACACCCATATCGGGATGCCACCACGTATCATGGTGAAAAATTTATGATTGGGCGACAGGGTTGTGGTTGCCATGGCAACGGCCATAGTGCCGGTATTGGCTCCCAGTAAAGCCGCGTTGTTCAATTGGGTTGTAATGGGAGGAACCAGGTAATTGGCTGCAATGAAGAAAATGCCACCAAGAATTCCGCCATAAATGTAAATTGGTATGATCTTGTCGTTTCCGGTCATTTCCTGGAGTATATATCCAAAGGCCCACAGCCAAAGCATGTTACTGAGAATGCGTACGAGATTGTTACCGGTATCACTGAACACATAAGTTAATATTGTCCAGGGCCGTTCACTCAGTTTGGTAAGGCTGGCGGGCAACTCAAACCATTGCACCACCTGGGAATTATAGATCTGGGGTGTTTGCTGATAAAAGAAATAAGCAACCTGTGCGGTAAGCAAAACCAGGAAAAAGATCACGTTCAGGGTAAAAAGAGCCATGAGTGCATTGCCATCATGCCCCAGGCTAAACCTGTTGCGCTTAAGTTTCTTATATTCCGAATACCTGTCTGTTTCACCCATAGCAAAATCGTATTACCTGTAAAAATACAAAGCAAAAGAACAAATCGGTGTTAACATTCAATAGAATGTCTGTTTATTGGTTTTGTTCCAGTATAAAACGATCAGGAAACCGATAAGTGCACCGCCTACATGAGCAAAATGCGCTATGTTGTCGTTCGGTGTTCTTGAAATACCCCCAAAAACATCAAGGGCAATGATGCCTATGATGGCCCATTTAGCTTTTACCGGGAATGGGATAGGCATGATGAACAGTTTGGTATTGGGAAACAGGTAACCAAAAGCGGCCAGTACGCCCATGATAGCGCCGGAAGCGCCAACGGTGCAATTGAGCCGGAGCGCTGTCTGGTATTGGTCGTACAAATCTGCACTTAGGGCAGAATGGTCTATCTGCCAGTAATCGTAGGTATATGAACCCAACTGGGCCAGCGCAGCACCCAGTCCACAAACCAGGTAAAAAATAAGGAACCGTTTTGGCCCCCAGATGCGTTCAATCATGGCGCCAAACATCCACAGCGCCAGCATATTGAATAACAGGTGAAAGAGGCCGCCGTGCATGAACATATGAGTAACCAACTGGTAAGGCCTGAACTCAGTTGATTTGTAATGATGCAGGGCAAACAGGTCGTTTACACGGTTCAGTTGGTCCATATCGCCGGAAGCGCTTTGGGCCAAAAAAACCAATGCATTGATGATGATCAGATTTAAAACGATAGGTGTTGTTCTTTGAAAACTGTTTCCGTATGACATGGGGCAAAGTTAGTAGTAAATAGGTAGTTTTAAGGAAAGGAACAACTATGTAAAAGGAACACAGCCATTATTTCAAAGTAAGCAACACCACACATTCTATATGATGGGTATGCGGGAACATATCCACCGGTTGTACTTTTTCAACTGTATATTTTTCACTCAGCAAATTAATGTCCCTGGCCTGTGTAGCTGTGTTGCAGCTAACATACACGATTTTGGGCGCCGCCATTTCCAGTAATTTTATAACCAGTTTTTCGTGCATGCCTGCCCGAGGCGGATCGGTAATGATCACATCGGGCCTTCCGTGTGTTTCAAAAAAATGGTCATCGCAAATCTTAATCACATCGCCGGCAAAAAAACGGGCATGTTCAATATTGTTAAGGGCAGCATTCTTTTTTGCATCTGCAATAGCATCTTCTATCACTTCCACCCCAATTATTTTTTTAGCCAGCCGGCTTACAAAAATCCCTATGCTGCCTGTGCCGCAGTAAAGGTCGTAAACGGTTTCTATACCGGTAAGCCCCGCAAAATCACGGGCTACACTGTATAGTTTTTCCGCTTGAGCAGAATTGGTTTGAAAAAAAGATTTCGGGCTGATGATGAATTCAAAATCCCCCAGCGTTTCTGTTATATACCCTTTACCGGAATATACCTGAGGTGTAAGGTCATAGATGCTGTCGTTCCATTTTGGGTTGATGGTATATAATAAAGTGGTTATGGCCGGAACTGTTTTTAAAATATGATCAAGCAGCAGCACCCGGTTTGCTTCATCTTCATGGTTCAGGCAAATATTAACCATAAGTTCACCTGTACTGCTTAACCGGATGATGATATTACGTAACCAGCCGGTATGTTCCCTGATATCATAAAACGGAAAGCCTTGTTTTTTGGCAAAGTCGCGGATGCTGTTCCTGATGTCATTATTAATGCCATCCATCAGGTAACACTCCGAAATGTCAATCACCTTATCAAAAATACGCGGAGCATGAAAACCCAATGCGTCCTGTTGTGCAGAAATATCTGCTGACCCGATCTCTTCGCGGGTTAAAAATCTCTTATTGCTGAAGGTGAATTCCAGCTTATTACGGTAATATTCACTTTTATCACAGCCAATGATGGGCATTATTTCAGGCAGCGCTGTTTTACCGATGCGCTTCAGGTTCTGTTCTGCTTCCTGCTGTTTGTACTGCAATTGTTTTTTATATGGAAGCATTTGCCATTTGCAACCGCCACAAGTACCGAAATGGCTACAGAAAGGCATAACCCTTTCTGCTGAAGGCTTGATAATCTTTAGAGCCCTTGCCTCAGCCCATTCTTTTTTATTTTTAGTTAACTGGATATCGGCTGTATCTCCGGGAACAGCACCCGAAATAAAGATTACTTTTCCATCCAGCCGGGCAAGAGCCTTTCCTTCTGCAGCATAGTCTGTTACTTCCACATGCTCCAATACCTGGTGCTTTTGCTTTTTTTTCACGGGCGTAAAAATAGTTAAAATGAGGCGGCCAGACTGTTACAATTTATTTTCTTATCTGCCGGTTATGTCATTTAATCCGGAAAGTGCCATTTTTTATATGTAATCAACCTAAATGATTGTTAATGAATTGTAATTTTTATATTGTACAGATACCATATATGTAGCAAACAAGGCGGTTTTTAAATACATTTGTTCACCTTATTTCACACTATGAAAGGAATTTTTACTCTGCTTATTTCATTTTTTGCCGTAAAAAATATTGCAGCCCAGGGTTATGAAGTTACCCTGCAGACGCCCAGTTTCAGTTCGGGCATGGCATACCTTACCTATCACATGGGGAAGAACCTGAATATTGTAGACTCTGCCATTGTAAGTAATACAGGCGAGGCTGTTTTTAAAGGCTGGACGGTTTTACCTGGCGGTATTTATGCCATTGTTTTTCCGGGGAAAGCCTATTCTGTTGATTTTTTCATAGATAAAGAACAGGTTATTTCCATAAAAGCGGATATCAATGACCTGTCTAATATGGTTGTTAAAGGATCTAAAGAACATGTACTGTTTCAGCAGTACCAGAAATATGTATCGATTAAAGGCAGACAGCTGCAGCAGGAAAAAGATGCGTACAACCAGGCAAAGACCAAAGCAGATTCCGTAAAGCACGAAACCAATTATGCCCGCTATAATAAAGAGCTGAACGGTTACAGGGACAGCATCATTCAGCATTTCCCCCAATCAATGATGGCCGCCCTGCTAAATGCTATGAAAGAACCACCTTACCTGAACAAAGTGCCGGTAACACACCAGGATTCAGTTGATAACTATAATTATTACAAGGCTCATTACTGGGATGGTATAACGTTTATGGATGAACGCATCATACGCACACCGTTTTTTTTACCCAAGCTGGAAAGGTATTACCGGGAAGTGATGCCGCAATCGGCAGACAGCATCATCCGCGATATTGATTACAAGCTCCTGCTTGCAAGAAATGCCCCGGAGATGTATAAGTATATGCTTAACTGGCTCACAGATGAATATATCAACCCGAAATACATGGGGCTTGATGCGGTGTTTGTTCACCTGTTTAATAAATACCATAGCAAGGGCGCCAGTCCGTGGCTGAATGAGAAACAGATGGAAACCATCACAAGGAGAGCGTATATGCAGATGTCGAACCTGATCGGTGAAAAAGCGGCCAACCTGGAAATGCTTGACACAGCCGGAAAACTGATGCCATTATATAATGTGAAAGCCCCTTATACTGTAGTGGTTTTCTGGGACCCCACCTGTGGCCATTGCAAGGAAGAACTTCCGCGGATTGATTCTGTTTACAGGGCTTCCTGGAAAGCCAGCCAGGTGAAGATTTATGCCGTGCTGGCGGAAGACCAGAAACCGGAATGGCTAAAGTATATACGGGAACATCATATAGATGACTGGGTGCATGTTTACCAGACAAAAGAAATGGGAGAAGCCATTGCCTCCTCTCAAAAACCCGGTTACAAACAATTATACGACGTAATAAGCACCCCAACCTTATATTTGCTCGATAGCGAAAAAAGGATCATCGGTAAAAAACTTACCTGGAAACAATTGCACGACCTGCTGCAGGTAAAGATGAATAACGAGAAGAAACAACCCAATAAATAATTTTCAGATGAAAAAAATTTGCCTGTTGCTGGCTCTGGCAATCGGAAATGCATCGGGGTATGCCCAGGCTGTTTTTACCTACGGCCCGTATGCTGTAAGCAAGGATGAATTTATGCGTGCCTATAACAAAAATAACAGCCCTGTTACCAACAAGGAAACATCTATTAGGGAGTATCTTGAATTATACAGCAATTTTAAACTGAAGGTAAAAGCGGCAGAAGAGCTTCGCCTGGATACGCTTCCGCAAATACAATATGATATTGCCAATTTCCGGCACCAGGTTGAGGAAAATTATATGAGCGATGAAAAAGGCACCGCCAGGTTGCTGGAGGAGGCTTTTTACAGAAGCCAGAAAGACCTGCATGTGTTACATTTCTCCACCCCTGTTCCCGCTTTGGCTGCCGACAGCCTGCTGGCTATTCGCCGGATGGAAGCTGTTTATGCAGCACTGAACGCCAATGAAACAGACTATAAGCTTATTTCAGAAAAAAATGATGTGAAATACGGCGACCTGGGTTTTCTTACTGTTTTTTCAGTACCGTATGAATTTGAAAACATCATCTATTCCTTAAAACCAGGGCAGTCAAGCAAAGTGTACCGGTCAAAAAAATCATGGCATGTATTCAAGCTGGCAGAAGAAAGAAAAAGCGCCGGCAAATGGAAAGTGGCCCAGATCCTTTTCTCCTTTCCTCCGGATGCCGGCGAAGAAATACGTGCGACTATTTTAAAGAAAGCTGATTCTGTTTATAAGCTTCTGCAGAACGGTGCTGATTTTTCACGTTTAGCCAAAGAATTGAGTGATGACAAACTCACTTATATGAAAGGCGGGGAAATGCCTGAATTTGGAACCGGCCGGTACAGGCCCGAATTTGAAAGAGAGGTATTTAAACTTACATCCGATAATGAAATCAGCAGGCCTTTTTCAACAGCCTTTGGTGTACATATTGTAAAAAGGATGGCTTTTGCAGCTACGCCTACTGATAAGGAAAGCAACAGCCTGCAGTTTGAATTAAAGCAGAAACTGATGCAGGATACAAGGATTAACGAATCTAAAGAGGCTTTTGCGAGGTCGGTTATCAGCCAGATCGGGTTTAAAAGGTCGCCATTGGTAAAGGATGCTGAATTGTTCAGGGATGCAGACAGTATAGCCCGATCTACAACGCCCGATCCCGCTAAGTTTCCGATAAGCAACAAGGTAATCATCACATATAAAAAGGGTTCGGTAAGCGGAAAAGAGTGGCTGGGTTATGTACGGGAATTTAAATCCAACTCCGAACAGTATAAAGGCGAATCTAACCAGGAAATATGGAAGCGTTTTGAAACATACACAGCCCTGGAATATTATAAAAAGCACCTGGAAGAGTACAATGCCGATTTTCGCTACCAGATGAAAGAGTTCAGGGAAGGCAACATGCTTTTTGAAATAATGGAACGCAATGTTTGGGGAAAAGCTGCCATGGATTCTACAGGGTTACTGCAATTATACAATGCGGAAAAGCCAAAATATAAATGGGCGGCCAGTGCAGACGTGATCATATTTAGTTGTGCTAATGAAAAACTGGCCAATGAAACCCTACAGGAAGTGAAGGCCGGAAAATATTGGAAAGGGTTAACAGAAAATTCAGATGGCGCCATACAGGCTGATAGTGGGCGGTATGAGCTAACACAGATAACTGACCCTTCTGCTAAAGCAACTCCCTCAAATAACAGTTATTCATCCGTGTTAAAAAACGCCGATGGTACTGCAACATTTGTAAAATATATAACCGTTTACCCTCCGGATCAGCAAAGAAGTTTTGATGAGGCTAGAGGCCTTGTAATAAACGATTACCAGGCCATACTGGAAAAAAAATGGCTGGATGAACTTCGTAAACGCTACCCTGTAAAAATAAATGAAACGGTTGTTAAACAGCTACTTAATTAGGCCAATGCAGGGATAAAAGAAAACAGGTTTGTACATGTACAAACCTGTGTGTAAGGGCTATTTGCCGGTTTATCTTAATTCTTTAACCACATTTGCCACAATATTAGGCCTGCCCAGGGTGTAATAATGCAAAACCGGAACACCGGCTTTTTTTAATTCACGGGATTGCTGCAACAGCCATTCTGTTCCAACTTTTTCAACATCAAGATCAGTATTACACTTTGACATAGCATCAGACAGGTCGGCGGGCAGGTCAATATGAAATGTTTTTGGCAGGGTTGTCATTTGTTTCCTGGTATAAACCGGTTTTAAGCCCGGTATGATGGGAACGGTTATTCCAATTTTCCGGCATGCATCCACAAATGAAAAATATTTTGCATTGTCGAAGAACATTTGCGTAACAATATAATCGGCACCTGCGTCTACTTTTTCTTTCAGGTATTTCAGGTCGCTGTCCATATTGGGCGCTTCAAAATGCTTTTCCGGGTAACCGGCAACACCGA
>OEIV010001085.1_pt1 | contig 13195 bp, 11 predicted proteins | sample 1539231 | NCBI WGS metagenome assembly OEIV01 (sample SAMN03794762, study PRJEB22550) | activated sludge metagenome | feature: wastewater treatment plant; material: activated sludge; isolation source: Wastewater treatment plant of a petroleum refinery complex | place: Argentina: Buenos Aires ...
CGCCCGCTCGCCGCCATCTCAGGCGTCGGCTGGGCCTTCATCTCGCGATAGAAGACCTCGAAGCGCAGACGCTGCGCGGCCTCGATCTCGCCGGCCGAACGGGCGAGCCGCGCCTCCAGCCCGCCGGAGCGGGCGAGCACATCCGCGCCGCCCTCCGGGGCCTCCATGATTTCGCCGCTCGCGCTGGTCGCGGTCATCCGCTTGTCGTGACGTTTCCCAAGGTGGCGATGCTAGTCGAAAGGCCGGGCCGGTTCAAACGCGCCCGGCGCGAGGTTCGGCCCTTGGTTCGGGCTCGCTGAGGCGCATCAGCAACCAGACGAGGACGACCGCAGGCACCCCCATGGCGGCGGTCAGGATGAAGAACCAGTAGAAGCCGCCCAAACCTTCCACCATGACGCCGGACAGCCCTCCCATGATCTTGCCCGGAAGGGCGAAAAACGAGGAGAAGAGGGCGTATTGCGTCGCAGTGAAGGCGGTCGAAGTGAGGCTCGACATATAGGCGATGAGAGCCGTGCCGCCGAAGCCGCCGGCCAGATTCTCGAGGCTCACCGTCACCGTCAGAGCCGCCACGTCCGGTCCGACGGTCGCAAGCCACGCATAGGCGAGGTTGGTGACACTGACCAGCAGCGCCCCGATCAGCAGCATCCGCATCATGCCGATCCGGACCGCCACCAGGCCGCCTATCAGCGCCCCGGCAATGGTCATCCAGATTCCGAACAGCTTGGAGACCGAGGCGATCTCGCTCTTGGAGAAGCCGAGGTCGAGATAGAAGGGGTTGGCCATCACGCCCATCACGAAGTCGGGCAGACGGTAGAAGCCGATCGCTGCGAGGATCAGCACCGCAAGCCAGCCTTTGCGCGCGAAGAAGTCGATGAAGGGCGCGATCGCCGCATCGTAAAGCCAACGCAGGAAGTCCTGCTTGGGTGCGAGCGCGGCCGCTGCGGTGTCCTGTGGCGCCGCCTCGGCCGGACGATAGGCCACGATCGTGCCGAGCATGCCGACGCCCATCAAGGCGGCCATGGTGGCATAGGATGCCGACCAGGAGGCATAGTCGGCAATGTAGAGCGCCCCGGCACCGGCCGCGATGAGGGCGATGCGGTAGCCGAGCTGGGTGGCGGCCGCCATGGTCGCCTGATCGTCCTTGCTGGCTGCCGCCTCGATCCTCCAGGCGTCGATCGCGGTATCCTGCGTTGCACTGGCGAAGGCGACGACGACCGCCGCCACCACCATGCCGGCCAGATCGCTCGCCGGATCGATCCTTGACATGGCGAAGATCGCCGCCGCGACCACGACCTGGGCAAGCAGCATCCACGCCCGCCGGCGGCCGAGCAGGCGGCCGACGAACGGGAGGGGCAGGCGGTCGACCAGCGGCGCCCAGACGAACTTGATCGTATAGGCGAGCCCCACATAGGACGCGAAGCCGATGGTGGCGAGGCTTACACCCGCCTCGGTCAGCCAGGCCGACAGGGTCGAGAAGATGAGCAGAAACGGCAGGCCCGATGAGAAGCCCAGCACAAACATGGTGAGGACGCGCGGCTGCGCATAAGCGGCGGCGGCAGCGCTCCAGCTGCGCCGCGTCGCGGTTTCCTGGCCGGCTGCCGCAGTCATGTACACCCTCGCGATTCGCGCCGAGCGACGTAACCACGTCAGGGACGGGCGGTCACGCGGCGCGGGCCCGGGTCTTGGTCCAGCGGGCGATGGCGGCGGTCAACGCGTTGGGATCGAGCGGCTTGGTGAGGAAGTCGTCCATGCCCGCCGACAGGCATTTCTGGCGATCCTCGTCCATTACGCTGGCGGTCAGCGCGATGATCGGCACGCGCCCGCGGCCGCCCGGACCGCGCTTCGCCTCGCCCTCGCGGATCCGTCGCGTCGCCTCGATGCCGTCGACGCCCGGCATGTGGACATCCATCAGGATGAGGTCGTAGTCGGGGCGCGACTCCAGCGCGCCCAACGCCTCGGCGCCGTCGCGTACCGAGTCGACGGCATGCCCCATGCGCTTGATCAGCGAGACAGTCAGCAGCGTGTTGATCTCGTTGTCCTCGGCGACGAGGATCTGCACCCCTGCCCGGCTCTCCTCGCGTCCCCCGGCGGCTGGCTGAGGTGTGATGCGCTGAGCGTCCGCGCGCGGCTTGCCCTCGTCGAGATCGATCCCCGCCAACGAGGCGGCGAGACGGCGTTCGAGTCCGAAATGGCGCACCGGCGTGACGTGGTAGCCGGTCGCACCGGCGGCCTTGAGCGCCGGAATCCGGCCGCGCTGAGCGGGCGGCAGCAGCGCGATTACGGCCGCATCCGGCGGCAGCCAGTTCCTGAGGCTGGGCAGGCAGGCCTCGGCGTCGCCCTCGGGCAGGGCGATGTCCGTGAGCACGATGTCGGTACGGGCGGCGACCAGAGAGACTGCCGCCTCGGCTGCGCTGGCAAAGCCCTGCGCCTGCGCGCCGCTCTGGCGCAGACGAGCGACCAGCGGTTCGCGCAGGATGGGCGAGGCGCTGACCACGGCGATCCGCCGGCCCGAAAGGTCCGGCGGCGGCGCCGCATCGACAAGGCGGTTGGGCACCAGCGCGACCGTGAACCAGAAGACGCTGCCGCCGCCGAAGGCACTGCTGACGCCGATCTGCCCGCCCATCGTCTCGACGATCTTCTTGGAAATGGCGAGGCCGAGTCCCGTACCGCCGAACTTGCGGCTGTGGGTGGAATCGGCCTGTTCGAAATGCCCGAAAATGCGTTGCCGCGCCTCGTCGGGGATACCGATGCCGGTATCCTCGATCTCGAACCGCAGCTTCAGACGGCCCTTCGCAGCAGGGTCCTGGCCGGGACTGCCGCGCGAGACGCGGAGCGTGACGCCTCCCGTCTCGGTGAACTTGATGGCATTGCCGGCCAGGTTGAGCAGGATCTGGCGCAGGCGCTGTTCGTCGCCCAGCATGTTCTCCGGGACATCGCCATCGACGCAGGCGGCGATCTCGATGCCTTTCTGGTGGGCGCGGGTCGCCAGCAACTCGGTCACCTGATCGACCACCGCCCGGATGCCAAAGGGCTCGCGGGCGAGTTCCAGTCCGCCGGCCTCGATCTTGGAGAAGTCGAGAATGTCGTTGATCAGCTCGACCAGCGCCTCGCCCGACTGCTTGACCGCCAGCGCGTAGGCGCGCTGATCGGGCGTGAGCGCGGTCTCGAGCAGGAGCCCGGCCATGCCGATGACGCCGTTCATGGGCGTGCGGATCTCGTGGCTCATGGCGGCGAGGAACAGCGACTTCGCCTTGCTCATCTGCTCGGCGCGGTCGAGCGCGGCGCGTACGGTGCGCTCGACCTCCTTGCGTTCTGTGATGTCGCGGCCGACCGACTGGATCTCGGTCAGCTGGCCGGCCTCGCCGCGGATCGGGTAGTCCTCCCACGCAAACCAGCGCCAGCCCGAGGCGGTTCGCACGCGCTGGTCGTAGCGGGCGCGCGGGCGGTCGCCGCCGTCGGCGTAGTCGTGCAGCAGCGGCGGCGGATCGTCGGGATGGAAGGCCGGCCTGAAGACGCGGCCGAGCACGTCCTCGCGCGCCACGCCGAACACCGTGCAGAAGGCGTCGTTGACGAAGGTCAGCCGGCCGTCGGGCCATTTGCGCAGGATGGCATCGCCCTGGGCATCGACCAGGCCCTTGTAGCGCTGCTCGTTCTCCTTGAGCTCGGCGTTGATGATCTGCAGCCGGTCGACGGTGCGCTTCTGGACCTCGGCGACGCGCTTGAGGCCGGCGTTCTGCTCGTCGAGCAGGCGGCCGCGCTGCCTTGCGTCGAAAATCGTCGCCAGCAGCGCGCCGACGGCGGCGGCGGCGAGGGCCCCGACCAGGACGGGGTCGGCGGTCGGCTCGCCGCCCGCGGCATAGCGGGCGGCCATCAGGACGACCGCCAGGACGGCGGCGCCGAAACCGAAGACCAGCGCCGCGATGCGAGGCAGATTCATGGGAGGCGGGACGGGACCGGATTGGCGGGACGCCGCAGTCTGCGCCCCCCCCCCCCCGGGAACCCGTAAAAGTTGCCCCCGCGCGGGCCCATTCCGGGCCCGGAAAGGCCAACCACGAAACGGTCACGCGCGGTTTCGCGGCGCGGACGTCGGCGGCGTCGGATTTCAGCGACACGTCGCCCGACACGCTCTGCGGCGCATCGGTGGCGGACGGTGCGAAGCGGACCGAAAGGATGCAGCCGCCGGCCTTGGGCTCCAGCGCGCCGCCCTCCCAGCTGTTGGCGTAGCCGCCATAGTCCCAGTCGAAACCCGAAAGGAGGAACGGCCTGCCGTTCGCCTTCTCCACATCCTCGATCGGCGAGCCGATGCGGATGCCTTCGGCGCTCTGCCAGAGAATCTCGCGCTTCCAGGGATCGTAGGCTTCAGGGTCGGCGCTCCAGTCGGCCTGGACCTCGACCGAGCCGATGCCCTGGCGCTTTTCCTCGTCCATCCAGTAGACGGTCAGCATGCGCGCCGGATCGTCGCCGAAGACGACGGTGGCGTTCAGTTCTGTGCCTTCGGGACCGGGCACGACCTTGAAGGTGACGTTGGCGTCGCCGAAGGCCTCCTTCAGCCTGGCTTCGGAGGAGTCGGCCGCGAACGGGCCTTCGCAGGCGAGGGTCTGGACCTCGGCGGGCGAGGTCGGCGGCGCGGCGGGCGCGACCGTCTCGGCGGCGGCCGGCAGGACGGCGAGGAGAGCGGCCGGGGCGGTGAGGAGGGCAAGCATCGAACGGCGCATCGGAACTCCCTTGATTGCAGCAGGCCTTCTCGCCCACCGCCGCGCCGCCGTCAAAGCGGCCAAACGGCGCGGCGCGGGGCGCGAAACGTTCAGCATGGGTTCAGGCCCTGGGCTTGGGCGGCGGCGGCTTCTTCGCCGGGATGCGGACGAACCAGTGCTTGGTCTCCGACTGCCTCAGTTCGAAGGCCTCGGTCTTCTGCAGAAGGTCGAGCAGATTGCGGCAGCCATAATTGCGCGGGTCGTAGTCGGGCGCGAGATTGCGCAGCATCTGGCCAAGTCCGGAGAGCCCGACCCAGCCGTCGTCGCTGTCGAGCCGGTTGACCGCGTTCCTGAGCATCGGCACCGCGTTCTGGACCGGTTCGCGCGCCCGGGTCGCGGCCGCCGGATCAGCGGGCGGGACCGGCGGTCCGGCACTCGCCGCGGTCCCGGGGGCGATCGGTTCGACCGGCGCCGCCGCGGCGCCGCCGCCCATGAGGTTTTCGGTGTAGATGAAGCGCTTGCAGGCTTGGCGAAAGCTCTCCGGCGTCTTCTTCTCGCCGAAGCCGTAGACCTCCAGCCCTTCCTCGCGGATACGCGAGGCGAGGCGCGTGAAGTCGCTGTCGGAGGACACCAGACAGAAGCCGTCGACCCGGCCGCTGTGCAGCAGATCCATCGCGTCGATCACCAGCGCGATGTCGGAGGCGTTCTTGCCGGTGGTGTTGGCGAATTGCTGATGGGCGAGAATGGCGTGGCGGGCGAGAAGCGCCGACCAGCCGTTGAGCCGGGAGCTTGAAAAGTCGCCGTAGATTCGCCGGACCGTCGCCTCGCCCAACGCGGCGATTTCCTCAAAGAGGCCCGCCGCGATCTGCGGCGAGGCGTTGTCGGCGTCGATCAGCACGGCGAACCGCAGCGACTTGGTTTCTCCGGCCATGCGGCCTCCTCAGGTCAGGTTCAGGCGGCGGTAGCTGAGGGCTTCGGCGATGTGGGGGCGGGCGGTCGTGGGGCTGCCGGCGAGGTCGGCGATGGTGCGGGCGACGCGCAGGGCGCGGGTATAGCCGCGGGCCGAGAGGCGCATCTTCTCGGCCGCCTCGGTGAGCAGAGCCTGCGCGGCGCCTTCGAGGCGCGCGCCCTCGGCCAGCACCTCGCCCTCGGCCTCGGCATTGGTGCGGATGCCGGCCGCCGCATAGCGCTCGCCCTGGCGGGCCCGGGCGGCGGCGACGCGGGCGGCGATTTCGGCCGAGCCTTCGCGCGGCGCCGGGAGGCTGAGGTCGGCGGCGCTGACGGCGGGGACGTCGACGTGGAGGTCGATGCGGTCGTAGAGCGGGCCGGAGATGCGCGCCTGGTAGTCGGCGCCGCAGCGCGGGGCCTTGTTGCAGGCCATCGCCGGGTCGCCCAGATAGCCGCAGCGGCAGGGGTTCATGGCGGCGACGAGCTGGACGCGGCTGGGATAGCGGATATGGGCGTTGGCGCGGGCGACGAGCGTCGAGCCGGTCTCCAGCGGCTGGCGCAGCGAGTCGAGGACGCGGCGGTCGAATTCGGGGAGTTCGTCGAGGAAGAGGACGCCGAGATGCGCGAGGCTGACCTCGCCGGGGCGGACCTTGAGGCCGCCGCCGGTCAGCGCCGCCATCGAGGCCGAATGGTGGGGGGCGCGGAACGGACGGCGGCGGCCGATCGCCCCGTCCTTCAGCTCGCCCGCCAGGCTCTGGATCATCGAGATCTCCAGCGCCTCGCGGGCGTCGAGCGGCGGCAGCAGGCCCGGCAGGCGGGCCGCCAGCATCGACTTGCCGCTGCCCGGCGGGCCGATCATCAAGAGGTTGTGGCCGCCCGCCGCGGTGATCTCGAGCGCCCGCTTGGCGGTTTCCTGGCCGCGCACGTCGCGCAGGTCGGGCAGCTTGCCGTCGTCCTCGGCGAGCTTCGGCTCGGGCGGGGGCAGCACGGCGACGCCCTTGTAGTGGTTGACGAGGGCGATGAGGCTGGGCGCCGCGACGATCTCGACGCCGCCGATCCAGGCGGCCTCGGCGCCGCAGGCGGCGGGGCAGACCAGCGCCTTCTCGGCGGTGGCGGCGGCGAGGGTCGCGGGGAGGACGCCGGCGACCGCCGTCACCTGGCCGTCGAGCGCCAGTTCGCCGAGCGCCACGGTGCGGGCCATCTCGTCCAAAGGCAGCACGCCCATCGCGGCGAGCAGGCCCATGGCGATGGGCAGGTCGTAGTGGCTGCCCTCCTTGGGCAGATCGGCCGGGGCCAGATTGACGACGATGCGCTTGGGCGGCAGCGCCAGGCCGATGGCGTGCAGCGCCGACTTCACCCGCTCCTGGCTTTCGGCGACCGCCTTGTCGGGCAGGCCGACGATCATCATGCGGTTGCCGCCGCCGGTGATCTGCACCTGCACGTCGACCTCGCGCGCTTCAATGCCCTCGAAGGCGACGGTGGAGACGCGCGTGACGGTCATGGGCGGCGATGATCGCCGGGCGGCGGCTGGCGGCGCAAGGGGCCGCGATGCCGCGCCGCCTCAGTCCGGCGGCGCACCCTCCAGCGCGGCGAGCAAGGCGCGGCCGGCGAGGGCGCGGCGGCGGAGCGCGGCGCAGAGACGGCGGCGCTCCAGCGCGCGGGCGCCGTAGCGGCCGTGCTTCAGCGCGTTGCGGTTGCCGGGCCCGCCGCCCCTGCCGCGTCCGGTGGGATAGCGCGGACATTTTGTTGCGCCCCCGCGACACGAAGCATCTTCGTTCCTCACTTCCTCCTCCGGGGGGAGGGGGTGGCGGCAAGCGCCGGCAGCGCGGCGGCGGCGTCCCCGCCGGGGGCGGGCGGGGCGCGGCGCTCGACCTCGATCTTCAGGGCGTGGCGCTTCACGTTGTCGTCGGCCCGCGGCAGGAGGATGCCGGTCAGGACCGCGATGGTGCCGGCCAGGCGATCGACGCGGTCATAGGCGTTCTCGCGCGCGCAGAGCACCGCATCGTAGATCTCCTCGGGCGGCGACAGGCATTCCTCGAATTCGAGGCTGATCATGGCGTGGCACTGGGCGATCTGGCGGGCCAGCGCCTCGCGCACGGTGTCGGCGGTGAAATCGGCCGGGACCTCCCCCCCGAAGAATTCGGCGGGGGGCTCGGCGGGCGGCCGGGGGGGGGGGGGGGCGGGGCTGGGGGCGGCACCCTTCCTTGCGCCGCCGGGATGGCGGCGGAAAGGAATATAGGACTTTATACCGTTTTTGTAAAGACTTTCGTCCTATTTCGGTGTGGGCGCGGCGGCGAGGAGGTCGCGGAAGAGCCGCACCGCGCCCTCGTGGCGCGGCGAGAGCGGCCCCATGGCGATGTCGCCGGCCGCCATGTTGCGCTCCACCGCCTCGCAGATCGCCTTGTCCTCGGCGGTCACGACATCGGACATCGCGAAGGTCGCGGCGTGATCGGCGTCCGGATCGGCGAAGACGTAGAGATAGTCGAGCCGCGTGCGGTTCTCGCCGAGCGGCCAGATGCGCTCCATCATCATGCCGTCGCGATAGACGTTGATGCCGAGATTGGGCCAGGCCCAGGCCCACAGGCCGTCATAGACGGCATCGGCGGCGCGTTCGGGACGAAGCGGCGCGTGGTGGATGGCGACGCGGCCCTCCAGAGTCACGCGGTAGTCGTCGGCGACGATCTCGGCGTCGAGGGCGGGATGGATGGCCGGGACGTGATAGCCCTCCAGGTAGTTCTCGACATAGACGCTCCAGCGGCAGGCGACCTCGTGCGTGCGGCGCGCCGCGAAACGCCATGCTTCCATCGGCACGGCGGCGGCGCGGCGCGCGACCGGGGCGATCCAGGCGTCGAAATCGGGCGCGCCCTCGGCCGGCCCCACGAAGACCCAGCCGCGCCACAGCCGGACGCCGAGCGCCACGAGGCCGAGCGCGCCGGCGTCGAAGCCGTCCGCCGGGCCGAAGCGCGTCGCCGCCTTCAGCCGCCCGTCCAGCGCATAGCGCCAGCCGTGATAGGGGCAGGTCAGCTCGCGCCCGCAGGAGCCCGCGCCGTCGTCGACGAAGGGGCTGAGACGGTGGCGGCAGGCGTTGCGGAAGGCCCGGATGGCGCCGTCCTCGCCCAGCACGGCGACGAGCGGTCGCCCGGCGACCGTCTCGGCGACGTAGTCGCCGGGCCGCGCGAACTGCGAGACATGGGCGAGGCATTGCCAGCTCGCCGCAAAGACCGCCGCCGTCGCTGCGCCGGGCTGCATCAGGCGGCCTTGCGCCGCGCCTCGATCGCGTCCCACACGAGCGCCGCGATGTCGGGGCCGCCGAAGCGGCGGATCTCCCAGATGCCGGTCGGCGAGGTGACGTTGATCTCGGTGAGGTAGTCGCCGATCACGTCGATGCCGACGAAGATGAGGCCGCGCGCCTTCAGCTCCGGCCCGATGGCGGCGCAGATCTCCTTCTCGCGGGCCGTCAGCTCGGTCGCTTCGGGACGGCCGCCGACATGCATGTTGGAGCGCGCCTCGCCCTCGGCCGGGACGCGGTTGATCGCCCCGGCGGGGACGCCGTCGACGAGGATGATGCGCTTGTCGCCCTTGCGCACCTCGGGCAGGTATTTCTGGACGATCAGCGGCTCGCGCGAGAGCTTCTCGAAGGTTTCCAGCAGCGAGCCCAGATTCTCGTCGCCGGCGCGGATGCGGAAGACCCCCGCCCCGGCATTGCCGTAGAGCGGCTTGACGATGACGTCGCCGTGTTCGGCCCGGAAGGCGCGGATCGCGGCGCGGTCGTTGGTGACGAGGGTCGGCGGGATCAGCTCGGGCCAGAGGATCGGGAAGAGCTTCTCGGGCGCGTCGCGCACATGCACCGGGTCGTTGACGACGAGCGTCTTGGGGTGGATGCGCTGGAGCACATAGGTCGTCGTCAGATAGGCCATGTCGTAGGGCGGGTCCTGGCGCAGCAGCACCACGTCCATGTCGGAAAGCTCGACCACCGCCTCGGGCTTGAACGAGTAGTGGTTGCCCTTCTCGTGCCGCACCGAGAGATAATGGCCGCGCGCGAAGACCCGGCCGTCGCGGTAGGAGAGGTTCTTCGGCTCGTAATAGAACAGCGTGTGGCCGCGGTTCTGCGCTTCGAGCGCCAGCGCGAAGGTGGAATCGCCGCCGATGTCGATCGCGTGGATCGGGTCCATCTGGATCGCGACGGAAAGCGTCATGGGACGTCCTTAGAGGTCGGGGCCGGTTCGGCGCGCACCATCGGTCGCGGCGGGAGGCAATTCAAGCGTCGCATCCCGGCGCGTCAGGGCCGGAAGGCGTCGATCACATGGCGCGGCCAGAAGCGCCCGGCCTCCAGCACCATGGCGTCGAAGCGCATCGCGGCGCCGGCATAGCGCGGGCGGCGCTTGAGGAAATGCTGCGCGGTGCGGGCGATGCGCTGCTGCTGCGCCGGGGCGATGGCGTCGATCGCGCCGTCCTCGGTGGCCCGCGCCTTGACCTCGATGAAGACGAGGGTGCGGCCCTTGCGCGCGATGATGTCGACCTCGCCGAGGCCGGAGGCGCGGGCCGGGCGGAAATTCACCGCCAGCACGCGGTAGAGCTTCAGCCGCAGCAGCCAGACGGCGCGGCGTTCGGCGATGCGGCCGCGATCCACGGCGGCGAGCTTGGCGTTGCTAGGCATCGGCTTTGAGCTCCAGGGCGCGGGCATAGACGGTGCGGCGCGGCAGCCCGAGGGCGCCGGCGACGGCGTCGGCCGCGTCCTTGACCCGCATCGTGGCGAGGGCGCGGCGGAGCGCCGCGTCGAGGCCCTCGCCGGCGGCCTGCGGATCGGCGGCGGCGGGCGGGGCGACGACGAGGACGATCTCGCCGCGCCGGAGGTCGCCATCGGCGGCGGCGGCGGCGGCGAGTTCGCCCAGCGTGCCGCGCCGCGCCTCCTCGTGGCGCTTGGTCAGCTCGCGGCAGAGGACGGCCTGGCGCTCGCCCAGCACATGCGCCATGTCGGCAAGGGTCTCCTCGATGCGGTGCGGGGCCTCGAAGAAGACGAGCGCTGCGTCGATGGATTTCAACTCGGCGAGCTCGGCGCGGCGGTGGCCCTCGGGCGGGGGCAGGAAGCCCGCGAAGAGCGTCGGCTTCGCGGCGAGCCCCGAGATCGAGAGCGCGGCGGTGAGGGCCGAGGCGCCGGGCACGGCGAAGACCTTGTGGCCGGCCGCGACGGCGGCGGCGACCAGCTCGGCGCCGGGATCGGAGACATGCGGCGTGCCGGCGTCGGTCACCAGCGCCACCGCCTCGCCGCGGCCGAGGCGGGGGAGGGTCGACGGGGTGGCGCGGGCCGCGTTCTCGGCGCGGTAGGAAACGAGCTTCGTGCCGATGCCGTGCAGCGCGAACAGCTTGGCGGTGACGCGGGTGTCCTCGGCGACGACGATCGCGGCGCGGGAGAGGATGTCGCGGGCCCGCAGGGTGAGATCGCCGGCATTGCCGATGGGCGTCGCCGTCACATAAAGGCCGCTTTGCAGCGCTCCCATCGCGGCGGGCGCGACGCCGTCGTCCGCCGCCGGTGGTTTACTCCCGGCCGGGCCGCCTTTAGCTTCCGCCGCCAATGCGCCACGGCGCACCGGTTCACCCGACAAGGACATCGAATGGCTCTCGCACCGTCGCTTCCTTCTTCTCCCTGGAGTGGTAGCGGTCTTGCCCGCCGCCTGAAAGCGATCTGTTCGGCGCTGCTGATCGTCGCCGGCTCGGCGCTGCTGACGGCCTGCCAGATGCCGGGCGAGGGCCCCGGCGAAGGCACGGTGCTGACGCCCGGCGAGGCCGGCTCCGGCGGACGCGGGCCGCGCCCCGACGTCAATCCGATCGGCGCCTCGGGCCCGGCCGCCACCGGCGCGCCGCGGCGGCCGGGCGGCATCGGCATGGGGCCGGTGAAGATCGCCCTGCTGGTGCCCCAGACCGGGCGCGGCAAGGACCTGGGCAACCCGCTGTTCGACGCCGCCCAGATGGCGCTGTTCGACACCGGGCGCAGCGACATCACGCTGATCGTCAAGGACACCGGGCGGGGCGCCGCCAATGCCGCCCAGTCGGCGATCAACGAAGGGGCGGAGATCATCCTCGGCCCGGTCTTCGCCGACGAGGTCGCTTCGGTCCGCGCCGTCGCGGCGCCGCTGGGCGTGCCGGTCATCACCTTCTCGTCCGATACCTCGGTCGCCGGCGGCGGCGCCTATACGCTCTCCTTCCCGCCGGAGGAGGAGATCCGGGCGATCGTCAACTACGCCGCCGGGCGCGGCATGGGCCTCTTCGCCGTGATGTCTCCGGGCGATTCCTATGGCCGGCGCGCCTCCAGCGCCTTCGCCCGCGACGTCGCGGCGATCGGCGGCACGGTGGTCGCCAATGCCGCCTATGCCGCCGGCGGGCCGGGCTATTCCTCGGTCATGGCGCTCGACGGCAAGGATTTCGACGCGATCTTCGTTCCCGGCGGCGGCGGCGGCCTGCGCGGCATCGCCAAGCTGATCGCCTTCGGCCCGCCGCCCCCGCCCGCCCCGGCGCCGCTGACCGACGAGCAGATCGCGGCCGGCGTCGCCCCGCCCCCGCCGCCGGCGCCGCTGCCGCGCGCGGTGCTGCCCGATCACATCCTGCTCGGCACCGGGTTGTGGGACGAGCCGTCGAACGGAACCTCGGGCGGCCTCGCCCGCGGCGTCTTCGCCGCCCCCGAGCCCTCGACGCGGCAGAGCTTCGGGGCGCGCTTCGAAGGCGTCTACGCCGCCGCGCGTCGCCAGCCTCGGCTACGACGCGGTGTCGCTGGCGGCGACGCTGTCGGACGGCCTGCCGGGCCAGCGCTTCACGCAAGGGACGATCGCCGATCCCAACGGCTTCGCCGGCGTCGACGGCATCTTCCGCTTCCTGCCCAACGGCACGATCCAGCGGGGCCTGGCGATCATCGAGGTGACGGGCTCGGGCTTCTCGGTAATCCGCGGCGCGCCGCGCAGCTTCCAGGATTTCGGCTCGTAGGCGCCGGCCCGGCCGCGTCCTAGCGCGCCAGTTCGGCGGCGAGGGCGTTGAGGACGAGGCGGCCGCGCGGCGTCGCGGCGACGCGGCCGCCGGGGCGGGCGATGAGGCCTTCGGCCTCCAGCGCCGCCAGCCGCGCCGGGTCGAGGGCGCGGCCGCCAAGGCGTTCGTAGCGGGCGGCGTCGAGGCCTTCGGCGAGGCGGAGCGCCATCACCAGATATTCCTCCGCCTGGTCGGCGGCCGCCACCGGATCGCGGGCGATGAGGCCCTCGCCGCGCTCGGCCACCGCCGCGCGCCAGCGTTCGGGGTTCCTTTCCGTCGCCGTCGCCAGCAGGCGTCCGCCGCTGCGGATGCGGCCATGGGCGCCGGGGCCGACGCCCAGGAATTCGCCATAGCGCCAGTAGACGAGGTTGTGCCGCGATCCGGCCCCCGGCGCGGCGTGGTTCGAGATCTCGTAGGCCGGCAGGCCAGCCGCGGCGGTCCGCCGCTGCGTATGCTCGAACAGGTCGGCCATGTGATCGGGATCGGCCGGTTCGAAGGCGTGCTTTTCCACGAGCGTGGCAAAGCGCGTGCCGGGTTCG
>OEIV010001087.1_pt1 | contig 13181 bp, 11 predicted proteins | sample 1539231 | NCBI WGS metagenome assembly OEIV01 (sample SAMN03794762, study PRJEB22550) | activated sludge metagenome | feature: wastewater treatment plant; material: activated sludge; isolation source: Wastewater treatment plant of a petroleum refinery complex | place: Argentina: Buenos Aires ...
CTGCCAGCGCCTGGTCCTGGTGGGGGGGGTCCAGATGCGGGGTGTCGTGGTCCAGTGCCTCCGGGGCGTGGAGGATGACGGCGCGCAGCGCCTGGGTGCGTCGGCCCTGCTCGGCGAACTGGATCACGTTCTCCTGCTGCTTCCCCTTGAGCTTGTCGGCGTTCTCCAGCACACCCTCCAGACTGCCGAACTGTTGGACAAGCTTCATGGCGGTCTTTTCGCCGATGCCGGGGATGCCGGGGATGTTGTCCACCGCGTCGCCCATCAGGCCGAGGATGTCCTTCACCTGGTCGGTGCGTTCCAGGCCCCAGCGCTCGCAGATCTCCTTGGGACCCAGCTTCTCGGGCGGTTCGCCACCGCGCCCGGGCTTGTACATGATGATGCGGTCCGTCACCAGCTGACCGAAGTCCTTGTCGGGGGTCACCATGTAGGTGGTGTAGCCTTCGGCCTCGGCCTTCTTCGCCAGGGTGCCGATCACGTCGTCGGCCTCATAGCCGTCGCTCTCCAGCACGGGGATGCGCAGCGCCTCGATGATGCGACGGATGTAGGGCACGTTGCTGCGGATGTCATCGGGCATCTCCTCGCGGTTGGCCTTGTAGTCCAGCAGGGTCTCGTGGCGCTCGGTGGGCGCGGCCGTGTCGAACACCACGGCGATGTGGGTGGGCTTCTCGCGCTTGATCAGGTCGAGCAGCGTGGTGGTGAAGCCGAAGGCCGCGCTGGTGTTGAAGCCCTTGCTGTTCACCCGGGGCGCCCGGATGAAACTGAAGTAGGCCCGGTAGATGAGCGCGTAGGCATCGAGCAGGAAGAGGCGCTTGTCCGCATCGGCGGTGGCAGCTTCGGACTGGTTGGCATCGGGCATGCGGGCAAGTTAGCCCGGGCTACGGCTCAGGATCGCAAGACCATGTGCCACCCAGGCACCGGGTGGTCCGGAATGGCCGTCTACATTCGGACATGCGGTCCGTCCAGCGTTCCCGCGAAGCCTGGGGCCTCCCCCTGGCCTCGGTGTGCGCCATCGCCTTCGTCGCATGCACCCACGAACTGGTGGGACCGGATGCCACCCCGGATGATGCAGCGGCCGCTCCCGTGTTCGTCGATCTCAGCTCCCTGCCCTACCCCGCCCTGAGCACCTACCGCTTCTTCGTGGGCGAGCTTGACCAACTGGAACCGAACACCGGTGTGCTTCCGTTCGCGCCCATCAACGCGCTGTTCACGGACTACGCCCACAAGAACCGGTTCGTGTGGATGCCCGCCGGAGCCCAGGCCTCCCATGTGAGCGACCACGAGCCGTTGGCGTTCGAAGAGGGTACGGTGCTGATCAAGAACTTCTGGTACGACAACACGGCCCCCGACGGGGAGCGAAGGATCATCGAAACGCGGTTGATGTTCCGCCGGAACGGCGCCTGGGAGTTCGCCAACTACATCTGGAACCCCGAGCAGACCGAAGCCTACCTGGACATGGACGGCGCATACCTCCCCATCGCGTGGACGGACAGTGAACATGGGGCGATGAGCACGACCTACCGGATCCCGTCGGCCTCCGAGTGCTTCACCTGCCACAAGGTGAACACCGACCCGCTGCCCATCGGCCCCAAGCCGCGCAACCTGAACGTGGACATGGCGTACCCGGACGGCACGATGAACCAGCTGGCACGCTGGGTGCAGGAAGGCTACCTGGCCCCGGGCTTCCCGTCGGGCATCCAAGCAACGCCGGATTGGATGGAAGCGTCATTGCCGATGGTGGACCGCGTGCGCGGCTACCTCGACATGCAATGCGCCCACTGCCATTCGGACGAGCGCCATTGCGATTACCGGCCGCTTCGGCTGGCCTATCAGGATACCCAGGACCCGGCCAATCTCGGGGTGTGCGTGCTGCCGGACGACCCCATCGACGCATCGGTGACCCACATCGTGGCCGCCGGCGACACCACGCGGTCCATGATGCACCTGCGACTGAGCTCCACCGATGGGGCGGTGCGCATGCCTCTGCTCGGCCGCACGCTCGTACACCGCGAGGGTCTGGCGCTCATCAACGAATGGATCTCCTCGCTCGGCCCACCCTGTCCCTGACCTGCAACCCCAACCGCCCATGAAGCCGCTCTTCTCCATCACGATCGCCCTGCTCAGCGCGCTGCCCACCCTGGCACAGGACAACTGCGCATCGGCCGTTCCCATCACCGCCGGCACATACGTGGTGCCCGCCGTCAACGGCAACCAGGTGCCTTCGCCGATCTGTGCACCGAACGGGGCCGGGGCATCGGCCGGTGAGTGGTACAGCTACACGCCCGCGTCCAACTACACGGTGACGATCAACACGGCCATCGGTGCGCTGACCGACAGCCGCGTGCATGTGTACCTGGGTGGCTGTGGCGCCCTGGCCTGTGTGGCCGGTGATGATGATTCCGGTGTGAACAACACCGCGTTCCTCACCTTCAACGTGGCCGCAGGGTTCACCTACATCATCGCCTTCGACAATCGCTGGAGCTCCAATGGCTTCACTTTTTCGCTCACCGAATCCCCGATCGTGATCCCGGTGTTCAGCTTCTCGCCCCTGACCCTGCCGGCCGCAAGCGGCTCCGGCCAGGCCGCCGTGGACATGAACGGGGACCATCTGGACGATGTGGTGCGCATCACCGAACTGCAGGTCACGATCAACCATCAGCAGGCCGGAGGTGGTCTCGTGCAGACGGTGTTCCCCACGGATACGGCGGACACCACGCCCTACTGGAGCCTGGCGGCCGGCGATCTGGACGGCAACGGATACAACGACCTGCTCTACGCCGGAGGATCCGCCACCTTCATGCTCGCCAACGCCGATGCCACGGCCTATATCGAGAACTCCCAGACCGAATGGATCTTCTGCCAGCGGTCCAACTACGTGGACATCAACAATGACGGGCACCTGGACGCCTTCATCTGCCACGATGTGGAGCCGAACGTGTACTACCTGAACGACGGCCAGGGCAACCTCACCTACTACCAGGGCGGCCTGGGCGACACCCCGGACGGAGGCAACTACGGCAGCATCTGGGTGGACTATGACAACGACCACGATGTGGACCTTTTCATCGCCAAGTGCCGCGGCGGGGTGGGACCGGCCAACATCGACCAGCTGCACCGGAACAACGGGGACGGCACGTGGACCGAGGTGGCCGCGCTGATGAACCTGGCCGACAACCAGCAGAGCTGGAGCTCGGCCTGGGGCGACTACGACAACGACGGCGACATGGACGTGCTGCAGGGCGCCAGCTCCTTCACCAACGGAGGCCACAAGCTGATGCGCAATGATGGCAGCACCTTCACCAACGTGACGGTCGGGTCCGGATTCGACAACCACGGCGGCCAGAGCATCGAGTGGATCACGCACGACTTCGACAATGATGGATGGCTGGATGTACTGGGCGGGGGTAAGCTGCTGCGCAATAACGGCGACATGACCTTCAGCATGCACACGGTGACCCCCACCAACGGACCGGTGGGCGACCTGGACAACGATGGCTACCTGGACATCGTGAACGGCGGCACCGTGTACATGAACGCGCTCACGGGCAACAACTGGCTGAAGGTGACCCTGGAAGGCACGGTGAGCAACACCAACGGGATCGGCGCCCGAGTGGAGGTCGTCACCCAGTCCGGCACCCAGATCCGCGACATCCGCAGCGGCGACGGCTTCCGGTACATGAGCACGCTGAACGCCCATTTCGGGCTGGGCCAGGACAGCGACGTGGACCAAGTGATCGTATACTGGCCCAGCGGTATCGTGGATGTGATCGACATGCCGGCCATCAACGGCACGGTACATGTCATCGAAGGCCTCTCCACCGGCGTGACCGCCGTGACCCCTGAGGCCACGTTGAGCACCTACCCCAATCCGGCCGAGACCGTCCTGTACCTGAGCTCCTCCCTGCCGTTGCGCAACGCGATCGCCACCGTGCTGAACACTGCCGGCCAGCCCGTGCTGCGCTCCGTCCTGCGCGAGGCCACCCTGGACATCACGGGGCTTGCCCCCGGTGTGTATGTGTTGCAGGTGGAGCAGGAAGGCACCTGGCTTCAAGAACGCTTCGTGAAGCGCTGAGGACGTCGGCGCCATGAAAAGGGGTCACCGTGTACGGTGGCCCCTTTCCGTTCGTGCCTCGTCAACGCTCCTTCCACACCACCTCCATCACGGTGGACCCCACGGCCTGCAGGGTGGCGCGATCGATCACGTCCATGTCGTCGTCGTGCGTGTGCCAGCTGGGGTGGAAGGCGCGCGTGCCTTCGTGGTACTCGATGATGTCCGCCGTGGGGATCCGTAGCAGCTCATTGATCGGCAGGTGGTCGTCCGTGCCCACGAAATGGCGCGTCTCCGCCACGAAGCGGTCGCCATGGCCCAGGGCGGCGGCGGTGCGCCAGAGCTTGCGCACCACCTGCGGGGCATACTGCATGCTGATGGACTCCTGATAGAAGCGTGCGTCCTTCGCCCCGCACATGTCCAGCAGCACGCCGAACCGCGCGGTGTAACCGGGGACGTGCGGGTTCTTCGCCCAATACTGGCTGCCGAGCGCCCAGGTGGCGATGCTGTTGCCCTCCATGGTCATGGCCCCGGTGGGCTCGCCATAGTCCTCCACGTCGGTGAAGAGCAGGTCGACCCCCAGCAGAGCGGTATCCGTGGCCGCGCCGAGGTGACGGGCGATCTCCAGCAGCACGCCCACCCCGCTGCCACCATCGTTGGCGCCGAGGATGGGCTCGTTCCGTCGCTCATCATCCTTGTCGGCGAAGGGGCGCGTGTCATAGTGGGCCAGCAGCAGGATGCGGTCCCGGGCCCCGGGCCGCCAGCTGCCGATGATGTTGCGGAGCGGCAGGGGGTTCCCGTTGAACGCCGTAACGGTGCCTCGCTGCTCGGTGACGGTCGCACCGGCGGCCTTCAGGCGGGCCACGATCCAATCCCCGCAGGCCGCATGCGCCGCGGTGCCGGGCACACGCGGCCCGAAGTCGACCTGCCACCGCACGAAGGCGTAGGCGCTGTCCGCATCGAACGGCGGCGCGGGCGGCAGCTGCGCCTGAACGGGCTTCGGCACCTCCTGCTTCGGCGGGGCCTCGGGTGTGCAGGCCTGGCCGACGAGCGCCAGCGCCAGCACGATGCCGGGGAGCCCGGAGCTTACGCGCGTTCCCATGTGGTGCCCTCCTTGGTGTCCTTCAACACGATGCCGATGGCCGCCAGCCGGTCGCGGATGGCATCGCCCGTGGCGAAGTCCTTCCGGGCCTTGGCCTCCGCCCGCAGACGGATGAACTCCTGCACCAGGGCGTCGAGCGCGCTGTCATCGCCCTTCGCCGCGTCCGCCTCCTCGCGGATGCCCAGCACCTCGCGCACCATGCCCTGCATCAGCGCGCGCAGCTTGCCGATGGACGCGGCCGTGAGCTTCAGCTTGCCGTCGTTCACACTGTTGATGATGCGCACGCCCTCGAAGAGCTCGGCGATCATCACGGGCGTGTTCAGGTCATCGTTCATCGCGGCGTGGCAGCGCCGCTCCAGCGCGGCGATGTCGGCCTCGTCCGCATCCGCGGGCTTCAGCTTCGGCAGCAGCGCCATCGCCTTCGTCAGGCGCTCCAGGCCCTTCTCCGCGGCCTGCATGGCGGCGTTGCTGAAGTCCAGCGTGCTGGCGTAGTGGCACTGCAGCATGAAGAAGCGCACGGTCATGGCGCTGTAGCCCTTCTCCAGCAGCTTGTGGTCGCCCGTGAGCAGCTCCTCGGGGGTGAATCCGTTGCCCTCGCTCTTGGCCATCTTGCGGCCGTTCACGGTGAGCATGTTGCCGTGCATCCAGTAGCGCACGGGCGCCTCACCGTCGGCCGCCACGCTCTGCGCGATCTCGCACTCGTGGTGCGGGAACTTCAGGTCCATGCCGCCGCCGTGGATGTCAAAGGTGCGGCCCAGGTACTTGGTGCTCATGGCCGAGCATTCCAGGTGCCATCCGGGGAAGCCTTCTCCCCAGGGGCTGGGCCATTTCATCAGGTGCTGCGGCTCGGCCTTCTTCCAGATCGCGAAGTCCAGCGGGCTCCGCTTCTCCTCCATGCCCTCGGTGTCGCGCGTGTTGGCCAGCAGCTCATCGATCTTCCGTCCGCTCAGCTCGCCGTAGGCGTGCTTCTCCGCGAAGCGGGGCACATCGAAGTACACGCTGCCGTTCGCCTCGTAGCCGTAGCCGCTGCCGATGATCCGCTTCACCATCTCGATCTGCTCGATCAGGTGCCCCGTGGCGGTGGGCTCGATGCTTGGCGGCAGGATGTTGAAGAGCCGCATCACGTCGTGGAAGCCGTTGGTGTACTTCTGCACGATCTCCATCGGCTCCAGCTGCTCCAGCCGCGCACGCTTGGCGATCTTGTCCTCACCCTCGTCCACATCGCCCACCAGGTGGCCCACATCGGTGATGTTGCGTACGTAGCGCACGGTGTAGCCGATGAAGCGGAGCCAGCGGTACAGCACATCGAAGGAGAGGAAGGTGCGCACGTTGCCCAGGTGCACATCGCTGTACACGGTGGGGCCGCACACGTAGAGGCCCACATGCGGCGGGCGCAGCGGCACGAACTCCTCCTTGCGGCGTGTGAGCGTATTGGTCAGGAAGAACGGACCCTTCTTGGCGTCGGACATGGTCGGCGGAGCGGGCCACGAAGGTAGCCAGCCCCATGCGGCCATTACTGCAGGTCCTCGTCGGTGATCACCGCATCCCCGGCATAGCGCCCGTCCTGGTACACTTCGATGCGCACCAGCTTGCCGTTCGCATCATAGCGGTAGCGCTTGCCGTCGTAGAGTCGTCCGTTCTTGAACATGCCCACTTGAGACAGGCGCAACTGCTTGTCATACAAGGTGTTGTACCCGTTCTCGCGGAAGATGACCGCGTTGGGACGCTCCTCGGCGGCCACGGCCGGGGCCGCCTTGCCGACAGGCTCCGGCGCCACCGCGCTCTCCCGGTGCACCGGCTTGATGTACCTGCTGTTGGCGGCATTGATGACGCCGCCGTCGAACTCGGCCACCTGCTGCAGATCGCCGTTGGCATAGTACCGCTTCAGCGTCCCGTCCTCCTTGCCCTGTTCGATGTTCACCGACACGGCCAGCTGCCCGTTCTCGTGGTAGTAGAGCTGTTGACCATCGCGCGTGCCGTACTGGTCGAACACGAACTCCTGCGCCAGTTCGCCGTTGGGGTGCCAGCGCTTGAAGGCGCCGGTGTTGCGGTCGAGGTCCCAGTTGCCCTGCTCCTCGGCCTTTCCGCTGGGGAAGTAGGTCTTGTACGGCCCTTTGGGACGGCCCAGGTGGTAGGTGATCTCGCTCATCAACTTGCCGTTCGGCCAGTAGCGCTTCCACGGACCGGAGCGTTTGCCGTTCAGGTAGCTGCCCTCCTCGATCAGCTGGCCGTCCGCATAGCCTGAACGCCCCTCCTGCGGCGCGATCAACTGCCAGGGACCCGTGCGGCGACCCTGCGCGTCCACCTGGTTGATCGCCGCCGTGGTCGGCCCGGAGGACTGCGCGCGACCCACTGCGGCAGAGATCGCACAGAGGAGCAGGACGACGAGGATCAGTGCACGCGACATGGCAGGGTCCGCTCGGGACGCCCGCTATACGCCTTCACAAGCCCCGGGGTTTCGATCGCCGGGTCAGCCCAGGCGGTCCCTGAGATTGGCCATCATATCGTCGACCATGGCGCACAGGTCGTATTCCGGCCTCCAGCCCCAATCGGAGCGGGCGGCACTGTCATCGATGCTGCGCGGCCAGCTGTCAGCGATGGCCTGCCGGTGGTCCGGAGCATAGTCGATGGTGAAGGCGGGGATGTGGCGGCGCACCTCGGCAGCGATCTGTTCGGGGTCGAAACTGAAGCCCGCCAGGTTGTAGCTCGTGCGCACCTTCACCCGCTCGGCCGGCGCCTCCATCAGGTCGATGGTGGCGCGGATGGCGTCGGGCATGTACATCATCGGCAGGGTGCTCTTCGGCCCCAGGAAGCTGGTGTACGTGCCGTGCTTGATGGCCTCGTGGAAGATGTGCACGGCGTAATCCGTGGTGCCGCCGCCGGGCGCGCTCTTCCAGCCGATGAGGCCCGGGTAGCGGATGCTGCGCACATCCACGCCGTACCGGTTGTGGTAGTACTGGCACCAGCCTTCACCGGCCAGCTTGCTGATGCCGTACACCGTGGTAGGCTCGGCCACGGTGCGCTGCGGGGTGCCGTCCTTCGGCGTGGTGGGCCCGAAGACGGCGATGCTGCTGGGCCAGTAGACCTTCTTCACCTTGCCCTCCCGCGCCAGCTCCAGCACGATGAAGAGGCTCTCCATGTTGAGCTTCCAGGCGAAAGCGGGATCCTTCTCAGCCGTGGCGCTCAGCAGGGCGGCCAGCAGGTACACCTCGGTGATGCCGTGCTTGTCGATGAGCCGTTCGATGCCGCGGCGGTCCATGGCGTCCACCAGGGCGAACGGACCGTCCTGGGCCGCTTGAGGCTCCTTGATGTCGGAGGCCACCACGTTCTCATGGCCGGACCGGGCGCGCAGCCCTTCCACGAGCTCGGTGCCGATCTGGCCCGAGCTGCCGATCACCAGGATCCTCTGCTCACCCATCGGGCGCGAAACTATGGCGGTTCGTCCTTGGCCGCCCACGTCCGGTGGCCGAACGCTTGATCGGCCGGCGTCGGAACGCGAACGGGCACCCTTTCGCACAAGGATGCCCGTCCCTCGTTCACGGAAGACCCTAGGACTTCTCGCAGGTGCACGTGCCCCCGAAGGTGGCCGCCCAATCGGTGCAGGAGGTCTCGTTGGACTGGCGAACGTCCTTGTTGCCGCACGCTTCGCCTTCATAGGTGGTCACCCCGTTGTTGACGACCTTGCAGGTCTCGCACTTCCGGCAGGAAGGGAGGGAGACCATGAGCGTTGCCGCGGCAACGACCAACCTGAGCTTCTTCATGATGTCCGGTTCGGTTTTGGCATTGACCGCAAGCTAGGCGATCGCCGGCAGAACGGACCGGACAAGGATCGGCCGGTCCGGACCCGCCCCCGGGGACCTGGGCCATACCTTCGCGGCAGCGCCGCGCATAGGACCCCGGCCCAGGACCCGTGGACCCTCACCTTCTCCGCAATCTCCATGGCCCCGAGGCGCTCCGCGCGCGCCTGGAGGGCGAAGGTGTGTCACGCACCACCCTCTCCTTCTACCGCTACGTGCGCTTGAACGAAGTGGATCGGCTGCGCGATGCGCTCTATGCGGAATGGAAGGCGCTCGGCGTCCTCGGCCGGGTGTACATCGCCCCGGAAGGCATCAACGCCCAGGTGAGCGTGCCCACGGCGGAACTGGAGCGCTTCCGCCAGGCGCTCGATGCGCGCGAGGCCTTCGCCCTCGTGCCGTGGAAGATCGCCGTGGAGGATGATGGCCGCAGCTTCCTGAAGCTCATCGTGCGCGTGAAGAAGAAGATCGTGGCCGATGGCCTGGCCGACGACGCCTTCGATGTGACCAACGTGGGCGCGCACCTCGACGCGAAATCCTTTAACCGGAAGATGGAGGAAGGCGCGCTCGTGATCGACCTGCGCAACAACTACGAGTGTCTCATCGGGCACTTCGAGGGCGCCTACCTGCCCAAGGCGGATACGTTCCGCGGGGCCATCGAGGAGGTCGTGGAGATGCTGCGTCAGCAGCCCGCACGGGTGCCCGATCAGGGCGCCCGTAGCGTCGACCCACTTCGGGCGCCGAAGCATGGCGAAGGCGGCCCGGGTCGATCCGATCCGGCGCCGGAAATATTGCTGTACTGCACCGGCGGCATCCGTTGCGAGAAGGCCAGCGCCTACCTCAGGCACCAGGGCTTCACCAAGGTGGGCCAGCTGCACGGCGGCATCATCGATTACGCCCGGCAGATCAAGGCACAGGGACTGCCCAGCCGCTACAAGGGGCAGAACTTCGTGTTCGACGAGCGATTGGCCGAGCGCATCACCGACGATGTGGTGAGCTCCTGCATGCAATGCGGCACCCCGTGCGACCGCATCACCAACTGCCACGAGGCCACCTGCAACATGCTGCTGGTGCAGTGCGAGGCGTGCGCCGCGAACTTCGCCGACTGCTGCTCGCCAAGCTGCCGCGAGATCCACCAGCTGCCCATCGAGGCCCAACGCGCCTGGCGCAAGGGCCGCAGCACGCGCAGCACGAAGACCAAGGCCATCAACGACCCCGAAAGCCTGCGCCGTCGCATCCGCGAGGAGGAGGAACTGCTCGCGCTCAATGGCACGCTGCATCCCGAATTGACGACGCTCATATCCGAGCACCCGTACGGGCGCGAAATTTCGCGCCCTCACCAATAGCGAAGCAGGCGGGACGCCTGTTGGACCCCCATGCCCATCTACCACACCCTCGGCAAGATCCCCCACAAGCGCCACACCGTCTTCAAGAACGGCAAGGACCGCTACTTCTACGAGCAGCTCTTCGGCACCATCGGCTTCGATGGCATGAGCACCCTGAGCTACCACGTTCACCGCCCCACCATGGTGAAGGAGCTGCGCAAGCCCAAGGACGTCACCCCGAAGATCGCGATCGAGAAGAACATGCGCTCGCTGCGGCTGCACGGCTTCAAGACCACGCCCGCCAAGGACCACCTGGCCGCCCGCAAGCCCATCCTGGTGAACAGCGATTGCGCCATCGTGCTCGCCGCACCGCAGGCCAAGAGCGTGGACTACTTCTACAAGAACGCCGACTGCGATGAGATGATCTTCATCCACAAGGGCAGCGGCACCCTGCGCACCTTCCTGGGCAACATCGACTTCAAGTATGGCGACTACCTGATGATCCCGCGCGGGATGATCTACACCATGGAGTTCAAGGACGCGGACAACCGCCTCTTCATCGTGGAGAGCCACCGCCCCATGTACACGCCCAAGCGCTACCGCAACTGGTTCGGCCAGTTGCTGGAGCACAGCCCCTTCTGCGAACGCGACATCCGTCGCCCGAAGAAGCTGGAAACGCACGACGAGAAGGGCAGCTTCGTGATCAAGGTGAAGAAGCAGAACATGCTGCACGAGCTGGTGTACGCCAGCCACCCCTTCGATGTGGTGGGTTGGGACGGGTACAACTACCCCTACGCCTTCAGCATCCACGACTTCGAGCCCATCACCGGCCGCGTACACCTGCCGCCGCCCATCCACCAGACCTTCGAGACCGACGCCTTCGTGGTGTGCAGCTTCGTGCCGCGCCTCTACGACTACCACCCGCAGGCCATCCCGGCGCCCTACAACCACAGCAACATCGACAGCGACGAGGTGCTCTACTACGTGGACGGCGACTTCATGAGCCGCAACGACATCGGCCCGGGCCACATCAGCCTGCACCCCGCCGGCATCCCCCACGGCCCGCACCCCGGCGCCATGGAGCGCAGCATCGGCAAGAAGCAGACGGACGAGCTCGCCGTGATGGTGGACACCTTCAAGCCCCTGATGGTGACCGAGGAGGCGTTGAAGCTGGATGACGGGAAGTACTGGAAGAGTTGGGTGGAGTGATGGATGCTTTGGGCGTGCCGGCTCGAAGACTCGCCGTCGCGCTCTTCGTTTCAAGTCCTCGCGCGGAATACCGCGCTGTGGGCTTTCCACTTCGATCGCTCACGCGAAATGCGCGTTCATGGTTAGGATCCGTCCCTGTGGCTGGTCTGCTGCTCGCCGGTTGCGACCAGACACATGATACCACAACCGGTTCAGACGTCGCAGAAATCGAAAAGAACTGCGCCGACCTGCCGAGGAAATTCTCCTCGTATGAAGAGGCGATGGACCAAGTCCGGTCGATAACTTTCTCGATCGCGGAAGAGCAGAACACAGATGAAAGCTCGTGGGTGCGAAGAGCCGAGTTCTATAGCTGCAATGGCGCAACCGGTTACTTCATTCTCCGTACCGATGACCAGGACTACATCCACGCCGACGTGCCGGTTCAAGTGTGGCAAGGGTTCAAGTCGGCCTCTTCGTTCGGGACCTACTACAACGCCAACATCAAGCGGCGCAATCGCCTGGCCTTGAATTGAGGCCTGTACATTCGATGCCCATGAAACGCATCGTCGCCAAAGAGTTTCTCCTACTTGTTGGTTGCCTTGTCGTCTTGGTGCTCGTCGCCTTGTTCGGATGGATCCGAAACTCGTGGTTTGAGCATCGGGCTGAGAGCATTGGCTGGGAGCAGGTGAAGCAATCCCGTGTCCTGGACTCTTTGGATCAGCTCACTGTGCCGAGGCATCTCGACTTCTTGGATCTATTCGAGCCCGATTTTTTGCGAACGAACTATGATGTGTTTCTCATTGCTCCGTTCTGGACGATGGACCCCTGGCTAAATAAGGCCTCGACCCAAGGCCGAAAGCGCACCCTGAAAGAAATTGCTGCTGGCCTTCTTGGTGACCGAGGAGGTGATGAGGCTGTCTTTCCCATACCTCCATCGCGAATGAACCGGCGATACTTGATTTGCATTGCAAAGGCACTTGAGAATCAGAAGTACCTTACTTCCGGTCGGCTGGTCGAGCTGTCAGGTAGGTGTGAAGGTCTGGCAGGTGATGTTGCCGAGTCAGATGCACAGCTAGCCTCTGGCAGAACCCTACACTCGAGTAAGCCAAGCGCTAATCGCAACGCGGCTGCCCTGAAGAAGGCAAAGAGCCAAGGCAATTTTACTGATGAATGGAAATTGACTGCTGCGTATAACGAAGCAATAGCCAACGATGTGTATATCTCCGCTTACGCGGGGGAGAGTCGCACGACCTGGAAGGATGCCTTAATCCGAAGAGGCGTCCCCAAGGATGAAATGACTGTGCCATACCTACAGGACAGCGCTACCTCCGCCGGCTCCATCCCCCTTCTCCTAGCCGTGAGGGGATTTCTATGCGACACGGCCGACTTTGCCGAGCTACGAGATGCCTTTAATTATCTTAAGGAACGGCGCATCTTGCGTTGCACAGTAGATGACTTCTTGTGCACACTTCAGAACAAGGCCGTCCCACCAAGCCAAGTAGCGTTGAACGCGGTCACTCAGCAAAGGGCGGTGGTAGTTGAGTTGCAGAAGGAGCTGAACGATGCCCGTGCGAGTCTTTGGAGCGCTGCCAAACAATGGTGGGTGGTGAAGTGGGTCGCGATCGTGCTGTTCGTGTTGGTCTGGCCGCTGCGTCTTCTTGTGCTCGGAACGCGATGGGCTCTCAAGACCGTTCGGGCCTGAATGGGATGCACCACAGATATTG
>OEIV010001088.1_pt1 | contig 13161 bp, 8 predicted proteins | sample 1539231 | NCBI WGS metagenome assembly OEIV01 (sample SAMN03794762, study PRJEB22550) | activated sludge metagenome | feature: wastewater treatment plant; material: activated sludge; isolation source: Wastewater treatment plant of a petroleum refinery complex | place: Argentina: Buenos Aires ...
ACGCCTCATGCGGCGCGACGACGCTCAGCACGGCGATGAACGCCCCCAGCCCGCCATTGGCCAATACCTGGCCCATGTCGCGCCGGTGGCCCTTTTCGAACTTCTCGGCCACGGCCGCTTTTTGTCGCTCCTTGAAGTGCGACAGGGCGCTGGCACTGATGAAGAACACCGCCAGCGCAACGCCCCACACCCAACCGCCCAGGCCGAAGATGAGCGTGCCCACCAGCAGCGCCCCCAGCGCCCCCGACCGCGACAGCGAGCCGCGCCAGGTGGCCAGCGCGGCGATGATGACACTCAGGGCCAGGCCCTGCAACAGCGAGAAAATGATGTCTTGCGTCATGAGACCAAAGTGTACCCACCAACGCGCCTTCCGGCATGTGATAGAGAAGACCTCACGCAAAGAGCGCGAAGGACGCCAAGACCGCCAAGAGAACTATCTTTTGGCGTCCTTCGCGCTCTTTGCGCTCTTTGCGTGAGGTCTTCTCTGCAATAGCCTTGTTGATAGCCAGTTGACAACGCGCCTAACTAAGCCACAATGGGCCATTCTCAGACAGCAACCTGGCCACAGCGAACAGGAACACCCATGCACGCTCTACGCACACTCCTTCGCGCCCTCTTCAGCTTTACCGTCATCTGGGTCGTCAGCGCCCTCTCCTTGTTGTTAACAAGCTGGCTCGTCCCCGGCATCGCGCTGGCCGCCGTGGGCGAGCGCACCATCTGGACGACGGCCGTCGCCGCGGCCTTCATCCTGGGCCTGTCAAATCTGGTCATCCGGCCGCTGCTCCTCCTGCTGGCGGTGCCGCTGGGCTTCATCGCCCTGTTCATTGCCGGCTTTTTCGTTAACGCCGTCGTACTGCGCCTGACGGCCAATGTGCTCAGCCCGGCCTTCACCGTGGCCAACTGGTTCAGCGCCGTGCTGGGCAGTATCGTTCTGTCGGTTATCATCGGGGTGGTTACCGGTTTCCTGAACTTCGATGATGAGAACGCCTTTTACGAAGGTGTCTTGCAGCGTCGGCTGGCCCGCCGGCCGGTGGAGTTGCCGGCGAACCCCGACCGCGGCATCGTCATGCTGGAGATCGATGGCCTGAGCTATCACCACCTGCGCCACGCCATCGAGCGGGGCTATATGCCCAACCTCAAAGAGCTTATCGAGCGCCGTGGCTACGTCCTGAGCCGCACCGAGAGCGGCATCCCTTCGATGACCTCATCCGCCCAGGCGGGCATCCTGTTCGGCGACAACCACGACATCCCCGCCTTTCGCTGGTTCGACAAGGCCGAGAACAAGCTCTACGTCTCCAGCAAGGACGCCGCGGCCATCAACGCCCGCTTTGCCAGGGGCGAAGGGCTGCTGCGCGATGGGGCCAGCGTCAACAACATGTTCAACGGCGACGCCGCCGTCTCGCTGCTGACCGCGTCCGACCTGCGCAGCGGCACGGCCGAACAGCAGCGCGCCCGCGCCCGCGACGTCTACACCCTGCTGTTGAACCCCAACTTCTTCCTGCGCGTCATCGGGCTGGTGATCGGCGAAGCGCTGCTGGAAGTGTGGCAATACGCGCGCGACGTGGCCGCCGGCGTCCAGCCGCGGCTGAACCGGCTGCGCCACTTCTACCCCCTCGTCCGCGCCGCCACGACCGTCTTCATGCGCGAGGTGTCGGGCTTTCTGACGCTGATGCAGATCGTCCGCGGCGAGCCGGCCATCTATACCACCTGGCCCGGCTATGACGAAGTGGCCCACCACTCCGGGCCGTGGTCGAAGCACGCCCTGTCTACCCTGCGCGGCTACGACCGCTTCATCGGCGCGGCTCTGGAGATCATCGCCACGCGCGCGCCGCGCCCCTACGAGCTGTTTGTCCTGTCCGACCACGGCCAATCCTTCGGGGCGACGTTCCTGCAACGCTACGGCTACACGCTCAAGGACTTCATCCAGGAGCAGATGCCGGCGGGCAGCGTCGTCACCCACACCAGCGGCGGCGACGACGGCCTGGTGTCGGTCATGGCCGTCGCCGCCGAGCTGGGCAACGTGCAGGCCGCGGGCATGGGCGGCCTGTTGAGCCAGCGCGCGGCCCAGGGGATGCAGCGCGCGGCCGAAGGGATGGCCGGCAGCTATGACACAAACCCCACCCTGGAAACGACCACCGACGTGACCTTCTGCGGCAGCGGCAATCTGGGCCAGGTCTACTTCCACGCCTTTCCCCGCCGGGCCATGCTGAGCGATCTGAACACCGCCTACCCCGGCTTGGTCGATGCCGTCGTCCAGCACGAGGGGGTCGCCTTTGTCATCGCCACCGACGACACTGGCGCGCCCCTCGTCTTCGGCAAGAGCGGCGCGCGCAACCTGCGCACCGGCGAGATGAGCGGCGAAGACCCGCTGCTGCCCTACGGCGACCTGGCGCTGCGCGTCTGGCAGTTGCAGCGCCTGGCCGACTTCCCCAGTAGTGGCGATCTCATCGTCATGGGCGCGCTCTACGCCAACGGCACCGTCGCGGCGCTGGAGGAGTTGATCGGCAACCACGGCGGGCTGGGCGGCGAGCAGACCGACAGCTTCCTGCTGCACCCGGCCGACCTGGAAGTGCCGCCGACGCGCTGCACGACCGACATCTTCCCGTTGCTCAACGCCCGGCGAGGACTGCCCGCGCCCCGGCTCGCCGTGCCGCACGAGGATCCGCGCGGTGACTGGTCGCTATCGACCCTGTGGAGCGGGCTGCGGCAGGTAGGCATCTGGGTTCCGCTGGCCCTGCGCACCCTGGTGCTCGACCGTGCCGCCTATCGGGCTATCGCCACTGGGGCCGACATGACCGGCCCGGCGTTGCTGATCAGTCTGGTGGGCGTATTCATTAGCGCCCTGCTGACTTCCACCAATCCGGCGTCGGCTTTTGCTATCCGCTACGGGCTGTGGTGGCTGGCGGCCGTGGTGGTTCATGGCGCGGCCCATCTGGTGCGTGGCAAAGGCACCTTCATGAGCACCTTCCGCGTCCTGGGTTTTGCCCAGATGGTCTCGATTCTGCAATTGCTGCGTCTCATCCCCGGTCTGGAGTCGGCCGCGGCCTTCGCCGCCAGCCTGTTGGCCGTGTTCGTCGTCTGGCTGAGCCTCTCCGAAGCGCATCAGGTGCGCGGTTGGCGCACGGTGCTGCTGCCGGTGGTCTATCTGAGCCTGTTCGTCGTCGGCGCGGTCGTGGCGTTCACCCTCATCAGCGGCCTCAGCGTGGCCCTGGATACGCTGCTCTCCGCCTTCGGCCTGCGCCCCTGACCCGCTCAGAGTCATGGCAAAGTCAGCAAGGTAAGACCTCACGCCAAGCACGCCAAGAAGCATTCTCTTTGCGTTCTTAGCGTCCTTAGCGATCTTGGCGTGAGGTCTTCTTCCAACTTTGCCATGACCTTGCCGACCCGCCAATGTTGCGCAATCGCCCGGTCTGAGCCAGAATAGGCGGTATTCACGCGGCATTCACGAGGAGTCTGCCATGTCGCCAACCGGACACACCCAGCGCGAAAATACGAATAGGACCGGCGTCGCTCTGCCGGCGCGTCCGGTCATCTACGAGATCAACACCTGGCTCTGGCTGCGCGAGTTGAGCCGCCAGCACAACCGCCGCGTGACTCTGGTCGACGTGCCCGAAACGGCCTGGGACACCCTGGCCGACCTGCGCTTCGACGTCGTCTGGCTAATGGGCGTCTGGGAGCGCAGCCCGGAGGGCATCACCGTGACGCTGAACGATCCGGCGCGGCGACAGCGCTTCGATGAAGCCTTGCCCGGCTGGACGACCGACGACGTCATCGGCTCGCCCTACTCCGTGCGCTGCTATACCGTCGATCCCGCCCTGGGCGGCGACGCCGGACTGGCTGTGGCGCGGGCCGAACTGGCCGCCCGCGGCATGGGCCTGATGCTCGACTTCGCCCCCAACCACGTGGCCCGCGACCACGACTGGGTCCTGGCCCGACCGGAGTTGTTCATCCGCGGCACAGCCGAAGAGTTGGCCGCCGCGCCGGAAGCGTTCTTCGCCGCCGGCGAGGCGGTCATTGCCCACGGCCGCGACCCGAACTTCCCCCCCTGGCGCGACGCGGCCCAACTCAACACCTTCGCCCCCGAAGTCCGCGCCGCGGCCATCGAGACGCTGCGCGCCATCGCCGCCCGCTGCGATGCCGTGCGCTGCGAGACGGCCATGCTGGTGGCCAATGCCGTCTTTGCCGGCACCTGGGGCGAACGCGCCGGCGCGCCGCCGGAGCAGGAGTACTGGCGCGAGGTACTGCCCGCCGTTCGCGCCGCCCAGCCCGACGTGCGCTTCTTCGCCGAAGTCTATTGGGACATGGAGTGGGAGCTACAGCAGCAGGGGTTCGACTACTGCTACGACAAACGTCTCTACGACCGGTTGCTCTATGAGACGGCCGAGAGCGTGCGCGGCCACCTGATGGCCGATCCGGCATACCAGGAGCGGCTGTTGCGCTTTCTGGAAAACCACGACGAATCGCGCGCCGCGGCCAGCTTTCCCGCCAGCCGCGCCCTGGCCGTCGCCGTGGCCGCCTACACGCTGCCGGGGGCCAAACTGTTCCATCACGGGCAGTTCGAGGGGTATACCACGCGCGTGCCCGCCGCCCTGTCGCGCCGGCCGCGCCAGCCCATCGACCGCGCCTTGCAGGCGTTCTATCGTCGCCTGGCCCTGGCCCTCCAATCGCCGCCGCTGCGCGACGGACAGTGGCGGCTTTGCGCGCTGAACGGCTGGCCGGATAATTACAGCTACAACAACCTGGTGGCCTGGTGCTGGCAAGCGGGCGACGAGCGGCGCGTCATCGTCGTCAACCTGTCGGCCCATACGTCACAGGCGCGCGTCCAACTGCCGTGGCCCGAGCTGGCGGGACAGAACTGGGTGCTGGAAGACATCATGGAAGAGCGGCTCTTTGAGCACGCCGGCGACGAGATCCTCAACATGGGTCTCTTCGTTGAGCTGTCTCCCTGGGGACGGCACTTCTTCGCCTTTCGCTAGTCGCCTGTGCCCGGCGAACGGGCACAGGCGCGGCGGCCCGCCCGCCGCGCCGCGCTCATTACGAATAGAATCATCGCCAGTCCCCCCATGCCGATCTGGCGTTTTCGTTTCCGGCAAAACCGACCGGCCCGCCCGAGGACCGGCGTTCGCATTCCCATTTCCCACAGGAGTCACCAACGTTATGACCGAGAATCTGAATCCGTTTGCCATCGCCCAGGCCCAATTGGACAAGGCGGCCGGCATCCTGCAACTGAACCCCGACATGCACGCCTTCTTGCGCGAGCCACTGCGCGAGTTCCACTTCAGCATCCCCGTGCGCATGGACGACGGCCACACGCAGACCTTCAAGGCGTTCCGCGTGCAGTATAACGACGCCCGCGGTCCGGCCAAGGGCGGCATCCGCTTCCACCCCGATGAGACCATCGACACGGTGCGCGCCCTGGCGGCGTGGATGACGTGGAAGACGGCCGTGGCCGACGTGCCGCTGGGCGGCGGCAAGGGCGGCGTCATCTGCAACCCGCGGGCCTTATCGGCCGGTGAACTGGAGCGGCTCAGCCGCGGCTACATGCGCGCCGTGGCCCGCTTCGTCGGCCTTCACCAGGACGTGCCCGCGCCCGACGTCAACACCAACCCGCAGATCATGGCCTGGATGCTCGATGAGTACGAGACGATCCACGGCGCCCACGAGCCGGGTGTCATCACCGGCAAGCCGCTTATGCTCGGCGGCTCGGCCGGTCGCAGCCCGGCCACGGCCATGGGCGGCATGGTCACCATCCGCGAAGCAGCCAAGGCGCTCGACATGCCGCTGGCCGGGGCGACGTGCGCCATCCAGGGCTACGGCAACGTCGGCGGCTTTGCCCACCGGCTGGCCCACAACCTGCTGGGGCTGAAGGTAACGGCCGTCAGCGACGAGTTCGGCGGCATCTACTGCGAGGGTGGGTTGGACCCGGAGGTCGTGTCGGCCCACATGCGCCGCAACGGCAAGGTCGGCGGCTGCCCCGGCAGCGAGGCCATCGGCAACGGCGAACTGCTGGAGCTGCCGGTCGATATCCTCATCCCGGCGGCCATCGAGAACCAACTGACCGCCGCCAACGCCGACCGCATCCGGGCGCGCATCGTCGCCGAGCTGGCCAACGGCCCGACGACGCCCGAAGCCGACCAGGTGCTGACCGAGAAGGGGGTCTACATCATCCCCGACTTCCTCTGCAACGCCGGCGGCGTCACCGTCTCCTACTTCGAGATGGTGCAGAACAGCTACGGCTTCTACTGGACGGAAGACCTGGTACAGCAGCGGCTGGATGAAAAGATGACCACCGCCTTCCACGCTGTGCATGAGATGGCCACCGAGCGCGGCATCGAGACGCGCATGGCCGCCTACCTCGTCGCCGTCAATCGCGTGGCCGAGGCCGTGCGTACGCGGGGTTGGGTATAATTTTCATCACGTGGCGGCGGGCGGGTACGCGTATCCCCCGCCGCCACACCCACGTTTCGCCTACGCTGCCGTAAGACGCGGAACCCCGGGGCTGTCCACAACGTTATACGAATAGACATTTCCGATTGACGGATAGATGGACTATGCCCGCGAAAGATAACCGTTCCGGCCAACCGAATACCAGTTATACGCCCATCGCCCAGCAGCAGACCGAGCTATGGCTGCAACCGGTCGCGCCGCGCCGCCGCGGCCGTCGCGCTGTGTCGGCTTTGCTGCTGCTGGCCCTGTTCGCGCTGACCGTCGTCGCCGGCGTCGTCGGCGGCGGGTTGCTCTACGTCTACAGCCGCGGGCGCATCCTGCCCGGCGTCTCGGCCCTGGGCGTGCCCCTGGGCGGCCAAACGCCGACCGAGGCCGCCGCCACCCTCAGCACCCGCTGGGACGAACAGTCGGTGACACTGCGCGACGGCGAGCGCACCTGGCTGCTGCGCCCCGACGAGTTGGGCATGACGCTCGACGCCGCGGCCACAGCCCGCGCCGCCACAACGAAGGGGCGCTCCTTCGACGGGGTGCGCGACGTGGTGACCCAGCGGGCAGATTGGTTCACCGTTGCTCCCGTCTGGGCCTATGACGCGGCGACGGCCGAGCGCACCCTGGCCCAAATCGCGCCGCAACTGGCCGTGGCCGCGACGGACGCCACTGTGCGGGTGACCGGCGGCCAGGCCGAAGCCGTGCCCGCCGCCGACGGGCGCGCGCTGGACGCGGCGGCCACGCTGGCCGCGCTGGCCGCCGACCCGGCGCGGGTGCTGATGGACGGCCAACTAGCGCTGGTCACTCGCCCCGTGCCGGCGGCGGTGCAGGACGTGTCGGCCGCCGTGTCCGAGGCCAACCGCCTGCTGAGCCACACCGTCACGCTGGAGGCGTATGACCCGCTGACCGACGAACGCTTTAGCTGGCCCATCGCGCCGGCGGTCTGGAGCGAGTGGTTGCGCCTGAGCATCGACCCGACCGCGCCGACCGACTATCGCTGGGCGCTCGACCAGCAGATCGCCGCTGCCTATCTGGACACGCTGGAAGCGGCGATGGGCGACGGCCGCTATCTGAGCGAAGAGGAGACGCCCGCCGCCCTCAGCACCGCCATACAGACCCAGCAACCGACGGCCGCGGCTCGCGTCTACCACCCCGAAAGCCGCCACGTCGTCCAGTCGGGCGAGACGCTATCGAGCATCGGCTACGACTATGGCATCCCCTACCCGTGGATTCAGCAGGCCAACCCCGGCGTCGAATCGCTCAGCGTGGGGCAGGAGATCGTCATCCCCTCGCCCGACGCGCTGCTGCCGCTGCCGCCTGTGCCCGGCAAGCGCATCGTCGTCAGCATCAGCCAGCAGCGGACGTGGGTCTATGAGAACGGCCACCTGAAGTGGGAGTGGCCGGCCAGCACGGGCATCGACAGCAGCCCCACCGCGCCGGGCGTCTTCCAGATTCAGTCCCACGAGCCGAACGCCTACGCCGGCAACTGGGATTTGTGGATGCCGTCGTTCATGGGCATCTATCGCCCCGTGCCCACGTCGGAGTTCATGAACGGCTTCCACGGCTTCCCGACGCGCGGGCGGGCGCAACTGCTGTGGACGGGCGACCTGGGGCATCAGGTGACCTACGGCTGCATCCTGCTCAGTTCGGAGAACGCGCAGTTGCTCTATGAGTGGGCGGAAGAAGGGGTCGTCGTTGAGGTGCAGCGGTAAAGCCTCCTTGAGCCATTGTAGTAAGTTACAAACAAATGTAACTTACTGCGATGATCTTTAAGAAGTTTCGTCGGCAACGAACCGTAGCTAAGACCTGACAGGTAGGCGGCCCCAGTCATCAATTCAGTCTGAGAACCCTAGGCCGCCTACCTGTCAGGTCTGCCCGTCTCCATTGACTTTGGAAAAGCCCCTGGGGGTTAGCGCCCAGCGCACCGACCTGATACAATTACATCAACTTGCAAGATGTGATGTAAGGGGTCGCGATGGTTCGGACACAAATACTGTTGACCGAAGAGCAAGCCGCCCGGCTGCACGAACTGGCCATCAGCGAAGGCAAGTCAATGGCCGAACTGGTGCGGCAAGGCGTCGACTACGTTCTTCAAGCACGCCCCCTCGCCACCAGGGAAGAACGGCAGCAATGGGCGCTGAGCGTGGTCGGTCAGTTCAGCGCCGACACGCCCGACCTGGCCCGCGACCACGATCGCTATCTGGCCGAGACTTACGCCTCATGACCGTCTTTGTCGACACCTCGGCTTTCCTGGCCGTATTGGCCGCCGATGATGAGTATCATACGACAGCGGCGGCGATCTGGCGGCGGCTCATTGGCGATGAAGAGCCGCTTGTCACCAATAACTACGTCCTGGTCGAGACACTGGCCTTGCTTCAGCGACGCGTTGGCCTTCAGGCAATGCGCGCATTCCAATCGAAAGTGATGCCCAGCTTGCTCGTCCGGTGGGTTGATGAAACCCTCCATGAGCAGGCGCTGACGTCTGTCCTAAGCGCCAATCGCCGCAACCTGAGTTTGGTCGATTGCACGTCCTTCCAGACAATGCGCCAGGACGGTATCAACCGCGCCTTCACCTTCGACCACCACTTCGCCGAGCAAGGCTTCGAACTCGTCACTCACGAGCAGTCGTAACAACCATGCCCGACCGCCACCAGCTAGAGCAAGCCATCGCCGTCCAGGAGAGCCTGCGCGGCGCCATCGACGACGCCATCCTCGATGCCACCCTCGACGCGCTGCGCCGCCAGTTGGCCGCGCTGGGGCCGGCCGCCGCGCGCCGCGTCCAGGCCACGCTACTCTTCCTCGATCTGGCCGGCCACACCGACCTCATCCAGGGGCTAGACCCGGAGGAGATCGTCGAGATCATCGACCGGGCGCTGGCCCGGCTGGCCGAACCGGTGCGGCGCTATGGCGGCCGCATCGTCCGCTATCAGGGCGACGGCTTCAAGGCCGCCTTCGGGTTGCCCACGGCCCAGGAGAAAGACCCCGACCACGCCATCCGCGCCGCGCTGGACATCCTGAGCGAAGCGGAACGTATCGCCGCCGAACTGGCGGCCGAGCGCGGCCGACCCGGCTTCCAGGTGCGGCTGGGCATCGACACCGGACTGGTGCTCATCGGCGAAGGGGCCGAGGGGGAGGACTCCGTCACCGGCCTGCCGGTCAACCTGGCCGCGCGGCTGGAGAATCTGGCCGAGCCGGGCACGGTGCTCATCAGCCACCACACCTACCAGCACGTGCGTGGCGTCTTCGACATGCAGCCGCTGCCGCCCATCACCGTGCGCGGCTTCCCCCAGCCGGTGGCCGTCTACCGCGTCCTGAAGCCCAAGGCGCGCTCCTTCCGCACCCGGCGGCGGGGTGTCGAGGGCGTCGAAACGCGCATGATCGGCCGCGACGCCGAGATGAGCGCTCTGCAAGCGCTGTTCCACACCGTCATCGAACAGCGCCAGGCGCGCTCGGCCGTCATCGTCGGCGAGGCCGGGCTGGGCAAGTCGCGCCTGCTCTACGAGTTCGAAAACTGGGGCGACTTACAGCCGGTCAACGTCCAGCTCTACCGCGGTCGCGCCCGGCTGGAAACGCAACACCTGCCCTACGGCCTGCTGCGCGATGTCTTCGTCTTCCGCTGCGGCATCTACGACGACGACGCGCCACCCACCGTTAGCGAGAAGCTGGTGGCCGGTTTCCGCGCCCTGCTGGGCGACGAGATGGCCGAGATGGCCGCCCACCGCGTCGGCCACCTGCTGGGCTACAACTTCAGCGACAGCCCCCACGTCCAGCCGCTGCTGGGCAACGCGCGCCAGTTGCGCGAAGCGGCGCTGCAACACGTCGTCGCCTACTTCCGCGCCGCCACCGAACGCGCGCCGCTGGTGCTGCTGCTCGAGGATCTACATTGGGCCGACGACAGCTCGCTCGACGGCGTCGAACCGCTGCTGACCGCCTTGCGCGACAGGCCGCTGCTGCTGCTGAGCGCGGCACGGCCGTCGCTCTACGAACGCCGCCCAGAGTGGCTGGCCGGCCACCCCAACCACCAGCGCCTCGACCTGCGCCTGCTGGCCGACGACGCCAGCGCCCAACTGGTGGCCGAAATCCTGCAAAAAGCCGACGACGTGCCCGACCGCCTGCGCGATCTCGTCGTCGAACGCGCCGAGGGTAACCCGTTCTACGTCGAAGAGCTGATCAAGATGCTCATTGAGCAAGGAGTTATTGAGCGAGTGACGAGTGACGAGTTACAAGCGACGAGTGAAGAAGCTCTGAACTCGTCACTCGTCACTCGTCACTCGTCACTCAACGACATCTGGCACATCCACCTCGACCGCCTCGACGCCATCCATGTGCCGGCGACGCTGACCGGCGTCTTGCAGGCCCGGCTCGACAGCCTGCCCGCCGCCGAGCGCGAGACGCTGCAACGGGCGTCGGTCGTCGGCCGCCTCTTCTGGGATGCGGCCGTGGCCTACGTCGGCGAGGCCGATCCGGCCGCCGCCGCGCTCATCTGGCCGGCGCTGGGCCGCCGCGAACTGGTCTACCCGCGCGAGGAGACAGCATTCGAGGGCACACACGAGTACGTCTTTAAGCACGCCCTGCTGCGCGATGTGACCTATGAGAGCGTGCTCCTGCGGCGGCGGCGCGACTACCACCAACGCGCCGCCCAATGGCTCATCATCGCCGGCGGCGACCGCGTCGATGAGTACGCCGATCTCATCGCCGCCCACTACGCCGCCGCCGGCGACCGGTCGGCCGAGAGCCTTTGGCAGACGCGGGCCGGCAAGCACGCCGCTGCCCGCTTCGCCCTGCCGGAGGCGGAACGGGCCATCAGCCGAGCCCTGGTGCTGCTGCCCGAAGGCGACGCGGCGACGCGCTACGAGCTGTTGCTGGAGCGCGAGTCGATCTATCAACTCCAGGGGCGACGCGACAGGCAGACGGCTGACCTGGCGGCCCTGGCTGAACTGGTCGCTAAGCTGAATCAGCCTGGCCCCTCGGCCGAAGTGGCGCTGCGCTACGCCAGCTTCTACAACTTCACCGGCGACTACGTGGCCGCCCTCGACGCCGCGGCCAAGGCCGAACCATTGGCCATCGCCGCCGGCGACATCGAACGGCAGGCCAAGGCCCACTTGCAGGCCGGGCAGGCCCACCGCGCACGCGGCGAGTATGAGCTGGCCCGCGCCGACTTCCACGTCGCCATCGACCTGGCCCGCCGCGGCGGCGCGCGCTATGCCGAGGCCGAGGCGCTGCGGGCCATGGGCATCACCGCCCAGGAGCAGGGCGACACGACGGGCCAGCGCGAGACGTTCGAGCGGTCGCTGGTGCTGGCGCGGGAGATTGGCGACCGGCGCACCGAGCGCCGCACTCTCAATAGCCTGGGCGTGATGGAAGAGAACGACGGCCGCTACGAAGAGGCGCGGGCCTACTTTGAGCAGTCCTTGGCCCTGGGTCGGGCCATCGGCGACCGCACCGGGGTCGGCACCGTTCTGGGCAATCTGGGCGTCACCGCCATGGACACCGGCGACCTGGCCGGCGCGCGGGCCAACTTTGAGGAGGCGCTGGCCATTGCCCGCGAGACGGGTGACACGGTCGGCGCGGACATCTGGCTGCTCAACCTGGCTTTCGTGGCCGCCACCGAGGGCGACCCAGCCACGGCGTTGGCCTACTATGACGAAGCCCGGCGCGGTTTCGAGGCCGCCGGCGACCGCTCTTCGCTGGGCTACGTGCTCAACGGGGTGGGACGCGTCCTGATCGAAACGGGGCGCGCGGCCGAGGCCCTGACCACACTGGGCGAGGCGGTGGCCCTGCGCGCCGAGTTGGCCCAACGCCATCTGCTGGCCGAGAGCCGCCTGCTGCTGGCCGAGGCGCTGGCCGACTGTGGCGACCTGCCGGCGGCGCGCGAACTGCTGGAACTGGCCCTGCCCACGCTCGAGACAACCGGGTTAGAGACGACCGAGGACACCCAGCGCGGCCTGTGGGCGGCCTACCGCGTGCTGGCCGCCGCCGGCGACGAGCGCGCCGCGGCCGTGCTCACTCGCCTGCGCCAGGAGATCGAAACGACCGCCGCCCGCCTGCCGGCGGCGGTGCAACAGCGCTATCGGGAGATGCTGCCTTTCAAGCGGGAGGCGGCGCGGTTGTGGACGGCTCGGCCAGGGGAGTAATAGAACGTGGATGACACAGATGACGCGGATTGGCGCGGGTTCAAACGCACTTTCAGAGGGTAACGAGCTTCTTCAGTGCGTTTGAACGCACTTCCCCTGCTAGCAGTGGGTTTCAACCCACTGCGGCCGGTACGCGAGAGGGCTTGTATAAGGCTTGCTCTCCTACAATCACGCAGGTGGTGAAAAATGGAAAGGACGATCTCAAAGGATCAGTTGCAGACAACGATGCTCAAAGTTTTCCGTGAGTTAGAAACGACGGGCGACGAATTGATCGTGACGGAGCACGGCCGACCGGTGTTGAAGATAGTTCCCATTCGACCGAATCCCCCGAAACGATCCGTCCAGGAGCTGTTCGGCGATGTGCAGGGACAAGTCGTCTTTCTTGAGGATATGGATACGCCCACTACTGACGAATGGAGTGAAGTCTAGGCCTGGTAGTAGGCGGCTTAGCGTTGTTACTGCTTGAGAGAGTCAGGCCGCCTATCTATCAGGTATTTGCCTAAAACGATTTGGTGTCTGTTATGCCCACACTTACTGTCTCCCCCTACGGCTCCTGGAAATCCCCCATCACCGCCGACCTGCTGCTGAGCGG
>OEIV010001089.1_pt1 | contig 13155 bp, 13 predicted proteins | sample 1539231 | NCBI WGS metagenome assembly OEIV01 (sample SAMN03794762, study PRJEB22550) | activated sludge metagenome | feature: wastewater treatment plant; material: activated sludge; isolation source: Wastewater treatment plant of a petroleum refinery complex | place: Argentina: Buenos Aires ...
GTATTGCATGGGCGAAGCGCCCCCGAGGGGGGAGATGCGGGGCGAGCCGGTCGCCCGCCTCGCCCGCGCGAAGGGCGAGGCTGCCCGCGACCAGATCGCGGATGACCGCGATATCGCAGACGCCTATGTGCTGGCCGCCGACACGGTGGTTTCGGTCGGTCGCAAGGTGCTGACGAAGCCGCAGTACGTCGAGGAGGCGGTGGCGTCGCTGCAACTGTTATCGGGGCGCACGCACCGCGTCCTCACCGGGCTCTGCCTGATTACGCCGGACGACAAGCTGCGCACCAAGATTGTCGACACACGTGTGCGCTTCAAGCACCTCTCGCGCTCGGAGATCGAGGCCTACGTCGCCTCGCGGGAGTGGCGCGGCAAGGCGGGCGGGTATGCGATCCAGGGCCTCGCCGGATCGTTCGTCCAGAAGCTCGTCGGCTCCTACACGAATGTCGTCGGCCTGCCGTTGACGGAAGTGACGGCGATGATCGTTGCCGAGGGCTTCCCCGTTCACTTCGAATGGGCCCGCGCGGCCGATCTCGAGCCGGAGTAGCGGCGCGATGAGCGGGAAACCTGCAGACGGCACTACGGTGAGTACTGCGCGTTGCTCCATCTGCGGGCGGCCCACGGTGCCAGAGTTCCGCCCGTTCTGCTCGCGACGCTGCGCCGATGTCGATCTTTCGCGATGGCTCGGTGGCGTCTATGCGATCCCGACGACGGATAGCGATTCCGACGAGGATGGCGAGGAGATCGCGGCTCCCGCCGCGCCGGCCGGCCGACGCAACGGCGACGATTAGTCGTGTGGACAGCCCCACGGCCCCCTCTGGACACGAGTGGTCGGACATGAGCGCTTGCGCGTGAAACTCACACCAATCTCATGTTCGATGTTGCGATCGGCCGAGATGGAATCGCGCTAGCGAACCATTGAACTGCGGTGTCACTCTGAAATTCCGAATCGAGTGTGCTCTCGTCCGATCGGGCGACCCGCATAATTGGCCGTCGCATCGAGCAGCGTTTCTGAGAGGGTGTCGGCGTCCGCCACGCGGTGTGCCGGGCAAGGTTGGAAGCTGGGGGCTTCGCGCATGGCGGTGATGTTACAGGCGGCGCTTGGCGTCGTGCTCATTCCGATCGCCGTGTGGGCGATGTCGGAGGACCGTCGTCATCTTTCGGCCCGCCACTACGGCGCGATTGTCGCCGGCACGCTCGCCGTGCAGCTCGTTCTGGCGCTGGTGCTGCTGAAGCTGCCGGCCGCTCGGGCGATGTTCGCGGCGCTGGGCGAGGGTGTGCTGGCCCTGCAGCGGGCGACGGAGGAAGGTGCCCGGCTCGTCTTCGGTTATCTCGCCGGCGGGCCCGCACCATTTGAGCCCGCGGCGCCGGAGCATGGCTTCATCATCGCGTTTCGCGTGCTGCCGATCATCCTGGTGCTCAGTGCGCTGGTGCGTCTGCTCTATTTCTGGGGCGTACTTCAGGCGGTGGTGCGCGGCTTCGCGTTCCTGCTGCGGCGCCTGCTCGGCATCGGCGGGCCGCTGGCAACCGTATCGGCGGCCTCGCTGTTTCTCGGCCTCGTCGAGGCGCCGCTGCTGATCCGTCCCTACCTCGGTCAGCTCGGGCGCGGCGCTCTGTTCGCCATGATGGTCGTCGTCATGTCGACCATCGCCGGCACCGTGATGGCACTCTATGCGACGCTGCTCGCGCCGCACCTGCCGGGGGCCGCGGGGCACTTGCTCGCGGCATCACTCATGAACATTCCGGGCGCTCTGATGCTGGCGCGGCTGTCGGTGCCGGAAGGCTTCTTGGGGGGAGGGCCGGAAAAGGCGGAGATCGTTCTCGAAAATCCGCCCCGAACCTCCATCGACGCGATCACGCAGGGCACGCTCGACGGAGTGCAGCTCGTGGTCGCCGTCGCCGCGATGTTGATTGTCTTCATCGCGCTGGTGACTCTCGCCAACACGATCCTCGGCGCGGTTGCCGCGCCATTTGGGCTGACGCTCTCGCTCCAGCAGTTGCTCGGCTGGGTCGCTGCGCCGCTCGCGTGGCTTATCGGAATTCCGTGGGAGGAGGCGGGCAAGGCGGGCCAACTTCTCGGTGAGCGTCTCGTGCTGAACGAGTTGATCGCCTACCTCGACCTGGCGCGGATCGGGCCGGAAGCCCTGTCCGAACGGTCGCGTCTCATCATGACCTATGCGCTGTGCGGGTTCGCCAATCTTGGCTCGCTCGGCATCATGCTCGGCGGCCTCACGGCCATGCTGCCGGAGCGGCGCGAAGAAATCCTCGAGCTCGCGCCGCGCTCGATGCTGGTCGGCTTCCTCACGACACTTCTGTCTGGTGCGCTGATCGGACTCATCACCGCTCCCTGAACACCTCTCCATGACCAACGCCGCATGATCCTCTGACTTACTGAGGACACAGATTGCCGCGGGTTTTCCCCGCGATTGTGGCGGCACGCCGAATTGTGGTCAGGATGCGGCCACCCGACTCATGCAGATTCAACTTATGAGTGAGTTTGTACTGCGATATGCAACTCGTCCGTCGGTGGCGTTGGCGCTGGCGGGCGTGATCACGGCGGGCCCCTTGCTGCACGCTGCGGTGTCCGAGGCGGCGTCTTTCGTCACGGGCGATATTTTCGCCGGGGCGGGCCGTCCGGGCAACGTCGCGCCAAGCGCCCGACCTGCCGAGCGCGGCGAGGGCGGCGGAGAGGCTCGGGGTGGCGAAATCGTCATCCGGCCCGCGATCCGCGGCACGGCGCGCGTGATTGACGGCGATACCATTGAAATTGAAGGCCGTCGCATCCGTCTCGAAGGCATCGACGCGCCCGAGGCGAGCCAGACCTGCACGCGACGCTTTTTTCTCGGAACCTGGCGCTGTGGCGCTGCTGCGGCCAAGATGCTGACGGACATGGTTGCTAGTCGACAGGTCGCCTGCGAGAGCCACGGCAACGACAAGTATGGCCGCATGCTCGCCATCTGCTTCGCCGACGGACAAGACATCAATGCGCGCATGGTGCGCGCCGGCCTCGCGTGGGCCTTCGTCAAGTATTCGAGCACCTACATCGCCGTGGAGCAGGAAGCGCGGGCGGCGCGCCGCGGCATCTTCGCGACGGACAACGAGCCGGCCTGGGATTATCGCGCGCACCGATGGGCAGGCGCCGAGCAACAGGCGCCTTCAGGGTGCGCCATCAAGGGCAACTCCACCCGGCATGGGCACATCTATCACATGCCATGGAGCCCCTGGTACAACCGCGTGAGCATCGACACGGCCCGTGGCGACCGCTGGTTCTGCACGGAATCGGAGGCCGTCGCCGCTGGCTGGCGACCCGCCCACGGATCGTGAGCGGCCCAGCCCCGGCTCCGCACACGTTTCCAGGGCCCAAATTGAATTGGCGAGAAGCCTCAAGGGCTTCCGCCTCTCTTGCCGGGTCGGGGCCGCCGGCTCGACCTGACGCGCGAATTTTGATATGTTGCGTCCCACAAAAATTGGATCCGGGAGAACAAGGTGATGGCTCATAAGACCAGCGCCGGGTATCGTTTGCTTGCCATGGCTATCGTACTTGCCGCTGGCGTTGCCGGCATTTTCGCCCCGTCGGCGCCGGTTGCCCTGGCCGCCGGCATGAGCACCTGGGACGGGTTGCGCCCAGAGGTGTTCGGAACGCGCCGCATCGACAGCGGCCTCGGCGTCGTCACCCTGAAGGCTCCGTTCCGTCCCGAGGATCAGCGCGCCGTGCCGGTCGGCATCGAAGCGCGCTTCATCGATGGCCGCACCGTCAAGTCCGTAACGCTGGTCGTCGACGAGAACCCCTCGCCGGTCGCCGCGGTCTTCACGCTCGCGACCAAGAAAAATCAGGTCGCCCTGAAGACCAACATCCGGCTCAACCAGGAAACCCACGTCCGCGCCATCGTCGAGGCGAGCGACGGGAAGCTCTACATGGTGTCGCAGCTCGTGCGCTTCGCCGGCGGCCAGGCGGCCTGCGCGGCACCGCCGACCGGCAACCCGGAGGAAATCGCGGCCAACATGGGCAAGATGCGGGTGGCGAACGTGCCGGTCGAAGCCAACGCGTCGAGCATCGCCAGCCGCGTGCAGCTCAAGATCAGCCATCCGAACCACTCCGGCATGGCGCTCGACCAGCAGTCGCTGCTCTACATTCCCCTGCGCATGATCACGAACCTCGAGGTGAGCCAGGGCGGCACCAAACTGTTCGACATGGCGGGTTCGATTTCGCTCGCCGAAAATCCGGCGTTCGAATTTGATGTCGATCTGACGGGCGAGCATCGCATCGTCGCCAAGCTCAAGGACAGTGACGGCGCGGAATGGTCGCGTGAGCTCGAGCTTCCGGCGGGAAGCTGACGCGGCAACGTCTCTCTTGGAAGTCGCTAAAACTTACCCGGGCCGCGGGCGCCATATTCGAGATGGCGGCGCGGCCCGTTGATTTTCACGGGCGTGCGGCCCTCGAAACCCTGGCCTTTGGGGGTCGCTCCGATCAGCGCTCTCTGCGCGGCGCGGGGCCGACCGGCCGGTCGATCGTCGAGCTCTTGATGATGGCGTAGACGGGCCGCCCGGGTGCGAGCGCGAGGCGGCGGACGGCGCGATGCGTGACGCGCGCCAGCAGTGTGGTGCCGCCGCAGTCGAGCTGCACGTCGACGAATGCGCCGGCATCCTCGCGCATGGCCATCACGACGCCCGCGACGACGTTGTTGGCGCTAAGGTCACCAGGCACTTCGCGCGAAAGGATCACGTCGCGTGCGCGGATCCTGAGGCGGAACTCCGATCCCACCGGCAGATCGAGTAGCGGCACGGCGAGGTTGCCGCCGTCGAAGTCGAGGTCGGTGAGTTGATCGCGGGGATCGTGCCGGGCGACCCGGCAATCGACGACGGCGCCGGCTTCGAAGCGCCCCGTCAACGGAAAGAGATCGAGCCGCGACATCATCTCGGCGATCGGGCCTGACGAGATCCGCCGCCCTTCCGAAATGAGCAGGATGCGGTCCGCCAGCGCCGCCACCTCGTCGACCGAGTGGGTGACGTAGACCACGGGGATCGCGAAGGACTGCGGCAGGCGCTCGATATAGGGGAGGATGTCGCGCTTGCGGCGACCGTCGATCGAAGCGAGCGGCTCGTCCATCAGCACGAGGCGCGGACGTGTGAGAAGCGTGCGCCCGAGCGCTACGCGCTGGCGCTCGCCGCCGGAAAGCGTCGCCGTATGACGCTGGAGCAGCGGTCCGAGATCGAGCGCTTCGACCACGGCGGCCGTGTCGAGTTGGCTGTCGCTGGCGCGGGCGCGGGAGCGGCGCTCGGCGTAGGCGAGGTTGCCGGCGACGTCGAGGTTAGGGAATAGTCGCGCATCCTGGAATACGACGCCGATGCCGCGCATGTGCGGCGGCACGAAGCCCTTGCCGTCACGCTGTTGCAACGTCGTCCCGGTGAGACGGACCTCTCCCTCGGCGCGGGCCTCCAGGCCGGCGAGGATGCGCAGCAGCGTGCTCTTGCCGCTGCCCGAATGGCCGAACAGCGCGGTGATCCCAGACAGCGGAATCTCGTCGGCGACGTCCAGATTGAAGGCGCCGAAAGACAGCCGCACGTCGAAGGCCAGCGTTTGCTCGTTTTTGTCAGCGTGCATGGATCGGGAAGCGACGGTTGACGAGGAAGACGGTCAGCAGGACGGCGAACGAAAACGCGAGCATGAGAGCGGAGAGCACGTGCGCCTGTGCGTAGTTGATGGTCTCGACGTGCTCGTAGATCGCGATCGAGATCACCTTGGTTCGCCCGGGAATGTTGCCGCCGACCATCAGCACGACACCGAATTCGCCGACCGTGTGCGCGAACGTCAGCACGCCCGCCGTGACGTAGCCGCGCAGTGCGAGCGGCGATGCGACGGAGAAGAAGGCATCGAGCGGGGAAGCGCCGAGGGTGGCCGCCGCTTCGAGCGGCGAGCGCCCGACCGCGTCGAACGCGGCCTGCAACGGCTGCACGGTGAAGGGCAGTGAATAGACCACGGATGCGGCGACGAGCCCGATGAAAGAGAACGCCAGCGTCGAGCCGGTGACGTCGCGCCACAACGCTCCGAGCGGCGCTGTCGGGCTCATCAGGATCAGCAGGTAGAATCCGATAACGGTCGGCGGAAGCACCAGGGGCAGAGCCGTGATCGCCTCGACGAAGGGCTTCGCGCGCGAGCGCGTGAAGGCGAGCCACCACGCGAGCGGCGTGCCGACGACGAGCAGGATCAACGTCGTCGTGGCAGCAAGCGCCACCGTCAGCCAGACGGGGCCGAAATCGACGCGCGCCAGAGTTGTCGCCGCCGCCTCGATCATGTGTCAGTCTCCGCCGCCGTAACCATGCGCGGCGATCACCTCGCGCGCTTCCGGAGACTTGAGGAATTCGAGGAATGCGCGCGCCGCCGCGTTCGTCTCGGCCGGCGCCAGCAGCACCGCGTCCTGGCGGATCGGATCGTGCAGGCCCTCTGGCACCTGCCACGTACTGCCGGCCGCCTGCTCCGGGCTTCCGGGGCGCTTCAACGCCGAGAGAGCGACGAAGCCGATTTCCGCGTTGCCCGTCGCGACCAGTGCGTGCGTCTGTCCGATGTTCTTGCCGAAGACCAGCTTGCCTTCGACCGCGCCCCAGAGGCCGAGTTTCTCGAGCGTCTGTTTCGCCGCGTGCCCATAAGGCGCCAGCACGGGATCGGCGATGGCGACGGCGCGGATGTCGGCGGCTTCGAGTGCGGCTTTGCCCTCGCCCGTGATGCGCGCGGGATCTGCGCTCCATAGCGCAAGAATGCCGACCGCATAGGTGAAGCGGGTGCCGCGCACGGCGACGCCGTCGTTCTCCATCGCCGCGGGGCGCTCGCTGTCGGCGGAGAGGAACACGTCGAAGGGGGCACCGGCTTTGATCTGCGCATAGAGCGCGCCGGTCGCGCCGGTCGAGACGACGACCTCGTGGCCGGTCTTGTCCATGAAGGCTGCGGCGATCCGCGCGACGGGCTCGTTGAAATTGGTCGCGACCGCGGCGCGAACCGTTTCCGCTATGGCTGCGGGGGCAGACGCAAGCGCCGCGAATGAGAGCAGTGCTGCGAGGGCGACGAAGACAGACGGGGGTGCGAGAGCCTTGCCGGCTCTTTCGACCGCTCGGCGCTTTGCGCTGGGCATGAACTGATCCCCCCGTCTCGATCATTCGATAGGTACGGTTGTACATATCGGAGTGTCAAGCGGAGACGGGCCTCCCGCCCTAGGTGCGCGCGTGCGCCGCGGCAGATGCGGGCGGCGAGCCGCGCTGTATCAGTGAAACCCTGGCCGAGATGCCGCCGCTGTGGCAGCTTCGAAGCATGACGAACCCTGGCGCGATCGATCGTAACGCACCGACGTTCACCTTCGGCATCGAGGAGGAATATCACCTCGTCGATCTCGAGACGCGCGATCTCGCTTCGGCCCCACCCGAGCTGATGACGGCGTGTGAAGAAGTCCTCGGCAAGCAGGTTTCGCCCGAATTCCTGCGCAGCCAGATCGAGATCGGCACCAAGGTTTGCAACACCTTTCCCGAAGCGCGTGCCGAGCTCGTGCGGCTGCGCGGCGCGGTGGCGAGCGAGGCGCGCGCGTTCGGCCTCGCCCCGATCGCCGCATCGACGCATCCGTTCGCCCGCAAGTCGAGCCTGCAGACGACACCGAAGGCCCGCTATCAGGCGCTGGCTCGTGATTTCGGAGGTATCGGGCGGCGGCTCGCCATCTGCGGCATGCACGTTCACGTCGCGATCGAGAACGCGGACGTGCGTATCGACCTGATGAATCAAGTTCGCTACTTCCTGCCTCACCTGTTGATGCTCTCGACCTCCTCGCCCTTCTGGGAAGGGGAAGACACGGGCCTCAAGAGCTATCGCCTGGCGATCTTCCACGAGTTGCCGCGCACCGGCCTGCCGCAGTGGTTCGCCAGCCACGGCGAGTTCCTGCGCACCGTCGACATCCTGGTCCGCAACGGCGTCATCGAGGATGCCACGAAGGTGTGGTGGGACCTGCGTCCCTCGGTGCGCTTTCCAACGCTCGAGATGCGCGTCACCGACGTTTGCACGAGGATCGAGGATGCGCTGTCGATCGCCGCGCTGTTCGTGACGCTGACGCGCATGCTTTATCGGCTGCGCTGCTCGAACCAGTCGTGGCGGACTTATCCGGCGTTCCTGATCGAGGAGAACCGCTGGCGCGCGCAACGCTATCCGGTGAGTGAGCGGCTGTTCGATTTCGGCAAGGGGGAGCTGGTGCCGTTCCCGGAGCTGCTGGAGGAGCTGATCGGGCTCGTCGCGGCGGAGGCCGAGGTGGCGGGCTGCGTGGCGGAGGTGAACCACGCGCGCCGCATCATCGCCGATGGTACGAGCGCCGACCGGCAAGTGGCGGCGCTCGCGGCTGCACTCGCGGCGGGAGCGAGCCGCGAGGAAGCGATGCACGCCGTCGTCGATATGCTCATCGCCGAGACGATGCAGGGCTGCTGAGGCCGCCGTCGCCGTGCCACACATCGCGCTTTCGCAACGTCGTGCCGCCAAGACTCGATGCAGCTCCGGCGAGGCAGATCAGGCGCGTGCAGCGCCAAAGTCACTTGCGATGCAGCTCGGCCTCGATGGTGATGCGGATCTCGTCGGAAATCAGCGGTATCGAGCGGGTGATGTTGAACTCGCTGCGCAGGATCTGCGTGCGCGCGGAGAAGCCCGAGCCGTAGACGCCCGCGTATGTCGGGTTGACCTTTGCCAACGGGTGCTCGCCCGAGAAGTTCCACACGACCGAAAGCGTCACCGGCTTGGTCACGCCGTTGAAGGTCAGGTCGCCCGACACGTTGGCCGTTCGCGCGGTGGTGACGACCACCTCGGAGCTCTTGAACGTGATGACCGGATGCACTTCGGCATTGATGTAATCGGGTTTGCGCAGCAGGACGTCGTCGAGTGCCGGGATGCCGGTGGCGAGGGACGACATCGGTATGCGCACGTCGATCGTGCTCGTCTCGGGCTTTTCGGCGTCGAACATCACCGTCCCTTCGACGCCGTGAAAACGGCCGGACTGGCGCGACATGCCGAGGTGATCCCAACTGAAGCGGACCTCGGTGTGGTCCTTGTCGAAGCCATAGGTCTCGGGCGCGGCGAGCGCGGGCGAAGCCAAGCCGAGCGACATGACGAGAAACATCGCCGCAGTCCGGCCGAGCCCGTCGAATGTTGTGAGCGCCATCAGTCGTCTCCCTTGGTCCGCCGTGTGGCCAAACTAGCAACGCGCGCGGCAATCCTTCAACATGAGGCTTAGCATGGGAGAGGAGCGGGAAACGTGACAACCCCGTAAGGCGACGTGCTGGCGGGGTGTGACGAGGGCATCATACGACCGCGCCGAACCGCTGGATCGATAGACGGCCGGACAAGGATGCTCTTGAATTTGCGGGACCGCGCGGTTCCGTCCGATTCAGAGACCGGCCGACATGCCGCCGTCGACCATCAGCTCCGATCCGGTGACATAGGTCGAATCGTCGCTCGCGAAGAAGAGCGCCGCGCGCGCGATATCCTCACCCGTGCCGAAACGGCCCATCGGCGTCTGGTCGAGCAGCGCCTTGCGGAACTGCGGCACCTTCATCACGCGCTCGGTCAACGCCGTCTCCACGAAGCCCGGCGAGACCGTGTTCACGCGGATGTTGAACGGCGCGTATTCGACGGCGAGCGCGCGCGTGAGGGCGGCGACGGCGCCCTTCGTCGCCGAGTAGGCAGCGAGCTGGCGCAGGCCGCGATGCCCCATGATCGACGCGATGTTGATGAGCGAGCCGGAGCCCGATGCCTTGAGCAGTGGGAAGCCGTCGCGGGCTATCCGCACCACGCCATCGAGGTTGACGTCGCGGATGCGCACCCACTCGGCGTCGGTGAGGTGGCGGAAGTCGGCGCGCACGTTGATGCCGGCGTTGTTGACGACGACGTCGGCCTTCCCGTGGCGCGTCTCCACCGTGCGGAAGAGGGCGGTGACATCCTGCCCGCGCGATACGTCGACAGCCATCGCGGAGGCCGCGCCGCCTGCGGAGGTGATCGCGTTGGCCGCGGCCTCGCCTGCTGCGCCATCGACATCGGCTATCACGACGTGTGCGCCTTCGGCCGCGAAGACGCGGGCGATGGCGAAACCGATGCCGCCGCCGGCGCCGGTCACGATCGCGATTTTACCGTCGAGCCTAGCCATGGTCTCAATGTCCTGCCGTTTGCGTCTCGACCGACCTAAGCCGGTGCGGCTTTCACGGCAAGTCGATCTTTGGAGAGGGTTAAGGCGTCGCGGGCGGGGGGCGCTTGGTGCGCATCGTCACCAGCTCCTCGGCCGCGCTCGGATGCAGCGGCATGGTCGCGTCGAACTGCGCTTTCGTCGCGCCGAGCCGCATGGCGATCGCGGCGATCTGCACCATTTCGCCCGCATCGGGTCCGAGGACATGGCAACCGATCACGCGGTCGCTCTCGATATCGACGATGAGCTTCATGATGGTGCGCTCGTCGCGCCCGGAAATCGTCGCCCGCATCGGCCGGAACCGCGCGAGATAGACGTCGTAGGCGTGGGTGCGCTCGGCGGCGAGGTGCTCGGGCAGGCCGACGGTGCCGATCTCCGGCGTCGAGAAGACGGCTGTCGGAATGTTCTCGTAATCGATGTCGCGCGTCTTGCCGGCGAACATGCGGTCGGCGAAGGCGTGACCGTCGCGGATGGCGACGGGCGTCAGTTGCGGGTGATCGGTGACGTCGCCAACGGCGAAAATGGTCGGAACGCTCGAGCGGAACTCGTCGTCGACGACGACATGGCCGTTCCAGCCGCACTCGACGCCGAGCGCTTCGAGGCCGATCCCTGCAACCTTCGGACGCCTGCCCGTCGCGTACATGATCTGATCGGCCGTAAGCGTGCCGCCATCGTCGAGGTGGCCGACGAGTCGGCCATCGGCGCGCTTCTCGATGCGCGTGAAATTCCGGCCGGTGACGATGCGGATGCCGCGCTTGGCGTAGGCTTCGCTCAGCCCTTCGCGCAAGTCGGCGTCGAAGCCGCGCAAGATCTTGTCGCCGCGGTAGAGCAGCGTCGTCCTGGCGCCGAGGCCGGCGAAGATGCCGGCGAACTCCACCGCGATATAGCCGCCGCCGACGATCACGATCTCTTCGGGAAGCGACGCGAGATGGAACGCCTGGTCAGAGGTGATGACGTGCTCGCGGCCGACGAGCTCGGGTTCGACATAGGGGCTGCCACCCGTCGCGATGAGGATCTTGTCGGCGCTGATCTCACGGCCGGAGGCGAGGCGGATCGAGGTCGGCGAGGCGATCTCGGCGCGCTCGGCGAACGTCGTCACTCCGGCGTTGGTGAGCGTCTGCCGGTAGAGACCTTCGAGCCGCGCGATCTCCTTGTCCTTGGCGGCGATGAGTGCGCTCCAGTCGAACCGCGGCGCGGCATCGAGTGTCCAGCCGAAGCCGCGGGCGTCCTCGAAATCATCGGCGAACCGGCTCGCATAGACGAGCAGCTTCTTCGGTACGCAGCCGCGGATCACGCAGGTGCCGCCGAAGCGGTCCGCTTCCGCGAGTGCGACTCGGGCCCCGTGCCCGGATGCGATGCGGGCCGCGCGCACGCCGCCCGAACCCGCGCCGAGGACGAAGAGATCGTAGTTGTCGCCGACCATGGCTCGACGTCTCCCTTTAGGGTCTGCGGCGTTTCGGGGGCGGCTATTGCTTCGGAGCGGCGGCGCCCTGCTCGACCGTCCGGATCAGATCGGCCTGGAACTGCATGGTGCGTTCCGCGATCGCCTGCCCGACTTCGGGCGTCAGGGCCTGGAACTTGCGGCCGGCCTCGGAATTCTGGAACGTCGTGATCTGGTTCAGCTCCTCGGTGGTGAAGCGCTGTGCGTAGAACTCGACGGCGATCCGCGCGACGTCACCCATGTAGCTCGTGACGCGCGGATTGTTCGGCGCCAGCTCCTTTTCCAGATAGGCGGAGAAACCGATGGCCTTGGCGGGCTCGCGCGCCTGCATGTGCTTCGCCAGCGCGTTCTTCAATCCTTCGATGGTCGCGCGGGCGTGCATGTCGCCACCCATCGCGCTGACGAGAGCCTGTGCCGCTGCGATGCGAGCTGGATCGGCCGGCGGGGGCTGCTGCGCCGCGAGCGGCGCCGCTAGGCCGGCGAGGACGAGCGCCGCCGCCGGGATGTAGAGTGCCTTGAGCCACATGGATGTCGTTCCTCGCCTTGTCGTTCTCTGTTGTTTTCGTGAGTGTGACGGTGCCCGTTCACGCATACTCGTCGTCGTCGCTCTCGTAGGTCGCCTCGATGACCTTGACGCCGTCGGCCGCGGCGACGATGGCGACGTCGGCGATGCCGATGAAAAGGCCGTTCTCGACGACGCCTGGCACCATCTTCAGCGCTTCGTCCAGCATCTCGGGATCGTCGATCACCGAATAATGCGCATCGACGATGAGATTGCCGCTGTCGGTCTTGAACGGCTCGCCCGAAGCGAGCTTGCGCACCACGAGCTCGCCTTCGATGCCACAATCGCGGGTCAGCATCTCGATCATCGACAATGTCGCGCCGAGCCCGAACGGGACGACTTCGATCGGAAGCGGAAAGCGGCCGAGTGTATCGACGAGCTTGGTTGCATCGGCGATCACGATCATTCGGTCGGATGCCGTCGCGACGATCTTCTCGCGCAGCAGAGCGCCGCCGCCGCCCTTGATGAGGCGCAGCTCCTGGTCGATCTCGTCGGCGCCGTCGATCGTGAGATCGAGGAACGGCTCCTCGTCGAGCGTCGTCAGCGGAATGCCGAGGGCGGCGGCCTGCGCGCGCGTCGCCTCCGACGTTGGCACGCACAGCACGTCGAGGCCCTCCTTGACCTTGGCGCCCAGCAGATCGACGAACGCCGCGGCGGTTGAGCCCGTGCCGAGCCCGAGCTTCATTCCTGGCTCGACCATCGACAGGGCGACCTCGGCCGCCTGACGCTTCAGATCGTTCGCGCTCATCTGCTGTCCTTCCCTTCGCGTTGCCCCCGGCTTGCGCCGGCCCGCCTCCGAGCGGGTAGGGGCATGCCTAAAGCCCGCCCATCATCAGGTATTTCATCTCGAGGAACTCTTCGATGCCGTGGTGGGAGCCCTCGCGACCGAGGCCACTCTCCTTGACGCCGCCGAACGGCGCGAGCTCGGTGGAGATCACGCCTTCGTTTATGCCGACCATTCC
>OEIV010001090.1_pt1 | contig 13152 bp, 9 predicted proteins | sample 1539231 | NCBI WGS metagenome assembly OEIV01 (sample SAMN03794762, study PRJEB22550) | activated sludge metagenome | feature: wastewater treatment plant; material: activated sludge; isolation source: Wastewater treatment plant of a petroleum refinery complex | place: Argentina: Buenos Aires ...
TGCCTTGAACTCGTCGATTACGAGCGTGCGTGCGTCGTCGCGTGACTTGCCGACGAAGAGGTGCGCGCTGCCCACGTCGTGCCAGCCGTGCTTGTCGCTCACGGTCGCGTCGGGCGCGAAGACGTTCACGAGCGCCGCGTTCGGCCCGCCCGCGAACACGTCCATCACTTCCTTGTGACGCTGGTACAGGTCATAGTCGTTCGCGTCGTGCGCGGGAGTGACCTTCAGGAAGCCCGTCGCGTAGGCCGCCTTGGGATCGGCGCGTTCCTCGTCGTCGCGAGCATAAATCTCGGGGAGCACGACGTAGTCATCTTCAACGATCGGGATCACGCGACCGACCAACGGCAGGTCTACGCACAGCCCGCGGAGCGCCTTGGCGCGCGGGTCGTGGGGGTTCACCGCCACCGCGGTATCGCCGAGATAGGTCTCGGGACGCGTGGTCGCGACCACGATGTACGCGGGATCCTCGGGCGGGTGACTGTCGGCCTCTGCAAAGCCGCGGCGAGAAAGCTCCGACCACGTGACCGGCACGGCGTCGGCGGGTGGGAGCTTGCCGTGGCGACGCTCGCCCGCCGTCGATTGTCCGTGCGCGTGAACGAGGGGATAGCGCAGGTAATAGAACGCGGCGTCAACTTCCTCGTCGAAGCACTCGTCGTCCGCGACCGCGGTCTGCAGCACGGGGTCCCAGTTGACCAGGCGTTTGCCGCGATAGATCAGGCCGTCCTTGAAGAGCTGGAAGAACGCCTCGCGCACGGCGCGGGCGCAGACGTCGTCCATCGTGAAGCGCTGGCGGTCCCAGTCGCACGAGCAGCCCATTTTCTTGAGCTGGCCGGTGATGACGGCCTCGTACTCGTCCTTGAACGCCTGGATGCGCTTGATGAACTCCTCGCGCGTGAAGTCGTGGCGGCGCTTTTTCTCCTCGTTCCAGACACGCCTTTCGACCACCGCCTGCGTCGCGATTCCGGCATGATCCGTTCCCGGCATCCACAGGGCTTCCTGCCCGCGCATGCGATGGGCACGGACCAGGATGTCCTGGAGCGTGTTGTTCAGCGCGTGCCCGAGGTGCAGGCGGTCGGTCACGTTGGGCGGCGGAATGACCACGGAGTAGGGCTTTGCCTGCCCAGCAACGACACGTGCGGCATTCGCATTGAAGGCGAGTGCCTCTTCCCATCGGGTCCAAGTGCGGGACTCGTGGTCGGCGGGCCGATACTGCTTGGGCAGTTCGGCGTGAGAGCTGCTTGGAGTTTGTGCGGGATCGGACATGAGCGCATGGTATGCGAGCCGGGGCGGGTTTGGGCTGGGCTGTTGGCCCGTGGGTCGGGCTGCGCCGCGCGGCGCGGCCATCGGAGTGGCGGGGATGGCGCCCGCTTGCGATCATGGGGCGCTGAGAGCCGCGTCGGGCTGCCCGCCGCGGGTTTAGGGGTATTGGATGCCGCTGTTCACGCGCCCTGTTCTTATGTCGACGTCGCTGTCCGTGTTCGCGCCGTTGTCGGTCCGTCCGGGGCGCGCCGGCTTTGCGGTCGTCGCGACGCTGTCGATCTTTGCTTCGGCGGCCGTGACGACGTGGCTCTTCGTGCCACGTGCGGGCGGCATGGACCTCGCCGAGCCGCCACAGCCCGCGGTCGCGGCCGGCGAGACGCTGAACGCCGTGCTGAGCTCGGCCGCGACGTACGTGAATCAGAAGGAGCCGGAAAAGGCCGAGGCGATCATGCGCGAAGCGATCGCGAGGTTCCCGGAGGAGCGGGAACTCCGGACGCAGTACGCACAGGTGCTCCTGGCCCTCAAGAGGAGCGCGGAAGCCTACGAGCAGTACGCTGTGGCGCTCAAGCTCGGCCCCAAAGACGCCGGGCTGGAGTTCATGGCGGGGGCGATCGGAAGCCCGGTGGGGCGACCCCCCGCGGCGGGCGCCCCCTAATCCCAAGCCCAAACGATCGATCCCAGCGAGGCCCAGGATCCGCTGTTCCTCGCGCAGGTGCAGATCAAGCAGAACAAGATCGACGACGCCAAGGCTAATCTATTGCGATCGGCGCGCATTGATCCCGACCAGGCGGTCGCGTGGGCGACGCTCGCGGAGCTCGCGCTCCGCGAGAACAAGCCGGGCGTGGCGCTCCAGCACGTCGCACGGGCGCGTCAGATCGAACCGGGGGTCACCGACTGGCGGATCATCGAGGCCAGGGCGTTCAAACGTTCGAACAAGCCCGAGGACGCGATCAAGCTCCTCGTCGGGCTCGATCAGGCGGAGCGGTATTCGCCCGCGATCCTGCAGATCATGGGCGAGTGCTACGGCATGCTCTCGCGCCAGGCGGACGCCGCCGCCATGTACGCCGCGGCATCGGAGGCAAATCCGTCGAGCGCGGCGATCGCGCTCTCCGCGGCAGAGTGGTATGTGCGCCTCAAACAGCCGGAGCAGGCCAGGAAGTTCGTGCAGCGAGCCAGCGTGCTGGGCGAACCGAACGCCAAGAAGATGCTGGAGCAGATCAAGTAGGCGTCAGCCGATCGATCTTCCGCCGTCCACGCGAATGATCTGGCCCGTGACGTACCGAGCCTCGAGCGCGAGCCACCGCACCGCCTCCGCCGCGTCCTCGGGCTGTCCGGGGCGCGCCAGTGGCACGCGCTGCAGATACGCCCGTTGCATCAACTCATCGCTCTCGGGCCCCTCTTCAGGCCACGCCACGACGCCCGGCGCGACCGCGTTGACACGCACGCGAGGCGCCAGGTCGCGAGCCAGCGATCGCACCATCTCGATTAGTGCGGCCTTTGACATCGCGTACGCCGCGTGGTTCTTCCGCGGATGGCCCATCGCGTGGATGTCGCCCAACGCAATCACGCTGCCGCCGCCTTCGAGCGTGGATTCGGCGAGGCGGGGCGCGAGCCTCTGCGTGAGCACGAGCGGCGCGAGCGCATTCACGCGGAACGCCTCGCTCGCGCGATCGGGCGTGAGAGACTCCAAGGGCGTCGGCATGTACACGGACGCGTTGTGAACCAGCACATCGAGCCTCGGGAGTTCCGAAGCCAAGAGGGAACCGATCGCGCCAACGCTGTCAATGTCGGCCAGATTCACGCGGATCAGCCGAACCGCGATGCCGCCCGAGGCCAAGGCGTCGGCCGCGAGCTTCGCGTCCTCGACGCTGTTGTGATAGGTCAGTACCAGGTCGCAGCCGGCGCGGGCGAACGCCGTCGCGATCGAGAGCCCCACGCGCCGCGCGGCGCCGGTGATCATCACGACCGGGCGCTGACCGCTCGGCCAGTTCTGTGCGTTGCGCACTTCCGTCTGTGCCGAAGCACCAGTCGAGGTCGGCGCATCTCCGGGCGCGGGCGACCCCGCGGCATCGAAGATGCGGGTCTCGGGCTCGGCGCGGCGTCCGGACTCCGCCCATGCGTCGAGCATAAGCGAGGGCTTCCGCACCTTCGCGGAACGGGCTATGGCGCGACGCCGGTTGATCAGCACCGCAAACGCTGAGACGACGAACGCGCCGATGATGATGAGCAGGATGAGAAGGTAAACGGCGCTGCGCACCGCGTCGGCCGGCGCACGCGTTTGCGCGAGACACGGCGACCAGTCGACCGCGGCCAGTGTGGCGGTGAGAATCGCATTCATCCGCCGCACTATACCCCAACGGCGATTGGTTGCGGCGTCGCCATGGACCGCGGCTTGTCGCCCCTGTCTCCCGGCGATTGCAAATCCTCGGGGCGAATAAGCGTGTCGCCCGAGGCCGCGTACAGCCGCCCGTCAACCCGAACGAGTCCGGACCCCGGGATTGCCGCGTGCAGAGCTCGCGCGAGGTCCTCATCGGTCGCGCGAGAGATAGTCGAAGATGCCGGCTCGGTCGCGAGCCTCCTGGCGATGCCAGGCGTGGTCGCGACGCGCTCCACGATCAAGCGTGCCGACTCTTGTGCGATCAGGCGATAGCGCGGATCTTGCCTTCCCGAATCTTCGGGCGTGGGAATCCGCGGCTGGCTGGCCATCTTCTCACGAATCGCGCGATCATCTGGTGACTCCGCCATGGGACTGTCGGGCGAAATCGGGGAGCTGGTCGGAATGACACGCCACGCCACAAGTCCCACAACGGCGACGATCAATACGACCGACGCGCCCGCGGACAGCGCGCGACGCCCGCGCTGGGTGAATGCCTGCTCACGCAATGCAGCGTCCAGAATCTCGCTTCTGCGATCGTGACACGGTGTTTGATCGTTCATGGGTGGTCATCTCCCCGCGATGCTCGCCGAAGCGATCGGAGCGAAGCGCGGACCTTGCCATGGGCCGCGTCCTCGCTGATTGAAAAGGCACGCCCGATGGCGGCGAGCGATCGCCCAAACCAGAATCGCAGCGTCAACGCGGCCCGTTGGTCGGGCTTGAGCTCGGCGAAGTGCCGCTGAAGCATTTCAAACGATTCGTCGATGGTCGGCCTCGAGCGGTCGTTGCGATGCGTGGCTGAAACGGTCGATGTGCTGGGTTCGGTGTTCCTTGCAACACCACGCCTTGCCACCTCTCTCGCTTCTTGCTTGAGACGATCGAGCACGCACGTCATGAGGACGCGAATCATCCAACGCGAGAGATCGGCGTCTGTCTCGAGCCTCGGCATGCCCCGCGCGACCCGGATGATCGCGTCGTGTACTACGTCGAGCGCGAAGCTCTCGTCGCGCCCGGTGCGGGCGCGGACGATCGCAACCGAGCGATCAAACCAGTGCTGGTAGAAGTCGGCGAGCGCCGTCGGATCGCCGGCTCGAATACCGCGGCACCACGCCGCAGCCCGGGCGTCCGGCGAGTCGTTCGCCCGATCTGTCGGTGTGACGCTTGGCACGAAGTGCTCGATGGTGGCGACGCGGCTGATCGGCTCTGGCTCCTGGAGGTGGCTACTTGGCGTTCTTCTGCTGGCGAAGGGCGTTCAACTCGTCCGTGAGCGCCTTGATCTGGGCGGCCTGATCCTCGACGAGCTTTCGGAGCGAAGCGAGTTCGTCGGAGGCGACCGTGGGAGCAGCGGCGGCCTTTTTGTGGATGATCGCGGCGAGCCCCTCGGCCTCCTGCAGGTCGGCGCGGGCGGTAAGCACCATTGCGTTTGCGTTGGCGAGCGCGGACCGTTGCTCCTGCAACTCACCGGTGCTCACGGAGCCCTGTTTGACGAGTTCGGCAAAGTGATCGAGCTTCTCTCTCATCATTGCTGAGGTCTGCTCGGCGGTCGCGAGCCGAACTCGTGCCCGCTCAATTCGCGCGGTGGCTTCGATCATTTCCTTCTGTGCGTGCCCGGCGTCCCCCAGCCGCTGCCTTTGATCGTCGATCATCGTCTTGATGACCTGGTGCACCGCGTTGGTGGCGCGGGGCGGGCCCTGCAGGATCAAGAGCTGGGATTCCTCGTGGTACTTCAGGCGAACAGTCTCTTCCCCTGGCGGGAGCGCGAGTTCGACCGCCGAAAGCACGATGTCGGACCTGATCGCAAGGTCCGCTCGGCTCACTCCATCGACCGTCGGACGCGTGAGCGGCGCGATAGAGAGGACTTCGAGTTCTTGCCGACCACGCGCCGCATCGCTCGATTTCTGAAGGATCGAAAACGTCGGAGACTCATCCTCATGAGCGCTCACATGATCGATGCGAAGTTCGCCGGGTTCGCACTGGGCAGCAAACCTCAACACGTCCATCGCAGTGTCAACCGAAACAAAGTTGAGTTCGATCGGACGAACGACGATCCGCTCGGTGTCCGGGCCCAGAATCACGTTCACAGGCCAGGAGTTGTCCTTGCGCTGGGACTGCACGGCCTTTACGTACTCGGCGATCGTCCCGCCGGGGAACTTGATGCTGATTGGCATCGAGTTCACCCGCATCGTGACCATTCGTTGCCCGCCGCTCTGCTCGGCCGGTTCCGCCTGCCCGAGGCTCGCAGGCGTCAAGGCTCCCAGCGTTGTTCCGGCGGCAAGGGCGAGGGCGGCAAGGTTTCGAGAGGTGAATCGCGTCATGGCTGGCTCCTGTGTTCTACCAACCAAACGACGCCGCGGATGGTTTCCGGCGCGAGCTGTCAGAAAAATCCACCGGATCGAGGCGAGACCACCCGACCGGAACCCGGCTACACTCACGCCCCATGCATTACGACGCCCACCAGCCCGTGATCGACGATCTTGAGGCGCGGATCACAACAATCCGCGACTCTCTTTAACTTCCCCGCGAAGTACAAGCAGCTCAAGGAGCTCGAAGGCCAGATGGCTGGTGAGGGGTTCTGGGATTCCCAGGACAAGGCCAAGAAGGTGCTCGCCGAGGTCAAGACCCTGAAGGCCCAGGTCGAGCCGCTCGCCAAGCTCATGGCCGACTTTGAGGACGCCAAAGTCGCGTATGAAATGTCACGCGAGGCGGCGGACAAAGAACTGCTCGCCGAGGCCGACGAGCAGCTTTTTAGGCTGCAGGCGCGGATGGAGCAGGTCGAGCTGCGCTCGCTCCTCTCCGGGCGTCACGATCATCGCAACTGCTACCTCACCATATCGGCGGGCGTCGGCGGCACCGAGGCCAACGACTGGGCCGACATGCTCTATCGAATGTACATCTTCTACTGCGAGAAGATGGGCTGGGAGATGGAGGAAGTTGACAAGGGCTTCGGCACCGAAGTCGGCATCGACTCGGTCACGCTCCACGTCAAAGGCGCGTACGCATTTGGCTATCTTTCCGCCGAACGCGGCACGCACCGACTCGCCCGCGTCTCGCCCTTCAACGCCCAGGGCAAGCGCCAGACCAGCTTCGCGACCGTCGAGATCGTCCCCGAGATCGAGGAGACCGAGGTCGAGATCCCGGAGAATGACATCGAGGTCATCGCGTTCGTGCGTGCCTCGGGCCCCGGCGGCCAGAACGTCAACAAGGTCGCGTCTGCGATCCGCATCGTTCATAAGCCGACGGGCATCCAAGTCGTCGCCAGCACCTACCGCGACCAGCCGCAAAATAAGCGTCAGGCGCTGACGGTGCTCCAGGCCAAGCTCCAGCAGATCGAGGACGAACGCCGCCGCAAGGAGATCGAGGGCGCGACCGGCGGCGCGATGGAGCAGGGCTGGGGCACGCAGATCCGCTCGTACGTCTTCTATGACAACCGCGTGAAGGACCATCGCACGGGCTACGAGGAATCTGACTACGAGATGGTCCTCCGCGGCGGGATCGAGCCGTTCATCGACGCGGAACTCAAGCGCCGGCGCTCCGAGAAGGAAAAGGGCAAGTAGCGGCCCGGGACATCGGACGAGTCGCCAGAGCGGAGGGGCCTTCAAACCCGACGATCGAAAAATCCTCGGGTCTCGTTCCCAGCCTGTCCGCGTGGCATCGGTTCCGCGGCTTCCAAAACGCCACAACCGCCGGACTCAGGGAGAGCTCGGCGGCGACCTTCAGTGGATTGTCGCGCGACGCCCGCACGGGCCGGGTGTGGTACGCTCAGGCCTCAAGGCCGCGCGGGGGGCTCGTTCAGCACAGGGCCAGGAACGAGAGCACGCAGAAGAGGCCGATCTGGCGACGGAACGCGGTCATGACGAGAAGGTTCTTCACAGTCCACCTCTTGGGTTGTGCCCACACATGGGAACAACACCCATGCCAGTGTCGCGCCGACGCCACGTCAACTCGCCACGACGGTTCTTCCCGGACCTTAGGGGGGCGCCGGGGTTCCAACGGCGCCGCGACGTCGCGCAACGGCGACATCACGCGATGCGTTTTCGCAACATCGCCGTTTGATGATGCACACAGCATCGTGTCGCGCGCTCGCCCCGCCACGATTTCTCGGGCGTGCTGCACGATCGCGGCGATCGCACTTTTGCTCCTTGCATGGCCGACCGCGACCCGCGCGCAAGCGACGCCTCATACGCCGGCACAGCCCGAGAACCAATCCACACAGCCCGCCGCGCCCGACATCACGCCCCCCATGCCCGACGACGCGATGAGGGCATACGCCTTCGTGGACGCCGCCCTGCGTTCGTGGACGATACCCGACTCGGCCACCAAGGACGCGGCCGCCGTCGGCGCCTGCTGCGTGACGCTCCGCGCCCGCGGCAAGGTTCTGGGACGCGGCGAAGCGGTGGGGGGTTCGTCGTGCATCGCGATCGCGACGCGCGAGGCGATGATCCAGGCCCAGGCGGGCGTCGCGGCGATCCGCGACGAACTGGCCTTCACGACCATGGCCGAAGCCGCCGGCATGGTCTCGATTGGCGTTGAGTTCGCCGGCGCGATCATTCCCATCGACTTCCAGAGCTTCGGCGAGATGGATCGGGCGCTCTCTCCCGGGCTCGACGGCGTGGCGATCCGTATCGCCGAAAAGCTCGAAGCAACCTTCCCCAGCGTGATCCTTCAACGCACCATCGCACCCAGCCTCGCCAGCGCCGCCGCCGCCGCGCGGCTTACGGGCGACCCCGCGCTCGGCCTGCCTGAAGCCTCCGAAGCACAACCCGCCAGGGTCCGTGAGACACGCAACGCGACGTACTACCGCTTCCGCGTGCGACATCTGGCGCAGACCGAGCCGAGTGTGCCTCCCGTGTTCCTGCAGCGTGGCGGAAAGGTCTTCGATCAATCCCGTCTCGACGTGAACGAGCTTCGTCGCTGGGCCGACGGCCTGGCGCGCAATCTCGTCGCGCGGCGCTGGACCGGCCATGGCGCGATCGGCATGTCGGGAACCGATTGGCCCTTGCTGGGAAAGACCGATCCCGCGATCGCGGGCCCGAACGAGCAGAGCCTGGCGATTCTCGCGCTGTGCGACTACATCGCCGTCCGCGCCGGCGTTGGGCGGTTCGATCCGGCCCCGCGAGCCATGAAAGACGCGTACGGCGCGGTCGCGCTGATGCTCGCCGACGAGCTTCTGACGGTCGAGGACACCGAGGTCGCACCCTGGTCCGACCCGATCACCGCCGCCACGACGATTGTCGCCCTCCACGCCGTGCAGCGCGTCGTTCAGCCGAAGTTTGTTCCCAAGCTCGAACTCGTGGCCAAGCTCGATGAGCCCGTCCTTGCGGCGTTCACGCGAGAGGGCTGGTCTCCGAATGTGCCCGAACCCGCCCGCGGCCTCATCGCATGGGCGATGCTCATCCGCGCGGGCGACGACCCCGCGAAGCGCGAGCTTGCCAACAAAGCGATCACGTCGATCTATCTCGGCGTCACGCCCGGCCGCCTCGTAGCCCAGATGCCATGGCTCGGCTTCGCGGAGCTCGATCGTGCCGGCGCCTCCGGCGACATCGCCGCCTCCGCCGCGTACCGCGACATGCGCGATCTCCTCGCCGGGGCCCTCTTCGAGCCCGGCGACGACGACCAGGACATGGCGGGCGGCATCGTGTTCACAACGGCAGCTCTGCCCTATCCCACCTGGCACACCGCCCGCCCCGTGTCGTTCCTGGCCGCGATGCTCGGCGATCCTCGCCTCACCGACGCGAGCGAGCGCCCCCGCCAGACCGCCAGCCTCATGGCCAACCTCCGCTTCCTCCGCCAGCTGTCGGCCGACGAGTACGTCGCGACCTCGTTTGTCGATCCGAAACGCAACCTCTGGGGCGTGCGGTCGGCGCTCTGGGACCAGCGTCAGCCGGTCGAGGCGACCGCGATCACGCTGATCGCCGTGTGCGAGACGCTCCGCTCCTTCGACCGCATGGCCGCGCCCGCGACCAAGCCAAGCCCCGATCCGGGGTCCGGTCCTTCACCCAAGTAGCCCCTCGCCGGTGAGCATCCATCGTCGTTTTCGTGTTTTGCGTCAAGGGCCTGTTTTGCAGAGACTTTCTGAGGCTCGTTGTCGGGAATTATGGGCCGATGTCTGCTATGATTTTCGATGCGACGAGGCCCCTCCCGCGGAGGGTGACTTCGGGCGAGTGCGGGCCCCGCTCTTGCAGGCCTTGGCCCGGTCGAAACGCTGATGGACTGCCCCTTGCGGGCGCTGCTTTGAGGGACACGGATGTCGGACCAGCCTGTCAATGGTGCGGAAAACTCGCCTCGTTCTGATGGCTCGCTGGGCGGCTCGCCCGGCGGCGGCCAAGCTGGTGGCCAAACCGGTGGTCAAGTCGGCGGCCAAGTCATCGACCTGGACATCCAGCGAGAACTGCAGGACAGCTATCTCACTTACGCCATGAGCACCATCATGGACCGGGCGCTCCCCGATGTCCGTGACGGCCTCAAGCCCTCCCAGCGACGAATCCTCGTCGCCATGAACGACCTCAAGCTCCGCCCCGGACGCAAGCACCTCAAGTCCGCCAAGATCTGCGGCAACACATCCGGCGACTACCACCCGCACGGCGAGTCCGTCATCTATCCCACCATGGTCGGCCTGGCCCAGAAGTGGCGCATGCGCGTCCCCCTCGTCGATCCCCAGGGCAACTTCGGTTCGATCGACGGCGATCCGCCCGCCGCCATGCGATACACCGAGGCCCGCATGACCTGGGGCGCGGTGGAGATGCTCGCCGACATCGACCTCCAGACCGTCGACTTCCAGCCCAACTACGACGACCGACTCATGGAGCCCCTCGTCCTCCCGGGCAAGTTCCCCAACCTCCTCGTCAACGGCGGCGTGGGCATCGCAGTCGGCATGGCGACCAGCCTGGCGCCGCACAATCCCACCGAAATCCTCGACGCGATCATCCGCGTCATTGAAAACCCCGCGATCACGCTCCACGAGCTGATGACCGACGTGAAGGACGCCGCCGGCGATGTTGTTCGCTTCGGCGTCAAAGGCCCGGACTTCCCGACCGGCGGCACGGTCCACGGCAAGCAGGGCATCGTCGAGGCCTACGCCACCGGGCGCGGCAAGGTCGTCAACCGCGGCGCGATCCACACCGAGGAGATCGGCGGCAAGGGCTCGGGACGCGAGCAGCTCGTCATAGACTCCATCCCGTACATGCTCAACCAGACGACGCTCGTCGAGCGCATCGTCGAGGCCGTCAAGGAAGAACGAATCGTCGATGTCTCCGACGTCCGCAACGAATCAGGGCGCGAGGCCCAGACTCGCGTGGTGATCGAGCTGAAGAAGGGCGCCGACGCCCGCGTGGTCGAGAAGCAGCTCTACGAGTTCACGCCGCTCCAGCAGACCTTCTCGATCATGAACATCGCGCTGGTGAACCGCCAGCCGCGCACGCTGACGCTCCGCGAGATGATCGATTGCTACGTCGACCATCGCGTCAACGTGATCCGCCGGCGCACCGCCTACCTGCTGCGCGAGGCCAAGAAGCGTGCCCACGTCTTGGAGGGCATGATCTACGCCGTGTGCGACATCGACGAGGTGATCCGCATCATCCGCGCCAGCAAGACCCGCGAGGAGGCGATCCAGCGGTTGATGGAGCGCCGCTTCCAGATCCCCGCGTCCCATCCGCACGCGCCCAAACTCCCCGCCCGTCTCATGGACCGCGTCCGCGCCGCCGAGGCCGAGGGCGGCGTGCTCCTCTCCCGCATCCAGGCCGAGACGATCGGCGGCATGCGTCTGATCCAGCTCGTTGGCCTGGAGATCGAGCGCCTCGTCGAGGAGTACTCGGCGCTCGTCAAGGAGATCGAGGGCTACGAGCTGATCCTCGCCGAGCACCAGCGCGTGCTCGCGATCATCAAGGACGACTGCGCCCAGATGCGCGAGCGTTTCGGCTCGCCCCGGCTCACCACCATCGAAGACGCCGGGGCCGACGTCACCATCGCCGAACTCATCCCCGTGCAGGATGTCGCCGTCACCATCAGCCACCAGGGTTATGTGAAGCGCGTTCCGCTCGAGACCTATCGCTCGCAGGGGCGCGGCGGCAAGGGCATCAAGGCCTCCGACGCCAAGGACGAGGACTTCATCGAGCGCGTCTTCGTCGCCAGCACCCACGACGACCTGCTCTGTTTCACCAACACCGGACGCGTTTTCCTGATCAAGGTCTACGAAGTGCCGGAGATGAGCCGCACCGCCAAGGGCCGGGCGATGATCAACGTCATCGACCTCAAGCCGGGCGAACGCACATGCGCCTACCTCGCCGTCAAGAACTTTGAGGAAGGCAGCAACTACCTCACGTTCGTCAGCAAGGGCGGCATCGTGAAGCGCACCGCGCTCAAGGACTACCGCAACGTCAACAAGTCCGGCATCATCGCCGTGGGCCTCAAGGAGGGCGACCAGCTCCTCACCGTCACGCTCACCGACGGGCACGACGACCTGCTTCTGGCGACCGCCTCCGGCATGGCGATCCGTTTCAACGAAGAGGACGCACGCCTCATGGGGCGCGCCGCCGCGGGCGTGAAGGGCATCGAACTCGAAGAGGGCGACGAGGTCGTCGGCGTCGCGAGCGTTCCGATGGAAAAGGATGCCGAGGGAGACTTGGTCACCCGCGATCCATCCATCGCCCTCCTCACCATCACCCAGAACGGCTACGGCAAACGCACCGCCATCGATGAGTATCGCGTTCAGCCCGAGGACGGCAAGGCCCGCTCCCAGTCGCGAGGCGGAAAGGGCCGCGCCGACATCAAGACCAGCGAACGCAACGGCAGGTCCGTCGCCGCCATCGCGGTTAGGTCGGGCCAGGACGTGGTGATTGTCACCAAGGGCGGGCAGCTCGTCCGCGTGCCCGTGGACTCGATCTCCATGATCGGCCGAAACACGCAGGGCGTGCGCGTGGTGGGGGTCAACGAGGGCGACGCCGTGGTCTCCACGACCGCCGTCGACGCCGAGCCGGCCGTCGAGTCCGGCGAGTCGACCGATTCCCCGCCGCCCGAGGCCCAGCCCGGGCCCGATTCCAATCCCCCGCCCGCCTCATGAGCCCCAAGGTTCGTGATACACTGGGTCCACCATGGCCACCGACTGGTCCGATGACATCGCGATTGCCGACCTCGCCGACGAGCCCGCGCTCTCCGAGGAGTTGTCGCAGCTCATCGACCGCGTCGGCCAGACCGAGGCGAGCCAAGCGCCCCACGTCGTGCTCAACTTCGGGCAGGTGAACCACGTCCACAGCTCGAACCTCGCCCAGCTCCTTCGCCTCCGCAGCCGCATGAACGAGCGGGGCAAGCGTCTGCTCCTCTGCTCGCTCACCGAGGACGTATGGCAGGTGCTGAAGATCACTGGGTTGGACAAGGTTTTCCGCTTTGCGCCCGACCCCATGACGGCCCTGGCGACGCTCCAACTCGAACAGGAACCGGAGAAGTAGGTCCGCCTGCATTCCAGGGGCTCTGGGCCGGCGGGCTGAAGGGCCCATCGCGCGTCGAGCACCCGCGCCATGCGGATT
>OEIV010001091.1_pt1 | contig 13151 bp, 10 predicted proteins | sample 1539231 | NCBI WGS metagenome assembly OEIV01 (sample SAMN03794762, study PRJEB22550) | activated sludge metagenome | feature: wastewater treatment plant; material: activated sludge; isolation source: Wastewater treatment plant of a petroleum refinery complex | place: Argentina: Buenos Aires ...
GAGGCTACTACTTCGGCACAGGTTTTGGCCGAAGATTTGGTTCGAGGCTGCGATCGGTATCGGCCCTTCGGCAGGAGTTCAGGCCGCGTCTCGGGGCGGCGGTGGCGGTCCAGCTCGGTTATCTGCTCGTCGTTTCCTATGCTATCGCCCTCGGCGTTTTTGGGATTTCGAGCAGCGCCGCCGCACGCGAAGCCAATCTGGCGCTGATCGATTACCTGAACCTCGGCCTGGCCGCCGGATCGCTGTCGTTCCTGCTCCTCATGACCCACCTGTTCCGCAGGCTCGACGCCGGCGAGTTCGTGCCGCTCCTGCGAGTCGGCTGCATCGCGATGACGATCATGCATCTCCTCGTCGGCGCCGTCGCTGGGTTCAAGTCGCAGTTGGTCATGCCGTTCGTCATGATCACTCTGGCGAGCTTCCTGGTGCGACACCGGATATCGTTTGTCTACGTCATCGGCGGTTTGGCGGCGCTCCTTGTCGCCTACCAGGTCATCGAGCCCTACCGCGCCTACCTCGGGCGCAATTCGGTCAGCGGCGGCGCCGACATGACATCGATGATCGATACGCTGCAGAAGAGTTGGGAGCAGCGCGATCTCGGGTACCAATCTGACGTGCCGGTTGGAACGCAAATTTTGCAGCGGTTTGACCTGACGTCGATGTCGGCCATAGGCCTAGCCCAGTTCGGCGACGATCCCCTGGCGATCGAGAAGGGGCGCGAGATGGCCGAGACGATCTATCTGGCGCCACTTCTCGCCTACGCTCCAAGAGCGTTGTGGCCCGGCAAGCCAACCTATCAGACGGGCGCTTGGTTCAACCAATACCTTGGCACTTTCGACAACGACACCTCAGTCGGCATGGGGCCGATCGCATGGCTCTTCATGGTCGGGGGGACCGCCGGCGTGATTGTCGGCTTCTTCTGCATCGGCTGGTTGCAGGCGCTCGTGTTCGAGGGCTTTGCACGCGCCGGCGCCGGCGGGATCGTGGTGTTCCTCGCCGCAGCCAACGTGCTCGTCCTACTTCCGACCGAGGTTGGGTCGAGCTTTGTCGGCATGATGCGATTGTTGCCGATTGCCTTCGTGGCGCAATGGGCGCTGCTACAGCAAGCGACCAAGGGGCGCCGATGAGCTGCATCGGAATCGTAGCAACGGATGATGCCGTTTCGACGGCGCGCTACTTCGAGGATGCTGCGGTAGCGGACGGCCACGAGGTGATCAAGCTGTCAGGACGCACTGCGCCGCCGGCCGAAGGTCTAGACGTCCTGCTCGCCATCGACCCTTTCGTGATGGCGCCGGCCAAGTTGCTACAGGCCCGATGCCCTGTCGCAGCTTATGCGATTGACGCCCATCAACAGCTCGCTCATCGATTGGCCTATGCGAAATATGCCGACCATGTGTTCGTCGCTCAGCCCGAGTATCTGCCTCATTTCGTAGCGATCCCGCACCCGAGCGCGCATTGGCTGCCGCTCGCCTGCGATCCCGGCGTGCACTTCACGCCAGGTCTCGAGCGGACAATCGACGTCGGGTTTGTCGGCAAGCTGGGGCAGCCGGGTTCAGACCGCCATACGACGCTCACGCGGGTTCTTTCGGCCTTCGCCACGAATGACTGGGGCCGCCGCTACACTCCGCGCGAGATGGGAGAGGTCTACAGCCGCTCCAAGATCGTGTTCAACAGGAGCATCAATCGCGACCTCAATATGCGCTTCTTCGAGGGGCTCGCCGCCGGCGCTCTTCTGGTGACGGATAGCATCGGCAATGGTCTCGACCGCATCGGGCGACCGGGCGAGCACTACGTCGTCTATGACACCGTCGAGGAGGCGATCGAGCAGGTCCGCTACTACCTCGTGCACGATGACGAGCGCGAGCGGATAGCGCGCGCCGGGCAGCAACTCGTTCTCGGCGAGCACACCTACAGGCATCGATTGCGCCAGATCCTGGACGCCGTCGCGCGCCATCCCGACGCACGCGCTCCGGCGCGGACCGCGTCGCCTGGCGTCGAGGCGCTCTGGCGCAGTGAGCACATGCGGATTCTGGGAACGGCCGCATCGAGCGGGCTGAAACTACTCGCGCAGGGGCATCTTTCGCGACCGGTGGTGGCCAACGTCGCCGTTGGCATGGCACGCGGGATCGTGCGCCCGCTGCGGCTACGGTTGCAGGACCTTAGCCGTCGGCGAAACGGAAAGCCCCTGACGTGAGCGGGGGATTTGTAGGGCTGCTGCGCAACGCTGCGGCGATGCTCAAGGTCGGACTGCTGCAACGTGTGCTTGGCCTGATCCAGGTTATGATCCTATCGCGCGTGCTCGAAGCCAACGGCCTCGGCGCGTTCACGTTCGTGCAGTCGACGGCCAATACCTTCGCCGGGATGACGCGGCTCGGTGTCGATGCCGGCGTGCACGTCGAGTTGGCGAGCCTCAAGTTGCCGGAGGGAAGGGAGCGCGCCGAGATCGTGCTCGGCGAGGCGGTCTCGGTGTTCCTGCTCGTCTCGGCCGTCGTTGCGGCCGCCCTCGTGGTTTTCGCGCGTCCAATCGCCAGCGGCCTCTTCGCCGCACCCGAACTCTGGCCCTACGTCATCGTCAGCGCCGCGCTGCTGGTGTCGCAGATGTTCGCCCAGCTTTGCTACGTGGCATTTGCCGGACTGCATGCCTTCACGCGCTACTCCCGCATCACCATGGTCTCGAGTATCGGCTGGGTCGCGCTTTCCATCGTTGGCGGATTGACGTACGGCGCCTGGGGCGGCGTCATCGGGCTCGCGCTCGGGCAATCCATCGGGACCGTCATGCTTGCTGCGGGCCTGCTGCGCGAGACGGCCCAGCACGGCGTCAGCCTCCGCCCGAGGTGGCCCGGGGCCGCGGCGCGCACCCTGCTCGGGATCGGCCTGCCGTTCTACCTGAGCGTCGCGGCCGTGATCCCGGCCGAGTTCATGAGCCTTGGCCTGCTCTCGCGCAGCGCCGGCATCGAGGCGCTCGGTGAATTGCGCGTGGTGCAGTCGCTGATGTCGCTCGCGGCCTTCGTGCCCGTGGCTCTGGCGGGGCCGATCATCTCCCATCTGGTCGCGGCCCATACTGGGGACGGCACCCCGGACGCTGTCCATGCCCAGCTCAAGTTCAACTGGATCCTCGGGCTACTCATGGTCGAAGGGCTGGCGGTGGTCTGGGGCCTGGCGATCGATGTCGTTTATGGTGGGACGTATCCAGCGGCGCGCAGCATCGGTGTGCTGGCACTGGCCGCGTTCGTGCCCAACATGCTCCTCTCTGTCATGACGGCCGCCGTGCTCGCCAGGAAGCAGAGTTTGGTGCTGCTGTACGCGGGCCTCCTACAAGCGGTTATCCTTTACACCGTTGCTGCAATGCTCGTCCCTGCACTCGGCCTTGGTGGCTTCTTGTTGGCACAGGCCGTTTCGGCGCTCGTTGGCTCAATCCTCCTCATGATGGCACTGATGGCGCACTACGGCCGATCGTTCCTGCGGCCATGGATGGCCGCTGTCGCCATGCTGACGATGGTCGTCGTGCCAAGTGTGCTCTGGTCTGTCGCCTACAATTCCAGCCCTGCCATCGTTGCGATCATCGGAGGAACGGCCGTCGCCGCGACGCTGGCGACAGCCTGGGCCACGCAAACAACCGAAGAACGAAAGCGCCTCGTTTCGCTGCTTACGCAACTCGCCGGCCGTGGCCCAAACTTGATCAACGTGATGCGACGAGGAAATGATGCAGGGTTGGGGTAATCTTGTGGGCTCTTTGCAGGCTTCGGCGGCACGTAGTCGGACACTGTCGCGGCTCGCGGTCAAGCTCAAAGGGCAATGCGACAGCATCATCGGACGTCGCCTCAGTTCAGGCATCAAACTCGAAACCAACGGCGAAGGCTGGCTCGCGGATCGTATCGCGCCAACGTCTCGACTATTCGTCGATGTCGGAGCCAATGTGGGCGATTGGTCGCTCTATTTCGCTCGGCAAATGCCGGAGCCCAATGGCCTGCTGTTTGAGCCTGCACCGATCACGGCGAAGCGATTGACGGAGGCCGTAGCAGCGTCTCGACTGGAGGGGCTCGCAGTCATCACGGCGGCCGTGAGCGATAGCCCTGGTGCCGCCAAGTTCAGTGCGGAGCCTGAGTGCGGGGAAACTTCAAGCCTTGTGCTCGGGCACAGCCAGAAGGATGCGACGACCGTGGACGTCACTGTCGTGACGCTGGATCAAGTGTTGGCCGAACGGGGCATCGCAACCGTAGATATGCTTAAAATTGACGCCGAGGGTTTTGATTTGCGTGTGCTGAACGGAGCTAGGGATTACCTGAGCCGCAGGAGGATCAAAGTTATACAGTTCGAATACAATTCGCCTTGGGCAGCTGCCGGCTCCACTCTCGCGTCAGCGTACGGCCTGCTGGAGGGGTATGGCTACACTGTGCGCGTGCTGCGAGGCGACGGACTTTGGAAGTTCGATCCCACATCGGTGGGTGAGTTCTATCGGTATGCGAACTTCGTGGCTTGGGTCCCAGATGCGAGTTGCTTTGGTTTGGAAGAGGCGACGAACGGCGTTCTATTGTAACGCCAATTCGTCGGTTCAACTCGCCGTGGCAATGACGTTTATGACGGCCTGGTTTTCGCGCGGCGACAAGGAGCGGTCGCGTTTGCGTACGATCGTTACCGACTTGCTGCGGCGCAGGGCCGTGATCCTCGCATACTTGGCGTCCAGGTTGGGAGGATAGCGTCTTGCGGCGGGAAGAGCCCAACGGGCTCGGTGATGCTTGGCAGAAGCCTCACCCGGGAGCAATCCCGGCGCCGGCGCAGTCGATACACGAGCCAAAGGCGCCGGCATCAGCGCATTCAGCGGTGAACATCGCACCATTGACGTCGGCGCGGTTCATCGCAGCGCTGCTGGTCGTGCTCTATCATACCTCGCCGAGGTCGGCGGGAGGCGGTGTCATCTCGGAGTTGTCGGCAAAGCTCATCGACCTCGGCTTCGCGGCCGTGGGCTTCTTCTTCGTGCTCTCTGGCTTCATCCTGGCGATCGTCTATCCTGCGGCGTTGAAGGGGCCCGCGCTGCTCCGCTTCTGGGTTGCCCGTCTGGCCCGCATCTATCCGCTCTACGCGCTCTCGCTCGCGGTCGACGTTCCGCGGCTGTTGGCATGGCGCGTGGCGAAGATGGGGTTCGGCACCGGCATCGCTGCAGTTGCAGCGACGCTCACGGCACAGCTTGGCTTTCTCCAGGTCTGGCTGCCTGGCACGGGCGGGCTCAATCACCCGAGCTGGTCGGTGGCCACCGAAGCCTATTTCTACCTCGCGTTTCCTCTCCTGCTTCCCCTCCTCGGTGCGATGAGGGGGTTTCGCGCGAACCTCGGCATGATGCTGGTGCTGATCGGACTTATCGGCGCTATTGCCGTTGGCGTTCACGCCTTGAGCTTGCCTCGGGCCAGTGTTGTCGAGACGCTCGCCGGTCATAGTCCGATCACGCGGTTACCCGAGTTCGCCTTGGGTATTGTCTTGGCGAACATCCGCGGTCATCTACAGGCAACAGGCAGGCGGCTGCACGCGGGTGAAGCACTCCTTGTTCTCGGCCTGATCGGTTTCGTCGCTATCGTCGCCGTCTCGCGGTCGATCCCGACGTCGCTTCTGCAGAGCGCCACCTTGATGCCGTTCAATGCGGCCGTGATCCTCGGACTGGCCACGACTGGTGGTGCGATCAGACGCCTGCTGTCCTGGACACCGCTGGTTCTGCTCGGGGAGGCCAGCTACGCTCTGTATCTGCTGCATGTTCCCGTGTGGAACGGATTTGTGGCGTTGGGAGGCGATCAGAGCAGCTCTGCCTACCTCGCCTACCTCGGGGCCGCCGTCGCGGTGAGTGTGATCGCCCATCTGCTGGTAGAGGCGCCTGCAAGACGGGCAATCGTGGCGTATTGGGATCGCATGCCGCGTGCCAACTGATATCATGCGCGTCGTGCAGATCATCGGCACGCTGGCGCGCGAGGCGGCAGGGCCCTCGTACTCGGTGCGGCGCCTGGCCGAGGCGCTGGCGGAGCGGGGCCACGACAGCGAGATACTGAGCCTCGGGGAGCCGGGTGAGATGTGGACGCGCGGGGTGCGCTCTCGCATCGTGGCTTGCGATCGCCCACGACTTCCGGGTGCCGGCACGCTGCTCGCCTCGCGCGATCTAAAGCGCGCCATCGACGATGCGGCCAGTTGCGGCGCCGTGCTGCACAGTCACGGACTGTGGCGCATGCCAAACATCTATCCGGCCCGGGCCGCCCGCTGCCATGGCGGGGCGCTCATCGTGTCGCCGAGGGGAATGCTGTCGCAGGCCGCGCTGGCCTTTTCGCGCTGGCCGAAGCGTGCCTTCTGGTACGCCGCGCAGAGGCAGGCGCTTGCAGCAGCGACGTGCCTGCACGCGACGGGCGAGGCCGAGGCCGCCGATATCCGTGCGGCGGGCCTCAAGGCGCCGATCGCGCTCATCGCCAACGGTATCGACGTGCCGGCCGAAAGCGAGGTCGTTGCCGCCAAGGCCCGGCGCACAACGTCCGCCACGCGCACGCTGCTTCAACTCGGCCGGCTTCACCCGATCAAGCGCATCGACCGGCTGCTCGAGGCCTGGGCGCGGTTGGAGGCCGGGCACCCTGATTGGCGCCTGCGCATCGTCGGCCCATCGGAGGGCGGCCACGGCGAACAACTCGCGGCGCTCGCGGCGCAGTTGGGCCTCGGGCGCGTAACTTTTGAGGCGTCGCTGTTCGGTGACGCAAAGGACGCCGCCTTTCGAGATGCGGATCTGCTGGTGCTTGCTTCCGACAGCGAGAACTTCGGCATGGTGGTCGCCGAGTCGCTGGCCAACGCAACGCCGGTGATCACGACAAAGGGTGCGCCCTGGCCAGGGCTCGCCACTCACGGCTGCGGATGGTGGGTCGACCACGGCACGGAACCGCTCGCCACCGCGCTCGCTGAGGCGATGGCGCTGCCGCGCCAAAGACTCGATGACATGGGCCGGGCCGGCCGCCAATGGATGATAGACGAGTACTCGTGGGCGCGTATCGCGGACGACATGGAGGCCGTCTATCGCTGGGCGAGAGGCGAGGGCGACCCGCCTGCTACGCTCCAAACCGACTGACCGCGCTCGATCGACTTGGGCGGGGCCGGCTCTGCGCGGGCCGCGCGCCGGCTCGGGCCTTTAAGCTTAGGAATACACACGCATGACCGCGATCCTTGGCCTCAATGCCTTCCACGCCGATTCCGCCGCCTGCCTCGTCATCGACGGCAAGCTCGTCGGCGCCGTAGCAGAGGAGCGACTGGGCGACCGTCGCAAGCACACCTCGGCGTTTCCGGTGAATGCCATCCGCTGGCTGCTCGCCGACAATGGGCTCAAGCTCTCCGATGTCACGCATGTGGCGATCCCGCGCGACACGGCGGCCAACCGTGCCGAGAAGCTGCGCTGGATCGCGCTCAATCCGACGCAGGGCATCCCGGCGGCCTTCGAGCATCTGCGGCGGTCGAAGGCGACAAGGAGCATTCTCGACGAACTCGCCGAGGCGCTGGGCGAGGATCCGGCGAGCGGGCGCTTCGAGACGGTCAACGTCGAACACCACCTCGCCCACATCGCCAGCGCCTACTATGTTTCGCCGTTCGACGGCTTGGCCGCCGGCTTCTCCTACGACGCCTCTGGCGATTTCGTCAGCGCAATGGCAGCGCGCTGCGAAGGCAGCGACATCAGGATCGAGGGACGTGTCCACCTCCCGCACAGCCTCGGCTTCTTCTATACGGCAATGTGCCAGTTCATCGGCTTCGATCACTTCGGCGAGGAATACAAGGTCATGGGCCTCGCGCCCTACGGCGAGGACCGCTTCCACGACGAGATGAAGCGGCTGGTCACGACGCCCAACGAGGGTTGGTTCCAGCTTGCGGACGGCTATTTCGGTATGCACCAGGGCGGCGGCGAGAGTGGCGCGCTCGACGAGGACGGGTTCCCGATCATGGCCCGCTTCTGGCGCGACAAGCTCAAATCGCTCTTGGGCGATCCCGCCCAACGCGGCGCGCCGACGCAGCGGGAAAAGGACATCGCCCGTTCGACCCAGGTATGCTTCGAGGAAGCCGCCGTGCACTGCTTGCGGCGGCTGCATCGCTTGATCCCGAGCGAGAGGCTCGTCATGGCCGGCGGCTGTGCGCTCAACGGCGTCGCCAACGCCCGCATCCTGCGCGACACGCCATTCCGCCTGCCTTACATGCAGGCGGCGGCGTCGGATGACGGCACCTGCGTCGGTGCCGCGTTCCATTGCTGGCACGCGACGCTCGGCCGCCGCGAGCGTTTCCACATGCAGCATGCCTTCTGGGGGCCCGGCTACGACGACTCCGCCATGCGCAGAAGCGCCGAGGCAACGGGCCTTGCGGTCGAGGAGCACGCGAGCGAAGCCGCTTGTGTGGAGGCGGTGGCCGATCTCATCGCCGCCGGCGCCGTCGTCGGCTGGTACCAGGGGCGCAGCGAGTGGGGACCGCGCGCACTGGGCAACCGTTCGATCCTCGCCAACCCGGCGATCCCGACCATGAAGGACACGATCAACGCCAAGATCAAGCGCCGCGAATCGTTCCGACCGTTCGCGCCGAGCGTTTTGAAGGAAGACGTCGCAATCTACTTCGAACAGGACGTCTATTCGCCTTTCATGATGCACGTCGTGAAATTCCGCCCCGAGTGGCGCGAGCGGCTGCCGGCCGTCGTCCACGTCGACGGAACGGGCCGGCTGCAGTCGGTCGACCGCGACAGCAACGGCCTCTACTACGACCTCATCACGGCGGTGAAGAAGCGTACCGGTGTGGGCATGGTACTGAACACGAGCTTCAACGAGAACGAGCCGGTCGTCGATACGCCGGAGCAGGCGGTGGCCTGCTTCATGCGCACAGATATGGACGCGCTCTGCCTCGGCCGCTATGTCGTGCGCAAGACTGCCGCGCGTCCCTAGACTCCGCTAATTCATCGAGCTGCGGCGAGGCACACCATGTCGTTGATGACCCATCCGACGATGATCCGACTGCGCTCGGCGCTGCGCGCGGCCGGGCTGACAAAGCCGTTATCAGGCCTGCTCGGCAGGAGGAACTACGAGGAGGAAGTCGACAGGGCGCTGTTGAGCGCCGTGCGCCCTGGCGACCAAGTCTGGGACGTCGGCGCCAACGTTGGCCACTATTCGAGCCGGCTTGCTCACGCAGTCGGTCCACGAGGCCGTGTCTTTGCCTTCGAGCCGAGCCCGCTCAACCGGCAGCGCCTCGCCGAGACGGCGAGCGGCTTCGCCAACATCGTCATCATGCCGTTCGGCCTTTCGGTGAGGTCGGGCCAGGTCGCATTCCAACAGGGAGCGGACGAGATCGGTGCCACCTCGCGGCTGTCGCGCGAAACGGCGGGCGACGGCATGGTTTCGGTCGAGTTGCATCGCGGCGATGAAGTCGTTGCCTCAGGGATTGCGACAACGCCGAATGCCATCAAGATCGACGTCGAGGGGCACGAGCTAGAAGTGCTCGAGGGATTGGGCGTCGTGCTATCCTCGCCGACGCTGCGCGCCGTCGTCGTCGAGGTCCATTTCGGATTGCTCGCCAAGGATGGGCGGGCGGATGTTCCCAACCGCATCGAGAGCACGCTGCGTGATGCGGGCTTCACCCTGCGGTGGATCGACCGCTCCCACCTGCTTGCAGTGCACTGAAGCAACGGCGGCCCCCGATGCGCAAGGTTGTGTTCGAGCGCTCTGGCCTTCAGTCGACGTGTCTGGCTTTCGGCACATCACGGCTCCACTACCTCGCGGCGCGCAAACGTCGTGCGATCATCAATCTGGCGCTGGAACTCGGCATCCTCCACTTCGACACGGCGCCCGCCTACGGCGACACGATCGCGGAGATCGAGCTCGGCCAGGCCCTGGCGCGCGTCCGGGACCGCGTCGTGATCGCAACCAAGTACGGCATCCCTCCGAACCCTGCGATCGCCGCGCTCCCCGCGCTCGCACCGCCCCTGAGAGCGTTGCGCTTCGTTGCACGCAAGGCTGGCCTCTGGCGCAGGGACCATCCTGCAATGTCGGCCGAGGGTCTTCGGCGTAGCGTCGAGCAATCCCTGAGGCGGTTGCGGACCGATCGCATCGACATCCTGCTGTTGCACGAGCCCAACCCTGGCACCCTGCCGGATCCCGAGCGACTACTCCTGGAGCTTCAGGCGCTGCAGCACCGCGGTATGATTCGCCACTTTGGCCTCGCGGGAGACTGGGACGGCATATTGGCACTCGGGGAGCAGCGAAAGATGCTCGGTCAGATCGTCCAGACCAACGAGAGCCAGTGGCCGCCCGGCGAGCCGCCGGATATCACTTATGGTGCCATCTCCACCGGGCCACAGTCGTTCGGTCGCCCTTCCATCGACGGCGGCACGGCGGGGCAGCGGGTTGCGCGGGCGCTTGCTCGCCGCGCCAACGGAGTGGTCATCGTCTCGACGACGAGCGCCGAGCATCTCGAGCACATCGCACGGCTCGAGGCGGCGACATGATCCGCAATCTTGCTGAGACTTCGGAACCTGTCCGCACCAGTGCGCAAGTGTGCGTGATCGGCGGCGGAATCGCCGGGCTCCTTCTGGCTATGCGATTGCGCAAGGCCGGTATCGACGTCGTGCTGCTGGAAAGCGGTGCGGCCGAGCAGACGGCGACGCAGCATCCACTCAACCGCGCCGTGAGCATTGGGCGCCCATACCATGGTGCGATGCAGGGACGGGCGCGTTGTCTCGGCGGGACCTCGACGATGTGGGGGGGAGCGCTGATCCCCTTTTTGAGCAGCGACCTCGAGGCGCGGCCATGCCTCGGCCTGCCGGCCTGGCCTGTCGAACTCGGAGACCTAGAGCCCTACCTGCGGGACGCCGAGAGGCTGTTCGGCGCCGGCCCATCGAGCTATGGCCCCGAGTTCGCAGACGAGGCGGGACTAGGCGACAGCGTTCCGCCGACTGACGCCGATTTCGTTGTTCGTTTTGCCAAGTGGCCGCCGTTCAAGAAGAGAAACGTCGCCACTCTCTTCAAGCGCGAAATCGAAACTGACCCGGATCTTACGATATGGCTGAACGCGACAGTCACGAGCTTCGACCTCGATCGGGCGACCGGCGTCCTGCGCTCCGTTACCGCGAGCGGCCCCGACGGACGTCGCTTGGAGGTTCGCGCCCGCCAATTCGCGGTCTGCGCGGGAGCCATCGAGTCGACGCGCCTGCTAATGCTGCTCGATCGGCAGAATGACGGCCGCGTCTTCGCGTGCAGCCCGGCGCTCGGGCGATATTTTCACGACCATGTCTCGATGGCAGCAGGTCGGCTCGATCCGGCGCGGCCCTCCATGCTCAACCGAATGGCGGGCTTCCGGTTCGTCGGTGGCGCGATGCGCAGCCTGCGTTTCGAGCTGTCGCCGTCGGCACAGAGGGCCGAGCGTGTAGCGAGCGCGTTTGCCCACATCAGTTTTGAGCCTCTGGGGCCGAGCGGGTTCGACGTCCTACGCGACGTCCTGCGTGGTTTGCAAAAGCATGGGCGGGTCGGCGTGAGCAGCCTCGCCGCTCTCCCCCGGCACATGCCGTATCTCTTAGGTGTGGGCTACTGGCGGCTTGCCCGGCGGCAACTGTTGTGGCCGCGGCCGGCGCGCTATGACATGAACATCGTCGCCGAGCAGGTACCACAGGCGAGCAATCGCATCCTGCTCGGCGAGGAGATGGACGTGTATGGCTGTCCAGTTCCGGTCATCGACTGGCAAATCGAAAACGCCACTATCGATACGATCCGGGCGTGCGCGCGGCGACTCGACGCGTACTGGGCGCGACATGGTCGCAATGACGTCGCGAGGATCGCGTGGGCAGTGGAGAAAGAGATGGGAGTGGATGGGGTACCCGAGGGATCCATCTCCGACATCTATCATCCTGGAGGTACGACTAGGATGGGCCGCGAGGCGCAAACGAGCGTCGTCAATGCCAACCTCCAGACTCATGCTGTTTCCAACCTCTCGGTGGCGAGCACATCCGTCTTTCCCTCCGGCGCCAGCGCCAACCCCACCTTCATGCTGATGGGCTTTGCTCTGCGGCTGGCGGATCATTTGGCGCACGCGGCTACACGATAACGATGGCGCGGCGGTGTTTCGGCCCGCTAACTCCACACGGCAGGGAATCTTGATCAACAGGCTGAAACTCATTCTGCGCGACTTCGCCGGGCTTTGGCGAGTGTGCGGGCCCGCCGTCGCCCTTGGCTGGCTTCTGGCGCTCCTGCCACGCCTCGGGCAGGTGGTGAAGGCGCGCAATCTGCAAGTGGTCGATCGGAGCCTCGGTGATGGGCCGTTCCGCATCACCTTTCCGACCGCTGCCGCGCAATTTCGTGTGATGGGGGCTGGCGTCATCTCCAGCATCCGCGAGATGTACGTGCGCGACGGCTATCTGCGCCGCGGTACGCTCGCGATCCGCGACGGCGACGTCGTGGTTGATCTCGGCGCCAACATCGGCAATTTCACCAACCTCGCCCTGGCGCACGGGCCGCAGGTGCGGGTGATTGCAGTCGAGCCGAGCCGCGGCCTGAATGCTGAGTTCGAGAAGTCACTCGCCCTCAACGACGGCTTCCGCGCGCGCGCTCAGTTGGTCCGCGCCTTTCTCGGCGAGGTCGGTCGGAAGCAGCGGGCAATCATCGAGGGCGACGAGAATTACCGCGACGCCCAGTGGCTGAGCGAGGCCGAGCTCATCGCGACGGCTGGCATCGATCACATCGATTTTCTGAAGTGCGATATCGAAGGCGGCGAATTCGCGCTGTTGGACAAGGGCAGCCGGCTGCTCGCGATGGCGCGGGCTCTCGCCATCGAGGTCCACGCCTTCGCTGGTGACGTCGAGGCGTTCGTGCGCCACTTGGGCGAGGAGGGATTTGTCGTATGCTTCCGCGAGAATGCACCGGACGGCTCCTGCGTTCTGCTCGCTGCACGGAGCTGAATGGGTTGGACTGCTGCACGCCGCGCACGTTGAAATGATCTCTGTCCTGATCCTGACCTACAACGAGGAGGTCAACATCGCGGCGTGCCTCGCCTCGCTGCCGTGGCGATCGGACGTGCATGTGCTCGATTCGGCGAGCACAGATCGCACGCGCGAGATCGCTACAGGGCTAGGGGCAAGGGTGACGGTGCGGCCCTTCACCAACTATTCCGATCAGCGCAATGCAGGGCTC
>OEIV010001093.1_pt1 | contig 13134 bp, 8 predicted proteins | sample 1539231 | NCBI WGS metagenome assembly OEIV01 (sample SAMN03794762, study PRJEB22550) | activated sludge metagenome | feature: wastewater treatment plant; material: activated sludge; isolation source: Wastewater treatment plant of a petroleum refinery complex | place: Argentina: Buenos Aires ...
CCACCGAGATCTACACTCTTTCCCTACACGACGCTCTTCCGATCTCTCGCGCACGGCCTGATCGCGCTTGGCGGCGGCGGCGGTCTTGCCCAGGGCCTTCAGCTTTTCCTGCAGCCCGGAGAGTTCCGCGCGGATGGCGGCCTTGCGGGCCAGGGGCATCGTCACCTTGTCCAACTCCGCGAGCAGCACCTGCACCTCGCCCGGAAGCCTGGCGTCCGGCAGCTTCGATGCGGCCATAACGCGCTGCGCGAATTGGTCGGCTTGCTGGTGTGCATCGAGCGCGGCGGGGCCCGTGCAGCCGGTCACGCGGCGCACGCCCTTGGCGACGGCTTCCTCGCTGATGATCGCGAATCGCCCGATTTCCTTGGTCGATTGCACATGGGTTCCGCCGCAGAACTCGACCGAGAGCTCGCTCCAGGCGGGGCTGGTGGGCGAATCGAGGAGGTCGCGCACGGGCTGGCCAACGGAGACGACGCGGACGGGGTCGGGGTATTGCTCGCCGAAGACCGCGCGCAGGCCGTGGATGGTCTTGGCGACGTAGAGCGGGGCCTTCTCGGCAAAGACGGTGAGGTTGTCGTGGACCTGCTTGTTGACGATGGCCTCGACCTTTTCGATCTCGGCGGGCGCGACCGGCTGGTTGTGGGCGAAGTCGAAGCGGAGACGATCGGGCGCGACCAGCGAGCCCTTCTGATCGGGGCTGCCGCCGAGGACGGAGCGCAGGCCGAAGTTGAGCAGGTGCGTGGCGGTGTGGTTGCTCGCGATGGCGGACCGGCGGTTCTTGTCGACCTTGAGGAGGACGGTGTCGCCGACGCGGATTTCGCCGTGCGTGATGTGCCCAACGTGGAGGACATATCCGCCGAAGGCCTTGGCGTGATCGACCTTGAACTCGCCGCCGTCGTGGTCATCGCGCGACGAGGTGCGGGTCTCGTGCATGACGGAGATGCGTCCGTGGTCGCACTCCTGTCCGCCCATCTCGGCGTAGAAGTTGGTGCGATCGAGGACCAGGCCGAGGCGTTTGGTCTGGACGACGCTGGCGCGGATGTGCTCGTCGAAGTTCTGCCCGTTCCAGATGGCGCGAACGCGCGCGAGCGTGTCCTTGGTCTCGAACTTGTGCGCGTCGTCGGTGGGATCGACGTTGAGGCGGGGCAGGCGCGCGACGGCGTCGGCGGAGAGGATGAACTGGTGCTCGTCGGCCTTGGCGCCGCCGCCGGAACGGGAGAGTTCCTCGGCCTTGGCGCGTTCGGCCTCGTAGCCGGGCATGTCGACCTTCAGGCCGCGTTCCTCGGCCATGAGGGCGGTGAGGTCGATGGGGAAGCCGTAGGTGTCGTAGAGCTTGAAGGCTGCTTCACCAGAAATTAGTGGCGCCGTCTGAGTTCGCCGGCGAACTATCTCTGCGGTCAAGCGGCTCACGGTTACAGTTTCTTGTGTTGTCCACGTGGCCTTGGGGATGAAATCGAGTACGTCGTCATCTCGCAGGTTGAGGGGAATCGGCAAGCCCTGAAACTTCTGGAGTTCCTTCTCGAGGACTGCTCGCTCACGAACCTCTGCGTCCGTATCCGCGCCGCCGGGCAGCAACAACACCTGCCTTTCAGCAGGCAGATCTTTTTGCTCCTCCCAAAACCGTCGGATGAACGCATCCGCTGCAATGCTGGTGAAGAGCTTGATGCCGCGGTCGAGCGTGCGCCCGAACGAGTCTTCCTCGTCGCGGATGATGTCGGTGACCTTGGCGACGTTGGTGTAGAGCTCGGGGAACGCCTCGCCCATCGATTCGACAACAACGGGGACGAGTTGCGCGAAGAAGCCGGGCTTGGCGCCGAGCATCTGGCGGCCGTAGCGAACGGCGCGGCGGAGGATGCGGCGGAGAACGTAACCGCGGCCGACATTGCTAGGGAGTGCGCCGTCGGTGAGGGCGAAGGTGAGCGTGCGGATGTGGTCGGCGATGACGCGGTAGGCGGTGTCGACATTACCCTCGTCGGAAGCGCCGAGCTTGCCACGATACGCGCGGGCGCCGGTCAATCGCTCGATCGCCTCGAAATAGGGGGCGAAGACGTCGGTGTCGTAGTTGGAGCGCTTGCCCTGAAGCACGGAGACGAGGCGCTCCATGCCCATGCCGGTATCGACGTGATTGGCGGGCAGGGGCTTGAGAGAGCCGTCGCTTTCGCGGTTGTACTGGATGAAGACGAGGTTCCAGATTTCGAGGACGTCGGGATCGCCGGTGTTGACGAGCTTGGCGGCGTTGCGTGCGCCGATGCGGTCGTAGTGGATCTCGGAGCACGGGCCGCACGGGCCGGTGTCGCCCATCTCCCAGAAGTTGTCCTTCATGTTGCCCGGGAGGACGTGGTTCTTCGGCAGGAAGCGGAGCCAGAGATCGCGCGATTCCTCGTCGGCCGCGAGGCGGTGCTCGTCGCTGCCCTCGAAATAGGTGGCGTAGAGACGATCGGGCGGGATCTCGTAGACGCGGGTGAGGAGTTCCCAGGCCCAGTCGATGGCTTCCTTCTTGAAGTAGTCGCCGAAGGACCAGTTGCCGAGCATCTCAAAGAAGGTGTGGTGGTACGTGTCCTTGCCGACGTCGTCGAGGTCGTTGTGCTTGCCGCCGGCTCGGATGCACTTCTGGCTGTTGGCGGCCCGCTTGAGCTTGCCGAGGTCGGAGTGCGGATCGGCGTTGCCGAGGAAGATGGGCTTGAACTGGTTCATGCCCGCGTTGGTGAAAAGGAGGGTGGGGTCCTCGAGCGGGACGACCGGCGAAGAGGGAATGTGGCTATGGGCCTTGGACTTGCAGTAGAAGTCGACGAAGGTCGAACGGACGCGCGAGCTGGTCCACTGAGCGGTCATGAAGGGCGTTCTCCGGGGCTATGGGCGGGAAGTATACGGGTCTGACGGGGCGGCACTGGACAGCACGGGCGATAACGCCGATGTAGGATGGCGGAAAGTACCCCATCCGATCCGGCAAGGTGTCGGGACGGGATGGGTCTGGTCGTTGTCAGGAGCATACCGAGGCGATGCGTCAGTTTGATTTATGCGTCATCGGTTCGGGGCCCGCGGGTCAGCGGGCGGCGATCCAGGCCGCCAAGCTCGGCAAGAGCGTGTGCGTGATCGAGCGCGCCGAGGTGGTGGGCGGGGCGGCGATCAACACCGGGACGATCCCGAGCAAGGCGCTGCGCGAGGCGATCCTGCATTACCTGGGGCATCGGGCGGCGATGCCAACGGCCCATGACTTCCAAGGTTCGGGGCTGCGCTCGTTCCATCAGCTCCTGAACAGCTGCCAGGACGTGATCAAGGCCGAGATCGACATCGTGCGCGGGCACTTCGCCAAGAACGACATCTCTCTGGTCACGGGGCGTGCCCAGTTCCGCGACGCCAACACGATCGACGTCATCGGGGCCCACGCCAGCGAGACGATCGGGGCGAGCAAGGTGATCATCGCGGTGGGCACGCGTCCCTCGCGCCCGAACAACGTCGAGTTCGACGACGCCGACATCTTCACGTCGGACGAGCTTCTCAACCTGAGGACGCTGCCGCACTCGATGATGGTGGTGGGCGGCGGGGTGATCGGGACGGAATACGCATCGATGCTGACGGCGCTGGGCGTCAAGGTGACGCTGATCGAGGGGCGCCCGCGCCTCTTGGACTTTGTCGACGCGGAGATCATCGAGGCGCTGCAGTATCACCTGCGCCAGTCGGGGATGACGCTGCGCCTGGGCGAGAAGGTCGTCAAGATCACGAAGGTCGATGCGCCCCCCGGCGCGCGCACCAGCAACGCCTTCATGGCCGAGGCGATGCTCGAAAGCGGCAAGGTGCTGCGCGCGGATTCGCTCCTGTATTGCATCGGTCGTCACGGGGCGACGGCGGACCTGAATCTCTCGGCGGCGGGCCTGGCGGCGGACGATCGCGGGCGCATCAGGGTCAACGAGAACTTCCAGACGACCGTGCCTCACATCTACGCGGCGGGCGATGTGATCGGGTTTCCGGCCCTGGCATCGACGAGCATGGAGCAGGGAAGGCTCGCGGCGTGCAACGCGTTCGGCGTGCGCTGCGAGAACGTGGAGAATCTGCTGCCGTATGGCATCTACGCGATCCCCGAGATTTCGATGGTCGGTTGGACGGAAGAGAGACTGACGGCCGAGGGCATTCCATACGAGGCCGGAATCGCGCAGTACCGCGAGATCGCGCGCGGGCAGCTCTTGGGCGACGACATCGGGATGCTGAAGATGCTGATCCACCAGGAGAGCCACACGATCCTGGGCGTTCACGCGATCGGCACGGGCGCGACGGAGCTGATCCACATCGGACAGGCCGCGATCGCGTTCAAGGCGACGGTCGAGTACTTTGTGAACACGGTGTTCAACTACCCGACGCTGGCGGAGTGCTACAAGGTTGCGGCGATGAACGGGCTGAACAAGCTGCGGGGGATTTGAGGAAGGCGTCGGGCGTCGGGCATCGGGCATCGGGGATCGGGTAAGAGGAAGAAGAAGTGGCGGGACGGCCGAGTGGCGAGGTCGCGAAGTGAGGGGTTGAGGCCGCTTGGGTGGGGTGCGGAGCGCGGCATTCGGCATTCGTGAATCGGCATTCGGGATAGGTGGAGCGCGGTATGGCCGCGCGACCATGTGGGGCTGGACGCCTATCCTGAGGGCCGCGTTGGGCGGTATCAGAGCCGGAGTGGCGGAACTGGCAGACGCAACGGATTCAAAATCCGTCGCCCCCTAAAGGCGTGTGGGTTCGACTCCCTCCTCCGGCATTTTTCCCGAAATAGGTTTGGACGGGCGGCGTGCTGACCAGCCTTGGGCTATTTGCCTTTGGCTTGGTTTTCCTTCGCTGGCTTCCAGCGCACAAGACCGCACGCTTGGAGCGATTGCACGGGGCCGGAACGAATGCCTTGGGCGGCATCTCCGACCGGCTTCTGGTCGCCAGGCTTAAAGGTTGCGATTCGCATCTCGATCACGTCGTACTTGGTGTCGGGGTTGAAGACGTAGCTGGCCACGAGCTGCTGTTCTCCCACGGAGAATGCGGAGTGGACCGAGCCCATCAATTCGTTGGCGACGAGTTCAACCCCCGCGCCCTCATCGATCACGAACTCACCCATGGCCGGGTCGCGTACCACGACCTGGTACTCGCGCACGTCGGCGGGCTTGGATTTGTCGGCGCGGTCGGTATAGGTCATCTTCCATGTGTAGCGGTCGCCGGGCTTGGCGGAGTGATGCACCGATCCCGGCGAGGGCGGCATGGTGCCGTCGGGGCGAGCGATCGGTTGAATGTCGAGTTCCAAGGTGAAGTGGTATGTGAAGTTGCCGCCGGACATGGTTGCGCCACTGCCTTTCCAGTGGCCCACCCAATCCGCTGGAAAATCCGGCACCATCATCCCGCCGGCAAGGGTTGGGGGCTCGGGCTTCTTGGCCTGATCCGGGGGCTCGGCGTTGCGAGCGGGCATCGAACAACCGGCAAGCGAAACAAGAACCGCGATCGCGAGCGTGCGCTTCATGGTGATTCTCCTTTGCCGGAGAGTTCCGGCAGGGCGGATACCGCCGCCGACGGCCTGGGTTGCGGGTTCTTCCCCATTCCGGAGAGTTCGGGCCGCGCCAATGATGTTTCGACGCGGGGGCACGCCGATCGAGTGTTGTCCCCAGTGTCGGAAGGAGCCGGCCATGCCTCTTATCGACGTCGGCCAGACCGCCCCGGACTTTGACCTCAAGGACCAGTTCGGCAAGTCGCACAGCCTCAAGGACTATCGTGGGCGGATCGTCGTGCTGTACTTCTATCCGGAGGACGACACGCCGCTCTGCACGCAGCAGGCGTGCCAGTTCCGCGACCATCACCCGGACTTCACGAAGATCAAGGGCGTGATCCTGGGCGTGAGCCCGCAAGGGCAGGCGTCGAAGAAGATGTTCGTGGAGAAGCACGCGCTGCCGTTCACGCTGCTGGCGGATGAGGTGATGACGCCCGCCGGGCCGAAGGTGTGCGTGTCGTACGGCGCGTGGGGCGACAAGAACATGTACGGCAAAGTCGTGCGCTCGATGCTTCGCACGACGTATGTGATCGACGGCTCGGGCAAGGTGGCGGCCCGCTTTGACCGCGTGAAGACGCCGGGGCACGCGCTGAAGGTTCTCGCGGTGGTGCGGGCGCTGCACGCGGGAGAGTCGCCCGAGGAAGCCAAGGCCGCCAAGCGAACGCATCCGAAGAAGACGACGCGGACACAGGGCGGGCACGCGGGGTATTCGGGGGTCGTGAAGACCAAGGGCACGCGCACACCGAACCGGGCCATGGCGGCCAAGGGGCGCGTGGTCAAGTCGAAGGGGAAGGCGAGGGCGAAGAGGTAGGTGCCCGGACTGCGCGGCGAGCGCGGGCAAGCTCAGTTTTGGCGCCGAGCCTGAGCGAGTTGGCGATACTGCATCCCAATGGCAATTGGGCGGAGTCCGATTTCTATTGGTAAGCTCGTTGGCATGTCGTCGTGGGATCCGCTTCCTTGGATGATCGCCGTATTTCCAGCGTCTGGAATCGCTGTGGTCTATGCATTGGTCTTGATTTTTCGCTCGTACGCACGAAGGGGTGGCGAACTGCGTTGCCGCGCGTGCGAATACGAACTGACCGGCGTTCTCGATCGGGTCGAAAGGTGTCCGGAATGCGGTGCGGACCTGCAGCGACGGCGTGCCGTGGCACGAGGGCGCCGCGTATCAAGCAAACTCTCCATTGCGATTGGCATCGCGATGTTCGTGTTCGGCGGAGTAATTCTGTTGGGTTCGGGAACGGGTATCTACAACAGGCTTCCGGCGCTGAGGGCGAAGTTTGCAACAACCCTATCGCTCATCGATCGACTCCCGACCACGGGCTCAGTCCGTTGGTCCGCACGATCAGTTGAAGTTGAAGAGTTGGCCTGTCGAATCCGCGAAAGAAAGCTTTCGGCCCAGGAGTGGGACCGACTGATTCGCGCCGCTCATGCGTCGCTCGGAACGGCGGATTGGTTTAAGTACCTAAGCGAGAGCGCCATCGAACGGCTTCTGAGTTATGACCCGGCGAACAAAGGCGCGGACCCGCTTGCGCTCAACGCAGCGATGGAGTTCCTCGATCTCGATCCCGGCGTGACAGGCACCACAATCGAGCACGAGGTCGGTCGGCTTCTCCGCATCGATTCATTGGACTCAAGTCAGCGGCAGTTGATCGTCAACTCGCTGTTCAACCGCTTGGAGCGATCTCAACCTCCGACATCCGCCGGCGTGATTCCGTTGGGCGCGCTGCGCGACCAATTTGATCGAGCTATCTACGAGGGCGCGATTCCCAAGGACTTGGTGACTCGCTATCTCTCAGCGATCGTTCGCCCGCAACTGACACTTCAACGTCGAGGGAGCATTCCCGGCGGGTCGACCGTCCATGTGAGTGTCGAAATCCCGCGGTCAGAGGAGCTTCCGTTATTTCGTGTCGCGTTTCGCCTTCGTCCGGCCGGCCAATCTCGGGACTGGCGGATGGCCGGCCCCGACGTCAATGCGGTCGCGATGCGCCACGAAGCTCTCATGGGTATTCGGCCTGAATTCTGGATCACATTGCCACGTGAGCCAGGTGACCACACCATCGAATGCGAGTTGGAGCTTTCAATTTACGAGTGGGCGTCGCGCGGTTCGGCGAGCGTGCTTGCGGCCGATTATGCGGACCCGGCGAAATTGGGCGATCTCTCGAAGCCGCTGGTTCGGATCTCGCTGCCATGTCGTACAATTGTGAGCGTTTCGGAGCCGCTGCTAAGCTCGCCTCTGCAATTCGTCAAAGATCCTGCGCCCGAGCGGGTTGTCATGGATCGCGGGCGATTTTCCGGAGTCACGGTCTGGAAATCTCGGGATCAGAACCTCGTGAGAGTCGATTTCACGGGAATGCTCCAACCAGCCCCGGTTTCGATCGCGGCGGACGTACTTATCGTTCAAGACTGGGTTGAACACCCGGTCGGCTGGATTCTGCAGCAGGCCGGCGCACGGTGGAACAACGGCGTCAGTGCCATGATCGACGCGATCCACGAAGGTCCGTGCATCGTCAAGCTCAGGCCACACTCGGGAATTGTGCAATATGGGAGCGATGCGGGCCCACTATATGGGCGAGAGATCATCATCGAAGCCGGGGTATTTAGCCCTTCGGTCGCGGAGTGGGAAGGCGCTTACGGAAACGACCTCGCGCCTGCGGAGGAGTAGCCAGCCATACATCTCACGTCTGCAGCACCCCGGTCTTGAACGGCTTGGTGTAGTCCCACGAGCGGGCGGCACTCAGGGCCGCGATCAGTTCGTCGCGGGCCTTGTGAGGCTCGATGATGCGGTCGATCGAGCCGTGCCCAGATCACCTCCGCTCGAACAACTCAGCGAAGAACGCCAGCCCCCCGACAAAGATCGCCCCCACCACGATCACCAGAACCGCGACTACGAGTAGGCAGCCCATTCGCCTCAGTTTCTGCGACCACGTTTCGCTGGGCGACCGGCGATCGGGTCGGGGTGAACGCGCCACACCTCGAAACTCGGCGGCGCGCAGCCTCTCGCCCACGACCCGTGGATAGCGGTCCACGCTTTCGAGCCGGAGATTCGAGGGGATTTGCAGTATCGCCTGCTTCGGCGTGCAATTGAACTGTTCGAGAAACGTGGCGATACACCCCGGGGATTCGGCGTCGCTGGAGTCCGACAGAAAATACCAGCGCCCCGCCTCCATTGGATCGCTCATCTTCACGCAAATACGCGCGATCTGCTCGCACAACCGCGGGTCGTAATCACTTGACGAAGCCAGCGACATCAGGCGTCGACGCGCGGAGCCCAGGTCTCCGGACTTCTCGTCGAGGATGGCGCGGTCTCTTGCCTTCACGTCTGCAACACACCCGTCTTGAACGGCTTGGTGTAGTCCCACGAGCGGGCGGCGCTCAGGGCCGCGATCAGTTCGTCGCGGGTCTTGTGGGGCTCGATGATGCGGTCGATCCAGCCGCGGGCGGCGGCGTGGCGGATGTCGGCCTGCTCGGTGTAGCTCGCGTGGATCGCCGAATAGATCTGCTTGTGCGTCTCGGGGTCGATCGTCTCGCCCTTGCGTTTGCGGCTTGCTTCCTCGATCGTCGTCAGCGTGCCGGTCGCCTGGTTGGCGCCCATCACGGCGCACTTGGCGCTCGGCCAGGCCATGGCGATGAACTGGTCGAACGCACGCCCGCACATCGCGTAGTTGCCCGCGCCGTAGGAGCCGCCGGTGATAACGACGATCTTGGGGACGACGCAGTTGGACATGGCGTTGACCATCTTGGCACCGGCGCGGATGATGCCGCCCTGCTCGCTGTCGCGCCCGACCATGAAGCCGGTAGTGTCGTGGAGGAAGACCAGCGGGATTTTCCGCTGGTTGCAGTCCATGATGAAGCGGGCGGCCTTGTCGGCGCTGTCGTCGTAGATGACGCCGGGCATCTGGACCGAGGCGGTGGGACCGGCCTTGCCGCCGGGCATGGTTCGCTGGACGAGCTTTTTTTGGTTGGCGACGATGCCGCAGGGATGGCCGCCGATCTTCGCGTAGCCGCAGACGATGGATTGGCCGTAGTCGGCTTTGTATTCGTCGAAGTCAGGGGCGAGTGATTCGAGGCCTTCGGCGTTCGGGACGGCTCGGGCATCGACGATGCAATTGATGACGTCGTTCACGTCGTATTGCGAGCCGGGCTTGTCGGTGAAGACGGTGTAGATGTCGTCGACGGAACGTGCGCCGGCCTTCCACTTCGTCTCTTCGTTTCTTTGCCTCTGCGTCTCCCCGTACTTCTTCACCAGCTCCCGCACCCGCCTGATGCAGCTCTCGTCGTCCTTCTCCTTGAAATCAATCGTGCCGGAGATCGAGGCGTGCATGGAGGCGCCGCCGAGTTCCTCGTCGGTTACCTCCTGGCCGATGGCGGCCTTGACGAGCGCGGGGCCGGCGAGGTACAGCCCGCTCCCCTCGGTCATGAGCAGCGTGTCGCACAGCACGGGGAGATACCCGCCGCCGGCGACGCAGAAGCCCATGATGGCCGCGATCTGCGGGATTCCCTCGGCGCTGATGACGGCGTTGTTGCGGAAGATGCGTCCGAAGTCGTCCGTGTCGGGGAAGACGTCTTCCTGGAGCGGGAGGAAGACGCCCGCGGAGTCAACGAGGTAGATGAGCGGAAGGCGGGCCATCATCGCGATGGTCTGGGCGCGGATGATTTTCTTGCAGGTCATCGGGAAGAACGCGCCGGCTTTCACCGTCGCATCGTTGGCGATGATCATGTGCGGCCGGCCGTGGATCGTACCGATGCCGGTGACGACGCCGGCGGCGGGCGCTCCGCCGTGCTCCTTGTACATGTGGTGGGCGGCCCAGAGACCGAGTTCCTGGAAGGAAGGCATCAGGCATCGGGCATCGGGAATTGGGGAAGACGAGCCGGGAGAAGAGTCTTTCGCTGATGCCTGATGCCAGATCCCCGATGACTGATCCACCAGCAGCGCAATGCGCTCGCGAGCGGTGAGTCGGCCCTTCTCGTGCTGACGCTCGATGGCCTTGGCCCCGCCGCCCTGGCGGAGGTGGGACTCGGTCGCCATGTATTCGGCGATGAGAGCGCGAAGATCGGGGCTGGAGCTGGACGAAGGGGCTTTGTGAGTCATGGAGGGGGAGGGTAGGTCGCTACGGATTCAACAGGACTTTTCGGAGGACGCCGGCGAGCCACAGGCGGCGGGTGTCGGGGAGGAACATACCCAGCTTGACGTCCTTGTCGGCCGTGATCACAACCATCCTATGGGGCTCTCCATTGACCTCCAGTAACGAGTTCTTGCCCTGGACTGTCGTGACCTTGGCGGGATTGAAGGGCCTGCGCCAACCGATCCGGCCGATGCCGGTGAACACCCACGCCTCTGAACCCCGGAGCGTGACCTCGACGCGGCCGAACATTGCGTGGAGCGTGTAGCCGATGAGACCCGCACCGACCAAGGCAAAGGGGGTCATGAAGACGCACAGAAAGATCGCCGCTCCCAAACTCATGGTCGCGACGGTTGTGGAAGTGCCATTAACGTTGACTGGGGTTGAACCTCCGATGGGATACCAAGATGGGAGCGGCCCGACGAGGTGGGTAGAGAGTGCGCCGCCCGCCATCAAGAGAAAGATCGACAGGATGCTGTTCCAAAACACGGTCGCCGCAGCGAGCCCCCATGCCGACCATGTGCGCGCCGAGGCAACGATCACCGTCTGGTTGCCATGATCGATCACCTGGCAACCCGCGGGCGGCTCTCGCCCGGCGGCACAGTCGGCGGCCTCGTCCTCAACACTTCTGGCCAGTTCCGAGAGCCGCCAGACTTTGCCGCAGGCGCGGCAGACGGCCACTCCTTCGGAGACATTCACGTCCTCCGTCGCGATCATTTGGCGGCACGCGGGACATACGACGTTCACATGAAAATGGTATCAATCGTCCTGCGGGACTGCACGTTCGTTGCAAGCGCGGCTACTAGGGCAGTTGCTCCAACGCCGCCTTGGTCGCGGGGAGCACGGTCCATTCGAGGTCACCGACGGAGAGGAGGTAGACGACCTGGGCGAGGGCCGCCAGGACGGGGAGGAGCGAGGCGAGGATGGACCAGCAGGCGAGACGGCGGCCCGCGACGTGCTTGCGTCGCCCGATGTATTCGCAGACGCAGACGACGAGGATGACGGAGAGGAACTTGAGGCCGATGAGTCCCCAAGTGCCGAAGCGGTCGATGGACCACTGGGCGAAGGTGTTGGCCTCGCGCATTCCGAGGTGGGACAGGACGAAGACGGTGACGATGATGTCGAGGGAGGAAGCGAAGACGTACCAGACGTATTGGTCGGGGTAGAGGACGGGTCGATGGGTGGAGACCTGTGCCATGTTTGATCAAACGGCGAGGGTCAAATCGTACAGGTTTCTGGGAATGGCGGTGGCGGGGTTTCCGTGCGGCGCGTTATGCTGGCGCCTCGGACAGACATGGCGCGGGCGAGCGCCTGAACCAAACGAGGACTGACCATGAGTGTGAAATCATCGAGCGTCAATCGGCGTGAGTTTGTGAAGGCGACGGGCGTGGTGGCCGCGGCGGCCACGGTCGCGGCGACGGGTCGGAACTGGGCGTGGGCGGGCGGATCGGACACGATCCGGATCGGCGTGATCGGGTGCGGCGGGCGCGGCACGGGCGCGGCGACGGACGCGTTGGATTCCGGGCCGGGCACGAAGATCGTGGCGCTCGCGGACGTGTTCCGCGATCGGGTGCAGTCGTGCCGCGAGTATCTGAAGGAGAATTACAAGGACCGGGCGGACGTTTCGGACGCTGGCGTGTTCACGGGGTTTGACTGCTACAAGCAGCTCTTGGCGACGCCGGGGATCGACTCGGTGATCCTGGCGTCCACGCCGCATTTCCGTCCGGCGCACTTCGCGGCGGCGATCGAGGCCGGAAAGCATGTGTTCATGGAGAAGCCGGTGGCGGTGGACGCGCCGGGGATCCGGATGGTGATGGCGGCGTCGGAGATGGCGCAGCAGAAGGGGCTGGCGGTGGTGGCGGGGACGCAGCGCCGTCACGAGGACTGCTATCTGCAGGCGCTGCAGCGGGTGCGTGACGGCGCGATCGGGCGCGTGGTACACGGGCGCGTGTACTGGAACCAGGGCGGGCTGTGGGTCAAGACGCAGCAGCCCGAGTGGACCGACATGGAATGGCAGATCCGCAACTGGCTGTATTTCACGTGGCTGTCGGGCGACCACATCGTTGAGCAGCACGTCCACAACCTCGACGTGGCAAACTGGGTGGTGGGCTCAAATCCCAAGTCGGCGTATGCGATGGGCGGGCGGCAGGTGCGAACGGGCGCGGAGTATGGGCACATCTTTGATCACTTCGCGGTCGAGTACGAGTACGCGGACGGCACGATCGTGAACAGCATGTGCCGCCAGATCGACGGCACGGACGCGCGCGTGTGGGAGGCCTTTGCGGGAACGGGCGGCACGCTGCGGACGACGTCTGGCCAGGCGGAGATCAAGGGCAAGTCGGCGTGGCGCTACGCGGGCTCGATGAACCCGTACAAGCAGGAGCACGTCGATCTTTACGCCAGCATCGCCGCGGGCAAGGTGATCAACGAGGGCAAGCGGATCGCGGAATCAACGCTGACCGCGATCATGGGGCGGATGGCGGCGTACACGGGCAAGACCGTGACGTGGGAGCA
>OEIV010001094.1_pt1 | contig 13114 bp, 7 predicted proteins | sample 1539231 | NCBI WGS metagenome assembly OEIV01 (sample SAMN03794762, study PRJEB22550) | activated sludge metagenome | feature: wastewater treatment plant; material: activated sludge; isolation source: Wastewater treatment plant of a petroleum refinery complex | place: Argentina: Buenos Aires ...
ACGGCGACGACGACGGCGACGACGACTAGGTTGAACAAAATCCGTTTTGATCGACACGAATCCTGAACCTTAGCACGTAATCGGGTATCATCGCACCGTGCACGACGAACAAGCATTACTGGGCCGCGCCCGTGCTCTGGAGCACGAGGCGCTGGCCCACATTCACGACCAGTACTACGGAGCGATCTATCGCTACCTGACCTTCCGGGTGTCCGACGCGCAGACGGCCGAAGACCTGGCCGGTGAGGTCTTCATCCGCTTTCTGGGTGCGTTACGCGACCGGCACACGCCGCCCAACACCATTCGCGGCTGGCTCTTCGGCGCGGCCCAGAACGTTTTGAAGGAGCATTACCGCAAGCAAAAGCAGATGAACTGGACAGAACTGGATGAGTCGATAGCCGGCCACGAACGCACGCCGGAACAGTACCTGGAAGAACGTGTCGACAAGGAGCAACTGCGCGCCGCCCTGGACGAACTGACCCCGGAGCAGCGCGACGTGCTGGCCCTGCGATTTGGCTTCGGTCTACCCATCAAGGAAGTAGCGGCGACGGTGAACAAGAGTGAGGGTTCGGTGAAGATGCTACAGGTGCGGGCTATCAGTGCCTTGACGCGACGGCTGCAAGGGGTGGGGCGATGAACGAAGAACTGGAACGCATCCTGAGCGAGGCCCTCGACCTGCTGGAGCAGGGCGTCGGCGTCGAAGCCATCGTCGCCCGCTATCCGGGCCACGCCGCCGAGCTGCGCCCCTTCCTGTTGACGGCGACGCAACTGGCCCGCCTGGCCACCCAGCCCAGCCTAACGGCCGAGCAGCGCTCCAAGCGCGCCTTCCTGGCCGCCGCCGCCGCCCCGCCCGTCCGCCGCGCCCCGGTTGGCGGCCGATTGGCGCGGCTGTTCGCCCCGGTGATGGCCGTCGTGCTGCTCTTCCTGCTGGGCAGCACGGCGCTGGTCGGCGCGTCGGCTTCGGCCACGCCCGGCAGCGCGCTTTACGAGACGAAGCGCCTGGTCGAGTCGCTGCGCCTGGGGTTGGCCACCGATCCGGAGCGCGCCGCCGTGTTGCGCGAGCGCTTCCGGCAAGAGCGATTGGCCGAAATCGAGCAGTTGCTGGCCGACGGCCGCGCCGCCGACGTGACGTTCGTCGGCACGCTGGCAGCTATCGACGGCCCGCGCTGGACGGTCGACGGCCTGCCGGTCGACGTGACCGAGGCCGACGTCGACGGCATGCCGCGCATCGGCGCGCTGGTGGAGATCAGCGGTCGTGTCGTCGAGGGCGCGGTTCGTGCCGCGCGGGTGGTCGTGCTTTCCGGCGAACTGCCGGAGGCCACGCCGACCCCGCCCACGCCGCCCCCGGCCGAGGAGACGGACGATGCCGGCGCGGCCGAGGTGGCGACTGTGACACCCACGCCGACCGCAACCCTCACCCCGCCGCCCTCGCCCACAGCCACGAGCACGGCGACGGCCACGACGACGGCCACACCGCCCGCGGCTCCGTCGGCCACGCCCGGCGAGGGCAGCGGCAACGACAACGACGATAACAGCAACGACAACGACGACAACGACGACACACCGCCGCCGCCGCCACCACCCAGCGCCACACCCGGCGACGATAACAGCAACGATAACGACGACGACAATAGCAACGATAACGACGACGACAATAGCAACGACAACGATGACGATGACGAGGCGCCCACCCCGCCGCCCGACCCTACGCCCGATGACGACAACAGCAATGACAACGATGATGACAACGATGACGACAATGCCAATGACAATGATGACGGTGGCAGTGGCGGCGGCAACGACAACGACGATGATAGCGGCGGCGACGACGGCAACGACAACGATGACGATGATGATAACAGTGGCGGCGATGACGGCGATGATTGAACGCGGCCGTTAGCGATTGCAGGAGACCCACACCCATGACCGCGCAACATGACGACACCCATCGGCCGGCGGCCGGCGCGCCCCTCCAGCCGGCGCGCCGCTCGCTGCGGGCCACTCTCGCCGCCCATCGGGCAGAGTTGTTGACCGCGTCAGCCCTCTTCCTGCTGGCCGCCGCCCTCTTCGCCCTCATCCAGTGGGCCACACCGGGCATCGTCGGCAACGACGGCTACTACCACATCAAGATGGCCCAACTCATTCGCCAAGAGGGGCTGAAGCCAACGTTCGACGCCCTGCCCTACACCATCCTCAACGCCGCCGACTACTATGACCACCACCTGCTGTTCCACCTGCTGCTGGTGCCGTTTGCGGGGGTCGATCCGGCGGCCGACGGCGGCGCGGCGTTGACCCAGGGGGCCAAGCTGGCTACGGTGCTGCTGCCGGCGCTGGCCGTCGCGCCCGTGTGGTGGCTATTGCGCGGCCAGCGCGTGCCCTACGCCGCCGGTTGGGCCTTGGGGCTGTTCGCCGTGTCAGAGGCGTTCCTCTACCGGATGAGCATGGCGCGCGCCCAGTCGGGCGCGGTCATCATTCTGGTGTTGGCCGTCCACTGGCTGCTGACCGGGCGGCACAAGGCGCTGGCTCCGCTGGGCTTCGTTTTCGTCTGGTTCTACAATGCCTTCCCGCTGCTACTGGTCGTGGGCGGGGTCTACGTCGCGGCCGTGTTCATGCTGGAGCGGCGCGTGGCCTGGGCGGCGCTGGTCTATCCGCTGCTGGGCATCGTTCTGGGCGTGGTCGTCAACCCGTACTTCCCGGAGAACGTCGTCTTCATCGCCGACCACCTGCTGCCCAAGGTGGGTGAATCGGCCGTGCCGGTGGGCAACGAGTGGTCGCCCTATGAGTCGTGGACGCTGGTGCAGAACTCCGGCGCGGCGCTGGCCGCCGTACTGCTGGGCGCGCTGGCCCTGGGCTGGCGCGAAGAGCGCATCGACCTGACCTCGCTGGTCGGGCTGGGCCTGGTCGGCGTCTTTGGGCTGATGCTCTTCCGTTCGCGCCGCTTCGTGGAGTACTTCCCGCTGTTCGCCCTACTTTTCCTGGCCTTCGCGTCGGCCCCGCTCGTGCGCGGCTGGCTGGCCCAACCAGCGGCGCGGCGGCCGTGGCGGCGACTGGCCCCGGTCGCGGCAGCGCTCGTCCTGGCCGGGCTGCTGGCCCTGACCGTGCACGACGCGCGGGCGCTGGTGGCCGACTCTAAGCCGGCTGACCTGTACGCCGAAGCGATGCTCTGGCTACGCGAAGAAGCACCGCCAGGCTCAGTCGTCTTCCAGACGGATTGGGACGACTTCACCCGGCAGTTCTTCTACGCCCCCCACCTGCGCTACATCAACGGCCTTGACCCGACGTTCATGCAACTCCACGACGAAGTGCTGTATAATGAGTGGGTAGATATCACCCGCGGCCGCCGCGATTTGCCGGGAGCCACCATCCGCGATCGCTTCAACGCCGCCTATGTCTTCTCCGATCTAGACCACACCGCTTTCCTGGACGAGGCAGCCAATGACCCGATCCTCGAGGAGGTCTACCGTGACCCGTACGTGGTGATCTTTGCCGTGCGGTAATTACCCGTTCGTAGTTGAGCGCTTTAGCGCGGTCTTGCCGCGAAGAATGCGCTGAAGCGCTCAACTACAAACTTTGAGAGGGGCATCCATGAACATCCGTAAACTGATCCTTGTTACCCTGGCCGCGCTGGCCGCCGTCTTCCTGCTGTTGCAGATCGTTTCCTACGGCCGCGCCCACGACAACCCGACCGTCGTCGCCGAGCCGAACTGGGACAGCCCCCAGACACGGGAGCTGGCGACGCGGGCGTGCTTCGACTGTCACTCGAACGAAACCACCTGGCCCTGGTATAGCAATATCGCCCCCGTCAGTTGGCTCGTGCAACATGATGTCGAAGAAGGGCGCGCGCACCTCAACTTCTCCAACTGGGGCCACAGCGGCGAAGAAGGCGAAGAGGCCGACGAGATGGGCGAAACGGTGCTGGAAGGGGAGATGCCAATGCGCAACTACCTCATCACCCATCCCACGGCTCGACTGACCGACGCCGAACGCGCCGCGCTAGCCCAAGGGTTGGCGGCCACGGCTGCCCTCTCGCCCACGGCCGGCGGGGGCGAGGAGCACGAAGAGTAGCAACCCCACGCTAGACCTCAGAGGTCTTCCGAGACCTCTGAGGTCTAGCCGCGCACAACTCCACCCGCGCCGGCTTGGCGCCTAAGTGCGGATCAAAACAGATAGTTCTGGCTGCTTGACAAACCGCGCCACCAGCGTAAACTAACAGACGCGCCGGGCCATGAACAGCCCGCGCGACGCCGGAAGCGCGGCCTGAGTGCGCTTCACCCACAATGGAGTAATCCGTGAACGAAAAAGAAGAACCTGGCGGTAGTCATAGACAGACGCCGCCGCCGTCAACCGAATAACTAGCCCCTGGTTGGCGTTCTGCCCCCGCACTCCGCCTCCAGGGAGCCAAGCTTCTTGGAGGTGTCCCATGCTGTACACAGACCTGGAAGATGTCCTGGTGAAGGTCCGCGCGTCGCTGGAACACGACGACGTTGCCGGGGCCGTCGCCGCGCTGGAAGCCCTGCGCGCGCCCGATCAGGCCGACCTCTTCTACGAACTGGAAGACGAACAGCAAACAGTCCTGCTGCCCCGGCTCGATCCGGAGGACGCGGCCGACATTCTGGAAGAGCTGGACGACGAAGACGCCGCCGACATCGTCGCCACCCTGCCCCGTGAAACCATTGCCCGCATCATCGACGAGATGGAGCCGGACGAAGCGGCCGACCTCATCGGCGAGCTGGAGCCGGACGACCGGGCGTTCGTCCTCGACCACCTGGAGGACCAGGCCGAGGTTCGGCCGCTGCTGCTCCACGCCGAAGACAGCGCCGGCGGCCTGATGACCTCCGACTTCCTGGCCCTCGGCCGGCGCATGACCGTTGCCGAGGCCCTGACCGCCCTGCGCGATTGGAAGCCCGACGCCGAGGAGATCTACGATGCCTATGTCGTCGATCGCCACGGCCGACTGGCGGGCACGATCAGCATGCGCCAACTGCTCATCGAAGAGCCGACGGTCGTGCTGGCCGACGTGGTCGATACCGACCTCGTCTCGGTGCTGGTGGGAACCGACCAGGAAGAGGTCGCCCGGCTCATGTCGCGCTACGACCTGGCGACGCTGCCCGTCGTCGATCCCCAGGCAATGCTCGTCGGCGTCATCACCATCGACGACGTGGTTGACGTGCTGGAAGAGGAGACCACCGAGGACTTCCAGCGCTTCGGCGGTACGGAGCCGCTCGATCGGCCCTACCTCGATTCGTCTGTCCTGACCGTCGTCCGCAAGCGCGTCGGCTGGCTACTGCTGCTGTTCCTGACCGAAACGCTCACCGGCAGTGTCCTGCGCCACTTCGAGGAAACGATGGCCGCCGTGGTCTCATTGGCCTTCTTCATCCCCCTGCTCATCGGCACGGGCGGCAACGCCGGCTCACAGACGACGAGCACCATCATTCGCGCCCTGGCCGTCGAAGACCTGGACAAACGCGGCCTGCTCAAGCCGCTGTTTCACGAACTGTCGGTGGGTGTGGTGCTGGGGCTGGTCATGGGCGTGGTGGCCTATGGGCGGGCGATGCTGTGGGGAACGGGGGAGGCCGTAGCCCTGACGGTGGCCGTCTCCATCGCCACCATCGTCATCTGGGCCAACGCCCTCGGCTCGCTGTTGCCTATCTTTGCCCACCGGCTGAAGATCGACCCGACCGTCGTCTCCGGCCCGGCCATGAGCACGCTGGTCGATGCGACCGGGCTGTTCATCTACTTCACTGTGGCCGGGATCATTCTGTCGATTTAAGAAAAAGCGACCACAGATTACACCGATTTCACAGATTTGAAGAGTGGTGATCCGCAAATTGGGCAGATTAAGAGCAGAAATTCCTTGCGCTCTGAAAATCTACCTAATCTGCGGATCACCCCTCTTAAATCGGTGAAATCGTTGTAATCTGTGGTTTCAACTCTTATCCCCAGTTACTCGCGGGCGCGGGGGGCGACGCTCGCGGGCGCGCCGCCGGCCGGCAGTTCGGGTTCGGCCGCCGCGCTGCCGGCGAACGACACGTCATCGACGAAGAAGCTGCTGGCCAGCCCAAAATCCGTTTCGATGGCGAACCCCAGCGTCACCGTCTCGCCGGCGTAGTCGCGCAGGTCAACAACGGCGCGCGCGAAATCGGCCAGGCTGGTGTCGTCGCACAAGTCGTAACGCTTAACCACAGCTCCATCGATCGACACGCCGGCAGAGTCAAAGCCGCACAGGTCGAGCGAGTTGAGCAGGTAGTAATAGACCAGATACGGGCGGTCGGCCGGCACAGTGACTTCCTGGGTCAGTTCCGCACGCTCGTCATTCAGACCCCCCAGCCACGCCGCCCACTCGCCGCCGTAAGTAATCATGTCCTCTTCTTCGCTGATGTGGAGAATGATCGGCACACCCCGCAAAGAGGACTCCGTCCAGGCCACTGCCCCTTGCTCGAAGTCGCCGTTGTCCAGCGGATCGGCCGGGGGAACGTCGGGGATGTGGGTTGTCAGGGGCAAAAAGGCGAACCGCATCGTCGGCGCAACCTCCTCGGTAATGGTCACGGTCCACGGCGCGCTCCAGGCACTCGACAGGTCGCAGTCGCCGGCCCGATTGTGGGCGCGCACCATCCAGTAGTAGGTGCGGTTCAACTCCAGCGGATCGTCGAACCGGTGCTGCGGAGCGGTGGGGTGACCGACCATGATCGCTTCAGGCAGGCCTGGATTCTCGCCGATGGCGATCTGGTACTCAGTGGCATCGGCCGACGCCGCCCAGGTGAACGTCGGGCGCAAGTCGTCGGTCTCGCTGCCGTCGGCCGGCGAACTTAGTACCGGCACGCCGGGCGTCGCGCACTCACCCAGGGCCACCGCAAACTGCCGGATTTCGCTCCACGGCCCATTGTCCGCTCCGGCCTTGGCCCGCACGCGCCACCAGTAGTCACCGTCGCCCGGCAGCGTCACCGTTGCCGTTGTGTCGGCTACTGACGGCTCGTTGATGATGAGGGCGCTAAACTCGGCGTTCTCCGACACCTGCACCTGATAGGCATCCGCGCCGGCCACGGCCGACCACTCCAGCAGCGGTTCAACGGTAGCCACAGTCGCGCCGTCGGCCGGGGCGACGAGCGCCGGCGCAACCAGTTCGACGTCGAGGGCGCTGAGCGCGGCGAAGGCGTCGGCAATGCCTGGGCCACAGTTGGCCGGGGTGCAGGTGCTGCCCGCCGGGAAGTCGCGGGCCGTGGTCTGGAGCAGATCGAGCACCTGGGCCGGCGTCAGGGTGGGCTGCTCGGCCAGGAGCAAGGAAACCAACCCGGCCACGTGGGGCGCGGCCATGCTCGTGCCCTGGTAGTACACCAGACTGTCGGCCCCCGGGCCGGTCAGCCCGGCGTTGAGCGTCGATAGCACGCCGTTGGGGTCGTTGGCGAACGCCTGCTGGCCGCCGGGCGCGGTGATATCGACCACCGCTCCGTAGTTGCTGTAACTCGCCCGTTTGCCGGCCTTGTTGTTGGCAGCGACAGTGATGACCTGGTTGCAGTTGGCCGGTTGGAAGCCGGAGGCGTTGAGATTCGAGTTGCCCGCAGCAACGACAACCACGACGCCGGCCGCGGCCAACTCGTTGAAGGCGCTTTGATAGGTTGCGGCGCAGGCACCGGAGCCGCCCAGGCTCAGGTTGATCACGTCGGCCGGGTTGGGGTTGGCCGGCACGCCGGGCACAGCCAGACCGCCCGCCCAGCGCGTGCCGGCGACGATGTCGGACAGATAGCCGCCGCAGCGGCCGAGAACGCGCACCGGCACGACCTTGGCCAGCCAGTTGACACCGGCCACGCCGCTGCCGTTGTTCGACGCCGCGCCGATGGTGCCGGCCACGTGCGTGCCGTGCCAGGAGCTGGGCTCGGCCTGCCACCCGAAGAAACAGTCGTCATCGTTCGTCCAGTCGCCGGGGTCAGCCGGGTCGGCGTCGCGGCCGTTGCCGTCGTTGGCTACGTCGATGTCATCGATGAAATCATAGCCCGGCAACGTCCGCCCGGCCAGATCGGCATGGGAACGGATGCCGGTGTCCACAACAGCCACGACCGTATTGGCCGCGCCGGTGGTGATGTTCCACGCCGGCAACAGGTTCAACCCCTCTTCCACGCCCGGGTCATAGCGGTAGTGCCACTGGTCGGCGAAGCGCGTGTCGTTGGGGGTCAACTCGGTGCCGGCCGGCCCGGCGGACAGGCGCGGGCTGCGAACAATCTGCATGATGGCGTCCGGCTCGGCGTACTCAACGTCGGGCAACGCGGCCAGGCGGGCGCTGACATCGGCCGCCTCGGCCACTGCGACGCGCGCCGGCAGCCGCAGCACGTAAGTACCGTCTGCTATGGGCCGTACAAAACGGAGCGAGACGCCGGCCGCCGCGCTCAGCCGCTCGGTTAACGCTGCGGTGTCGGCCGCCGACAGGCTGGCCGGCCCGGCCGCGTCGCGGAAGCGGACGATGATCTGGTCGGTCGGCGGGCTGACCAATGGCGCAACCGGCAAGGGGGCGGGTTGCGCCGCGCCGGCAGGCACGCCGCTGATCACAGCGGCCAAAGCCGCCAGAGCGACGACTAGAACGGCCACACGGCCGCGCCGCCACGAATCCAGACGAAAGAGGGACAAACGATTCGGATTCATCACTGTCTCCAGGGGTGGTGTCTGCCGCGGGGCGCTGAGGGGCCACGGCGGCAGCGCTGCACGATGAACGACCGTACTATAGCCTACTTGACGGCGCGCAGGCAAAGACGCCGACGCGGCAGGCGGCATGGCCTTTCCAAAGTCGGACAGGAACGCGGAGTCCGCGGAGGAGACTCGGAGAGCGCAGAGAAAAGCAATCGAATTCTCCGCGACTCTCCGCGCCTTCTCTCCGCGTGCTCCGCGTCCCCGACGACCTCAGGCCAGAAGCTCGCCGACGAGGCTTTCCAACTCGGGCGTCGGCCCGTCGGCGGGGCAGCCGAGGTACTCCAACAGGGTCGTCGCCTGCGGGCGGGTCTGGCTTTCGGTCGCCGGATGGTGCAGCACGAGGCGCAACGTGGCCGCCGCCGCCTCAGGTTGCCCCTCGGCGGCCAGCAGCCGCCCGTAGACGAACAGCAGCACCATCGTCCGCGGCAGCAGCCCCAGCCGCCAGGCCAGCGCCAACCCTTCGCGCAGATCGGTCCGCGCCCCGGCCAGCTCGCCCCGATCGATGCCCGCCTCGGCCAGATTGCCCAGGGCCATGACGACCTGCTCGCTGCGGCCCAACTCGCGATAGTGGGCCAGCGCGTCGCGGTAGTAGGCCAAACCAGCCTCGGTGTCGCCGCCGCGGTGGGCCAGCGCGCCGAGGTTCATCAGCGCCGTCGCCTCGCGCTCCATGTTGCCCGTCGCTTGCGCCAGGTCGAGACAGGTGCGGTAGTAGGCGCGGGCCGTCGCCAGGTCGCCCTTCAGATAGGCCATCGTGCCCAGCCGATTGAGCGACATCAGCTCCAGCGTGCTGTTGTCCAGCGCTCGCGCCAGACTAAGGCTCTCAGTGATGTAGCTGTTCAGCGTCTCCAGGTCGCCCACGCGCCAGGCCACGTCGGCCACGCCATAGAGCACCTGGGCCAGCGTCTCGGCGTCGGCGGCGCGGGCCAGCGGCAGGCTATAGGCCAGCAGCATTCGCGCCTGGGCGTAGTCGCCGCGGCTGATGGCGACGCGACTGAGCCAGTAGAGGGCCAGCGCCTGCCCGCGGCCGTCGCCGGCGCGGCGGGCGTAGTCGCGGGCGTAGAACAGTGCCCGCTCGGCAGCCGGGAAGTCGCCCAGGTTCCAGGTGATGGCCCCCAGCTTGAGCCGCAGGGCGCTGATGGCCGCGTCGGCCGGCGTCTCCTCGGCCTGCAAGAGGGCCAGGGCGCGCTCGACCGCGGCGCGGGCCGACGGGTAAGCGCCGCTGCGCTGGGCGCTGTCGCCGGCGCGCTCCAGGTAGGCCGCGGCCCGCGCCCCCGCCCCGGCCAGGGCGTAGTGTTCGGCGATGAGGCCCAGGTATTCGCCTAGACGGCCGCCGGCGTTCAGTTCCAACCAGCGGGCGACCCGCGCGTGGTGTCGCCGCCGCGCGCGCAACAAGACCGTTTGGTAGGTCACCTCGCGCAACAGATTGTGCTTGAAGGTGTATTCGGTCGTCCCGGCGAACACGGAGCGTTCGCGGCGGACGATCAGTTCGCGCCGCGCCAGCGAGTCGAGCAGGCCTTCCAGCGTGTGCTCGTCGCCACTGTGGGGCAGTTCGGCGTCGTCGGCCAGTGTGCCTACGGCGTCGTCCCAGAACACCCGGCCGACGACGGCCGCCCGCTGGAGCACCTCGCGCTCGGCGCGCGGCAAGCCGTCGAGCCGGGCCTGCAACAGTCCGGTCAGCGTCGCCGGAACCTGGATACCCTGGAGCCGGTCGGGCTGAATGCGCCAGACCTCAGAGGTTCGCGGCGAACCTCTGAGGTCTGAATCAGCGAGTGACGACTCCTCGTCACTCGTCACTCGCTCGATTACGCCCTGCTCAATGAGCATCTTGACCAACTCTTCGATGTAAAACGGGTTGCCCTCGGCCCCCTCGACGATGAGCCGGCGCAACGCGTCGGGCACGGCGTCGGCGCGCTTGAGGATTTCGTCCACCAGGGCCAGGCTGGCCGCCGTATCCAGCGGGTTAAGCTCGATGACACGAAAGCCGGGCAGGTCGTGGCCCCAATCGGGGTGGCGCTCGAACAGCGACGGCCGCGCCAGACACAGGATGAGTAGATGGGCGGGCGCGCCGTCTTCGACCGCGGCGCGGGCCAGGCGGCCGATGAGATCGAGCGAGCTATCGTCGGCCCAGTGGATGTCTTCGAGCAGCAGGGCAATGCCGCGCTCGGCGGCCAGGGCGCGCATGAAGCGCATGAAGTGCGCCTGGGCCAGGGCGACGAAGTCCGGACTGCCGCCCAGCCGGGCCACCGCCGGGCTGGCCGAAAAGTCGAAGCCCAGCCAGTGGCCGACAATATCGGCCTGATTGGCCAGCAACTCCACGCCCGCCGCATCCAGCCCGGCCCGGCGCGTTGTGACAAAGCCGTGGCGGAACTTGCTCAGGGCAACAGCCGGGCTGTCGCTGTCAAGGATGTCGAAGCGGAAGGCGAACACGTCGCGCCACAAGCTGAACGGCACACCTTGCAGCGCCGGTGTCGCCCGCCCCTTGAAGTAGCGCACGCGCTCCGGCCGCAAATCGACCCAGTTGTCGAACTCATACAGCAGGCGGCTCTTGCCTACACCTGCCTCGCCGACGATGATCAGCACGCGCGGCCGCGCCTCGGCCAAGGCTTCGCCAAAGGCCGTCTGGAGCGCGGCCAGCTCGGCGTCGCGGCCGATCATGCGCGTCTCGACCCCCTCCACGCCGCGGCTGTTCAACCGGAAGGCGCGCGGCTTCGGCCGCAGCACGACGTAGGCCGGCACCGCCTCATGCCGCCCGCGCACCTGGATGGGGCCGAGCGCCCGCGCCTCGAAGACGCCGCGCACGTGGCGATAGGTGTTGTGGGCCACCAGCACCCCCCCCAGCGGCGCGGCCTGCTCCAGCCGGTTGGCCAGATTGACCGTGTCGCCCATCGCTGTGAACTCGCGGGTCAGCCCAACCTGGCCCAACAGCACCGGGCCGGTATTGATGCCGACGCGCAACTCCAGGTTGACGTCTTCCGGCAGCCGGCGGCGGTCTTTCATCGTTCTGTTGAAGGCGTTGACCTCGTCCTGCATCGCCAGCGCGGCGCGGATGGCCCGCTCCGGATCGTCCTCGCGAGCCGACTCGACGCCCCACAACGCCATGACGGCGTCGCCGATGTGCTTGTCGATGCGCCCCCCATAGGCGGCGACAAGGCCGTCGAGGCGCGCCCAGAGAGCGTTGATCAGCTCGGTCACCTCTTCGGCGTCCTTCGTCTCCGACAAGGTCGTGAAGCCGACGACATCGGCGAACAGCACGGTGGCCTGCTTGCGCTGCTGCTCGGCCGCCGGCAAGGGCGGACGCGCATCCAACTGGGCGCGCATGGCGGTCAGGGCGGCATCGACGACGGCATCCCCCAGCAGCGAGCGTTGCGCCTCGAGCGCCGCCATCGCTGTGCGGAGTTGGGTGGTGTCGGCGTTGGCCTGCATGGGCCTATTGTAGCAGAGCGTGGCCCAGGATAAGAATCCTGTGGACACAGAAAGGGCCGAGGCGCGTGCGCCTCGGCCCTCGATCTGTATCACTCGTTCGGCCGGCGGCGGCCAAACGTCATGAGACAGCTACGGTGTGCAGAGGTAGTTGGCCGTCATGCCAATCATCGCCACCGAGTCGCCGATGTTGGCCGGGGATTCCAGCGTCAGAACGACCTGCGTCGTGCCGACGGGAACATCCTCCAGGGTCACCTCAATGATGCTCAGCAGCGGGCCATGCGTCGAGTCAGTCTGCGTCACCGTCTGCGAGACGCCACCAGCCTCGATGGTCAGATCGACCGGGCGAGCGTCCGGGTCATTATCGACCAGCGCCACGCGCACTACCAAATCGACCGCTGTCAGCGGCGCGGGCAGGGCCACGCTCTGCACCTGGATGGGAATCCATTGCCAGTAGACGTGATTGTTGGAGCTACTCTCGAAGTAATCGACAACGTCGACGTATTGCGCGGCCGTCGCGTACGTTGGATAGAGCACAAAAGCACGCTGGACGAACGGGCCACTGGTCGGCGCGCCCATCAGTCGCGCTTTCCAGTAGGGCAGATTTGTGGGCGTCAACTGCTGCCCGTACCAGAAGACGGCGTTGTTTCGATAGGCCGGGCTTTCCAGGGTCTTGTCGTTGATGTACGTGCCGTTCGGCCGAATGAAGCGGGCGTAGTTCCAGGGGCCGGACTTCTTGCCGGCCAACTGGGCGTATAACTCGATGACGTTCTGGTTGTTGGGAATGTCCACGCGAGCGCCGTTCCTGTTGATGGTTTCGCTGCCCAGGCCAGTACCCGCCATGGAGGTATAGGAGTAGCCGGCGGCGCCGACCGGGCACGAGTTGGGGACGGGCGTGTTGGTTGGCGTGGCGGGTGGGGGCGCGGGGGTGTTCGTCGGGGCGGCGGGTGGGGTGGGCCGCGGGGGGGCGGGCGTGTTCGTCGGGGGGGTGGGCCGCAGGGCGGGTGGCGGCCGGGGG
>OEIV010001096.1_pt1 | contig 13103 bp, 12 predicted proteins | sample 1539231 | NCBI WGS metagenome assembly OEIV01 (sample SAMN03794762, study PRJEB22550) | activated sludge metagenome | feature: wastewater treatment plant; material: activated sludge; isolation source: Wastewater treatment plant of a petroleum refinery complex | place: Argentina: Buenos Aires ...
CGGTGGCCGTCACCGATGTCGAACTCGTGCGCTTCGACCGGCCGCGCTTCCTGGACCTGATCCGCCGGCGGCCCGAGTTCGCCGCCCACATCATGAACATCATGTCTTCGCGCACGCGGCGACTGATGGAGGAAGAGGTCAAGCGGCAGCGCATGGAAGAGGAGCTGGTCATCGGCCGCCGCATCCAACTCAGCTTGCTGCCACGCGGCTGCCCCCAGGTTCCCGGCTACGCCTTCGCCGCCGGCTATCGCGCCGCGCATGAGGTCGGCGGCGATCTGTACGACTTCATCGTGCAGCCCGACAACCACGCCCGCATCCATCTGATCATCGGCGACGTGACCGGCAAGGGCGTGCCCGCGGCCCTCTACATGGCCGTCAGCCGGACGCTGCTGCGCACCTACGCCCTGGAGGGCTACGGCCCCGGCGAAGCGCTGCGCCGTGTCAACGACTTCATCCGCCAGGACGCCGCATCGCCGCTCCTGCTCAGCGCGTTCTATACAGTCCTCGATGCCGATAGTGGCCGTCTGACCTATGCCAACGCCGGCCACAACGCGCCTCTGCTGCTGCGCGCCGCCACGGGGGAGTTGGAGTTCCTCGAATCGCGCGGCCTGCTGCTGGGCGCGTTCCCCACGTTCACCCCCCACGAACAGTCGTGCGCCCTGGAACCCGGCGACTTCGTCGTGTTCTTCACCGACGGCATCACCGAGGCGCGCAACGCGGCCGGCGGCTTCATGGACGACGAAGGGCTGGAGGCCATCGTCCGGTCGCAAGCGTGCGCGAGCGCCGAAGAGCTGTTGACGGCCATCGTCACCGGTGTGGACACATTTGCTGCCGGCGTGTCCCAGGCCGACGACTTCACGGTCGTCGTGCTCCACCGGTTGCCGGCCGGCGAATAGCCGCGCGTCCGGCCGTCCGCGGTGGGGCACCCGGCTGCGGGCTGGACTGGTGACACTTGTCATACCCATTTCATGGCAAACGTCACTCCGCAGAAACGTCCGACGGTGTTAAGCTCTCTATGAGATCGGCATCAACGGGCCACCCAACTTCATGCACGAGCTATCCGTTACCGAGAGCATCCTGGAGATTGCCCTGCGCCACAGCGGTGAACAGCGCATCACCGATCTGCACCTGGTCATCGGCGAGCTATCGACCTTCATTGACGAATCGGTGCAGTTCTACTGGGACATCGTCAGCGAAGGCACGCCGGCGGCCGGAGCCAGACTCCACTTCCGGCGCGTGCCCGCCCAGTTGACTTGTCAGACGTGCGGCCACACTTACAGCCCGCGTGAGGCTCTGCCCTGCCCCGCCTGCGGCAGTGAAGACATTCGCGTCGTCTCTGGCGAGGAGTTTTACCTCGAAGAAATAGAAGTTGTTAGTTGATAGTTGTCAGTCAACTGACAACTATCAACTAACAACCGACACCTAACCATGACCCAACGAGTCCCCGTCATCGAACGTATAATGGGCGCGAACGAGCGCCTGGCGGCCGACAACCGCGCCCGCCTCGACGTCGCCGGCGTCTTCAGCCTCAACTTTTTGGCCTCGCCCGGCGCGGGCAAGACCAGCCTGGTCGAGCAGACCGTCAGTCGCCTGGCCGGTCGCCTGCGCCTGGCGGTCATCGACGGCGACATCGCCACCAGCATCGACGCCGACCGGGCCGCGGCCGCCGGGGCCACAGCGGTGCAGATCAACACCGGCGGCGAGTGCCACCTCGACGCCGTCATGCTGCAAGGGGCGCTGGAGCAACTCGACCTGAGCGCCATCGACCTGCTCATCGTCGAGAACGTCGGCAACCTCATCTGTCCGGCCAACTTCGCTCTGGGCACGCACAAGAGTATCCTCGTCGCTTCCATTCCCGAAGGGGACGACAAGCCCTACAAGTACCCCGGTACCTATCGCGGCGTGGACGCGCTGGTTATCAACAAGATTGACCTGCTGCCCTACGTCAAATTCGACATGGACTACTTTCGCCGCGGCGTGGCCGCGCTCAACCCTGGCCTGGTCACCTTCCCCCTCTCCTGCCGTACCGGCGAGGGGCTGGAGGCGTGGCTGGACTGGGTGATGGAATGCGTGGGATAAGAAGAATGAACCACAGATTACACAGATTTCACAGATTAATTTCTGAAAATCTGTGTAATCTGTGTAATCTGTGTAATCTGTGGTTACTCTTAGCATGGCAACACAAGCAACTGCCACAGCGCAAGGGGTGCGCATTCATATCACCGGCATCGTCCAGGGGGTGGGCTTCCGGCCGTTCGTCTACGGCCTGGCCCAACGCTATGGGCTGACCGGCTGGGTGCGCAACACGTCGGCCGGCGTCGACATCGAAGCCGACGGAACGGCCGACGCTCTGGGCGTCTTCACCGCCGCGCTGCGCGACGAGTTGCCGCCGCTGGCGCGCATCGACAGCCTGAGCGCCGCGCCGCGCCCGGCCAATGGCTACGTGTCCTTCGACATCCGCGAATCGCGCGCCGAGCCGGGCGCGTTCCAACCCATCTCGCCCGACGTGGCCGTCTGCGACGACTGCCTGCGCGAACTGTTCGATCCGGCCGACCGCCGCCACCGCTACCCGTTCATCAACTGCACCAACTGCGGCCCGCGCTTCACCATCATCCGCGACATCCCCTATGACCGGCCGCTGACCACCATGGCCGGCTTCCCCCTCTGCCCCGACTGCGCCGCCGAATACGCCGACCCGCTCGACCGCCGCTTCCACGCCCAACCCGTCGCCTGCCCCGTCTGTGGGCCGCGCCTGTGGCTGGAGCGGCCGGGCGACGAATGCCCGCAAGCCGCCGGCGAGGACGCGCTGCAAGCTACCCGCGCCCTGCTGCGCGATGGGGGCATCGTTGCCGTCAAGGGGCTGGGCGGCTTCCACCTGGCCTGCGACGCGACCCACGCCGCGGCCGTGGCCGAGCTGCGCCGGCGCAAGTTGCGCGTCGGCAAGCCGTTTGCCGTCATGCTGCCCGACCTGGCCGCTGCCCGCCGCCACTGTGCGCTGTCGCCGGCCGAAGAAGCGCTGCTGCTCTCGCGGGCGCGGCCGATTGTCGTCGCCCGCCGCCGCGCCGGCTCGACCCTCGCCGCCGAAGTCGCCCCGGGCCAAAGCACCATCGGCATCATGCTGCCCTATACGCCGCTGCACCACCTGCTGCTGGCGCGCGCCCCCGGCTTCCCCGAAGCGCTGGTGATGACCAGCGGCAACTTGAGCGAAGAGCCGATCGCCCACACCAACGCAGCCGCCCGCGAGCGGCTGGCGGGGCTGGCCGACGCGCTGCTGTTGCACGACCGGGAGATTCAGACGCGCTGCGACGACTCGGTGGTGCGGGTGGTGGAAGAGGGAGAAACCACAGACTACGCAGATTTCACAGATTTTTCAGAGGAAAGGCGCGATTCAGGAAAATTGAATAGCACCACCCATATTCTGCCCTTGCGGCGGTCGCGGGGGTATGCGCCTTATCCGGTGCGGCTGCCGTGGACGGGAGCGCCGCTGCTGGCCACCGGGGCGGAACTGAAAAATACCTTCTGCCTGACCCGCGACGACTACGGATTCCTGAGTCACCACATTGGCGATCTGGAGAACTACGAGACGCTGCTGGCCTTTGAGGACGGCGTGGCCCACCTGGAGCGGCTGTTCCGTGTCCAGCCGGCGGCGCTGGCCTATGACCTGCACCCCGACTACCTGTCCACGCGCTACGCGCTGGAGCGGGCCGCGCGCGAGGGGCTGACGGCCGTCGGCGTGCAGCACCACCACGCCCACATCGCCGCCGGCATGGCCGAACACGGCCTGCCGCGCGACGCGACGGTCATCGGCGTGGCCTTCGACGGCACGGGCTACGGCGACGACGGAGCCATCTGGGGCGGCGAGTTCCTGGTGGCCGGCTATGGCGGCTATGAGCGCGCGGCCCATCTGCGCTACGTGCCCCTGCCCGGCGGCGACCGGGCCGTGCGCGAGCCGTGGCGCGTGGCTCTGGCCTGGCTCGACGCCGCCGCGTTGCCCTGGGACGATGACCTGCCACCCGTCCACGAGGCTCGCCGGCTGCCAGCCGGCATCTTGCCGCCCGACGCCATCGACCGCCTCGCTGCCCTCCGCCACCAACTGGCCCACCGCCTCAACAGCCCGGCCACGTCCAGCATGGGCCGCCTGTTCGACGCCGCCGCGGCGCTGGCCGGTGTGCGCCAGGTCGTCAGCTACGAGGCGCAGGCGGCTATTGAGTTCGAGGCCGCGGCCGACGCCGACGAGACGATCGCTTACCAGTTCGACTACCATTGGCCTACCATCGCCCCATCACTGCCCGGCGGCAATGGCGTCGAGGTGGCGGGGCAGTTCGCGCCGGGTCGTGGGCAGGCAATGACAGACGACCGGCAGGAGATGGGGAATCACGCTGCGCCGACCATGACGGTAGACTATACGAAGGGCGTTAGTGGCGTGTCGGCGTTCCAGATCGACCCGGCTCCCGTCTTCGCCGCCCTGCTGGCCGACCAGCGCGCCGGGCTATCGCTCGGCCGCCGCGCCGCTCGCTTCCACAACGGCGTCGCCCTCATGACCCGCGACGTCTGCCGCCGCCTGCGACACGCCCACGGCCTCAACGACGTGGTGCTCAGTGGCGGTGTCTGGCAAAACGTGACCCTATTGCGCCGTGCCCTGGCCCTGCTGCGGGCCGACGGCTTTACCGTCTACACCCATCGCCTCGTCCCGCCCAATGACGGCGGGCTGGCGCTGGGCCAGGCAGTCGTTGCTAGTTGGCAGTTATCAGTTGGTAGTAGGACTACCAACTGACAACTATCAACTAACAACTCGGAGGAACTATGTGCCTAGGCGTACCCGGAAAAATCATCGACATCTATGAGGCCGACGGCCTGCGAATGGGCCGCATCGACTTCGGCGGCACCGTGCGCGAGGCGTGTCTGGCCTACGTGCCCCAGGCCGTCGTCGGCGACTACACCGTCATCCACGTCGGCTTCGCCATCAGCCAGCTCAGCGAAGAGGAGGCCCAGGCCACGCTCGACACCCTGCGCGAGATCGCCGACCTCGAAGAGGAACTCGGACCGGAAGAGTAGGGAATCCACAGATTACACAGATTTCACAGATTGAAAAAAGATCTTCAATCTGTGAAATCTGTGTAATCTGTGGACTTCTGAGGAATTGCGTATGAAGTACGTCACAGAGTACCGCGACGCGGCGTTGGTGGGGGCGACCCTGCGCGAGATCGGCCGCACCGTCACCCGCCCGTGGGTCATCATGGAGATTTGCGGCGGCCAGACCCACGCCATCGTCCGCCACGGCCTTGACCAACTGCTGCCGCCGGAGATCGAGCTGGTTCACGGCCCCGGCTGCCCGGTGTGCGTCACACCGCTGGAGCTGATCGACAAAGCGCTCGACATCGCCGCGCGGCCGAACGTCATCTTCACTTCCTACGGTGACATGCTGCGCGTGCCCGGCACCGGCCGCGACCTCTTCTCCGTCCGCGCCAGCGGCGGCGACGTGCGCGTCGTCTACTCCCCCCTTGACGCAGTCAAGATCGCCCAGGCCAACCCGGACAAAGAAGTCGTCTTCTTCGCCATCGGCTTCGAGACCACCGCCCCGGCCAACGCCATGAGCGTCGTCCAGGCGCGGGCGCTGGGGCTGACGAACTACAGCGTTCTCGTCTCCCACGTCTGCGTGCCGCCGGCCATGCAAGCCATCCTCGGCTCGCCCCACAACCGGGTGCAGGGCTTTCTGGCCGCGGGCCACGTCAGCGCCGTCATGGGCTACTGGGAGTACCCGCCCATCGCCGCGCAGTACGGCGTGCCCATCGTCGTCACCGGCTTCGAGCCGCTCGACGTGGCCCAGGGCATTCTGGCCACGGTGCGCCAACTGGAGGCGGGGCGGCACGAGGTCGAAAACGCCTACGGCCGCGCCGTCACCTTCGAGGGCAACATCCCCGCCCAGCGGGTCATCGAGCAGGTCTTCGAGGTGCGCGACCGGCAGTGGCGCGGTATCGGCCTCATCCCGGCCAGCGGCTGGGGGTTGCGGGCCGAGTACGCCGACTTCGACGCCGAGCGGCGCTGGGACGTCAGCGGCATCCGGCCGCAGGAGTCGCCGCTGTGCATCGCCGGGCAAATCCTGCAAGGGCTGAAGAAGCCCCACGACTGCGCCGCGTTCGGCGTCCACTGCACGCCGGAGTCACCGCTGGGGGCGACGATGGTTTCGTCCGAAGGGGCGTGCGCGGCGTACTATCGCTACGGCCGACACTTATCGAGTGACGAGTTACGAATTACGAGTGACGAGTTCAGAAGCGAACCGCACTCTACCGCTCGTCACTCGTCACTCGTCACTCGTCACTACCATGACTGACACCACCGTAAGCCTACAAGGCCCCGTCTGCGCCATTCCGTTACGCCACGACGAGAAGATCGTCATGGGCCACGGCAGCGGCGGGCGCATGAGCCACGAGCTGATCGGCCGCCTCTTCCAGACGCCGTTCGCTAACCCGGCCCTGGCCGCGGGCGACGACGCCGGGGTGGTGGCCGTCGCCACCGACCGGCTGGCCGTCAGCACCGACTCCCACGTCGTCTGGCCGCTCTTCTTCCCCGGCGGCGACATCGGCCGTCTGGCCGTCTGCGGCACGGTCAACGATCTGGCCATGATGGGCGCGACGCCGCGCTATCTGACGGCTGGGTTCATCCTCGAAGAGGGGCTGGACGTGGCCGTGCTGGCCGAGGTTGTTCTGTCGATGCAGGCCGCGGCGGCCGAGGCGGGGGTGCAGATCGTCGCCGGCGACACCAAAGTCGTCCAGCGCGGCAAGGCTGACGGCCTCTACATCAACACCGCCGGGGTGGGCGAGTTGCCACCCGGGCGGGCCATCGGCGGGGCGCGGGCCCAAGCGGGCGATGTAGTCATCCTCTCCGGCCCCATCGGCGACCACGGCATCGCCGTGCTGGGCGCGCGCGGCGAGTTAGGCTTCGAAGCTGACGTGGTCAGCGACGCGGCCCCGCTCAACCACCTCGTCGCTGCGCTGGTGGCCGCCGGCGGTGATGCCGTCCACGTGTTGCGCGACCCCACCCGTGGCGGCGTGGCCACGACGTTGAACGAGATCGCCCGGCAGTCGGGCGTGGCCGTGGTGCTCGACGAGCAAGCCATCCCGGTGCGCCCACCGGTCGTCGCCGCCTGCGAGATGCTGGGCTTCGACCCGCTCTACGTAGCGAATGAGGGCAAGCTGCTGGCCTTCGTTGCTGCCGAAGCGGCTCCAGCGGTGCTGGCGGCCATGCGGGCCACGCGCTACGGCGAGGAAGCCGTGGTCATCGGCCGCGTCCAGGCCGCGCCGTCCGGCCGTGTCCTCCTGCGCACGGCCATCGGCAGCACGCGGGTGGTCGATATGCTGGCCGGGGAGATGCTGCCGCGCATCTGCTGATACTCTTGCGGTTGGAAGAAGACCTCACGCAAAGGGAGCAAAGGACGCAAAGAGCGCCAAGAAGACCTCTTTTTGCGTCCTTTGCTCCCTTTGCGTCCTTTGCGTGAGGTCTTTTCTTGAAACTGTTAGCAGGCTACGGTTCAACGTCGCCGGCCAGGGCCACCGCCAGCAGCCCTACCCCCGCTCCGGCCAACACCCCCGCCCCGATCCACAAAGGCCACTGCCCCACAACCGCGGCGATCTGGGCCGCGCTATACTCCGGCCCGTGGGCGTGCAGACCGGTCTTGATCGCCATCAGCAGCAGCACCGCCGGCCCCAGCGCCGCGCCCCAGGCCAGACCGGCGGCCGCGCCCAACGTCGCCGCCCGCCCCGCCGACACACAGCGGCCGCCCCAGCGCCGCGCCGCCCACAGCGCCAACAGCGCCAGCCCCCACCCGGCCAGCACGCCATCGCGGGCCACGTCCCCTTCCAGCGACAGCCACACCAGCGCATAGAGGCCCCACAGCAATGTCGCCGCCCGCAAATAGGGAACTTGTCTCATGACCCGATTGCCTGCCCTGCGTCCAGCTGTCTGCTAAAATGAGCGGCAGAAGAAGAGTAACCACAGATTACACAGATTTCACAGATTCGGATTCTGAAATCTGTGTAATCTGTGGTTGCTTCTTCCAAGAGCACCGTGAAATATTGACAAAGAGGAGAGTTCATGACCGCTGATCCTATCAAAGAGGCGCTTTATCGTCTCCCCTACGGCTTCTACAGCATCACCTCGCGCAATGGCGAGGAGGTGAACGCCATGGTCGGCAACTGGCTGACGCAGGTCTCGTTCGAGCCGCGCCTGCTGCTGTTCGGCCTATCCAAGACCGCCTATACCCATGAAGTCGTGGCCGCCGGCGGGGTATTCGCCGTCAATATCTTCAACAAGGAGGACGACAGCGTCGTCCGCCAGTTGACCAAGGCGCGGGCCAAGAAGCCGGACAAGATGGACGGTGTGGTCTGGTCGCCCGGCCCGGCCACCGGCTGCCCGGTGCTGGCGGGCGCGGCGGCGGTCATCGAGTGCCGCGTCGCCCATCTGATCGACACCGGCGGCGACCACGACCTGCTCGTCGGCGAAGTGGTCAACGCCCTCATCCTGAAAGAGGGCGACGTGAACACCACGCTGACCCTGCCCTATCTAAAGTGGAACTACGCCGGCTAGCTTGTGGCGCGGGTTGCTTTACCCGCGTTTGCCGGCGACACGAAGAACGCGGGCGGAACAACCCGCGCCACATCTGAAGTGGAATTGCTCCAACTAGCGTTCGTAGTCGAGCGCTTTAGCGCGATCTTTTCAACGGAAGACCGCGCTAAAGCGCTCAACTACGAACGGGGTAACAACCTGGGCTACGGTGACGGCGTCGCCGTCGGCAACAGATAATACCCCTTCGGCACTTCCTGTTGATAGGGCGCGGCCGGCGGTGGTGTCTCCGGCGTGAAGGTGACGTCGGTGAAGCCCAGCCCGCCCAGCAAGTTGCGCATGTAGGTCTGGGCGTTGGTGTTGGCCCGGCCCAGGATGTCGCTGCTCATGGCCGCCTCGCGGATGGCCGCCTCGGCCGCCTGGCGCACGCGCGTCTCCAGCTCTGGGTCGGCCCGTGTCAGCAGCCCCGTGTCGCGGTCGGCCACGTAGGAGCGGTCGTTGTCCAGCACGGGGATATCGGCAAAGATTTCCGCCTCCGGCAGGTGAACCAGCACCGAGTCGGGATCGACCACGACGATGTCGGCCGCCGTCATACGGCTGAAGTCCACCCCGGCATAGAGCTTGCCATAGGCGACGAAGATCATCGACTCGCCCAGCAACGCGCCCATCAGCCCGTCCTGTTCCGAGTCGGCGGTGACGATCTTCTCCATCTCATACGAGGCCGTCTCCAGCCGGGCTAGGTCGTTGATCTGGCGCACGATAGTCACCGGATCGGGCAGGATGACGGGCGTGGCCGGGACCAGCAACTGGCGCACGCGGTCGGTGATCGGTTCAACCGCCCCCGCGGCCCCCTCGGCCGTCTCGTTGACCGTCAGCACCAGCCGCCCCACGGCGCAAGCCAGAAAGACCATCGCCACGATAAGCAGCGCCGATAGCACAATCAGCACCGTGCGGGCGCGGGAACGCTTCTGCGGCGCGTCAGCCAACTCGTCCAACTCGTCTTCACTCGTCATCTTGCTCACTGATCCAACCTCGACGTCTGCTACTAGGCAGACTATACCCGATCTGCATATACAGAACCTTAACACTCTACGCGCCGCGCGCGGGCCGGGTCGCGCCGGGTTGCCGCCGCTCACCGACCGCTCACTTGCCGCGCGGCGGCGATGGGGGACAATTGCCCTTATGGTCGTCGCCACCTGTGTCATCAGCCTGGAGTTGGGCGACGTGCAGTCGCTCAAGGAGAAGCGCAGCATCCTTCGTTCCATCATCGCCCGCCTGCGGCAGGAGTTCAACCTGTCCGTGGCCGAGGTGGACAGCCACGACACGTGGGGCTTGGCGGTCATCGGCCTGGCCGCTATCGGCAACGACAAGGGGTACGTCCACGGCCTACTGGAGAAAGCGGTGGCCTGGATCACTGAGTTCCGCCCCGACGTGCCCATCGGCGACTACAGCATCGAGTTCATCTAGCCCATGCGTCCCCTTCTTGCCTTATTCTGGCTGGCGGCGCTGCTGCTGCGCCCCGTGGTGCAAGACGACGGCCTGAGCCTCAGCGCCCGCGTCGGGTTCGATGGCCTGTTCAAGGAGTCGGCCGCCGTGCCCGTCGTCGTCAGCGCCCGCAACAACGGCCCGCCCATCGAAGGCGAGATTCGCGTCGCCGTAGACAGCGTCACCGGCGATGAGGTTGTCTACACCGCGCCCATCTCCCTGCCGACCGGCTCCGACAAGCGCGTGGCCATCTACGTCCACGTCTTGCCTTTTGCCGGCGATCTGGTCGTGCAACTGGTCAGCGGCGAGACGGTCGTGGCCGCGGTCGAGACGAACCCGCTCAACATGACCCCGCCCGACGATCTGCTCTATGGTGTCGTCACCGCCGACCCCGGCGGGCTGGCCTTCCTGGAGACGGTGACCGGCGGTCGAACCGGGGCCGACGTGGCCTTCCTCGACCTGGCTGACCTGCCCGACGTATCCATCGCCTGGCGGGCGCTCGACGTGCTTGTGCTCGATGACGTGGACACCAGTCGCCTGACGGCCGGGCAACTGACCGCGTTGCAGGCCTGGACGGAGAACGGCGGCCAACTTGTCGTCACCGGTGGCCCCGGCGGCCCCAAGACGGCCGCCGCCGTGGCCGACCTGCTGCCGGTGACGGTCGGCGGCGTCGAGTCGGCCGCCGACCTGCCTGCCCTCAGCGCCTTCGCCGGCGCGCCCTTTGCCGCCCCCGGCCCCTACACACTGACCGGCAGCTCGCTGCGCGCCGGCGAACTGCTTATCCACGAGGGCGGCCTGCCCATTCTGGCCCACACTCCGCTTGGCCGGGGCGGCGTCACCTTCCTGGCCCTCGACCCCAAGCTGGCCCCGCTGGCCGGCTGGGAGGGCCACGCCGCCTTGTGGCAGGCCATCGCCGCCCTGTCGCCCACGCCCGGCCCGTGGAGCAACGGCATTCAGGACGGCTACGCGGCGACACAGGCCGTCGTCTCCATCCCTGGCCTGCGCCTGCCCTCCGTCTGGCAACTGCTGCTGTTCCTGTTCGCCTATACGCTCATCATCGGGCCGATCAACTTTCTGGTGCTGCGGCGGTTGCGGCGGCGCGAACTGGCCTGGGTGACCATTCCTGTGCTGGTGCTGCTCTTCAGCGCCATCACCCTCTTCACCAGCTTCCGCACCCGCGGCGACGCCACGGTGCTGAACGAGATGAGCGTCGCCTACGGCGCGATCGACGCCCAGCGCGTGCGCACGCAGAGCGTCGTCGGCCTCTACTCGCCGCGCCGCGGCCGCTACGACCTGTCCTTGCCCTACGACACCACCGCCGTGCCCTTCGGGGACGGCTTCGGTGCGGTTGCCGGCGGCGGGAATGTGGCCGCCATTGCCCGCGCCGGCGATCTGGCGCTGCGCGAAGTCCGCGCCGACACGGGCGAGGTCGTCACCTTCCTCATCGACGCCCACGGGCCGCGGCCGCCGCTGTCGGCCACGGCCCGGCTGGTGGACGACGGCCGCGCCGTGGCCATCACCGTCCGCAACGACGGCGAGACGATGCTGGAGGACGCCGTCATCGTCTATGGCGACCGCCAACTGCAACTGGGTGACCTGGCGGCGGGCGAGACGCGCGAGGCGCGTCTGCCACTATCGCCGGCGGCGCTGCCGGGGGCCACACCAACGCCCGACCCGCTCGTGCCCGTCGGCGTCGTGCTGCCTAACCCACTCATCAACGACCCGACGTTTATCCTGGGCACGCCCGACTACTTCAACGACGCACAGGCCTACCCGCGCTGGCAACTGCTGCAATCGCTCTACACCTACTCCGAGACCGGCCCGCGGCCGATGGCCGATCCGACCGAGGCGGTGATCCTGGCCGGCTGGCTGCCCACCGGCGGCCAGCCCATCGACACCGGCGAAGCGGCAACGACCCGCTCGGCCGTCACCCTCGTCCTGTTGGAGGTTCCGGTGCGCTAATGGCCGCGTTGATCGAACTCCAGGGCATCACCAAGCGCTACGGCGACCTGACGGCCGTCGAAGACCTGACGCTCAGCATCGAGGAAGGGGCCGTCTTCGGCTTCATCGGCCCCAACGGCGCGGGCAAGACGACGACGATGCGCATCCTGACCACGCTGCTGCGGCCGACCGCCGGCCAGGCGTGGATCGCCGGCCACTCCGTCGCCGACGAGCCGCAGGCCGTGCGCCGCGTCATCGGCTACATGCCCGACTTCTTCGGCGTCTACGAAGATATGAAGGTCTGGGAGTACCTCGACTTCTTTGCTGCCTGCTACGATATCCCCGCCGCCACGCGCGCCGGGATGATCGACGACCTGCTGGCCCTGGTGGATCTGGGGCCGAAGCGCGACGCCTACGTCGAGACGCTCAGCCGCGGCATGAAGCAGCGCCTCTGCCTGGCCCGCACGTTGACCCACGACCCGCAGGTGCTCATCCTCGACGAGCCGGCCAGCGGCCTCGACCCGCGGGCGCGGATCGAGATGCGCGAACTGTTGCGCGCCCTGCAAGGCATGGGCAAGACGATCTTCTTCTCGTCCCACATCCTGTCCGAAGTGGCCGACATCTGTACCCGCGTCGGCATCATCGAACACGGCCGGCTGGTGGCCGCGGGCAGTGTGGCCGAGATGATCGGTGGCCTGCGCGCCCATCGCGCTGTCAGCGTGCGCCTCGTGCCCGGCGCGGCCGACGTGGCCGGGGCCGCCGCCTGGCTGCGCGACCGGCCAGGAGTCGTGAGCGTCGCCGTGCCGCCGGCCAACGCCACCGACGACACAAGTCAGCCGATCGACCGCCACACGCTGCGCCTCGACTTCAGTGGCGACGACGCCGCGCTCAGTGCCCTGCTGGCTGGGATGATCGACCGCGGCCTGCCCGTCGTCGCCTTCGGCGAAGACGCCGGCGACCTGGAGGACGTGTTCATGCAGGTGACGCGGGGGGCGGCATCGTGACCCGTTGGCTCAGCAACCCGGTAACGGTCAAGGAGCTGCGCGGGCGCATGCGTGGGCGGCGCGCCTTCGCCGTCCTGACGCTCTACCTGCTCATCCTGAGCGGCGTCATCACCA
>OEIV010001097.1_pt1 | contig 13103 bp, 6 predicted proteins | sample 1539231 | NCBI WGS metagenome assembly OEIV01 (sample SAMN03794762, study PRJEB22550) | activated sludge metagenome | feature: wastewater treatment plant; material: activated sludge; isolation source: Wastewater treatment plant of a petroleum refinery complex | place: Argentina: Buenos Aires ...
CTCGCGGTTGCCTCCGTGCCGAACGAACCCGACATCGAACCGACCGGCAGGTACCTCGTCGAACCGTTCCGAGACGTGACGCTCCACTTCGCCCAGACCAAGGTGCCGCTCAACGTCGCCAACCTCCTCAACATCGCCGGAGACCCCTGTTGACCACCTACAAGCCCAAACTCATCGAGGTTGCTCTACCGCTGGCGGCGATCAACGCCGAGGCCGCTCGGGAGAAGTCAATCCGCCACGGTCACCCCTCGACGCTCCACCTGTGGTGGGCCCGCCGGCCGCTCGCCGCAGCCCGAGCTGTGATCTGGGCCTCGCTTGTTGACGACCCGTCGGCAGACCCGTCGCTGTCGCCCGAGGCGCAGGAGGCCGAGCGAACCCGGCTGTTCGGGGTACTGGAACGCCTCGTCAAGTGGGAAAACTCGAATGATCCGGCTGTGTTGGCGGAGGCCAAGGCGGAGATCGACCGGTGCTTTCCCGACGGTCCACCACCGATTCTCGATCCTTTCGGGGGTGGTGGAACGATCCCAGTAGAAGCACAGCGGCTCGGTCTCGATGCGCTCTCCGGTGATCTAAATCCAGTCGCGGTCCTGATTCAGAAAGCGATGATCGAGATACCGCCCCGGTTCGCTGGACGGTCACCAGTACATCCGGAACTCGACCAGGCGCTGCAGACCTGGGAGCGTGCGCGTGGCCTAGCGGCCGATGTGGCTGCGTACGGGGAGTGGATGCGCGATGAGGCACGTGTCCGAATCGGCGATCTCTATCCGAACGCGGTCTCGCCTGACGGAGAGCAACTAACGCCGATAGCGTGGATCTGGGCGCGGACAGTCAAGTCGCCAGACCCGACCTGGCGAGGTCACGTTCCGCTGGTTGCTTCATGGGAGCTCTCCAAGCAGCAGGGAAAGCCGACCACATGGGTTGAACCAGTCGTCAACCGGACCGAGCAGTCGATCTCGTATCACGTCCGCGAGGGCGGGTCTCCGACCAATGAACGAACCGTCTCCCGAGGAACCGCCACGTGCCTAGCAACCGGCTCCACCATTCCAGGCTCGTATGTCAAGGAGCAAGGAGCGGCTGGAGCGATGGGCCAGCATCTGCTCGCTGTCATCTGTGAAGGCCCTCGAGGTCGGCACTTCATCGACCCGAGTTCTGACCATGTCGATGCTGCTGCCTGCTCCGTACCCGTCGACCTTCCGGCTGGACGGATGTCAGATCATCCGCAGTACATGGGAACCCCCCGATACGGGCTCGATGAGTGGTGGAAGCTGTACAGCCCCCGACAGCTGACTGCGCTCACAACCTTCTCGTCGCTCTTGACAGAGGTGTGGGACCGTGTGCGACGCGACGCTGCGTCGCACATGCCTGACGCGGACGATCGCAGGTTGCGCGATGGTGGCGAGGGTCCGGTGGCATACGCAGACGCGGTAGTGACATACCTCGCCTTTGTGGTTGATAAGTGTGCCGACTATTGGTCCTCGGCAGCGACCTGGGCGACTGGCGGATTCATTCGAAATACATTCGGGCGACAGGCGATTCCAATGACTTGGGACTATGCCGAGTGCAATCCGTTCTCGTCCTCAACGGGCAATTGGAATGCGATGGTGGAGTGGGTCCGCAAAGCCATCGAGCATCTGCCAGCAGCAGGTCGTGGTGAATCGGTACAGCGCGATGCGCGGGCACGTGTCGCGGAGAGCCCGGGTTCGAGCACGTCAACAGACCCGCCTTACTACGACGCTGTGCCGTACTCGGACATTTCTGACTTCTTCTATGTGTGGCTCAGGCGGAACCTCGCCGAAGTATGGCCAGACGAATGTGCGACCATACTTACGCCTAAGGCGGATGAGCTTGTTGCAGACGTTCAGCGCTATGGGTCGCGTGGGGAGGCGAAGAGCCATTTCGAGAACGGGATGTCTTCTCTGATGGAGGCGGTGGCCGCTGCGCAGCCGAGCGTCGCTCCTGCGACGATCTACTACGCCTACAAAGCCACCGAATCGTCCGGTGCAACCGGCTGGTCGACCTTCCTCCAGGCCATCCTCAATGCAGGTCTTCAAGTCACGGCGACTTGGCCGCTCCGCACCGAGCGGCCCGGTCGGATGCGGGAGGTTGGCTCGAACGCCCTGGCGTCTTCGATTGTTCTCGTCTGCCGGCCTCGCTCCACGTCGGCGCCCCTGGCGAGCCGAGGGGAGTTCATTGCAGCGTTGCGAGACGAGCTGCCTGACGCAGTTCGCGTGCTGCAATCCGGCAACATCGCCCCGGTCGACATAGCGCAGTCGGCGATCGGACCTGGAATCAAGGTCTTCTCTCGGTACGCCAAGGTCGTAGAGGCGGACGGATCCGCGATGTCGGTTTCCGAGGCGCTAGGGATCATCAATGACGTCCTCGGAGAGGTGATCGATGGCGAGGAGGCAGAACTCGACCCTGACACGCGGTTCGCCGCGACCTGGTACTCGCAGCACGGCTACAACCCCGGCAAGTCTGGCGACGCCGATGGGCAGGCTCGAGCGAAGAACACGTCGTTGAGCGGGATCGAAGCAGCGGGAATCGGTGAGGCGCGGGGCGGATCCTTCCGCTTGTTCGAGCGATTCGAGCTTGACCCGGAATGGGATGTCGTCGCAGACAACCGTCTGACGGTCTGGGAGGCCACCCAACACATGGTCGCAGCGCTAGAGCGCTCGGAGTCCGAGGCGGCGGACCTCCTGCATCGACTTGGCGGCTACGGCGACCGTGCCCGGCAGCTTGCGTATGTCCTGTTCCAGAAGGCGACGGACAAGGGATGGGCGGAGGAGGCAGGTGCCTACAACGGGCTCATCCTTGCCTGGCCGACACTTCAGTCGATCGGCGCTTCCGCCGACCACGAACAACCGAGGCTCCTGTGACGTCACGTAGCGAAGGACCAGCACGATGGTGATGCCCAACACCGACCGGATCTCGAAGGCGCTTGACCTCCTTCGCGATGGTCTGAGGCCGAAGTGCGAAGAGACATGGAACGGTTTCTTCGGCGACGACTGGCTGAACGTCGTTAACGGCCGGATGCACAACCCCGAGTCGAACCCCACGACCGCAGATGTGGCGTTCCTGTTCAAGGGGATGAAGACCACGCGGAACGACGTGTTCGGGCACGGGTTCCCGCCCGCGATCCGGTCGCTGGTCTTCGAGCTGTCCGACGTGCGGAACACATGGGCTCACCTGGGAGCCTTCTCGACGGACGACACCGTGCGCGCGCTCGACTCGATGGAGCGTGTGCTCGACGCGTTCGGCAACCTTGAGGAGCGGCAGGGCATTCGAACGCTGCGGCGCGACCTCATGCGTCAGATGTTCGATGAGGAGTCGCGGTCGGAGCGCCGCAAGACCGCGGCGAAGCCGACGGAGGGCCAGCCGCAGGCCGGGCTGACGCCGTGGCGGGAGATCATCACCCCGCACGCGGACGTCGCGTCAGGACGGTTTGACCAGGCGGAGTTCGCAGCAGACCTGTTCGAGGTCTACAGCCAGAACGCGGATGAGGAGTACCAAGACCCGAAAGCCTTCTTCGCTCGTACCTATCTGACCCACGGGCTTCGGGACTTGCTCGTCGGAGCGGCACGGCGCCTGTCCGGCGACGGGGGCGATCCGGTCATCGAGCTTCAGACGAACTTTGGCGGTGGCAAAACCCACAGCATGATTGCCCTGTACCACCTCGCCTCGGGTGTGCCCGCCAAGGATCTTCCTGGTGTCGGTGAGGCCCTTGCTGAGGCGGACGTGGCGCTTCCGAGCGAGATCAGTCGGGCGGTGTTGGTCGGGCAGATGATCTCGCCGTCGGCGCCGCAGCCGGTTGAGAAGGGCATAGAGCTGCGCACCCTGTGGGGGCATCTCGCGTATCAGCTCGGGGGCAAGGCGGGCTACGAGCTCGTGCGCGCTGACGACGAAGCGGGCACCAACCCGGGGGCGGCGCTGCGGACGCTGTTCCAGCAGTTCGGCCCTGCGGTCGTGCTGGTGGATGAGTGGGTGGCGTATGCCCGTCAGCTTCGTGACGGTGGCGACAGCGATCGACTTGCCGGTGGTGACTTCGACACGCAGTTCACGTTTGCCCAGGCGCTCACCGAGGCTGCCGCCGCGGTGCCGAACGTGGTGGTCCTTGTGTCGATCCCAGCGTCGGACATTGAGGTCGGTGGCGACCGCGGCAAGACGGCGCTGGAGAAGCTGAAGAACGTCGTGACCCGCAAGGCGGCGCAGTGGCAGCCAGCTTCGCCGGACGAGTCGTTCGAGATCGTGCGCCGCCGGCTGTTCGATCCGATCCCTGACGACAAGGCCAAGGTCCGTGACGGTGTGATCCGCGCGTTCAGCGAGATGTACCGCCACCAGCACGGTGACTTCCCGGGCGGGGTGTCCGAGGCGGAGTACCGGCGGCGGATGGAGCTGTCGTATCCGATCCACCCGGAGCTGTTCGACCGGCTCTTCGGTGACTGGTCTGCGCTCGACAAGTTCCAGCGGACCCGTGGCGTGCTGCGCCTGATGGCGCTCGCGATCTCCCAGCTCTGGCAGCGCGGCGACCAGTCGCTGCTCATCATGCCGGGCAACCTGCCCATGGACTCCGGTGCGCTCGTCAGCGAGATGAAGAAGTACCTCGAGGAGGGCTGGGACCCGGTCATCAAGTCCGACGTTGACGGCGAGAACGCGTTGCCGCTGCGTATCGACAAGGAGAACAAGCACTTCGGACGCCTGTCGGCCACCCGCCGCGCCGCCCGTACCGTCTACATGGGCTCCGCGCCGCGACCCGATGGGTCACGGGGCATCGACGTGAAGTCGATCGTGCTCGGCTGTGTCCAACCTGGCGAGCCGGTCGGCCAGTTCGCCGATGCCCTCAAGCGCCTCTCCGGTCAGGCCACTCACCTTTACGTCGATGGCGCCCAGTACTGGTACTCGTTGCAGCCCAACGTCACCCGCGTTGCTGCTGACCGTGCCGCGTCGAACTTCACCGACCGAGACGCTGACGACGAGGTGAAGCGCCGGATCGCTGAGCAACCCGACCGGGGGACCTTCACCGCGATCCAGGTGTTCGCCGAGGGGCCGGGCGACGTGCCCGATGACGACGAAGGCGTTCGGCTCGTCGTCCTCGCTCCCTCCGCAACGCACTCGCCGAACGACGAACACTCGCCAGCCGCCGTGCTCGCCGAGAAGATCCTCGCCCAACGCGACGGGGGGCCTCGGCTCAACCGCAACCTCCTCGTGTTCACCGCGGCAGCGGCCAACCGGCTCAGTGAGCTGAGGGCCGCGACACGCCTGTACCTGGCGTGGTGCTCCGTCGTTGAGGACCACCAGGGCCTGGATCTCACCGCCCACCAGAAGAAGCAGGCCGAGAGCAAGGTCAAGGAGACTTCGCAGCAGATCGACAGCCTCATCGCCGAGACCTTCACGCAGGTGCTCACCCCGTCCCAGGAGCCAGGCACCTCGACGATCAAGTGGCAGACGACGAAGGCCAGCGCTGTCGGAGACGTCGGTGCTCGGGTGAGTAAGAAGCTCGCAACTGAGGAGAAGCTCATCGCCACCTATGGCGGCGTACGGGTGAAGATGGATGTCGACCGCTACGACCTCTGGTCTGATCGTGGCGACATCTCGGTCGCGAGCTTGTGGAGTACCTACGCCCGCTACCCGCATATGCCTCGCCTGGCCTCGTTCCGGGCGCTGGGGGACGCGATCAGCGACGGCACCGCCAGCCTGAACTGGTCGCAGGAGACCTTTGCCTACGCCGACGCTCACGACGGGAACAACTGGGTCGGCGTCCGCACCGCGTCGCACGTCACCCCGACCGTCAGCGGTCTGCTGGTGCGCCCGGACTCAGTGCCGTCCCCCAAGGAGGAGACAGGTGCCGGAGACGACGGCAGCGGCGCCGGCGGCGGGTCCGAGCACACCAGCGACCGCGGGCCTGGTGGATCGGACAAGGCAAAGAGCGGTGGCGGCTCGGGCGGCGCTACCGCGACACGGTTTTACGCGCAGTTCGATCTCGACTCCGTCCGCGGCATCAAGCAGCTCGGCGAGATCCTCGAGCACGTCACAGCCCGTCTCGGGCCGAACGTCGAGCTGTCGCTCGAAGTCCGCGCATCGAACGACGAGGGCTACGACGACGGGACCCAACGCATCGTCGCCGAGAACGCGACCAACCTCGGTGCCAACGGCCCAGAGTTCGAGTAGATGAAGACGGTCGACTCCCAATGCTGGAGCGGTGCTCCGAGTCTCATGGGCGCGAGCTTGGGGTGCCGTCCGTGAACGCGGACTCTGGCGGAGTCACGACGCCCCACTCAGCTGCGCCGGCGGCGCTCGGCTTCCTTGCCCAGGTGGAGTACGCGCTCCTACTGGCACTCCAACGACTCGACACGACGTTGACTTTCGAGATGAGCCTGGAGACGCTGGATGACATCGTCTTCGATGACGGCATCGAGGATCGATCTGAGCTCTTCCAAACGAAGCACCACGTGGATCGTTCAGCACATCTGACCGACGCCTCGACCGATGTCTGGAAGACCCTTCGGAACTGGATCGAGGACAGTCCCGCTACCGCCAACCTGACGATGCTCACGACGGCAGCCGCGCCCGAGGGCTCCGCGATGTCTTACCTCCGCGGCGGCGCAGGTCGCGACGTGGCGCGAGCAACCAAGCTGCTTGTTTCCACCGCGCGGAACTCGGAGAACCAAGCCCTCAAGTCGGCGTTCGGTACATTCCTCGAGGTCGAGCGGCCGGAGGAACTGTTGGAACGGGTGACGTTGATCGACGAGTCACCTCAGGTCGCTGATCTCGATGAGGCACTGAGCCTGGCTGTGCGGAAATCGGCCAAGCTAGGTCATCGTGCGCCGCTCCTTCAGCGCCTCCGTGGCTGGTGGCTCGAGAAGGTGTACGACCACCTGACTCGCATCGCGGCTGGCGAACCGGACCGGATCCTGAGTGACGAGCTTGAAGCGACGCTGCTGAACATCTCGCGGAACCTCCGTGATGACGACCTGCCTATCGACTTCTATGACATGGCAGAACCGACCGATGATGAGGTCCGCGACGACGATCGGGTGTTTGTACACCAGCTACGAGTCATCGCTCTCGCCAACGCTCGGATCCGTGAGTGCATCTACGACCACAATCGGGCATTCGCTCAGCGTTCGCGGTGGCAGCGGGAGAAGCTGATCGGCGCCGGTGAACTGCGCAACTATGAGCGGGCGCTCGTGGAGGAGTGGAAGCGGCACTTCCTGCCTGAGACAGACGAGGTGGACGGCGACGACGATGATGACGCAGTGCACTGCGAGCGTGCCCGCAAACAGCTGATCCGACTTGGTTCCAGCACCCTGCCGCGCATCAGACCAGGGGTCGATGCGGCCTATGTCGCGAGTGGGTCCCTGCATATCCTCGCGGACAACCTTGAGATCGGCTGGCATCCCAACTGGGTGGCCCGGATGCGAGAGCTACTCGGGGATGCGACCGGGGCCCACGAGGAGGGCGTCGCGTGACTGCCCTCGATGAGATCGGTTCGGCGGAGGAGGTCGCTCTCTTCAACCCGGCGTTCCTGGCGCGGCTGCTTCACGGGACTGCGCACGAGTACGAGAAGCCTTCAGGTAGGGGATTCCCCGTCCCGCTGGCGTTCCTGTCGGTGCCACTTGCGCTTCACAAGCCGACTCGCGACGACCTGCCACGCACATCCGCCGCCTTGATGCAGAAGTGGATTCGGGAGCACCCGCGCCACATGGCACGGCTCTCATCACGGGTCCTTGGGCTCCGACCGTTCACCGGTGTGGCCATCCGATTCGGAATCGAGCACGGGGTGCTCCTGTCGCAGGACGGTCTGCTGCGTGCGGGGAGTCTCCTTCGTCGACCCCGGGACCTCAGCTCGTTCGAGACAGCTGAGATCGCAGAATGTCTGAAGGCCGCCGAGTTCCTGGGTCGATGGTTCGCTCGACAGCCTGATGCGGCCACTGCTCTCGCTTGGTGGGGACTTGCTCCATGATGCAGATCGAGCAGTTGGTGCTGTATTCGAAGCGTGGCGAGGTCCGACCGCTCGAGTTTCGAGTCGGTGAACTCAACGTGATCACAGGCGACTCGGGAACAGGGAAGTCCGCTCTTACGAACATCTTTCGCTTCTGCCTTGGTGGCAGCCGCCCGGACGTTCCTCTCGGCCCGATCTCGCAGACGGTGGCCTGGTACGGCCTCATCGTTCGGATTGGCGATGTTCGCCTGTTCCTCGGACGGCCCGCACCGGATGGTTCGAGCGAGACGACCTTGGCGATGCTTCTGGTGAACCCGGTGGCTCCCCCCGCCTTCGGCGACCTCGTTGCCAACACAACGTCAGATGAGATGCGCGAGTACCTGGCTGGGATGATTGGCATCGAGGAGAACCTCAACGTCCCAGCTATCGGCAACACCCGCCAGCCGCTCGCGGCCAGCTTCGTCCACTCCCTTTACTACGCGTTCCAAGGGCAGGGCGAGCTTGCCAATCCGCGAGTGCTATTCCACCGGCAGGACGAAGAGTGGCAGAAGCAGACGATCCGAGACACCCTTCCCTACTTCCTCGGAGTACAAGGCCTCGAGCAGCTTCGCCAGCGCCGCCGGCTCACCGAGCAGCGGCGTGATCTCAAGCGAGCAGAGCAGCGTCTGGAGCGCGCGAGGAATGAGTCGCTGGACGTCCTCGACCGGGTGCGTGGTCTGCTCACCGAGGCCCGTGATGCCGGCCTACAGGTGCCCGATGATGAGGAAGCCACCACCTCAGAGTTGCGGGCTGTCCTTGCCAGCCTCGTAAACACGCCGATCGAGTCGAGTCCTGCGGTCGACATGTCCGGCCAGTTCGAGCAGGTACGCGCTGAGCTGGCCGAACAGCGCCAACGCGCGAGGGAGATCGTCGAGGAACTACAAGGTCTCGAAGGGTTCAGCGAAGTCGCCGCAAGCTACGAGGGTGAGCTGACTGAACAACGAGCGCGGCTGGTGTCGATTGGTCTTGTCGCGGTCGAAGGCCAGGACGCCGAGTGCCCAGTCTGTGGCGCCGACCTGCACGGAGCCGCTGAGGAGCACCAAACCGTGACCGATTGGCTCGCCGGGGTCTCCCGAAGACTTGAGCTGGCTGCACGCGATCGCCCAAGGGTCGAGAAAGCCCGATCGACGCTCCTCGATGAGCGCACGTCCGTGCTCGAACGGATCGAGGAACTCAACGGGCTCATCGCCTCGCTCGTTGACACCAACGACATGGTGGCCAGGGAGCGCCAACGAGTGAACGTTCAGAGCTACATCCGCGGGAAGATCGCCGAGTACCTGTCTGCCTCGGATGTCGTCGGAGCCGATGACTTCGCTGAGCTCGAGCGAATCGTCGATGGCTTGCGAGCTTCGGTAGCCGAGCTGGAGGCGTCTCTCGACCCTGAGGCCATTCGGTCTCGTGTGGAGTCCGCAGTCGCTCGTGTCAACCGCGAGGTTGGTCAGATCGCTGGCGAGTTGGGTCTTGAGCACGCCGAGGAGGGCGTGCGGCTCGATGTCAATCGACTGACGGTTGTCGCCGATACGCCCGAGGGCCCGGCCTACCTCGACGCTGGCCAGATCGGGAGCGGCTTGAACTGGGTCGGCTATCACCTCGCGGTGTACTTGGGCTTGCACCGCTTCTTCATCACGGCGGGCCGACCGGTGCCACGGTTCCTGCTTCTTGACCAGCCGAGTCAGGCGTTCTTTCCGCCGGACCGCGCGAGCGGGGGAGACCTTGAGGAACTCGATGACACGGATCGAGCGCACACGAGGGCGCTCTATCGCCTGCTCTACGACGAGGTGCAGCGTCAGAGCGGTGCGCTTCAGGTCATCGCTCTGGACCATGCGGACTTTGAGGACGACTGGTTCCAGGACTCCGTCGTGCATCGTTGGCGGGATGGTGACGCGCTCATCCCGGCGGCATGGCTCGAGGACCGTGAGAGTGACGGTGCCGGGGATGATGCAGCACGGGACGACATCGTCGACGGCGGCGAGGATGGGATCCCTGGTGTCGACTCTGGCGGCGAGTGATGGACCACCGACGTCGGTCCTGGCAGCTGCGGATGTCGTACGGGAGGGCCGGAGGCGCATCACTGGGTCGGACAGGCCGCCTGGTGTCAGCAGCGCCGCGTGCCAAGGATTGCTCATGGGTTCGGTGCGAGGCGTTCGGGGCAACTGATGGTCCCGGCTGGGACGGTGCCGCGAGAGGGCTGGAATGACCGACACATCAGATGACGAGAACAGCGCCGAACAGACGTCGGCCTTGCAAGTCGATCCCCGCGAGACGTTGGCGACGTGGGCCAATGGCCAGGACGAGTGGGTTCGGTACATCGTCCGGCAGGTCCTGAGCACCGGACGGCCGTTGACTGATGGAGATGTTGACGCCGCCCATGAACTCTTCCGACAGGAGAAGGGTCTTGACGATCGGTCGTTGCCAACCGAGGACCCGCTCGCGTTGGAGTCGAACGAGGAGGACTCAGAGCTTCCCCTCGCCATCACCAAGCTCTCCGAAGTGACAGGGGTCAACGCGATCGTCCCTGGCAGCGTGATTGAGCCACACGAGGGGATGACGGTCCTGTTCGGCGAGAACGGGACTGGGAAGACTGGATACTCACGAGTCTTCAAGGCGGTTGCTGGGAGCCGGACTGCCGATGTGGTCCTCGGCGACATCAGCGCCGCGGACGTCGCACCTCAGTCGGCACGCATCGAGTACACGTTGGGCGGTGAGGCACAGGAGTTCGCCTGGACGGGCGAGCAGGGCCAACCGCCGTTCACTCGCATGTCCATCTTCGACAGCCCGTCGGTCAACTTCCACGTTGATGACGATCTCGAGTACGTCTACGTGCCAAGCGTGCTGGCGCTGTACAACCACGTGATCAGTGCTACCCAGGCGGTCAAGACGCTGATCGATCAGACAATCAGTGACCTGGGGACCGGAGCGACAGCGCTTCTCTCTCGGTTTCCTCGCGAGTCCACCATCTATCCGCTCATAGAGACTCTTGGCGCGACGACGGACCTAGCGGAACTCCGCGAACGGTCAGACGGCGCGGATGATGTGGATGGGCGTATCGAGGTCCTGCGCCGCTCAGTCGGAGCCTTGGAGGCGAACACGCTCCCTGCGCAGATTTCCGAGAGACAGCGACATATGGGCGCGCTGCAGCAGGCGAAGGTCGCTTCCGACGCCCTGGCGACGCTCGACGTCTCGTCCCTCACCGGTGCAAGTACGCGCCGCGTGGAGCTACGCGAGGACTACAGGCGCTTCCGGACGAGCCTGTTCGAAGCCGCTGATCTTCCGGCGCCGCCGGACGAGACCTGGGAGGCATTCGTATCGAGCGGCGACCGATACCGACAGCATCTGGAAGGGCTCGAGGTCCACGATGCTGCACGCTGCCTCTACTGTCGCCAGTCGCTTGCTGACCCGGCTCGGGAACTCATTGCCAAGTACGGCGGCTACCTGAGCGACAAGATCAGTCAGGACATCGCGAAGGTCGACTCGGAGATCCTTGCGCTGACCGGACCAATATTGTCGCTCGCCCTGAACGAGGTGGACGCGCTCCTCAAGGAGTACGAAGAACGACAAGACCGCCCACCCTTCTACGAGCACCTACGCAATCTGGAGACAGCAGCAAGGTCTTCTGCCGAGGCGATTCGAGGCGAGGCAGCGGTTGACAGTGGTCTACCCGGTGCGGCGACGGAACTCCTGGGTCAGGTCGCAGCAGCGTTGGAGAGCGTGGAGGCGGAGCTCACGCTGCTGAAGGAGCAGGCCGCCAACAGGGCGACAGCCTTGGCCGAGCAGCGGCGCGACCTCGCCGAGTTGACTGCCGCGGCCGAACTGGCCAGGTCATGGACAACCATCGAAAGCCAGGTTTCTCGTGCGAAGGAAGCCGACAAACTCAGACTCCTGGTACGGCCGTTCTCCACCATCAGCCGAGCTGTGACCGAACTCGCGAAGGCAGCAAGCGACCAGCTGATCAACGAGAGCTTCGACCAGCTATTCGCCGAGGAGTGCGAGGCCCTTCGTGCTCCGTCTCTGAAGGTTGAGTTCGTGGGGAGACGGGGTAGAGCACAGCGGCGCAAAATGTTGGCGGGGAACCACAAACCGTCGAAGGTTCTCTCCGAGGGCGAGCAGAAGGTCCTTGCCCTGGCCGACTTCTTGGCTGAGGCGCGGCTCGCTGGCATCACGGCTCCCATCGTCTTCGACGATCCGGTGTCGAGCTTGGACCACCGTCGAATCAACGAGGTCGCTCGTCGCGTCGCGAACCTGGCGGAGCACAACCAGGTGATTGTCTTCACCCACGACATCTTCTTTGCCACCACCCTGCTGACGCTGTTCGAGACAACGAAGCGGTGTGCCTACTTCCAGGTCACGGACGAAGACGGCAAGGGTCGCGTCACCCGTGCCAGCGGACCGCGGTGGGACACGCTCGGCGCGCTCAAGGCCAATATCAACAAGACGATCGAGGCCGCTCATGCCGTCGAGGGTGAGGCGCGCGCAGCCTTGGTGCGGGAGGGCTACGACTGGATCCGGTCATGGTGCGAAGTCTTCACGGAGACGGAATTGCTACAAGGGGTATCTCAGCGGTACCAGCCGAATATCCGAATGACTGTCCTAGGGAACATCAAGGCGGATGCCCTGCCAGCGGCGACAGCTATCGTGACCCGGATTTTCGAGGATGCGTGTCGGTACATACCTGGGCACTCGCAGCCGCTCGCCACCCTCGGTGTCGCGCCCCCCCTGCCCGGGCTCGAGGCGCCCTGGAAGGAGCTGCAGGAGGCGCGAAAGGCATACCTGGATGCGTCGTAGGTCTCTGTGGCTCGCCGACACATGTGAAGCAGCAGATCCATGACAGGGGTGGGGAGGGCAAGGTGTGGCCGTGCCAGCACCTCGCCGTCGGAAGCACAGTTCAGCGGAACCCCAAGATCAGCCGACTGACGTCGAGTCCACCAGATCAGCGCTCGAGGAGATCAGCCGCTGAGCGAAGAGACTGGCTGGGTAGCGGACAGCTCCAACGGCACTGAGATTTCTACTGTTCCTTCTACTGTGCGGCGCGGTACGGGGGTGTACGGGCTGGCACGGCGGGGGGAGAGGGATCGGCGAAACACCAGCACAAGGGCACGATCTGGGGCCCGTTGGGACGGCTTTAGCG
>OEIV010001098.1_pt1 | contig 13089 bp, 21 predicted proteins | sample 1539231 | NCBI WGS metagenome assembly OEIV01 (sample SAMN03794762, study PRJEB22550) | activated sludge metagenome | feature: wastewater treatment plant; material: activated sludge; isolation source: Wastewater treatment plant of a petroleum refinery complex | place: Argentina: Buenos Aires ...
ATAGGCGCGGAAGATTCCCGGATTTCCGGGGCCGGAAGTTCCAGGGGGATTACAGGCGGCGCGTCGCTCGTGGCCTCATCAGCCGCCGCGGGCGCGGCCTCTGCCGGTTGTGTGGCGTTGACCTGGGCCAGCAGCGCCGCGCCAGCCAGCGCCGGAGGTGGGGAGATCGGCCGCGCCGCGCTCTCAGCGCCTTCGGCCACGAGGTCAGCCCAGACGGCCGCGGCTCCGTAGCCGTTCAGCCCATAGCCCATCTCGTTGAGGCGGGCCATCTGGTAGCAGACATAGGCAATGTCCGTGCCGTAAAACTGGACCAGCCCCAGGCGCACGGCAAAGCGCGGGAACTGGCCGCTGGCGGCGAGGAGCATGTTGCCGCTGCCACAGGTGGGATCGTTGACCGTGATCGGTTCGTAGTGGTCTTTGATGAGGGGCAGGACGGGCAGGAGCAGGGATTGGAGGGCGTTGATAGAACCTTCGGCCTCGATGACGACGGCCGCGGTCATCACCACGGCATCGCAGTAGACAGCCGACAGTTCATCCACGGCCCGCAGGCTCTCAATGGCGGCATGGATGCGCTCAAAGACCATCCGCGCGCCGTCCGGGATGTTGATCTGGGCCATCATTACAGCCACATGCCAGGGGGTGAAGTGTTGGCCCGCGTCTTTGTTGGGCGACGCATGTTGCATGAAGGTGTCGCCCAGCACGTCATAGAGGTTAGCGCCGCTGAAGCCGTACCACAGGCTGAACGCCTCGCGGAAATTGCTCAGGAGCCGGTCTATATTCCCGTGCGGCGCGTCGTACTTCCCGCGCAGCCGCTCCACTTCGGCCTTGATCGGCGCCAGATCGTCGGGCACGCGCCCTTCCCTGAATGGCCCCAGGCCGGTCTCCAGCGCCACGATGCTGTAGGACAGCCAATCCTCCCAGACGCGCGACATTCCGACGCCGAAGGACGCGCCGGCCGCGCCCAGCAGCTTGGCCAGTTGGTCGACCACCTGCTGGGGCTGCATGGTCTCCGGGTTGAGGGGCAGCGGCTTCCGGCTCATGGCATCCGTCCCGCGGCCAGCGCCGTGGCCTGGGCGGTCGTTAGGCGGCGGGCATCGGCCGCCAGCGCGCGCAGCATGTCAGGGTTGTCGCTGACAGTCAGGGCCGTCTCCACCAGAGTAAATAGCCCCGCGGGAAAAACGGAGTGGACGAACGGCATCTGCGGCAGGCGCAGCGATGAGCTGATCATCGAAGGGGGCAGGGGCGTGCCGTTGACCGACGCCGCGAAATGGCCGTTGAATCCGTAGAGGATTTCATTGAGCCGGGCCATCTGGACGCACACGGGATCAAGGTCAAAGCCGACGAATTTGATCAGCGGCGCTTCGATGGCGAAGGCCGGGAAGCGCGTGGAGACGGCCAGCAGCAGCGTGCCGCTGCCGCAGGCCGGGTCAGCGACGGTGATGGGGAGCATGTTGGCGGCGATCATGGGCAGGAGATTGTTGACCAGGGTGCGCTCCCACCCGCCGCCGTCGCCTTGCGCGTTATACTCCTGGGCCAGCTTGAGATTGGCGCGGGCGATGATGGCCGCTATCGCGTCGTGCCGCTCTAGCGACTGGCAGGCCAACTCGATAGCCTGAACAACGGCGGTGCGGCCGTCGGGCACGATGGCGGCGGCGATCTGCTGGGCGGTGGAGTAGGGGGTCAATCCCAGCGAGTCGCCTGGGTGTACCCACGCCTGGTAGAGCAGGCCGAACAAGTCCAGGTTGTTGGCCTCCACGAATGAACGGCCGTCTATCGGGCGGGTGATCTGGTTGAGCGCGGCTTCCAGCGCCGTGCGGAACAGCGCCGCGGTCGCTTCCCACGACCCGCCCTCAGTCGCGCCATAGGTCTGCCGCAGGCTTGCGCCCTGGGGCGTGTTGGCGAACACGTCACTGAGGTCAATGGCTTCCAGCAGGTTCGCGCCGGTCTGGAGCCGGTCACGGATCGCCTCAACCGCCGTGTGGAACTCCAGCACACCGGCGCAATACGAGAGCCAGTCCTGATAGATGGCCGCCCGACTGCGCCCGGCGGCCGTGCGGGCCTGCTCAAGTGAGTAGCAAATAGTGTCCAGGGTTGGACCTTGCAGGGGCATTCTGTTGTCTCCTTGATCGGGGCGCTGTCGCCCGGTTGAATCGGCTAGTTAGTATCATAACTCCGGTTTCTCTATTTGTCTAGTGTTTTGTTTGTGTATTCGTTGAATTCGTTGGGGAGATCAACAGAATCGGTTGGAAGAGCGCGCGGGTGTTCTAAAAAAGGGGGGATTCTAGATCGCTCTTGTTGCAAGTTAGGCAACAAGAGCCAGCGGGAATGTTCCCGGTTTATATGGCTGGCCCTGGGGCCGCGGCCGGGAAACGAAAGCGGCTCCGGGGATGGGATTCCCGGAGCCGCTATTGGATTGGCGATGGTGGGCGCTTACAGGAAGTTAGGAGCCGCCGAAGCAGCGCGCCTGCGCCTGAGCAAGCAACTGCTGAGTGTCGTACTTGTCCATCAGGGCGCGCACCTGGCGGTCATAGTCAGCCGGGTAGGGGGCCGCGGCCTGCTTCCTGATGGCCTCGTGCAAGAGGCGGCTAAAGTCAGGGGAGAATGAAACCACGCGCAGCGCCTTGACGATGCCCGTATTGGCCTCTACCAAGATGCACTCCACGAGGGCGCGCTGCTGGCCTGTCAGGACGGGCGGCAAGGTCTGTTCCGCGGCCGGCAGCTTGTGGTAGGTGTAGAAGGCATCTCCCCAGCCGATGGCCGGGCCGAACCTGTACAGAAAGACCAGCGCAGGCCCGATGAGGCCAAAGGCAAACTCGGCCGTGCCCGTCTTGAACGCTCGTATCTCGATACTGCGCGGGTGGCGCAGGGGAAGAATGAGGCGGTGATAGCCGCCAGGCTCCGCGCCACGATAGTTGTACTCAGGTATCTCATCGTAGTGCCGGACGCCCGGTGCCAGTAGTTGACCTACAGCGATGGTTCTCACGGACGCCACTCCTGGCCCTGGAAGACGATGCACGTGTAGGGCGGGCCGTCTTCGATGCTGCCGCCGCTGTCCTCCGCAACGATGTAGGCGAAGTCGTCACTGGGCAGTTGGGTGAGCGCGTATTCGACGGCTTCCTGCTCCGTCTTGAACACCTTGTCTACTTGCTCTTCGCTGTTTACCTTGTCGATCACGAACATGATGGTACTCCCTATTCCTCCTGGCCCTGCTCAACCCTGACGTGCTTTTCGTAGTGCGACCACTGCCCGCGCTGCGACGCCACCTGCCAGCCGTGGCGCTCGAACATCGCGGCCGAAATGGGGTTGGCCATGCCATAGACCGTGCGCGCGCCCGCGGCAAAGCACATATCGTACTTCAGGGTAAACAGCCGCTCGAACAGGCCGTTGTTGCGATGGTCAGGGGAGACCCAGGTCTCCGTGAACCAGGCCACGCGGCGGTCGACGCTGAAGCGGACACCGCTAAAGGCGACAATCTCGCCAGTGTCCATGCTCCGGGCCATGAGCCAAACGTGCCGCTCGGAGTCGGACATCGGCCCGCCCAACTCCTTACGGATGGCGGGATCAGCGAAGAAGCGGCCCATGTGTCTGAAGAAGTCGTCGCCGCTTGCGGCGCTGCTGTCCTGGAAGAGTTCGTATCTGTCAAAGCTTTCGATGTAGTTCATTTCTGCCTCGTTGGTTTCTTCGGTTGCCTTACGGCTGGACGTACACGCGCCGCGCGCCCAGGTGAGTGGCGTTAATGACGGCCGATCGCTTCGCTTCGGCGTAGGTGTCGTTGGTGCTGAAGGGGGTATTGGGGAAGCCCTCAAACTCAAAGACCCACAGCCCGCGCCCGCTGGGCTTGCGGCCGTGGGCGGTCTCAAAGCGGTTCGTGACCACTTCCACTTCACTCTGTTTCAGTCCGGTTTTAGTCATCCTGTCAGTCTCCTGTCGGTTTTGAATCGGCGCTCAATCTACCTAGTATCATAGCTGCGCTTTATCGGTTTGTCAAGCGTTATGACTATCTATCCGCTAATTGCGTGATGTTTCGTGTCTTTCGTAGAGCGGGCGGGTTCATCGCCGCCGAAGGGCTGGCCGTTCGCAACCGGGCGGCCACGGCCGTCAGGACGGGCGGATTGGCGGGAAATCGGGCGCAGGCGCAGCGTGTGCGCGGGGAGACGGCTATTGGGATAGCTAGGACGCGCCGCGCGCGTCCTGGGCCAACGTAGCGGGTGGTGCTCTCCATCACCCGCTCTACCTGGTGGCGGGCCTCGCAAGTCGGGCATTCCCGCGCGAATGGGCCACCGAAAAGGCCGGTGGGCACTCCGGCCTTTATCGCGTGGGTGAAGGGTTCCCGCGGCTGGCCGCAAGCGCACAGCGGGTAGTAGTCATCTGTCGGGCGCGGCGATGGGGTTGGCTGGCGCGTCTGGGCTGTATAGCCCGGCTCGGATCGCCGGGGTACGCGCTCATCCATCTCCCCATACCACTCCCAATACGCCTCATTCGCCTTGTGCTCTGGGGAGCCGTGCTCAATGCGGCCGTCCGGGAAGACCGGCACGACGCGCTCATAGCAGGCGTCGCACAGGCGAAAGCGCCGCGTCTGTCGCAGCCGGTCGACCAGCGCACCACAGTCGTCACAACGGTAGTAGCCGGTGAAGAGGGGGAGTTGGTTCATGGCGCCACGACTGGAAGCGCAGAGAGTACCTAGCCCGCTGGGGCAGGGGGGATGAAATCATCTGACCACAGCGTTTCATCGGCCGTGGCAAATAGAGGGGCCTTTGACGGCCACCACACAGACACGTCCCACTGTTCGATCTTGCGGCCAGTGGCTTCTTGCCACGCCTCCGCCCAGCGCAGGCCGTTTTCGCCCGGTGCGAAAGCCTTCCACCACTCTGCCCTTTGCAGGAGATCGACGGGCACTGGCCCAAAATTCTTGAGAGGATAGCCGTGGCTGTCTGTGACCAGCGGGGTAATGAACGGGCAGCCGTTCTCGCTTTCGGTTAGCAGGAAGGCCACAACCGGCAGCACCAGTGCGTGATTGTCGCGCCCGATGAGAATGGCATAACTGCCGGGTGGGGCGCTGCTGATGGCGATGTTGTGATTCTCGTGTTTCTTCGTCATTCGTCTCCTGTTACCTGTTACCTGCCTCCAACTATCGGGTTACGGTAAACTGCCCTTCCACCACATCGCCCGCGCCCAGGGCCGGGATGTGGTTTTGCTGAATGAGCACCTCGCCCACGGTGCGCTGTCCGTCTACCAGCAGGTGCATCATGAGCGGATGCCCGGCCAGCGGTTGGAAGACGGGTTGCGTGACGGCCGTCTTCAGCCAGTCGCGCACGTTTAGAAGTGCCTGCACCTGCACGTGGCGTTTCTTGGTCTCCGTCTCCCTGTACATGGGGAGACCAGCGACACGCAACACGCCGCGCTGCTCGTGGAGCAGGAAGGCGATCTCATACCCATAGCGCCGCGGCTTGCTGCCGTAGAAGCCCTCACGGAAAGCCATCACCACGCCGCCTAGCTTCACCAGTTCCTCAGCGACTTCCTTCTGGGCCGCGTTGATGGTCTTCTGGCTGTTGTAGTAGGGGGCATAGTCTGCCCGTGCGTCTTCGTAGTAGGGGACTTTAGCGGTCGTTGTTGCTCCTGTGGGTGTGAAGGCGAAGTCGGTCATAATGCTCTGCCCGTGAGTTTCTTGACTGCGCGATCCTGCAACTGCGCCAAGACCTCTGCCGGCGCGTCGAGTAGGGTTTCAAACATCCCCTCCCAGCAACGGCCGTGCGCCACGCGCTTGCCCGGCTCCTTGACCTTGCCTGCGAACATGAGCCGGTTTGGAGCGGCCAAATCCTCCTGCTCGATGGGACGGCCGCAGATGCGGCATTCCTCACCAACGAACCGGAGCATCAACATATCTATAACAGCCTGTCTGTCGTCTTGGTTAAACGTCATGGCCGGTCTCCTGCTGCTGCTCTGCGTACCAGCCTGGCGCGGCCTCGATGATCGCGGCCAGGGTGAGAACGATCTCCTGTCGCACGTCCTCATCTATCCGGTCTATCTGAAGCTCATACTTTATCCCGCGGCGGCCTTGAAGGTTATTGATGATGCCGCGGGCAGCAGCGACTTGCCAGCTTGGAGCCGGGGCTGGAAGAGACTCTGAATCAAAGTCATCATCACCATCCCAGTGGAAGCTATCGGGCATGTCGAAGGCAAGTTTTGCGCCCCAGCGCAAGCTATCTCTTGCCCCTTCTGCCGTGAACGGGACGGGGTTGTCTATGAAGTTGGTCATCTTATTGTCCAGTTCGCGTCTTCCACATCGCCGGATTCAGCAACGTGCAGTTCGGCCTGTCTGCCGCCAGGCAGGGTAAATTCAACTTCGCTCAGGTCATGGCCCTGGGTCAAAAGCCAGCCCAGGTACAGGCGAACCCAGGGTTGCCGTTGTATCTCTGGCATCTGTTCACCCTGCTCATCAGTAGCGAAGACCATGCCGTTGTCGAAAAATACGATCTTCTTGACCTTCGTCTTCATGGGTGTTCCTCTTCGTAGTTGAATAGACGGCCGATGTTAGCCGCCATCCGTTCGTAGTATTCGCGCTCTTCGGCCAGGATGCGCGCCCGCTCTGCATCCCCTTCGGAGACGCCATCTAAGTAGTATCCCGGCTGGGCTGCTATCTTTTCGGCCACGAATTGATCCGCCAACAGCGGATACTTGTCGTTCATCCGCTTCTCTAGCCGCTTGCGCCGCATGGAGGCTTTGGCCTCCGGCGTCATTTCGCGCGCCGGCAGCGCGCAATAGCGGCTAGTGATAGACCAGCCATCGCCCGGCGTTTTGAGCGCGCGCAGCGCCTCCGGCGTTCTGGGGTCGCATGTGGCGATCTCAGCCCGCACGCGCGGCCGTCCATCGGGCGGGCTGGTGTAAGGGTTGCCCCACTCGATGCGCTGGATGAAGAGGGCGGGCGGGCGCTTGGACTTGCCGGCCATGTCTCACCAGATGCTTCCGGTAATCAGAGCGCACCCGGCCAGCAGCAGGAAGCCGACAACGCCCAGCGCCAGGATGAGCGCCAGAGGGTCAACCGTGCGCGGCGCGGGCGCGGGATACTGCCAGGAGTCGGGCTGCTTATCGCCGGGGCTGGGGTTGACGTTGACCCGCTGAGAGGGCGCGCCGGGGGGCAACGGCCAAATGTTGATCTCCTGCGGGTACTCCGGCTCTTGGCCTCCAAGAAGTTTCCTGATAATGCCTAACATCGTTCACCTCTTACTGTCTGTAGTCGTTAGTCACGACGCTGCCTGAGCGTCCTGCACGCGCTTGACCATCGCCTCGTGCCCGGCTTCGGCCGCTTCCCTGGTGGCGTAACGCCACATCTCCTGATCCAGCGGCCCGCCGAAGACCAGGGTTTCGTAGAGGATGGGCGGGCCTTCATCCCTGAAGTTGTGGTTCACGCCCAGGAAGACGGTGGAAACCTCCGTCTCGCCAACGTCGGTCTTCCGAACGATCTTGTTATCGGGATCGCTGATCCACGTAGCCCACACATTCACATCATCAACCGCAATAGGGTTGCCGTCGATCTGAATCCAAAAGGTGGCGTTCATAGGGTTCTCCGTGACCAGGGCAGGGCGGGCGCGGCCGATCTGCCCTGGTCATAGTTAAATTAAGATACATTAATTGTATCTATTCTTTATGGTTCTTGCAGGTTCATCTCCGCCACGTGACGGCCGATGATCGGCCGATCCGTCTTCAGGTTGCGCCACCAGCCCGCGGCCGATGGATAGGTGTCCTGATCCCAATCAGCGTCCACCTCGTAAATGGCGAAGCCGCGGCCGGGATAAGCCTCAGCGATGCGTCGGGCCGCGTCGCTGGCCGTCTGGAATGCGTAGCCGCCTGGGTAGTCATCCCTCCGGCCCATCTTCAGGGTCTTGATGCCCTGCGCGCCATTCTGACGCAGCGCGTCATCGTAGCTTTCCTGATTGCCTATGGTGTAGATCATGTGGCGTCCTGTATCTGGATGAATGTTCCCGCAATTATGCCTGCTTCGGCTTATCAGGCAGCCCCACACCGACTTCAAGCCACTCGGCAACTTCCTCTGCCGTCTTAGGGGACAGCTTCATCCAGCTAGTGGCGTGCTTTCCCGCCGCCCTGGGCACGCGGTTCAACTGCTCCTTCGTCGGCTTCTCAGCATCCACGCCATAGAGCAGCGCCATGACCTTGAGCGCATAGTCCCGAAGCTGGAAGTTGCAGAAGTAGCGCGGGGAGTGTGTCGGATCGTGGTCGCCGGTGATCAGGCAGTACTCAAGCGGCACGGCCCGCAGCGCGGCCAACTCCGCTTCCAGCATCGCCAGCTTTGTTTCACGATGCGTCAGCGACATCTCCGCCAGCGTCGCGCGGCCGATGGCGGCAGCCAGGCACATTGATTCGTTCAGGTGGCGCTCTTCCTCTCCGTTGGAGACAACACGCCATACGGCGCGGTCAATAGCCGTAATCGGCTGTTTGCAGTAGAGGCAGGTTGGCGTCTGCACCGCCACGGTCTGCGCGGTCTGGTCATCATCTGTCATATTGGCCTCATTGTGCTTTGCGAACCGGCTCCCAAATCCGGCCGCCATAAACCAAGTGGATAAAATCGGTGATGGGTTCGGTGTCGGCGCTCTTCCCCACCCGCCACACGACGATCACATAGGCGCTGGACTCGGACATGTCGAGCGCGGCTTTGTGCGCCTCTTCCAAAGCGGCAAACCGTTTGGCGCTTCCGAAGTTGCCGCCCGACACCGCGCCGCCGTCTTCGGCCAGCCACTCGTCCCTCGTTGAGTTGTGCAGCATGTAGTGTGTCATGATCGTTGCCTCCGGCTTATTGCCAGCTTATTGCAGATGGAAGAATACGCGCGGCCCTGGGCCGCATTCCTTACGAATGTTCCCGCAATTGGAGGGCGTCGATCTGAAGTCCTACCACTTCCAGCGAGGCGGCATCGTAGAGCAGCCCCAGGCGGTCGTCCAGGAAGTGGACAACGACTTCGGCGGGGCGTTCGCACAGATAGACTAGCAGCGTGTCAACTATCGCGTCATAGTCACCCGCAATCGGCCGTCCGGCCACGGCCGCCTCGTGGAGCCGGTTGAAACTCAACTTTCCGACCTCTACCAGATGCTCAAGTGGCGTGGCCCGCAGCGCAGCCACTTCCAGTTCAGCGGCCGTTAGCCGTTTCTTGAGCGCCTCTATTTGTCCTAGCACCTGGTCGCTGGTTACGCCAATGGCGTCCTGTATCCCTAACCGGCTGGCTATCCTGTCAAGCTCAAATTGATCATCGAACAACTCACTATACATACCATCCAACGTTTGCCGGACGGCCTCAACCGGCGTGTCCGCGTCCTGGGCGCGGGCCAAGATTTCATCCAATGCCCGGTTCGCTTGGCAGAAGGGACAACTGCACTGGTGCTTCTCTTCGGTCTTGTGTTTCATACCTGCTACTCCCAAGCGGCTGAGTATTCCTGATTCAGAAAGAGAGACGGCAACGCCACCTGCTGCTTGAAGCGCAGCAGCTCATCGGCGTCCATGCCCAGGGCGCGGGCGATCTCCTCATCGGGCACGCCCTCTCTCATCATGGCGGCGACGATCTCCGCCATCGGCATGACGCCATGGACGCCGCGCGCCCGGTTGTGGCGGATGGTCGCCGCCATGCGGTCGCTGACGGCCGTGCGCCCGTGGTTGACGGCGACAACCGGCAGATAGCCGCGCACCCGCTGGCACACGGCGCGGTCTTCCCGCCCCACCCGCGTGCGGTGCTCCCCATCAACGACTTCCCAACGGCCGTCGCCACCGTGCCAGGCCACGACCGGCTGAGTGTAGCCGTCCGTGCGGATGCTGTGCCGCAGCAGGCGCATTTCAGGCGGGGCCACGGCGTTGGGGTTGTAGGCGTTGGGCTGCACGTCATCGGCCGCGGCCCACAGCACGCAGTCGACCGGCTCGGCCGCGAATGGCCCGGCCTCGTGGAGCATGGCCCGCAGGCGGTTCAGGGCTTCCACCTGCTGGGCCAGCGGCAGCGCGGCCAGGCGCTCAACGATGGGCCGCATGTCGTCGGCCAGGTCGTCTACAGCGGCATCGAAGAGGGAGCCGCCTTCAGTTGCCGGATCAGGGTTCTTAGAGGTCACGCCATTTCTCCTGTAGTTCGGCCACGCTGTTGCGCGGTGGCCGTCGCAATGAGACGCGCTCCGGGCGCGATTTGAAGGCCGGGTTGAGCAGCGTTGTGATGGGCTGGCCGCGCGCCTCTGCCGGCGTGGGCGGCAGGTCGAGCGGCTCACCGGCCGCGTGCTTGCGAACCAACTCCTGATACTGGTCATACTCGCCCAGGTTGATGTTGAACGCCAGCCCGGTGCAGAAGAAGTCGTTGCGCAGCAGCACGTGCGCCACCATGCGCCAGGAGCCGCCAAGTTTCTTCGCTTCCAACTCCGGGTCACTCTCTTCTTTCAGATCGTCCCAGCCGTTGTGGTTCTCAAACCACTCGATGAAGACGCGGATGCGCCGCCAGTAGTGCGCCCGGAGCGGCACGGGAAGAGCATCTAGAAGGAGCAACGAATATTCCCGCCAATTCAGGCCCGCGGGCTTCTGGGCCTTGCGGCCGTAATTGAACAGCACCGACCGGCCCTGATGCGCGCCCAGGTTGGCCCCACCGACGCGCTCCACCAGCCGCGCCCAGGTGTCCGGTTCCAACACCTGGTACTTGTCGAGGTGCTTGCGGGCTTCCAGGGAGTAGGGTTCACAGATTCGCATCTCGTGGAGGCTCATCCCGGCCAGCCACATGCGATCATAGATGTGGTTGTAGCCGATGGCCTGCCGGCCGATGTAGGCCCACACATCTTCTACTCGCCAGTCATAGAGCGGGTAGAAGTTCCACGAACGTTCAGTGATCTGGGTCGACCACTTCACGCCGTCATAGTTGCGACGGCCGCGCGTGCGCTTGATCGTCCTGAACCGATTCATGCTCTCATCGGCCCGGATGCCGACCAGCGACGCCACCGGCCCATCCCCCTGCCCTGCGTACCACTCATCGTATCCGGCAATGAAGTCTTCAAACGTCATGGCGTGCCGGTAAAACGGGAAGTGTCCCGGATTAGCGATGACGCCCGGCTGCTCCGGCAACGGCCGCACCCAGCGGTCACGGCGCTCCGGCTCCCAGGCCACGAACATTGGGTCATAGACGCTGGTCTCATTGCTGGTCGAGATGGGCAGGCAGACCCAGATGGGGTTGATGCCTTCCTGCCCCAGCGCCTGGGCCACGTGGTCTATCGTCGCCTGATACTGCGCTTCCCAGTCAACGAACAACACGTCAATGGTTCGGCCGCGCCGGACAGCCTCACGCCGCGCCAGGTCGAGCAGCACCGTTGAATCCTTGCCGCCGCTGAAGGACACCTGCACGCGCGGGAAGTTGTCGAACACGAACGCCAACCGCTCAACCGCGGCGTCATAGACGTTCTTGGACAGGTAAACCTTCGTGCCGCTCATAGCGCCCGGATGATCTCCTTCAGGATGCTCTTCTCATCCCTCATCTGATGCACCTGGCGGCGAAACTCCGCCGCGGCGTCGGCTTTGCGCTCCAGGGCGCTGGCTATCCGCTCGTCAATGGAGTGGCGACAGGTGAGCGTGACGTAGGTGACAGGCCGCGTCTGGCCGATGCGATGGCACCGATCTTCGGCCTGGAGCCGCTTGGCATAGCTAAACTCGTTGGAGTAGAAGACGACGTGCCCGCCCTCGTTGAGCGTGAGGCCGTGGCCTCCGGCTGCCTGCGTAGCGATCAGGAAGCGCGGCGCGCCTGCGGTCGTGGCCCGCCAGCGGCTCAATTCCTCATGCCGGGCCTGCTCGGATAGACGGCCGTGAAACTCCGCCGTGGCCCCTGGGCCGTACTCCTGGCGCAGCGCGTCCACGATCTGACCGATGGAGAAGTGGTACTTGGACCAGATGACCATCTTCTCATTGGCCGGCACGTCGCGCACCACGTCAAGCAGGGCCTTGATGCGCCGATGGGGGAAGCTCATCGGCTCTACCTGATCGGTCATCGGATCGCGCCGGTTCCAGAAACCGCAGACGACCTGCTGTAGTGCGCCGAAGAGCCTGTAGATGACCGTCTCGGATATGCGCTCATCGGATTCCAGAGAGAATAGAATCTCTTCCTTGGCCTGGCCGTAGGCATAGTACTGCTGCTCGGTCATCGTGAAGTAGCGGCCCTCGTGGAGCTTCGGCGGTAGGTCGAGGCACTCCGCCTTAGTCACCTGATACACGTAGGGCTGCACCCTCTTGGCCAGGTGCGCGGCGTTCAGGGTGCGCACGATGCGGCCGCTTCCCGACTCATAGACCAGGTGGTTGGCGGCGAATGACCAGAATGATTTGTAGCCCAGGATGAGCGGGCTAAGGAACCTCATCTGAGAGTAGAGGTCAACCGGCCCTTCCGACACCGGCGTGCCGGTCAGCAGCAGGCGGTAGCGCGCCCGTTCGGCCAGGAGCGTGATGCGCTCCGTTCGGCGCGCGCGGTGGTTCTTGATGTAGCCGGATTCGTCCACCACGACCATCGTGGCCTCGGTGATGAGGGTGTTGACGGCCAGGGTCACGCGGTCGCTGCTGCTCATGCTCTCAATGCCGATGATGTACCAGCAGGCGGTGGGCAGGTTGGCGCTGGTCGTGCGCTCATCGAAGACGCAGACGGCCGCGCCGGGCGCGTGTTTCTCGATCTCGTAACGGATGGTTTCCTTCAGGGAGACGGGGCAGAACCAGACGACGTGATCGATCCGCTCACGACGCAGCCAGGCCAGTTCAATCGCCGCGCGGGTTTTGCCTGTTCCCATCTCCATGAACAGGCCGCCCACCCGCGCGGCGCGTAGCTTCTCTACAGCGCGCTGCTGGTGGTCATATAGCGGCGTGGTCGTCTGCCAACTCTGGATCAATTCCACCCTCTGTCTCAAGAAGCAGGCTCAACGGATCGCCGCGCGCGGCCGTCCGGGGCAGCGGCGGCACTTCGATGACCAGCGCCGCCCGCTTGCGGGCATCGGCCGCGTCCATGATGGCGGGGGGGGCGTCGCTAAAGGCAAACCCGTACAACCCAGCGAAGTCTCCCGCCGTTTCGTAGGACTCAGGCGGCACGACCACGC
>OEIV010001100.1_pt1 | contig 13075 bp, 8 predicted proteins | sample 1539231 | NCBI WGS metagenome assembly OEIV01 (sample SAMN03794762, study PRJEB22550) | activated sludge metagenome | feature: wastewater treatment plant; material: activated sludge; isolation source: Wastewater treatment plant of a petroleum refinery complex | place: Argentina: Buenos Aires ...
GTTAATCAGCATGGCGCCATGTTTGAAATAGCGGATATTATTCTTATTAATCAGGTTCCTGGTGCTGTCCAGTTCAGGAACATGCAACGTAACGATATCGCTTAGCTGCAATAATTCTTTTAATGATTTGCTGTCTGATGCATTACCAAGCGGCAGTTTTGTTTCAGCATCATAAAATAGCACTTTCATTCCCAGGGCCTCGGCCAGTACACTTACCTGGCTGCCTATATTGCCATAACCGATAATGCCCATCGTTTTCCCGCGTAACTCATGGCTTCCGCTGGCATCTTTCATCCATCTCCCTTCATGAGCCGCTTTGTTCTTATCCAGCACTTTTCTTACCAGCATGATAGAAGCGCCAATTACCAGTTCTGCTACACTCCGCGTATTGCTGTACGGCGCATTGAAAACCGCGACGCCCCTTTTGGTAGCTTCCACAAGATCTACCTGGTTTACACCGATGCAGAAGCAACCTATAGCCTGCAACTTATCTGCAGCCATCAGCACTTTCTTTGTAATCTGTGTTTTGCTTCTGATACCAAGCAGGTGAACATTTCTTATCTCTTTCACCAGGTCGCTTTCGTTTATTGCCGCACTAATCTTCTTAACATTGGTATAACCAGCTTTAGAAAACTGCTTTACTGCCACATCACTGATGTTTTCTAAAAAGAGAATATTGATCTTTTCTTTCGGATAACTAGTATTATTTTTTTCAGGCATATCGATTATAAGGTTATTTTGCACAAATATATCTTATAAGGAATAATATTTTTATGATAAAACCGATTATCAGCCTGATTACTTTACGCCAATTGCCATGTATCATCCTGGCAGGTTTCTTGTTTTTCCTGTCAGTGTCAATTATATCTTCATCATGCAGCCTTAATAAGGGAACAGAAAGCCAGGCTACTGCCGACAGTATACCTTTTTATAAACTCCCTGCCCCAAAACCATTAAGCGGACAGGAATTACTGGCTTACAGGCAGGCATGTGAAAAATGGTATGACTCAACCATCAAACCATCCAATTTCAATGGAGGAATACTGGTAGCCAAAAACGGACAGGTGATTTTTGAGAGATACAACGGTACAGGCCATATCGGCCAGTCAGACAGCATCAACGCCAATACCCCTACCCACATAGCATCCGTTACAAAAACATTCACGGCAATGGCAGTGCTTAAACTGGTGGAAGAAGATTCGCTTAAACTGGATGATGAACTGGTAACATATCTCCCTGGTTTCAATTATCCGGGGGTAACGGTAAGGCACCTGCTGAATCATCGCAGCGGATTGCCCAATTACCTGTATTTCATGGATGAACTGGGTTGGGACAAGAAAAAATTCATGACTAACCGGGATGTGTTTGATTATATGGTAACACATAAAACTGCATTAAAGAACATTTCAACACCGGGTACGCATTTCAGTTACTGCAATACAAATTATGTGTTACTGGCCCTCCTCGTTGAAAAAATATCCGGCCTTTCATTTCCGCAATATTTGCATAAGCTTTTTTTTGCCCCGCTTCAAATGAAAAACAGTTTTGTTTTTACGGCTGCCGACAGTAACAGGCTTAACCCAAGTTACGACTGGCGGGGAAATGTAATTCCTTTAAAACATTTAGACCATGTGTATGGCGATAAAAACATCTATTCAACCACGCATGACCTGCTTATCTGGGACAGGGCGTTGCGCAGTGGATTAGTTTTTAAAACCGCTACCCTAAACCAGGCTTATACTCCTTACAGCAATGAAAAACCAGGCATCAGGAATTATGGGCTGGGCTGGCGCATGAATATTTACCCGGATAGTAAGAAGATCATCTACCATAACGGGTGGTGGCATGGCAACAATGCCAGTTTTATCAGGCTTCTGGATGAAGATGTAACTATCATTGCCATCGGGAACCGTTTCTGCAGGTGCATATACAAAGTAAAGCAGCTGGCCGGTATTTTCAATCCTTCTTTTTTACAGGTTACAGAAGACGAGGCGGATTCATCGGCAGGAAAATAATAAACAGAAATTATCAAACCGAAGAACCAAAAAACAGGTAAGCCAGTATGATGGATGTGATGATACCTACAAGATCAGCCAGCAGCATGGCCCCAACCGCATATCGTGTATTCTTTACCGATACCGCCCCGAAGTACACAGCAATCACGTAAAAAGTTGTATCTGAAGAACCTTGCAGGATGCATGACAGGCGGCCGGCAAATGAATCTGCGCCGTATGTTTTCATGGTATCAACCATCATACCACGTGCGCCCCCGCCACTAAATGGTTTTATCAGTGCCGTAGGCAGGCCGTCTACAAACCTGGTATCTGTACCTATTGCGGCAAACATGGCCTTCATGCCATTTATCAGCACGTCGAATGTTCCGCTGGTGCGCAGCAGGCTGATGGCAACCAGCATACCTACCAGGTACGGGATAATCCTGACAGCCGTTTCAAAACCGCCTTTGGCGCCTTCAATAAAGGCATCAAAAATGGCTGTTTTTTTGTAAATGGCCCCTGCGATGATCAGCAAGAAAATCAGCAGGATCAACCCATTACTCAATGAACCTGAAAATGACTGCACTTCATCCTGGCTGAGCCTTGTGATATACATGATAAGGAGGGCAATGACTGCAGAAATACCCAGGATCCATCCGAGTATGACCGGCTGAATGATGTTGATCTTTTGTTTGAAAGATACAATCAACATGGCTGCAATCGTGGCAACAAAAGTGGCAATCATGCATGGAATAAATATATCCATCGGGTTTGCAGCTTTCGTAGAAGCCCTTAATGCAATGATACTTACCGGTATGAGCGTTAACCCGGATGCATGCAGGCAAAGGAACATGATCTGAGCATTGGATGCCCTTGCCTTATCTGGATTAATTTCCTGCAGGCTTTCCATCGCTTTGATGCCAAATGGCGTAGCTGCATTATCCAGGCCAAGCAGGTTTGCAGAAAAATTCATCATCATATGCCCCATGGATGGATGTCCTTTGGGGATTTCCGGGAATATCCTTGAAAAAAAAGGGCCGATGATCCTCGACAGGAACCTGATACCACCGGCCTTTTCAGCAATGCTCATGAAACCCATGAACAATGCCATGATACCGATGAGGCCGATGCACAGGTTTACAGCAGTTTTGCAGGTTTCAATCACGCCATCAGATGACTGTAATTTAAAAACCAGTAAGCTCCCGTCAGCATTCCTGATCATCTTTTCATTGCCGCTGTTATACACGCTATTTGAATCAAGGTAACGCAGTATTTCCTTTTGTACCAGCGAAGTATCAGTATTTCTGATCCTTACAGTATCGCCCGTTTTTCCGGTAACCATGGTACTGAATATGCCCTTATTATCTTTACCAAGAAATAATTTATAGGAACCTACCAGTATAGCAATGATGATAAAAGCTGACCAAATGCGACTTAAAGCCATGCAAACAAGATTTAAAAAGTTACAATCACAGGAGCTTCGGATTCTTTCAGATTACCAAACAACAAAACCCTTGAATTAAGTTTTGAAATTACTGTTTTATAATGAATTCTGATATTTCTCTTCAAACCTTACCTTTGCACCGCGAAAAATGGTTTGAGGTTTGAGGTTTTTAATTTAATAGCTAACATAAATAACAATAATGGCGTTACAAGCAGGCATCGTAGGGTTACCAAATGTAGGCAAATCCACCCTTTTTAATGCAGTAAGCAACAGTGCAAAAGCACAGGCAAGCAATTACAGGTTTTGTACCATTGAACCTAATGTAGGTTTGGTGAATGTGCCAGACCCAAGGCTTATAAAACTGGAAGAACTGGTAAAACCCAACCGTACCGTACCAACACAAATAGAAATTGTTGATATAGCCGGGTTAGTAAGAGGTGCCAGCAAAGGTGAAGGCCTCGGTAATAAATTCTTGGCTAATATTCGTGAAGTGGATGCCATCATCCATGTGATCAGGTGTTTTGAAGATGAAAACATATTAAGGGAAGAAGGCGCCATCAACCCGGTTTCAGATAAAGAAATCATTGAAACCGAGTTGCAGTTGAAAGACCTTGAAAGCGTAGAGAAGAAATTTCAACGTACAGAAAAAATTGCTAAAACAGATGCCAAGGCTAAAGCTGAACTTGACATCATAAGCAGGTGCAAGGAACACCTTGAAAAAGGGAAAAATATCATCACACTCGGTTTAAGCAAAGAAGAAAAAATAGCCATCGCTGACCTTTTCCTGTTAACAGACAAACCGATACTATATGTAGCCAATGTGGATGAGGCCAGTATGCACACCGGGAATAAATATAGCCAGGCGCTGATGGAAGCGGTAAAAAATGAAGGGAATGAAGTGATCGTTATGACCAATGCCATTGAAGCGCAAATCGCAGAATTTGAAAACCCGGACGACAAGCAGATGTTCATGGAAGAGTATAAAATGGCTGAACCTGCTCTTGACAGGCTGATACATTCAACCTATAAGTTACTAAATCTGGCCACTTATTTTACTGCAGGTGTACAGGAAGTAAGGGCTTGGACGATTCACCAGGGATGGAAAGCACCCCAGGCTGCCAGTGTTATACATACTGATTTTGAAAAAGGGTTTATCAAAGCCGAGGTTATTGCTTATAACGATTTTGTGCACTACGGATCAGAAGCTGCCTGCAGGGAAAACGGTCGTTTAAGAATTGAAGGAAAAGAATATGTGGTGCAGGATGGTGATGTGATGCATTTCAGGTTTAATGTGTAATAGTTTATGATTTGAGATTTATGATTTATGATTTATGATTTGAGGAAAAGGTTTATAAATATTAAAAATGGCTTTCAAAACTGAAAGCCATTTTTAATTTTAATATCGATCTCGTGTTATTGTGGTAATAAAACCTGGTCGATTTTATGTAACACCCCATTAAGATAATGCTGATCGCTGGTACCATTTGGATCTGGTAATAATGGTGATGCGTTGATAATAACATTGGCTGCCGTTGCATTACCAAGCCCTTTAACAGTGGCGGCAGAAACGAATGGCGGAGTAAAGGTAGCTGTTAAGCCAAGACCCGGATGTACCGGAATGGCACTGTTCAACAATGTTGGAAAAAAGCCGGTAGTAGTTGGTAGGTTATTGCAGAATGCCCGTTGGCCCAACAGGTGATATACAACAATTCCTTTTACCGTTTCAGCAGTAAGTACACTATACAATAATGGATTGCTGAAAACAGTTGGAGAAGATGCCAGCGTTGTAGCAGTAGCCAGCGTTCCGGCGCCTGGAGGATAACCCGCTGCAACTAATCCCTGGTAAATGGCTCCTGTTAAAGTTGCCTGGAATGCTGCATCAGTTGGTGCGAATACGGTGAGGTTTGCTCCTATATTCATCAGGGCACCCTGTAAGGTTCCCGGAGCCGCTGTGCCGCTGTCTGCCCTGTTGATGGCGGCTTTCAAGTAAGTTAAACCCGGATCAGTATTAATCCTGTCCCACAAGAAACGCTGTGGAGGAGTTAATACAAATGCAGTATGGTGAATTACGCCATTGGCAGCCTGTGTATTAAGTGGAGCTATCAATGGAATATCATTTAGCCAGGCACCATTCCTGGTTGTAGGGAAATTGGTTAACCTTAATAAGGCGCTAAGTGTTGGTGCCGGGTTAAGGATGCTTGGATATTGTAAATTGGGAAATGAAGCCGGTATGCTTGAAGAATAAAGCGCCTGCGGACAGGTATTATAACTAACGATACCTGCTGCAGAAGCTGCGGGTATATTAGCTGTAATAAACCCGGAAAAAACGGCATCCGGCGCATTAATCGGTACCAGTCCGCCGGAAGCTGCATTAATGAAAATACGCATGGCATTATTGTCTGGCACAAACATGGTGAATGTGGTAGACTTATTGTTCAACGAATTCAGCAAACCAGACTTAATGATCAGCCTGTAATACAAACTGTCATTTGCTGTACCTTTTAATGTTTCTCCCAATGCCGAACCTGAAGGCGTTGCAGCAGCAGGATCAGTAATTGTTTCCAGCTCTTTATTACAGGAAGAGAATACAACCATAGCTGTAATACTCAGTATGAATCCGGTTTTCAAGCTCTTGAATTTATATTTCATATGCAATAATTTAATTTAAATAATTTAAATGTTTCAGGCTATTAATAGATATTATATCCAAAACTGATATAGTAGAAACCACCAATTTGTGAATTACCAATCGCATTATAATAGTATTGGTTTAACAAGTTGGTTGCACCCAGTTTAAGTATCGATTTGCTTGATGGAAACTTGTAACTAACCTGGGCATCCACTGTATGAACATCTTCCAGGTTTCCGCTGGCAAAATCTCCCTGGTACAGAAAGCCCTGCACATACCTGTAAATAGCATTAAAACCGAGACGTTTGTTTTTTCCAAAACCCGTATTACCGATGGCAACATTCATCTTATATTTTGGTGCATTAAAATAAGCAACAAAGTTTGTTGGCACATCTTTCAGTACATCGGTTGCACCATTGATGGAAAGGGTGAAATTCCTTGGAAGCCTGAAATCGAAACTGGCGCCAAAACCATACGATTTAACTTTATCGGCAGAGTTTACAGGAATAGAAAGCCTGTTACCCAATGATGTGTCTCCTAAAGCTATCTGGCTACCGGTAGCTGATTGAACAGTAAGGAGCCTGCCCAGGAAATCCTGGTATTGTCCATAGTACCCATACAGGTCGATCAGCAACTTGTCTTTCATCAATAACCCTTTATATCCTGCTTCAAATGATGAAATAGACTCAGGCTTTAATTCTTTTGCATTTACGGCAACTATATTCCCTTTTCTAAGTTCTTCAAAATCGTATAACGGGTTACCGGCAAAATTATACAGTTCTGCAAAACCCTGGTTTCCACCAATGAGCCTTACACTTCCAACAGCCAGGTTGATGAACTGTTGCTGGTTTGAAGGGAAACGATAGGCTGTCTGGTACGACAAGCGTATATTATTATTCTCTTTAACCTTGAACAGCACAGTTGCCCTTGGCGTAAATCTTCCTTTAAAATTTTCATTCTTATCATACCTGCCGGATAAGGTTAACGTAATCCTGTCTACCAGTTTCCTGGAAGCCTGTACATAGGCGCCATATTCATTTATGCCAAGCGGGCCTGTTGAATCAGCAAATAATGTTCCTTCTGAATTCAATACATACCTTTTAAAGTTTGCACCAATAAGGATATCGGCGAATCGCTTCGTAAGGTGTGTGAGGTTGTAATTACCTTCTACACTGTATAAGTCAGATTTATCCAACAACAAAGCGCCACCTTCCTTGATAGGCTTTTTGCGGATCGAGTCATAGGCAGTCCTGAACCTTTCGCTGGTTGACAATGGCCTTCCAACGTCTGCCGTGCTCCTGGCAGCAGTGTGTGCAGCCGCATCACTCAAACCGTTCAGCCTGGCACCCAAATATGCCTGTGAATAGGTTGCGTACCATCCGGTTGATCCACCACTTGGTTTCCAGCTTTCATTGAACAAGCGGGTGGCAACAGTAGTATTGTATGATTCGCCGGCATTTTCCTGGGTTGTATATGCCCTTAAGGACCAGTTCTTGTTATTCAGTTCAAGCTTATACTGCCCCATTTTGAAATCTTTTAATGAATATCGCTCACTACCGGTATACACCGTATTACCTGTTCCCCAATAAGCAGCAAATACTGCTTCTGTATTTTCAGTCACTTTATAATGCAACGAACCAGCTATCTTATAATTCACAGTGTTTGGATTGGTAACTTCTTTTTCCGTATAACCTGTACGGGAAACATTGATAGCCCTACCGCCATTCAGCGTATCGATGAAATTCTTAAGGAATGGTGCTGCGCTGGCCCCAATTGCATTTAGCACTGCTGACCTGATTTCAATGGTTGTTTCATCTCCGTAAACATTTATGCCATCATAATTTGGATCAGATGCCCTGTCTCCTGCTTTTACAGCGCCATTGGTAGCCGCTCTTCCGTAATTCCTGTAATCAGTTCCCTGCCAGTCTTTAGCCTGTATCAGTTCCATATTTAATTTGAAAGCAAATTTCTCAGAGATCTTTTTTGCCCATCTTACGTTCCAGTTGTGATAGGCTGATGCATCACGCTGCCTTTTATCGGTGTGCATGATTCCTTCTTTGACCAGGAATGACAAGCCCTGGTATTTGAATGGATTTTTGCTGGTCATCAGCAAGGTTCCGTTCATACCGCCCGGCCCGTATAAGGCGGAAGAGGCGCCCGACAATAATTCAATATTATCTACATCCAGTTCACTCAAACCAATGATGGATGCTACGGAAAAGTTCAAACCCGGAGCCTGGTTGTCCATTCCATCTACCAACTGGTTGAAACGGGTATTGCCACTACTGTTGAAACCACGCGTTGTAGGTGTTTTAAATGTAAGGGAAGACGTTGTAACGTCTACGCCTTTAAGGTTGGTAACCACATCATAAAAGTTAGAAACGGGCGCATTACGTATGGTGGCTGCACTTACCCTTTCAATTGAAACAGGCGATTCCATTATTTTCTGGGGAACCCTGCTGGCCGACACCACTATCTCCTGGCCAAGGGAACTGGAAGGTTTAAAAGCAACATTAACCGGTGCAGATGCACTGCTCACTGTAATTTCCTGTGCTTCGTACCCGATGGAGGATATTACCAGTGTAACAGGCAAGTTTTTCACAGATAACCTGAAATTTCCCTTATCATCTGTAAAAGTTCCGTTCTCTGTGCCTTTTACAAATACAGATACAGCACCGGCAGCTTCTTTCGTATTGCTGTTTTTAACATTACCGCTAACGGTTACCGTTTGTGCAAGTGCCGTAATTGTTAAAATATTAGCCAATAAAAAAGCAACCAAATGGCTCGTAACTTTTCTCATATCTCGTAGTTTTGGTTAAAATAATGAGCAAAATAAGGATACTTAAGTTGGTATAAAAATTTAATTTTGAACCTACTGTTAAAATCTTAGCCTTCCTAAATCCCACATTTACAAGCCATGAGATTACTTTAGCGTATGACACAGTATCAATTTCCTGGCCAAACAGGGTTTTACCGCGGTAAGGTAAGGGATGTATATACCATAGGCGATAAGCTGCTGGTAATGGTTTCCAGTAACCGTATATCCGCATTTGATGTGGTTTTGCCGCACCCGATACCGTATAAAGGACAGGTATTAAACCAAATTGCAGCCTATATGCTGAAAGCCACTTCCGGTATTTGCCCTAACTGGCTGCTGGAAACGCCGGCTCCAACGGTAAGCATCGGGAGAAAATGTATTCCTTTTAAGATTGAAATGGTAGTGAGGGGAAACCTCACCGGGCATGCCTGGCGTACCTATGCAACCGGTAAACGCACATTATGCGGTATAACCCTTCCGGAAGGTATGAAAGAAAATGACTATTTCCCGTCTCCTATCATCACGCCCAGTACCAAGGCTTCAGAAGGCCATGATGAGGATATCAGCCGCGAAGAAATCATTGCTCAGCACCTGGCCACTGAAAATGAATGGAACATACTGTCGGATTATGCATTGAAGTTATTTGAAAAGGGAAAACAAATTGCTGCAGCACGCGGATTGATACTGGTTGACACAAAATATGAATTTGGGAAAATAGGTGATGACATTTACCTGATGGATGAAATTCACACGCCAGATTCTTCCCGGTATTTTTATGCTGATGGTTTTGAAGAAAGGCAACAGTATAATGAAAAACAAAAACAGCTAAGTAAGGAGTTCGTTCGTGAATGGCTGATTGAAAACAATTTTATGGGTAAGGAGGGCCAGCAAGTTCCGGAGATGAGCGATGCATGGATTCAGACTATCAGCAATCGTTATATAGAACTTTATGAACAGATAATCGGTGAAAGCTTTGTTCCATCAGACATAACTGATGATGAAACCTATGCCAGGGTGGTAGATGCGCTTAAGAAATATAGGGGCTGATCAATCTTCCACAATTTGGCCATAATCAATAAAGAGTTCTTCCCCGGTACTGATATCACGTAATGCTTCAAAATCTGCCCCGTCGTTAATTGAAATTACATTTGGTTCATCGCTATGGTTCAAAAAAATGACGAGGTCGGCCATTTTGAATCCATACTCAGGGATAAAATAATTATTGTTATCGTATAAACAAAAATTTTCCACCACTGCCCTGCTGTGTGCTGGTAAAGCAGCAACTTCTTCCTTTGAAACAGGAATCCACTCGCTGGTATCTTTTGAAAAAATGTTCCGTCTGCCTTTAGGTATATCCGTTATGGCAAAAACGCCGATCCCCTGAACCGGTGATGGTTTTAACATCACAAGCGTATTATGGGCCAGTTCAGCCAGCAGTTCGGCTTTTGTCATAAAAAATACTTAACAGTTCTGTTATCAGGTATGTTTTTCAGCCACAAACTCCTGCAGGCGTTTTTTCGACTTATTAAACACCTGCCTTCCCTTATCAATCCCTTTACGCAGCTGTTTTTGTTCTTCTTCGGGCATGGCAATCACATCTGCACAGCTTTCACTGCAGCATCCATGATATTTTTCTGCACAGGCTTTGCATTGTATAAATAACAGGTGGCATGCCTGGTTACTGCAATTGGTATGTGTATCGGCAGGTTGCCCGCACTGGTGGCATTGAGCAATGATTTCTTCTGAAATTCTTTCTCCTAACCTTTCATCAAATACAAAATTCTTACCGTGGAACTTATTAGGCAGCCCCGCTTCTTTTATCTTGTTGGCATAATTGATGATACCGCCTTCCAGGTGAAATACATTCTTAAAACCACGGTGCAGCATATACGCACTTGCTTTTTCGCACCTGATGCCGCCGGTGCAATACATGATGATATTCTTTTCCTTGCTGGTTTCAAGCATATCTGCCGCCATTGGCAATTGCTCGCGGAAAGTGTCGCTGGGGATTTCAATGGCGTTTTCAAAATGCCCCACTTCATATTCATAATGGTTCCGCATATCTACTACGATGGTTTCCTTGTCTTCTGTTAGCTCATTGAACTCAGCGGCGTTAACATAGCGGCCTTTGTTTGCCATGTCGAAGCTGGGGTCGGTGATACCGTCTGCCACAATCTTTTCCCGCAATTTAACTTTCAGCACCCAGAATGATTTGCCGTCATCATCAACGGCAACGTTAATACGCAGGCCATCCAGTTGGCGGTGAAACCCGTACAGGTATTCGCAGAAAGCATGGTAATTGCTTTCCGGTACGCTGGCCTGGGCATTGATACCTTCGCTGGCAACATAAATACGCCCGAAAACTTTAAATGCATGAAGCCCTTTGTAAAGTTCATCGCGGAATGCCGGTGGGTTATTAATAAAAAAATACTTGTAAAATGAAACAGTAATGCGTTTCTCTGTTTCTTCAAACAGGCGTTGTTTCAGTTCAGCCTGTGATACACGGTTGTGCAGGATAGCCATATGTTATTAATTTGATCCCGCATGAACGGGAAACCTTTTAATTTCCGGATCATGAATGTTTCGATACACTTCATAACCGGCGTTAAATGATTGGATGCTTGCAGGGCAAACCAAATAATGCCACAAAATTACATAAAACACTCCAGAATTGAAAATGAGGCAGTAAACATGCAGATGTATTTGCATGAACAGGCCCGGCTTTCCCTATTACAAATTTATACTGGCGCTCCCCTTTCTCCTGTTCACTTCCACGCTGTTTCCTAGCAAACCACCAGTACCTAAACGGATAGCAGTTCGTCCGTGTTTACCATTTTCATACGCTAACACCACATCTATCCTAAGCACTTTCAGGATATTTTCAAGGCCTGCAAATACTTCAATGTAGTTGCTTTTTGTATTTACATAAAAAGTATTGGTACCGGCTACCAGGAACCAGCCAAGCCTTTTAAACAGCGGCACCTGGTTTGTAAGGAACCCGTTAAAATGGTGTTCCAGATGGGCAATACCATACAACTGTTCTGTGGTGCTGTACGCGTAATATTTAACCAGTTGAAAACTATTTACATATTCACTGGCAGCAACGGCTTCATTGCCATTGAAATGCTGGTAATCCTGTATGTTCACTTTTTTGTTATTCAGGAAACCGCCTGCGCCTATCTTATATTTTAATGATCCTGCCAGTTTGAAATTCCTGTCTTCACTTACAGAAAATTTCCACCGGTCGAAATTCACATCGCTGCCGAAAACAGATGGGATCCCTTTTGTATAACCCAATGTGAATGTTGGGAATTTAGAACCCAGTGAGATTTTGCTGTTAGGCAACTGGATATACTTTTGTCCTGGCCTGAAACTGACATTGAAAGAAACGATGAACGCCTGGTGCGGAAAAATATCAGCCGCGGTAACCCTTTCTGCAGGAAAGTTTGCTGTTATGCGTACGCTGTCCTTTTTGAAAAACGTATAATAAGTTGTATTATCCAGTGGCATCCGGTCTTCATACAGCAGGTTCACATTGAACCTGAGCCCGCTTTCAAACCGCTTTGAAAAAGTGATGCTTCCAAAATAATTTTCATAGGTTTTTATATAATTGTTGCCATATAACAGGATACTCAGGCTTTTTAAAAAGGGCAGCAGAGAGTTATCCTTGTTGTATTCGCTCACCCTTTTCCCGCCACTGAAAACGAATGCAAACCGCTTAAGTTTTTTATCGGTATCCAGGTCGCTGGTACGGAACGAGAGATTCGCCCACGCATTGAGGTGTTTATTACTGAAACCGTACCGAATGTTTGGTTCAAAAGAAAAATAAGTACTTTTCTTTTTAAGATATGCATTAAACCCCGCATGTATGTTAAGTACAACACCTTCTGCATTGTTGTATTCCAGGTTTTGGATGGGTGAAGCGATGTTCCAGCTATACGTCTGTTTTGTGCTGTAATGCATACGCCTGATGCCGCTCCAAAGCGCTTTCAATGGTTTAATCCGCCCTTGCTTCCTGTTAAGTGAGTCCACATCCTTTTGTGAAAGCAATGAATCTTTCTGTGCCTCATAGATGCTGTCCTTTACCGCATAATCCTTTTGTTCCTCTTCCTCCAGCGGAACAGGCCTTATGGAGTCCCAGTATTCTTTCGGTTTCTTATTAACACCGGTATCATATTTAATTACAACCC
>OEIV010001101.1_pt1 | contig 13072 bp, 11 predicted proteins | sample 1539231 | NCBI WGS metagenome assembly OEIV01 (sample SAMN03794762, study PRJEB22550) | activated sludge metagenome | feature: wastewater treatment plant; material: activated sludge; isolation source: Wastewater treatment plant of a petroleum refinery complex | place: Argentina: Buenos Aires ...
CTTCGGGTCTGGGTCGGGGGGCGTGCCCGTCTTCGCGCTCAGGGCAATGCGCGTGCCATCCGGCGACCAGACCGGGACCCCGGCGCCGAGCGGCAGCTTTGTCAGCAGCCGGGATTCGCCGCCGGCCGCCGGCATCAGCGCCAGTTGAGGCTTGTCTTCGCCCCGCTCCGAGACGAACGCCAGCATGGAGCCGTCTGGGGACCAGCGCGGCGAGGTGTCGCGCTTTGCCCCGGCGGTGAACTGGCGCGGTTCTCCCCCCGCAGTGTCGGCTACCCAAATCGCGGACTTATAGCCGTCGGTCTCGCGGTCCATCTGCGTCACCACGAAGGCCACGCGGCTGCCATCGGGCGAGATGTCGGCTTCGCCAATCCAGCGGACGGCGTAGAGGTCGTCGGGGGTCATCGCGCGCACAGGCTCGCTCCGGGCTCTGGGTGCCGAGCATTGTGGCGGAACGGCCGCCGGAGGGACAGCGCGGGCCGGGGGCGCCAGGGCAGCTCCCCGAGGCCCCGGGCCCTACCCCATCGCCAGTGCCAGGTTCACCATGGCGCGGACGCTGTAGCCGCTCGCGCCTTTGCTCACCCACCCTTTGTCGCTCGACATGATGTCGACTCCGGCGATGTCCATATGGACCCACGGGGTGTCGCCGACGAACGGTTCCAGGAACTTGGCGCCGACGATCGTCCCCGCGCCCCGGGTAGCGGTGTTCTTGCAGTCGGCGACGTCGCTCTTGATGAACTCGTCGTACTCCTTCCACATCGGCAGCCGCCAGGTCTTCTCTCCCGCTGCCGCTGCCGCCGATTCGAGCTTCGCGCAGAACGCGTCGTTGTTCGTCATCAAGCCGTAGGCGACATCGCCTAGCGCCGTGGTGACCGCGCCGGTGAGGGTTGCGACGTCCACGATGGTCGCCGCGCCGAGTTCCTTCGCCCAGCAGAGGCCGTCGGCCAGGACGAGCCGGCCCTCGGCGTCGGTGTTGATGACTTCGATGGTGCGGCCGTTCATGGCGCTGACGACATCGCCGGGCTTGGTGGCGTTGCCTCCGGGCATGTTCTCGGTGCATGGCGCGATGGCGACGACGTTGATCTTCGGCTTCAGCGCGGCAATCGCGCCCATCGCGGCGATGACCGAGGCGGCCCCGGTCATGTCGGCCTTCATCGCCTCCATGTTCGCCGCCGGCTTGATGCTGATGCCGCCCGTATCGAAGGTGATGCCCTTGCCGACGAGTGCGAGGTCGTAGCCCTTGCCCTTCCCGCCCTTGTAGGCGAGGCGGATCATCTTCGGCGGCTGGGCGCTTCCTTTCGCGACGGAGAGGAAGGAGCCCATGCCCTTCTTCTCCATCTCTGCCCGCTCCAGCACCTCGATCTCAAGCTTGTACTTCTTCGCGACTTCCGCCGCCTTCGCCGCGAGGTCGGTAGGGGTCAGGTGGTTCGAGGGTTCGTTTGCCAGGTCGCGCGCGAGGTTCGTCGCCTCCGCGAGGGTGACGCCCCGGGCCGCCGCCGCTTTCATCGCCTTGGCAGTCGCCGGGTCGTGTTCGATGAGTGTGACGGTGGCGAGTTCGGCGCGTTCGTCCTCGGCCTTCTTGTGCTTCAGGAACCGGTAGTTGCCCAGGAGTGCCCCCTCGGCGACGGCCTGTGCGCAGGCTTCCGGATCCAGCCCGCCGATGCCCGCTCCGTGGGCGATCGTGGCCAGCGACTTGATGCCCGGTTTGCGCAGCGCCCGCACGAGGTTCGCCGAGAGATTGCGGACGGCATCGATGTCGAAGGCGCTCGATTTGCCCAGGCCCGCGACGACGACGCGTGGCGACGGGATCTTCCCGAAGGTGTGGATCGTCGTGATTTCGCCGGACTTTCCACGGATGTCGCCCTGGGCGATGAGCTTCGAGATCGCGCCGTCGAGCGCCTTGTCGACCGCGCCGGTCGCACCGCCGGGGGCGGTCACGCCTTCGAACAGGTTCACGATGATGGCGTCGGCTGCGGATTTGGTGATGTCGCCGGTTGTTACTTCGAAGTCCACGCGGGTTCCTCCGGGAAGGTTCGTCGTTTGAGAGAGCCCGCAAAGTTTAGGGGGCTTGCGGAACGGCGGGCAAAGGGATCGCCCGCGACGACTGCGTTACTCTGGAAAGATGGCGGCTTTCTCCAACCGGCAGACGAGCCCGGCGCGCCGGATCTGGGAACTCTCCGGCCGGCTTGGCCTGCACGAAGTCGTCGTCGTCGTCGTCTCGTTCCTCATCTACTTTGTCATCCGCGGGGCGGTCGTCGACCGCGCCGGCGAGGCGATGGTCCGCGGCATCCGGCTCATCGAGCTCGAGCAGCGCTGGCACCTGTATTACGAGCTCGAGATGCAGTCCTGGATCCTGGACCAGTACTGGCTGATCAAGGGCATGAACTGGGTGTACTTCTGGGGCCACATGCCGCTCGTCATCGTCGTCGCCGTCTGGCTCTATGTTTGGCACCGGAAGGCCTACTTCGTCACGCGCAACGCGTTCCTTGCTTCTGGCGCGATCGGGCTCGTCCTCTATTGGCTGTTCCCCGTGGCGCCCCCGCGGCTCATCCCGTTCGCCGGCTTCATCGACACGATGGCTGCCTTCGACCGCGTCGGTTACAACGCCCAGGAGGCGAAGGCCTTCGTGAACCCTTTCGCGGCAGTGCCCAGTCTCCACTTCGGCTGGTCGCTCTTGCTCGGGGTGATCATCGGCTGGGTCTCGCGCCACCCGATCAGTTACGCCTTCGCCATCGCCTGGCCGACGGCGATGTTCTTCTCCGTGGTGATGACCGGGAACCACTTCATCCTCGATGCGGTGGCTGGCGCGATTGTCTGCGCAGCGGGACTCGGCATCGCGCTGGCGCTGGCCAGGTACCTCGGGTGGCCCAACCTCGAGCCCGCCACCGAACCCCCAAACTGAACCGCCGGGTTCGCCGTCAAAGAGAAATTGCTAGCCCCAGTGATCGATACGGCCTATACTCCGCCTCGGTGGCATACGGAGGAGTCCGAATGCAAACGGCGACCTACCGCGCGGAGCTGTCTGCGCGTCTGCGGCAGGTGACCGACGATATCGCCTGGGTTGTGCGGGGCACGATCGAAGACCAGGCCCACTACAAACCGGCCGACTACGAATGGTCGATGCACGAGCACCTCTCGCACCTGCGCGACATGGAGCAAGAGGTCTACCTCCCGCTGCTTCGCTGGGCGACCGTGCCGGAAATGCTCGACCCGCTCGATTACAGCCGCCGCGAATGGCACAGCGGCCGCTACAAGCCCATGGAACCGATTTCCAGCATCGTGGCCGACATCCAGCGGATCCGCGATGAAGAGCTCGCGATCTTCCGCGACATGAACGATGCGACCTGGATGAAGTACCGGAACGACACCCGCTGGGGCCCGCTCACGTGCCAGTGGATTGCCGAGTTGATGTACCGCCACGCTCTCGACCACATGCAGGGCATGATGGCGTTGAAGCAGGACCTCAACCTTGCCACACTTCAGCCACCGCCTATCGTTGTTGGCGGATACATCGGCGGAAGGACCTAGAATCGCCCATGCGGCTTCGCAGCATCATCTCCATCCCGGCCTCCGGCGCGGGACTTTCCGAGGCGCTCGAGTCGCAGGCCGATGCCGTCCTCCTCACGCTCGCCGATGACAACCTGCCCGTGGACGACCTCCGCTGGGCGGCCGTCGCTGCCACCGAGAAGGCGGCCCAGGCCGGCAAGGCAGTCCTCATCGCCGTCAACCACCCGCGGACGAAGATGCTGCGGGGCGACATCGAAGCGATCCTCAACCCCGAGGTAAAGGGCCTCGTCCTCCACCATGCGATCGAACCCCAGGACGTCCGCGATACTGCGGTGCTCCTCCGCGAGTTCGAACTGCAGCGCGGCATCGAGCCCGGCGACACCGAGATCTTCCCGATGGTCGATACCGCGCGCGGCCTGCTGCGCTGCGGCGATGTAGCCTCGGCCGCGCCGCGCGTCGGGGGCATCGTGTTCCACTCGCGCAACTACGCCCACGACATCGGCGCACGTGACGAACAGAAGGGCGATCGCCTCGCCTACGCCCGCGGCCAGGTGGTCGCGAATGCCCGCGCCATCGGCGGCCTGCCGCTGATCGTGGCCGACGGGCTGGAGGCGCAGTACCTCGCGCAGTACGGTTTCGCCGGGGTCATCATCCGCGAGCTTCGCAACGTCCCGGCGGCGAATGCCGCCTTCACGCCCTACGACGAGATCCGGAACCAGCACCAGCAGGCACTCGAACGGTTCGAGCAGGCGCGAATCGAAGGCTCATGGGTTGCGCGCCACGGCGACCGGATCGTCGATTCGGCGGCCGCCCGTCGGTCGCGCCGGCTGGTCGAGTAACGCCAACCGCCCGCGCCCGCCGGGGAAGGAAGGCTGGAATGCAAGCCCGTCCGGCGCCATGGCGATTCTCCTTCGCGCTCCTTCCGCTGTGTTTCGCGGTGGCCGTCGTCGCCTTTGCCGCCGCCTGTTCAAACGGAGACGGTGCTGAAAAGACGCCGACGCCGCCGTCGGCGACCAGCACCGGCACGGCCGTGGCCACGCCGTCGCCCTCGCCTCCAACCGCTTCCCCGGCGGCCACAAGCACTCCCCGGCCTACGGCGACACCGTCACCGACGCCGACGAAGGCGCCCCCTTCGCCCACGCCAACCCCGACCACGGCGCCGGTCGGCGTCCTCTTCGAGCACGGCGACCGTGCCTCGAACAAGGTCGCGCTCACGTTCGACATGGGTGGCCGCGTCGAACCGGCGCTCGACATCATGAACTGGATGATCGCGAACGGCGTCCCGGCCACCATCTTCATGACCGGCGCGATGGCGGAGAACCCGAATACCGACGCCGGCCGCGACGTGCTCCGCCTCGTCGAGGCCAACCCCGCCCTGTTCGTCCTGGGAAACCACAGCTACTCGCACCCGGATTTCCGCGACCTTACCCCGGCGGCCATGTCCCAGGAGTTGCTCCGGACCGAGACCGCCATCTCCGCGTTGGTCTCGCTCTCCCCTCGCCCGTGGTTCCGGCCGCCGTTCGGCGGGGTCAACGCTGCCGTGGTCGCTTCAGTCGCCGCGGCCGGGTATCCCCGGACGATCATGTGGGACGTGGACACCGCGGACTGGAATCTCGAAGCCGACGGCGGGCCGACCGCCGACGAAATCGTCGCGAAGGTAGCGGCAAAGGTGCAGGGCGGCTCGATCGTGCTCATGCACCTCGGTGGCTACAACACGTTCGAGGCCTTGCCGGGTATCCTCGCCGCCCTGGCAGCGAAGGGCCTCCAGCCGGTCACGCTCGCCGCGCTGTTGCCATAGCGGGCAATTGCCCGGGGCAGGCTTAGCCCTTCCCTCGCCAGCGAGAGAACCCCATGCCCGCGGCCGCGCCAACGCCAAGGACTCCCACGATCGCCAGCGCGAGCGCCGCGCCGCCGCGCTCGCCGACCTCCCCGCCGTTGCCCGTGCGAGGCGGCAGCGGCGTGGCGGCGCCAGCCGTCGAGGTTGGACGGGAGTGGGGGATGCCGCGGGCGTCGACGGTGGAACTGGCGTGGCGGTCGGCGGCACGACATCCAGCACCGGGACACCGAATGTACACGGGCCGCTGCCACCCCGGTCGGAGCCGGGCTGGTGCAGATTCGGTATGGAGCAGTTGTCGTCTGGGTCCGGGCCGCTGCCTGTGTCGGGACCTGGAGGCACTGGTGGAGGCGAGGGGTCAGCCACCTCGAGTGTCTGGTCCATCGTCCCGACAGACTCCCCGCCCGAGAACAGCTCCGCGAAGATGGTCCACCGCCCCGGCCGGTCAGCCAAGAACGAGAACGCCACCGGCGAATGCGGGGTGAGGGTCTCCTCGAAGGCCGTCTTCCCTTCCGGATCGGTGACGGTGATACCGACCGCGTCGACCTCGGCCGGCGGGTGGATCACGACACCCACGGTGTCGCCGGCGGTGGCAGGGTTGGACGTCCCGGTCGGCTGCCCGCCGGAGTAGGGATTGATCCCGGGGCTGTACGGCGTCGCCGCCCCGGGGTCGGTGCCTGCCGCTCCCTCTTCTTCGTCGCTCAGCCCGTCGTTGTCATCATCCGGGTCGCAGGCATCCCCCAGGAGATCGCTGTCCGCGTTGGCTTGGTCTGTATTGGCAATGATGCGGCAGTTATCCGGGGCGGAGTCAGGGACGCCGTCGTTGTCGTCGTCGAGGTCGCAAAGGTCGCCCATCCCGTCGCCATCGCTGTCCGCCTGGTCCGGGCTGGCAAATCCGTTTGGGCCGATGTACGCCGGGCAGTTGTCGTTGGAGTTCGAGACGCCGTCCCCGTCTTCATCGCCGTCGCAAAGATCTCCCTTCTCGTCCAGGTCGAGGTCGTCTTGACCGGGGTTGGGGATCTCGTCGCAGTTGTCCCGGACGTCGGTCACGCCGTCACCGTCGGTGTCCGTCGGGTCCTCCCCGTTCGTGAACTGGAATTCGGAGGCGTAGGCTCCGTGGATCGTAGCGACGGCTACCCGGTAGGTGCCGCTCTCGAACAGCTCGCACGGTCCTTCGAAGGCCGCGCCGGGCCATTGGCGGGCCGCGCCGGGATAGCTGGGGCCTATGTCTTCGTTCAGCGTCTCCAGGCCGCCGGCAGGGATCTGGTCCACCGAGCCGTCGGGACAGGTGACCGCAACCGAGGTGACCTTCTCGCCATACTGGCCCGCGGCGATGATGTCGTGGAGCGCGATGACTCCCTTGTCCGAGGCGGAGAGAGGAGGCAGGACGTTGAAAAGGACTGGCCGGATCTTGAAGGAGGCGTCGAGCGGCTTGACCGTGCTGATACCCCCGCTCGGGAAGCGGTAGCGGTAAACCACCTGGATGAAATAGTCGCCGGGCTTGCCGATGTTGCCGCAGTTGCCGAGGAGTTCCGGCGACGGGAACGTTACGGTGCGGTCCATGCCCCAGGACGTCGCGCCGTCCGCGAACGTGACTTTGCCGGAGCAGGGACCGCTGATGCTGAGCGATTCGGCGGACGCGCTCCAGGTGCCGGCCTCGCCGGAACCGGCGATCTCGATGTTGATTTGTACCGACCCGCCCACGACGAAGTCATCGGAGGTTACCGTTACCTTGACGGGGTTGAGGACGGTGATGTGTGCCTCATGCGGGGGTGAAATCGAACACTTCGCTCCTGAGACCCCTGTGCACAGAAGGTCGCTGGTGCCATCGCCTTTGGCGCGGTGGAAGCTAAGTTCCGCGACGTAGTCGCCAGGCCCGAGGCCGTTGGTCCCGTTGCATTCCGCGTTCACGAAGGGGTACGACCAGGTGGCGTCGGGACCCGTGACCACCCAGTCCTTCCCCCAGTTGTCGTACGCGCCGGCGGGGAAGCTTCGCGTTGCGACGCAGTTGCCCGGTGTCGTGCTGCCGCGGGCGACGTTGATCCTGATCTGGAGCGCCTGTTCAGTGCCCTGGACTTGGCCCCCTTCGGGGCTCTCCAGCCCGGCCATGGCGATGTCGAAGGTGAATGGTTGCCCTGCCTCGACTGCCAGTGGCGTCACGAAGAACCCGGCGGCGTGCACCTCTTCGACGTTTCCCGGTGCGAAGAAAATCGCGGCGATCGCGAGAAGCGCGAGCATGCCGCGAACCGCAACCCCAGGCACGGAGCGCACGAACGTGTCTTCGGACGTTCCTCGCATGGCGCTCCCCCTGGGCGGTCGGTACCGCAGCGACTGCGCGGCACAATACGCAGCCAATCATCAATCCGCAATGTCAGGCATTGCTCGTTGTGTGAGTATGACCGGGAGCGTGGAGGCAGCGGCGAGCCAACGTCGGGGCGCAAGGTGCGGGGAAGGTTTTCCCGGCCGGTCGGATAGCCCGCCGCCCTCGCCGCCGACGTCAGGACACCGAGCGAGCGACACCCTGGGGTCGCGTAGCCATACGGGCGACCGGAGCGCCGGGAACCCGGCGAAACCTAGCTCGGGCTCACCGTGTGGCGGCTCCAGAGCTTCAGGGTCTCGCGCACCTTGTCGACGGTCGCGTTGTCGATCGTCGCGTCGCTGAACACGCAGTCGTTCAGGTGCTTTTCGAGGACCAGGAGGCTGGCGCTTTCGAGCCCGGAACGGACGGCCAGGAGCTGTGTCAGCACGTCCTCGCAGCAGCGTCCGTCTTCGAGCATATTGCGCAGGCCGCGGACCTGGCCCTCGATCCGCGCCAGCCTGTCGAGCAGCTTCTTTGTCTCTTCTGGTGTTTGCATGGGGGCCTCCAACTGTTGACAAGTATACCCCCGAGGGGTATCTTGTGGCTACATCTCAATGAGGCCCGGTTCTGAAGGGCCTCGAAAAGGGAAACACAACCGATGCGACCTGGGATGCCGATGTCCTGAAGGCAGACCTGCCCGTCCTCGTCGACTTCTGGGCTCCGTGGTGCGGGCCGTGCCGCATGGTCGCCCCGATCGTCCAGGAGCTCAGCGAGGAGTACTCCGGCAAGGTGAACTTCTTCAAGATGAACACCGATGAGAACCCCACGGTGCCGAGCAAATTCGGTATCCGCAGCATCCCGTCCCTGCTCATCTTCAAGGGCGGCGAGCTCAAGGGCACGGTCGTGGGCTTCCGCCCGAAGAGCGACCTCAAGAAGCGCATCGACGAGGCCCTCGTCTAGGCTTCGCACGCGAGCTGAACACGAAAGGCCGGGGACTCCCCGGCCTTTTGGATCTCCGCCACAGGAAATGGAGGGGTCCAGGTGGACTCGTACGACATCGCAATCATCGGCGGCGGCGGCGCCGGGCTGACCGCGGCCGTCTACGCCGCCCGGGCCATGCGCTCCACCATCGTCTTCGAAGGGAACGTCACCGGCGGCCAAATCGCCACCACCGACACGGTGGAGAACTTCCCCGGTTTCCCGGATGGCATCAACGGCTTCGACCTGGCGCAGAACATCCTCAAGCAGGCTGAAAAGTTCGGCGCGCAGGTGGAGTACGCGCGCGTCGAGAAGCTCGAGCGTGCAGCCGACGGCACCTTCGTGGTCGCCACCGAATCGGCGCAGTACGGCGCACGGTCGGTGATCGTGGCGGCGGGCGCCGACTACAACAAGCTTGGGGTGCCGGGTGAGGACGCGTTCATCGGCCGCGGCGTGAGCTACTGCGCCACCTGCGACGCGGCCTTCTTCTCCGGGCAAGACGTGGTCGTGGTCGGCGGTGGCGACGCGGCGATCGACGAAGCGTTGTTCACCACGCGCTACGCAAAGAGCGTAACGATCGTCCATCGGCGCGACACGCTCCGGGCGAGCGCGATCCTCCAGGAACGAGCCCGCGCCAACGACAAGATCCGATTCACCTGGGACACGGTGGTGGAGCGCATTGAGGGCGAGGGTGGCGTGAAGCAGGTGGTGCTGAGGAACGTGAAGACCGGCGAGACCACCGTCTTCCCGGCAGCGGCGGTCTTCATCTTCATCGGGCAGGTGCCGAACAGCCACCTGTTGAAAGGTCTGGTCGATCTCGATGCCGGCGGCCACGCAATCGTCGACCTCCAGATGGCGACTGCCGTCCCCGGCCTGTTCGTCGCGGGCGACGTCCGCACGAAGGCCGCGCGCCAGCTCATCAGCGCGGCGGGCGATGGCGCGACGGCAGCGATCTCAGCCGAACACTACCTCGCCTCGCTCGCGTAGTCCTTCCCCAGCCCGGTTGGTTCGCGGATCAGCAGGAAGCACCCGGTCGCCGCGCCAAGCAGGATCACGCCTACCACCACGTACACGGCTTCGATCCCGGCCAGTCCGGTGACTAATCCTCCCCCGAGCGGACCGAGCATCAGCGCAAGCGACTGCATGCTGGCCGAGACGCCGAAGGTGCTGCCCTGCTTGCCCTCCGGGGCGCTCGCCGCGATGAGGGCACTCGTCCCCGGCACCATCGCGCCCTGGAAGATGCCGACGGCCCCGAGGGCCAGGGCGAATGACACCACCCCGCCCGTGAGCGCGACGGCGGGATAGAGGGCGCCGGTGCCGAATGCCGCCAGCCCCACGATGTTGCGGTAGCCGAAACGCTGCCCGAGCGGCGCCACCGCCAGTGCGCCGATCGTGCTCGTGAGGCCGATGACCCCGAAAACGAGTCCTGTGGCCGCTTCCTCCTTGAGGTCGGCGTGCCAGCCCGGCACATCGATGATGACGTGGTCGTTCTCGCCAAACTTGTCGATGCTGATCGGCATCACCGGGCGGACGAAGGTGGTGCTCAGCCACAGGCAGAAGAGCAGCAGCATCACGAAGACGACCTGGCGTTCCGAAACGACGACCCGGATGTTCTCGATCAGGCTGCCGCCCTTCGGCCGGCCGTGGGGGAGAGCGTCCCCGGCTTCTTCGATCGGGTCCTCGCGGACAAAGAGGTAGACCAGGAATGCGGCTATGAGGTAGAGGACCGCGCAGAAGATGAACGACTCGCGGATGCCGAGGCTTGCCGCGACGATCCCGCCCGCCACCGGGCCGAGGGTGTTCGCGAAGAACTGGCCGGTCTGGAGCAGCCCCAGAGCGTAGCCGACCTTCTCCCTCGGGGTGGTGGCGGCGACCAGCGCCGCCGCGGCGCCCATGGTCCCGGCGAACGCACCCATCAAGAACCGCAGGGCGACCAGCTGCCAGACAGCCTGGGCCACGCCCATCACGCCGATCAGGACACCCGCGCCGATAAGTGCGCGCAGGAACATGGGCTTGCGGCCGTAGCGGTCGGCGAGCGACCCCCAGATCGGCGCGGTGAGGGTGAGCGAGAGTCCGGTCGCGCTCGCCGTGAGGCTCGTATAGAACGCGATGTCGGATTCGCCCGAGACGCCGAGCTCTTTGACGTACGTGGGGATGAACGGGAAGACGAAGTTCGCCCCGAGGAGCCCGACGAAGACACCTATCCAGATGAAGGCCAGGTTGCGCTTCCAGAGCGTGTCGGTGCCCGTTCGCGGGGTAGCGGAAGCCATCAGGCGTGATCGCCTTGCTTCGGCGCACCGGTCGCTGGTTTAGCCACGCATGGTCCGATCAGGGGGTGGGAACCATCTTCCCATCCGGCCCCGGTTCGCGCACTGGAAAGGAAAACCCGCCTCAGCCCCGCATCTGGCGGATCTGTTCGGCATGGTCCGTCGAGTGGTTCGCGCCGCGGATGATGAGTTCGCCCACGGTGAGCCGTTCCCCGTCCGGGAGGATGCCGGCCTTCTCCCAGGACTTCATGTCGAGCTGGCGCAGGATCTCCATCGTGGTGAACCGCAGTTGGTCGAAGAGTGCGATTGCCGCTTCGGGACTGCGCCAGAGGTAGTGCAGCCGGCGTTTGAACATCTCCTCATCGAACGGGACGATCAGCGGCTCCTCGGCCGCGAGGATCATCCGGATCCGCGTCGCCCGGATCAGCTCCGCGTCGCTCAGGTGGACGAGGATGTCCCTTACCGACCAGCCCTCCGTGTTCGGCCGGGAGAGCGTCCCCGGGTCGGCCCCGCGGATCGCTTCCCGCACCTCGGCGGCTCCGGCAACGAAGCGCTCGAGGGGCTCGACGACGTGTTCGGGCAGTTTCGCCATGGGCCAGACTCTACAGGATGCGACTTTCACGTTCCCGCCGCCCGCGAGTCCGCCACAGTTAGCACTCTATTTGCTACACTGCTAAGTCGATGGCGACAGGACAACGGGACTACTACGAGGTGCTCGGCGTCGAGCGCTCCGCCGATGCGCAGGAGTTGAAGCGGGCGTATCGGAAGCTCGCGATGGAGTACCACCCGGACCGCAACAGCTCCGAGGACGCGGCAGAGAAGTTCAAGGAGATCAACCAGGCCTACGAGGTCCTCTCCGACGACCAGAAGCGCGCCGCCTACGACCGCTTCGGCCACGCCGGCGTCGATGGCTCGGGCGGCCCTGGCGGCTTCGAGGGCTTCTCCCACTTCGACGGCTTCGGCGACATCTTCGATGCCTTCTTCGGCGGCGGCACGCGCGGCGGTGGCCGCCGGCGTCGCGGGCCCGCGCGCGGAGCCGACCTTCGCTACAACATGCGCCTCACCTTCGAAGAAGCCGTCTTTGGCGTCGAGAAGGAGATCGAGTTCCAGCGCCAGGAGCGGTGCGCCCGCTGTGCCGGGAAGGGCGCCGAACCCGGGACCGAGCTCGCGACCTGCCCCGAGTGCAACGGCGCCGGCGAGATCCGCCGCTCGCAGCAGAGCATTTTTGGGCAATTCGTAAACGTGACTGCCTGTGGCCGTTGCTCCGGCGAAGGCCGGATCGTGCCGAACCCGTGCGAGGAGTGCCGCGGCAGCGGCCGTACACGCCAGGCGCGCAAGATCGCCGTCAAGGTGCCCGCGGGCGTCGACGACGGCGCCCAGATCCGCCTGAGCAACGAAGGCGAGGCGGGCGCACGCGGCGGCGAGCAGGGAAACCTCTACGTCGTCCTTTCCGTCGCCGACCACGAACAGTTCCAGCGGGTTGAAGACCACATCGTCCTCGAGCTCCCGGTGAACGTCGCCCAGGCCGCCCTCGGCGCCGATCTGACCATCCCGACGCTCGATGGCGACGTGGAACTGGAGATCCCGGCCGGCACTCAGAGCGGCGAGGACTTCGTGCTGCGCGGCAAGGGCGTGCCCCACCTGCGCGGGACCGGCCGCGGCGACATGGTCGTCCGGGTCACGGTGGTCGTCCCCGAGTCCCTCACCGACGAGCAGCGCGCTCTGTTGGAAAAGCTCGCCGAAACGATGGGCACGCCGACGCTGCCGAAACGGAGCAAGGGCTTCTTCGAACGCATCCGCGACGCGATGGCCGGCTGAGGCGACGGTGAGTGACGAACTCGCCCCCGCCGGCGGCGCGCTCTGGTATGAGATCACAGCGCAGACGCCGCCAGCGCTTGTGGAGGAAGTGTCGGCGCTCATGATTGGCGTCGCCCCGGGCGGCATCACCGTGGAGCACCCGATCGATATCCTCGGCCCCGAGATGGGCTTCCGCGTCCGCGGAGGCGAACCGGTCCTCGTGCGCGCCTACCTCCCGAGCTCCGAGCTTGGCGCGGTCTTGATCAGCGACCTGCGCATCGGCATGGAAGCCTATCCGAGCGTCCAACTGACGGCGAAGCCGATCTACGAGCAGGACTGGGATAGATCGGAAGAGCACACGTCTGAACTCCAGTCACGTGGCCTTATCTCGTA
>OEIV010001102.1_pt1 | contig 13068 bp, 15 predicted proteins | sample 1539231 | NCBI WGS metagenome assembly OEIV01 (sample SAMN03794762, study PRJEB22550) | activated sludge metagenome | feature: wastewater treatment plant; material: activated sludge; isolation source: Wastewater treatment plant of a petroleum refinery complex | place: Argentina: Buenos Aires ...
GCCATAATCTTCCAGAAATTCAGAAAGCTTCATTACACGTTCTCCGCGAACAGGTGTTGCAATGGCGGAGTATTGTAGCAAGCTTCCTGTCGCCTGCCACCGTTCCCGAATGTCTGCGTGCCTGGCACTTTCTGAAGTGCCAGGCACGTTCTAACCTGCCGCAACAGGGTGCAAGGGCCATCCCATCCCTAGAGCACGTGCCACGCACTCAGGAGAGTGCGAGGCACGACACCCGCACCCCCGCGTGCCTGGCACTTTCTGAAGTGCCTGGCACGTTCTAACCTGCCGCAACAGGGTGCAAGGGCCACCCCATCCCTAGAGCACGTGCCACGCACTCAGGAAAGTGCGAGGCACGCCACTGTGACCAATGACTTATTGACACGGTGCGTCATACCGTTATATCATGCGATTGGAGGTGGGATGCATGAAACCAAAGGAAGTAACCCGCTTGTATCTGGTCCGACACAACGCCCACGACGTTGAAGGCGTTATGGCCCTCTTTGCGGAGGAGGCGCGCTTTGAAATCCCCGGTCGCCTGATGCGCTGCGGCAAGGAGGAGATCCGCCAGACCGAGGAGTGGGAAGCGGCCGTCCACGACCATCTGCGCGCCGGTGACCTGGTCGAGGCCGATGCGGAAGTCAGCTTCCGCGCCTTCGAGGCCAACGACTGGCTGCGCGCCGTGGGCGTGGACGAGCTGCGCTATACGTCGATGACCGTCGAAGTGCGCGACGGCCGCATCACCCACGTCACCGCCGCGCTGGCCCCCGACTCCTACAACGCCATGCAGCGGCCGCACTAGCTTTGTGCTATGCTTCCCTCCACTTCCCGGAGGCGAAGCGACATGCACCCTGTTGACGTCCTTAAATATGGTAATCTGACGCTCGAGCGGGCCGTCGCCGATCTGCCCGCGGATGACTGGGCCGCGCCCGGCGTCTGCGGCTGGTGGTCGGTGCGCGAGATCGTTGCCCACCTGGCCTCGTTCGAGCACATCCTCATCGAAGCGCTGGAAATAGCCGGCGGCACGCGCGACGGCTACGGCTCCACCTTGCGCGCCTGGTTTCGCGACGGCCAGGCATTCAACGACCAACAGGTGGCCGACCGCGCTGCCCTTTCACCCGAAGAAACGCTGGCCGACTACGCCGCCGCCCACGCGCGGACCATGACTCTGGCCGCCGACCTGCCGCCCGAGGCATGGCTCCAGACGGGCTTTCTGCGCGCCTACGGTTCGGAGTACGACCCCCAAGACTTCATTACCTACGCCACCTACGGCCACAAACGGGAACACGCCGCCCAGATCGCCGTTTTCCGTGACGCTCGGACGGGGTGATAGGGATTAGGGGTCAGGGACTAACAGTCTTCCCTAATCCCTAGCCCCTAATCCCCCTCCCCCCTTGACTTTCAACAAGGCATACATATAATTTAGCCATGACTAATTTAGGCATGGCTAAATTGCCGGTCGGCAAAAGCAGCACTCTTACCCCCGCGGTCGAGGATTATCTGCGCGCTCTCTATAAGCTGGGGCGACGCAACCCACCCGGCGAACCAGTGACGACTTCCCAGGTGGCAACATGCCTGGGCGTGCGCCCCGCTTCGGCCACGGCCATGCTCCAGAAGCTGGCCGCATTGGAGCCGTCGCTGGTGGCTTATCACAAGAGCCACGGCGCGCGCCTGACGGCCGCCGGCGAACGCGCTGCCCTAGCCCTTGTCCGTTGCCATCGTCTGTTAGAGTTGTTCCTACACGAAAAACTTGGCTATTCCTGGGACGAAGTTCATGAGGAAGCCGACCGCCTGGAGCACGCCATTAGCGACGAAGTGACCGGCCGCATCGCCGCGGCGCTGGGCCACCCAACGTGCGACCCCCACGGCCAGCCCATTCCCGCCGCCGACCTGTCGCTGGAACATGCGGCCGCCATCCCCCTGCGCGACCTGCCGCCCGGCGCGGCAGCCGTCGTCCGCCAGGCGCGCGACGACGACCCCGCCCTGCTGCGCCTGTTCGCCGCGCTGGGGCTTTGGCCCGGCACGGCGCTGGTGCTGCTGGGCACCGAACCGGACGGCGCGCTGCGGCTGCGCGTGGCCGGCGAGAACATCGCGCTGGCCGCCGGCGCTGCCAACCATCTACTTGTCATCATCGACGAATCATGAGTACCAAAATCATCCCCTTTCTGCTTATCATCACTGCCTTACTGCTGACCGGCTGCGGCGGCGCGGCCGAAGCCGAGAGCGCCGACGGCCGCCTGCAGGTCGTGACCACTATCGGCCAGATCGCCGACGCGGCGCGCATCATCGGCGGCGACCACGTCCGCGTGACCAGCCTGATGGGCGCGGGCACCGACCCCCACCTCTACGTTGCCAGCATCAGCGACGTGGACAAGCTGCGTGGGGCCGACGTTGTTTTCTACAACGGGCTTTATCTGGAAGCGCAACTGGAAGACGTGCTGGAGCAGTTGGCCGAGCGGCAGACCGTCGTCGCCGTCTCGGCCGGCATCGACCCGGCCAACCTGATGCCCTCGGCCGACTACGCCGACGAGTTCGACCCGCACATCTGGTTCGACGTGGCGCTGTGGAGCCAGGCCGTAGCCCAGGTGCGCGATACGTTGATGCAGCTCGACCCGGCCAACGCCGCCGCCTACGAAGCCAACGCCGCCGCCTATCTGGCCGAACTGGCGGCGCTGCACGCCTACGTGGCCGAACAGGCCGCCCGTGTGCTCGCCGAACAGCGCGTCCTCATCACCGCCCACGACGCCTTCAACTACTTCGGCCGAGCCTACGACTTCGAGGTGCTCGGCCTGCAAGGCATCAGCACGGCGTCGGAGGCGGGGACGGGCGATGTGCAACAACTGTCCGACTTCATCGCCGCCCGGCGCATCCCGGCCATCTTCATCGAGTCATCCGTGCCCGTGCGCAACGTCGAGGCCGTCCAGGCCGCCGTGCGCGACCGCGGCTTCGACGTGGGCATCGGCGGGCAGCTATTCTCTGACGCCATGGGCGACGCCGGCACGCCGGAAGGGACTTACGTCGGCATGGTGCGGCACAACATCGATACCATCGTTGGGGCCTTGACGAGTGACGAGTGACGAGTTCAGAGATACGAAATACGAGATACGAGTTCAGAGTGCTCGTCTGACAACTAATAACTGACAACTGACAACTATGACAACCACACACGCCATCGAGATTACCGACCTGACGGTCGCATATCAGGAAAAACCCGTCCTGTGGGACGTGGACTTGCAGGTTCCGCCGGGCGTCTTGCTGGCCATCGTCGGCCCCAACGGCGCGGGCAAGACGACGCTCATCAAGGCTGTGCTTGGCCTCATCAAGCCCGTCGCCGGGCAGACGCTTATCTACGGCGCGCCCTACGCCGAGCAGCGCCGCCTCGTCGGCTACGTGCCGCAGCGCGGCAGCGTCGATTGGGACTTCCCGACCAGCGTACTCGACGTGGTCATGATGGGGCGCTACGGCCGTCTCGGCTGGCTGCGTCGTCCTGGCCGCGAAGACCGCGAGCGCGCGCTGGAGGCGCTGGAAAAGGTCGGCATGGCCCGCTTTGCCGACCGCCAGATCAGCCAACTCTCCGGCGGCCAGCAGCAGCGCACCTTTCTGGCCCGCGCCCTCGTCCAGGACGCGCAGGTCTACTTCATGGACGAACCGTTCCAGGGCGTGGACGCCACAACGGAACGGGCCATCGTCGGCCTACTGAAGGAGTTGCGCGCCGCGGGCAAATCGGTGGTCGTTGTCCATCACGACTTGCAGACGGTGGCCGAGTACTTCGACTGGGTACTGCTGCTCAACGTCCGGCGCATTGCCGCCGGGCCGGTGGGCATCGTTTTCACCGAGGAAAATCTGCGCCGGGCCTACGGTGGCCGCGTCGGCTTCCTGGACAGCAACGGCCACGGCGAACCGCACCACCCGCCCGCCGACCTGAGCCTGGGTCAGACAACGCCTACAACGACCGCCCGCCCTAAAGGTCTTTCATGAACCCGCTTGATCTCCTCAATAACCTCCTCTTCGACTACACCATCCGCACCGTCGCCCTCGGCGCGGCCGTGTTGGGCATCGTCGCCGGGGCGCTGGGCACGTTTGCCCTGCTGCGCCGCCAGAGCTTGTTGGGCGACGCCATGTCCCACGCCGCCCTGCCCGGCGTCCTGCTGGCCTTCATGCTGACCGGCAGCAAGGCCCCCGTGGCCCTGGTGCTCGGCGCGGCCGTGGCCGGCGTGCTGGGCACGTTCCTGCTGCTGGGCATCACCCGCACCAGTCGCATCAAGGAAGACGCTGCAATGGGCGTCATCCTCTCCGTCTTCTTCGGCTTCGGCCTGCTGCTGCTGACCTTCCTGCAACGCAACCCGACGGCCGCCCAGGCCGGCCTCAACACCTTTCTCTTCGGCCAGGCGGCCACCCTGTTGGTGCGCGATGTGGTCACGATGGCCGCGTTTGGCGGCGCGGCGCTGCTGGTTCTGGTCGTCCTGTGGAAGGAGTTCAAGTTGCTGAGCTTCGACCGCGACTTTGGGGCCAGCCTCGGCTTCCCGATGACCTTCCTCGACGCCCTGCTAACCATCCTGCTGGTCATCGGCATCGTCATCGGCCTGCAAGCCGTCGGCGTCGTACTGATGAGCGCGCTCATTGTCGCCCCGGCCGCCGCTGCCCGCCAGTGGACCGACCGGCTGAGCGTGATGCTCGTCGTCGCCTCAGCCTTCGGCGCGCTGGCCGGCGTGGCCGGCGCACTCATCAGCAGCCTGGGCACGGGGCTATCCACCGGGCCGGTGGTCGTGTTGGTCATCAGCGTCATCGTTCTGGCCTCGCTGCTGTTCGGCGCGGCGCGTGGCCTCGTCTGGGAGTGGGCGCGTCGTCGCCGCAGCCGCCGCACGTTGCGCACCCAGGGGGTATTGGCCTCTCTCTACCGGCTGGCAGCGCAACACAATGAACCCGGCCACGCCCACAACGTCGAAGTGTTGCGGGCGATGAACCGCTATCAGGGCGGCGTGCGCGTTAGCTTGCGGGCGCTGGCCGCCGACGGGCTGGTGCACGAGGTGTCGCCCGACCACTGGGCACTGACCGACGCCGGCGCGGTTAGAGCTGAGAGCCTGGAACCACAGATTTTGCAGATTGAAGAATCATAATGCGCAGATTTAGCAGAGTGGGCAGATTCCCGGAAGCACCGTCTCTATCTTTCTGAAATCTGCTCAATCTGCCAAATCTGCGGATCAGACCTTTATATTGACATGAGCACCTACCTAGAAATTCAACTCATCGCCATTATCGTCGGCGTCGCCTGCGCCCTGCCCGGCGTCTTCCTCGTCCTGCGCCGCATGGCCATGATGAGCGACGCCATCAGCCACACCGTGCTGCTGGGCATCGTCCTCGGCTTCTTCGCCATCGGCTCGCTAGAGTCGCCGCTGCTGGTGCTGGCCGCGGCGGCCGTCGGTGTGCTGACCGTCAGCCTGGTCGAACTGCTCATCCGCACCCGCCTCGTGCGCCAGGACGCAGCCATCGGTCTCGTCTTCCCGGCCCTGTTCAGTGTCGCCGTCATCCTCATTTCCCGCTTCGCCCGCGGCGTCCATCTGGACGTGGACGCGGTCTTGCTGGGCGAGCTGGCCTTCGCACCGCTCGACCGCGTGCTGGTGGCCGGTCTCGACCTGCCGCGCAGCCTGGTCGTCATGGGCGTCATCCTGCTGCTGAACGTGGCCTTCATCGCCCTGTTCTACAAGGAGTTGAAGCTGACCACGTTCGACGCCGGGCTGGCCGTGGCCCTGGGCTTCTCGCCGGCGCTGGTCCACTACGGGCTGATGATCATGGTTTCGGTGACGGCCGTCGGCGCGTTCGACGCCGTCGGCTCCATCCTGGTCGTCGCCCTGATGATCGCCCCGCCGGCCGCGGCCTACCTACTGACCGACCGGCTGAGCCGGATGCTACTCTACAGCGCTGCCCTGGCCGCGGCCGGGGCCGTCGGCGGCTTCTGGCTGGCCGTGGCCCTCGACGCCAACGTCGCCGGGGCCATGGCCGCCATGCTCGGCGTGCTGTTCCTGGGCGTCTTCCTGCTGGCCCCCAGCCGCGGCCTGTTGGCCCAGGCGCGCCGCCGCGGCCGCCAGCGCTGGGAGTTCGCCCAAACGGCGCTGGCCATCCACCTGTTGAACCACGAGAACACGCCACAGATGGCCGCCGAGTGCCGCGTCGATCATCTGCACTACCATCTACGCTGGGAACCGGCCTTCGCCACAACCGTCGTCGGCCAGGCGGAGCGCGCCGGCCTCATCCAGCGCAGCAACGGCGACCTGCGCCTGACAGCCGATGGCCGCGAGCGGGCGCAGACGGCGCTGGCTTACACTTGATTCTTGAAGTGAGGTTGATGAAATGGAGAGTTCACCCCCTATTACCGCTGAGCGCGTACGGCTTAACCACAACGGCGCGCGCCTGTTCCTCGGTATTGCCATCTACACGATTGCGCAGGCGGCCGTCCTGTTCCTCAGTGCGGGCACGTGGCGCTGGCCCGCAGCCTGGGCCTACCTGGGCGTCTACGTGGTCTGCTACACGGCCGGACTGACGTGGGTGGCCATGGTTAACCCCGCGGTCATCAACGAGCGCGGCCGCCGCGCCGACAACGTCGAGGCGTTCGACCGCCGCTTCCACCGCCTCATGCCCCTGCTCATCTTCGGCGGCTTGTTGCTCGGTGGGCTGGATTTCCGCTTCGGCTGGTCGGTCATGCCGCCGGCGTTGCACGTTGCCGGGCTGGGGCTGGTCGTCGTCGCCCTGGGTCTGGCGGTGTGGGTGCTGGCGACAAATGCCTACGCCGCGCGCGTCGTCCGCCTGCAAGACGGCCAGCACGTCATCAGCGATGGGCCATACCGGCTAGTGCGCCACCCCATGTACAGCGGCACGGTGCTGGCCTGGGTCGGGTCGGCCCTGGCCCTCGGCTCGTGGTGGATGTTCGTCCCGGCCGCAGCGGGCATCGCTCTCTTCGTCTGGCGCACGCGCCATGAGGACGCCACGCTGCAAGAGAAGCTGCCCGGCTATGCCGAGTACGCCCGGCAAACGCGCTATCGGCTGCTGCCCAAGGTGTGGTAAATCGGGATATACTGGGATCGTGGGGTGGGTCTTCCGCCCGCCCCACAAGGGGAGACACCATGTCACAACTCGCTGTCCAACCCTCTGCCCAGCGACTGGACGAAAACGGCCGCCGACGCCTGATCCAGGTCTTTGGCATGTACGGGATTTATGCCATACTGCTCTTCGTATCCGCCGGGACGCTTCGCTGGTGGAACGCCTGGGCCTATCTGAGTCTGTGCATTCTGGCCATCCTGACCGGCGGTCTATACGTCATCCGCAAAGCTCCGGCGGCTGTCAACGAGCGCGGCCGGTCATCGGCGAAGACAAAGCCGTTCGACAAGCTCTTTGCCGCCCTGTCGCTGCCCCTCGGTCTGGCATCGCTGGTCGTCGCCGGGCTGGATTTCCGCTTCGGCTGGTCGAGCGTGCCCGTTTGGACACAAATCGTCGGCTTCGTTGGTCTCTTGCCGGGCATGATCGTGCCCTATTGGGTGATGTACCACAACGCTTACGCGGCCACGACGGTGAGAGTCGAGACGGAGCGCGGCCAGCACGTCATCACCGATGGCCCCTATCGTCTGACCCGTCACCCACTCTATAGCGCAACGATCCTGAGCTACCTCTTTAGCCCGTTGGCCTTCGCCTCGTGGTGGATGGGCGTGCCGCTCGTGATGCTGATCGGCCTGTTCGTCTGGCGGACGGCTAAAGAAGATAAGACGCTGCTGGCCGAGCTGCCAGGCTATGCTGACTACGCGCAAAAGACGCGCTTCCGGCTGCTGCCCGGCGTTTGGTAACGCACGCCCGGTGCGTTGCACTTTCTGAAGTGCGACGCATCTTCTTAATCCTCTGCAACGGCTCGGCCCTGGGGGACATATCTCGCCCGCAGGCGGAGTGCGCATCCTCAGATGCGGACAAGCCCGCCCGGCAAAGGAGGCGCGCATCTGAGGATGCGCACTCCGTAATGAAGTAGCGTCATCGATTGACAGCCCATCTTCCTAGGTCGATAATGTAATCTGTGAAATCTGTGTAATCTGTGGTTACTCCTCTGAACTATGAAAGAGTCGATCGGCTTCATTGGACTAGGCATCATGGGCGGCGCAATGGCCGCCAACGTCTTGCGGGCGGGCTATGACCTGACCGTCTGGAACCGCACTCCCGGCCGCATCACGCCGCTGGCCGAGGCGGGCGCGGCCGTCGCCGCCGGCCCGGCCGACCTGGCCGGGCGTAGCGACATCATCATCACCTGTGTTAGCGACACGCCCGACGTGGAAGCGGTCATCCTCGGCCCCGGCGGCGTCATCGAAGGGGCGCGCCCCGGCGCGCTGGTCATCGATTGCAGCACCATCAGCCCCGAAGCGACGCGGATCATCGGCGCCCGGCTGCGGCAGAAGGGGGTACACCTACTCGACGCACCCGTCAGCGGCGGCAGCGAGGGCGCGGCGCGGGGTACGCTCAGCATCATGCTCGGCGGCGAGGCCGACCAGGTAGCCCGCGCTCTGCCCGTGTTGCAGGCGATGGGCCAGACCATCACCCACGTCGGCGGCCAGGGCGCGGGGCAGATGGCCAAGCTGGTCAATCAGGTACTCGTCGTCGTGACGATGCAGGGCGTGGCCGAGGCGCTGCTGCTGGCCCAGGCCGGCGGGCTGGACCTGGAGCGGACGCTGGCCGCCGTCGGTGGCGGCGCGGCCGGCAGTTGGATGCTCAACAACCGCGGCCCCCAGGTTATCCGCCGCGACTGGCGACCGGGCTTCACCGTCGATTTGCAGCAGAAAGATCTGCGGCTGGTGCTGGAAGCGGCTGACGAATTGGGCATCCCCCTGCCCTCGACGGCGCTCGTCTTCCAGTTCTACCGCACGCTACAACAGCGCGGCCTGGGCGGCGAGGGCAACCACGCGCTGGTCAAGGCGTTGGAGCAGTTGGCAGGCCGCGAGGTTGGCGGCACGCAGTAGGTAAGTCTAGGGAGCGTATGAAATGGCAACAAAGCGAGAGTTTACGACGGAAGAGGCGCGGCAGATCGGTGACCAGATCGGCGTCGACTGGGCGAAGTATAGTATTGAGGAGTTCCGCATGGGGTTGGCCGTGGAACTAGAGCACGGCCTCCACGACGACCAGACCAACGTGACCAGTGACGACGAGATCGTCACCGGCAAGATAGCTCTGGCCCACCTGAAGGAGATTCGCGACTACTACACCCGACTGGCGATCATGGAGCGCGACGCCGAAGCCTATTGGGATGCTCAGAGCAACTAACCCGCCGGGGCGCGGTTCCTGGTCGCCGGTTATCAGTTGTCCATTGACGTGGGTCCGTCGTTCTGGGCCGGCGGACCGGGCCGGGGCTTTTTGTTTTTGGCACCCTTGGCGGTGATGAAGTAGGTCAACGACGCCGTCACCAGGCCCACAGCGAGACCGAAGTAGGCAATGTCGGCACCCCCCTTCCAGTCGATCACCTGCCCCAAAAAGGCCACGGCGATGACGACGATGATGATGCCCACCAGGCTCGACTTCAGGTCGTCAAAGTCGTGGATTTCCAGCCAGTCGGGCAAATCGATATTGTCATCGACAAACAGCTCATAGAAGCCCAGGGCGATGATGTAGAAGCCGGCCGACAGCAGAAACAGGTCGATGTTGGTCACCAGGACGAGCGTCAGCTCCTTGGGATCGGCCGCCACCGCGCGGAAGTTGGTGATGGTACGGCCGACGACGCTGATCGTCTGCGCCAGAGCAACGATCAGCAGCAGCAGTGAGGCGATAAACGCCCCGACCGAGGCGGCGGCAACGATATAACGGCTGGAAGCGATGATCTTCTTGAGCATGGGCCTTCGTGCCGGCGAGCGGTAGGTTGGATGAAGCGACGCCGGCCAGCAAGATCGTAGCGCAATGGGCGTGGCCGGCAACCAATAGCTTTGTAGCGTGATTTTGGGGAATCGCACGACAACAGAGAGCAGCTGTTGCGCCGGTTTCTTCGACAGGCTACCATTTTACCGTCGTCAGCCGGGCGATCAATAACGCCCAGGTCAGTTCGGCCGGACACCAGCGGCATGAGCATTACCCAGCTGCAACTCTCTCCGACTCCCCCCTTTGACTTCGCCGCGGCCGCCTTCTCCCACGGCTGGGCGCGATTGGCCCCCACGAGCTGGGACGACGAGGCGCGCGTCCTCGGCCGCGTCGAGCGGCTGGATTCCGGCCGGGTCGTTGATTTGCGCGTCACCGGTCAGGGCGACGCCCAGCGCCCGGTCATCGACATCGCTGTAGACGCCGCCACGCCCCTGAGCGCCGCCGACACGACCGAGATCGCCCGCAAGGTCGGCCACATGCTGCGCATCGATGAGGATTTCAGCGACTTCTACGCCCAGTGCGCGGCGCGCGGCGGCCGTTGGGCAGCCATTGGCGGCGGGCTGGGTCGGCTGCTGCGCTCGCCGACCGTCTTCGAGGACGTGGTCAAAACCATCGCCACCACCAATACCCAGTGGAGCGGCACCAAGGCCATGACGCGGGCGCTGTGCGACGCTCTGGGCGAACCACTCCCCGGTGACCCCGCCCGCCGCGCCTTCCCCACCCCCGAAGCCATTGCCGGCGCGCCGCCTGAGGCGCTGATCGCGGCCCGCTTCGGCTACCGCGCCCCCTACGTTGCCGTGTTGGCCCGGCGCGTCGTCGCCGGCGAACTTAACCTGGAAGGGCTGGCCCGCAGCGACTTGCCGACGCCGGAGTTGCGTCGCGCCCTGCTGGGCATCAAGGGCGTCGGCCCCTACGCCGCGGCGACGCTGCTGATGCTGCTCGGCCGCTACGACGCCCTGGGCTATGACACCGTCCTGCGCGACTTCGTCAGCGCCCGTTACTTCGCCGGCGAGCGCCGCCCGGAGCGCGAACTGCTGGCCGTCTACGACGACTGGGGGCGCTGGCGCTATCTGGCTTACTGGTTCGAGATGTGGCTGGCCGATCCCGACGCTTGATTTATACACACGATTTCGCTATAGTATACACATCCAGGAGGCGAGGTGTGGCTGATGCGAACGAATATCGTAATCGATGACGACCTGCTTGAACGAGCATTTGAACTCTCTGGGCTTCAAACGAAGCGCGCCGTCGTTGAAGAAGGATTGCGAGCGCTCATACAGTTACTTGAACAAACCAAAATCAAAGAGTTGTATGGTCAACTTACATGGGAAGGTGACCTAAATGTAATGCGAGAGGATCGTTTTGACTATCCTGATTGACTCCTCAGTTTGGATTGACTTCTTTCGCGGGCATCCCAGTCCAGAGGCTCTCTTTCTCCGTGCCTCAATTGGCGAACAACCATTTGTGGTGGGCGATTTGGTTTTAGCCGAGGTTCTGCAGGGTTTCCGGCACCAATCACACTACGAACGGGCCCGTGAGGCAATGCTCAAGCTGCCGGTTGTCCCTTTGGTAAACCTAGAGCGTGCGCTGCTTTCGGCGAAGAATTACCGGATGCTTAGGTCATGTGGCATCACCATCCGCAGCACCATCGATTGCCTGATCGCCAGCTACTGCATTACCAATGAAGTCGCTCTCTTGCACTCCGACCGCGACTACTCCCCCTTTGCCCAACACCTCGGCCTGACCATCTGGCAACCCTAACAGATGGAAGTTCAGGGCTTTTCCAAATTCGCCCCCTTGGCCAAGACCTGACAGGTAGGCGGCCAATTACTCTCTGACCGAAGCGAGCCTGGGGCCGCCTACCTGTCAGGTCTTAGCATCCCCATTGACTGTGGAAAAGCCCTGAATGGAAGTTGTCATCGCTCGCCTCTCAAAATCTGTGTAATCTGTGGTTGCCTTCCGGTTGCCTTTTAAACCAGCGTCCGCGTCACCGGCCCGATGTGCTCCATGAACTCGGCCCGCGTCTTGGGGTTTTCGGCGAAGGTGCCCAGCAGGGCGCTGGTGCGCATGCGGGCGTTGGACTTCTTCACGCCGCGCATGGCCATGCACATGTGTAGCCCATCGACGACCACGGCCACGCCCAGCGGCTGCACGAGCTGGTCGATCAACTCGGCGATCTGTCGCGTCATGCGCTCCTGAATCTGCAAGCGGCGCGCATAGACCTCGACGATACGCGGTATCTTCGACAGGCCGATCACCTTGTGGTTGGGGATGTAGGCGACGTGGGCCTTGCCGAAGAAGGGCAGCATGTGGTGTTCGCACAGGCTATAGAAGTCGATGTCAGTGACGACCACCATCTCGCTATAGCTGGCTTCGAACAAGGCGTTGTTGAGCAGGGCCACGGGATCAACCTTGTAGCCGATGAGCAGTTCGTCGTAGGAGCGGGCGACGCGGTTGGGCGTGCTGCGCAACCCCTCGCGTGTCGGGTCTTCGCCCACAGCGCGCAGGATAGCTGAAACCGCCTCGGCCACCACCTCCTTGCACGACGCCGCCAGCACCGGTCCGTCTTCCAGGCCACCGCCCTGGTCTTCTGTTGTTCTGTCAAGATAAGTTGCGTCAATCATAATCCCCACATTATGCCATAGACCCGCGTTTCTGGCAGAAAATCCGTCAGACCTCACGTCAGGATCGCCAAGGACGGAAAGAAGAGCGCACGCAAAGGTCGCTAAGGGACGCCAAGAACGCCAAGAGCATTTCACTTGGCGTTCCTGGCGCGCTTCGCGTTCTTTGCGTGAAGCTTCTTTTTTGGCGTGATCTCTTTCTGACTTTGCAATGACCCTGCTTCTAGTCTATTCTCAGCCCTGGTACAGGAACCGCTGCAAGGAGTAAGCGCATGAATAGCGACCCCTACGACCAGGCCGCCGCCGCCCGCTTTGCCGCCCGCCGCGACGAGCGCCAGGCGCGCCTCAACAACGCCGCCAAAGGCATCATCGACTTCACGGAGATGGCCCGGCTCGACGCCCGCCGCGACATGATCCACCCCGACGACGGCCTGGGGCTGGAGCGCATCCTGGGCACCAGCGACCTGCTGGAGATCAACTTCCTCGACCTGGGCCGCCGCGCCGCGCGCCCCGTCGGCCGCATCCAGGTGCGCGACCTGAGCGGCCACGTGCGCGAGTTCGGCACCGGCTTCCTCGT
>OEIV010001103.1_pt1 | contig 13068 bp, 10 predicted proteins | sample 1539231 | NCBI WGS metagenome assembly OEIV01 (sample SAMN03794762, study PRJEB22550) | activated sludge metagenome | feature: wastewater treatment plant; material: activated sludge; isolation source: Wastewater treatment plant of a petroleum refinery complex | place: Argentina: Buenos Aires ...
GCCGCGCCCCAGGGCTTCGCCTACAACCTCCTCGTCTTCCTCGAGCGCGGAGCGGTCCTGAACCTCGCCCTCATGCTCTTCAACCTGCTCCCCGTCCCACCCCTCGATGGCTCGCGCATCCTCGCCGACTTCTGGCCCCGCTACAACGAGATCATCCAGTCCGAACGCGGCCAGATGTTCACCTTCATCGCCTTCGTCGTCGTCTTCATGTACGCCGGCGGAAAGATCTTCTCCTTCGCCGCCGCGTTCAACACCGAGCTCTGGCTCATGTGCGTCCGCCTGCTCGGTGGCATGACCCCCTAACCCACGCGCTCCTGCACGCACCCGCACAGCTTGTAAAGCAGCCGCGCCCCAACGTTCGCGTCCCACTCCGGCTCGCCCTCGACCGTCCCCGGCGCAACCTCGACGAGATCAAACCCGACGGCCCTCCGCCCCGAACGCCACAGCGTCTCCAGAAGCAGGGCCGCCTGCGCGAACGACAGCCCGCCCGGCACCGGTGTCCCGGTGTGCGGGCAGAGCGACGGGTCCAGCGCGTCGATGTCGAAGCTCACGTACACCTTCTCGGGGAGTGGTTCGATCATCTTCGCGCACAGATCCCTCCACGCAGCCCCGTTCAGCATCTCCTCCGCCAGGTCGATGTCCAGGTAAACATCGACCTTGTGCAGCTCCGCGAACTTCATCTCGCGCTTGCCAAAGTCGCGGATGCCGACCTGTACGAACTTTCCGAGCCCCTTCACGCGATTCAGCACGTTGTGCATGATCGACGCGTGCGACCACGCGAACCCCTCGAACGCATCGCGCAGGTCCATGTGCGCATCGACGTGCAGCACACCCATGCCCGGGTTCGCCTCCGCGCAGGCGCGGATCGCCCCAAACGGCGTGGAATGCTCGCCGCCGATCAGCCCCGGCACCTTTCCCGCCCTCAGAACGCTCTTCGTCTCTTCATACACAAACTCGTCCAGCGCCTGGCAGATCGCGTTGATCTTCGAGAGCGGCACCGAGAAGTTTCCAATCCCGCCCGCTTCCACGATCGGGCGAGCGAGTTCCGAGGCTTCCCGGTTCCACGCCGCGATCCGCGGATCCTCGTCCTTCATCCAGATTCCCTGCTCATACACCCTGCCGAAGCGCGAATCGAACAGGTCGACCTGCATCGACGCTTCCAGGATCGCCGACGGCCCGCCCGCCGTCCCCGGCCGATACGACGTCGTCGCGTCAAACGCCACCGGCAACAACACCACTCGGCTCGCTGATTCGTCGAACGGCAGCCCGTAAATCCCCGATCCCGGCGTCGCGGCGGCATCGGGATCAAACGCGACGTGACTCATGCTCCATCTCCTCCAAACAGCCCGCGATGCTGATGCTCGCGGCCCCGGACGCCGGACCTGGCGAGCCCGCGACGCATACCCGGTTCCACTCGACCCCAACGCGAATGCCGCGCCGAGCCAGGCTCAATATCATTTCCCAGCCAGACCGCCAGCATAGACGCGCCGACACGGGAGCGACATCATGCCCGACATCAAGCCACTCCCAGACGACGCCGAACCCATCGGCATCGACGCCGCCCGCGCGGCCCAACCCGCGTCATCATCGCCCTCGGGCGGCCAAGCCTCCAACCCCGCCGCGCCCGCTCCCGGCGCGACCGATTCCCAACTCGGCCCCAAGCTCCTCGACGCCTTCGACGACGATGCCGACTTCTCCAAAGACCTCGAGGTCGAGGCCGCCCGCAAGGGCAAGCCCGCCTCGTCCTCTCGCCCCAAGCCCGTCCAGCCCGACGCGACCGATGACGCTCCCCAGGCCGAGCCATTCATCACGCCCGCGCTCGGCCCAGCCAAGCTCTGGCTCATCCTCGGCGGCCTGCTCCTCCTGGCCGCCACCATCGCCTCCAGCGTCCACGCCCCACGCCCGTTCGTCAGCGCCCTCCTCACGGTCTACAACGCCCTGCTCCATACCGCCACCGGCGTCGGCGCCATCGTTGTTGCCGCCACCCTCGCCCGCAAACCCATCGGACCCTGGGACCTCGGCGCCGCGCGCATGCTCGCCGCCGTCGCCGCCTTCCTCCTGCTCTTCAACCTCAACATCCAGCTTGTCGGCAACGCCAAGTGGGAAGAGACCATCCTCGCCGCACTCGCCTACCTCGGCGTGGTGGGCCTCACGTTCCGACAGACCCGCGAGGTCCACGCGATCCTCGTCATCAGCCACTTCTTCCTCTGGCTCATCATCCAGCTCGGCTCGCAGCTCGCCGTCTGGAGCGCCGCCAATCCCGCGCCCGCCACGCCGTGATGCCGTGCCCGCTTCAAGCCCTTCCGACCGACTCCCGCCCCTTCCTTGCACAAACCCCGCCCTCCCGACTCCCACCTCCGTTTTCCGATACCGTCTCTCCGATGCCCTGCACGGACCAACCTCCCCTCGAGCGAGCCATGGCGGCCTTCCGCGCCCGCTTCGCCCGCGACCCGCGCCGCATCGCCGCCGCACCAGGCCGCGTCAACCTGATCGGCGAGCACACCGACTACAACGACGGCTTTGTGCTCCCGATCGCCATCGACCGCCGCACTGTCGTGTGCATCGATTGGTCCCCAGACTCGACGTCCCACATCCACGCCGCCGACCTGAACGCCTCCGTCGATCTCCCCGCGCTCAACTCGCTCCGCCCCGACGCATCCATCAACATCAAAGTCGACGCCGACGCCGCCCGCATCCGCACCGGCTCCTGGGTCTCCTACGCCGCCGGTGTGCTCGCCAACCTGGCCGCGATCGTCCCGCCGCTCGCCGCCCGCGGCGTCGACCTCACCATCGCCAGCAGCGTTCCCTTGGGCAGCGGCCTCTCAAGCTCCGCCAGTCTCGAAGTCGGCGTCGCCACCGCCGCCGCCGCGCTCGCGGGTGCGTCGATCACGCCCCGCGATCTCGCCGCCCTCTGTCGCGACGCCGAGCATCGCTTCGCCGGCGTTCCCTGCGGCATCATGGACCAGTACATCGCCGCCATGGGCCGCCATGACCACGCCCTGCTCATCGACTGCCGCACCCAGGCCGCCGAGCTGGTCGCCATGCCCGGGGCGGATCGCGCGGAGGTCGTGGTGATGGACTCGCGCGTGAAGCACGCGCTGGCCTCGGGCCAGTACGCGGAGCGCCGCGAGACTTGCCGCGCCGCCTGCCGCGTCATGGGTATCGATTCACTCCGCGACGCCTCGCCCGAGCTCCTGACGCTCCACGCGCCCGGCGCGCGATCTCCCGCCACGCTCTCGCCCGTCGAGCACGCCCGCGCCCGCCACATCATCTCGGAAAACGCGCGAACCCTCGCCGCCGCCCAAGCCCTGCGCGCCGGCGATCTCGAAGAAGTGGGGCGGCTCATGCTCGCCTCCCACGCCTCGCTCCGCGAGCATTATCAGGTCTCCTGCCCAGAGCTCGACACGTTGGTCGAGCTCGCCGCCCAGGTCCCCGGCGTCTTCGGCGCCCGCATGACCGGCGGCGGCTTCGGCGGCTGCGCCATAGCCCTCGCCACACCCCACGCCGCCGATCGTCTCGTCCGCGAAATCCCCGCCGCGTACCGCGCCCGCCACGCACTCCCCCATGGACTGGACGCGCGCGTCTTTGTCACCACCGCGTGCGATGGCGCGAGCGTGATCGCCTGAATCGTCAACCCCGCGGCGTCCCCCGATCCACCATCAGTCGTTCGTATGGCGCAGCAGCTTCTTGAGCAGCGGCGTGAACAACAAGATCACCACGCCCGCCCCGATCGACGTCACCACGAACAGGAAGAAGTAGTCCGCCTGCCCGCCGAACTGCTTGATCGAGTACCACGGGAGCTTCATTTCGCCGCTCTCGATCTTCTCGACCGTGGACGCGATCAGCCCGCCGCCGAGGTTCGCGATGAAGCTCGAGATGAACCAGATTCCCATGAGCAGCGAGACGAACCGCACCGGCGCCGCCTTGGTGACATACGACAGCCCCGTGGGCGACAGGCAAAGCTCGCCGACCGTATGCCAGAAATACGTCAGAAGGATGAGCAGCATCGACGCCTTCGCCGCGCCGTCCTTGGCGATCAGCCCCGCCCACACCATGAACACATAGCCCAGCCCGAGGAAGATGAGCCCCAGCGCGATCTTGACCGGCTGGCTGGGATTCGCGTTGCGACGCCCGAGCTTCGACCACAGCCCGGCGAACCAAGGCGCCAGGATGAAGATCAGCCCCGCGTTCACCGACTGGAACCAGGTTGCCGGAACCTCCCATCCGAACAGCAATCGATTGGTCTTCTCTTCCGTGAACAGGTTGATGCTCGATCCCGCCTGCTCGAACGCGATCCAGAAGAACGCGTTGAAGAACATGAAGATGAAGATCGACGCCGTCGGCCCCTTGTCGCCCGGCTTCTGGATCGCGACAAACCAGCCGATCGTGGTCAGCACCACGAGCAAGAGCCCGATCAGCACCGCCCAGCCGAGCCCGCCGGTCAGATGGCCCATTAGCCCGGTGTACGCGTTCTGCAGCGTCTTGGTGTGGTACGCCAGCCCGAACAACGCCGAGAAACCGATCGCGAGCAGCAGGAACAGCGGCGCCGTCCCCCCCTTGTTCCCCGGCGGATCGCCGATGGTGCCCAGGAGCTTCGGGCGGGCGGCCATGTACAGCAGCAGGCCCGCAATCATGCCCACCGCCGCCGACCCGAATCCCCAGTGCCAGCCGACCTTCTCGCCCAGCGTCCCGCACACAAACGCGCACAGGAACGCGCCCAGGTTGATTCCCATGTAGAAGATCGTGAACGCGCCGTCGCGTCGCGGATCTCCTTCCTTATACAACTGGCCGACCATGACCGAAACGCTCGGCTTGAAGTGCCCCGTGCCGATCACGATGATCGCCAGCCCGAAGATGAAAACCGACATGCCCAAGTCGTTGTGGGCCATGTCGCCGATGCCCGAGATCGCCAGCACGATGTGTCCAAGCGCGATGATCAAGCCGCCGAACAGCATCGATCGATGCGTGCCGATCAGCTTGTCCGCGATCACGCCGCCGATGATCGGAGTCAGGTACGCCAGGCCCGTGTACCAGCCGTACAGCGTGCTCGCCTCGGCCTTGCTCCACCCGCGCCCGGGGTTGAAGCCTTGCTCATCTCCCGTCGTCGCACGCACGAGATACAGCACTAGAAGCCCGCGCATCCCGTAGTAACTGAACCGCTCCCACATCTCCACCATGAACAAAAGGAAGAGACCCATCGGGTGCCCAAAGAGGGTTCGCTCGCCGGGCTGGGTGAACTGCGTTGGCAATGTCGACATGCGGGCTCCTTGCGACTCTGAACCGTACAGCATACAGCCCCGCCGGGCCCCGTGCGAGGCGGCCTTATACTCAACCCACCATGCCCGAGCCCGCGCCCGCCAAACTTCACGCCGACCCCGGCGCGAACCCCCAAGCCGCCCGCCTTGCGGACCTCATCGCTTCTCGCCGAGCTGTCGTCGGCGTGGTCGGCCTGGGCTACGTCGGCCTGCCCATGGTCCGTGCCGTGCACGACGCGGGCTATCGCGTCATCGGCTTCGACGTCGACCAAACCAAGGTCGACCGGCTCCGCCGCGGCGAGGCCTATCTCAAGCACCTCGGCGACGACCTCACGCGCCAGCTCGCCGCCTCCGATCGCTTCGAGCCCACCAGCGACCCCAGCCAGCTCGGCAACGCCGACATCATCGTGCTGTGCGTCCCCACGCCGCTCGGGCAGCACCACGATCCCGACCTCTCCTTCGTCGAGAACTCTACCCGCCAGATCGCGCGTGTCCTCAAGCCCGGCGCGCTGGTCTCGCTGGAATCCACCAGCTATCCCGGCACCACCCGCGAGGTCTGCCTCCCGATCCTGGAGGCCGCCGGGCGGCGCATCGGCCACGACTGCTTCCTGGTCTTCAGCCCCGAACGCGAAGATCCAGGTCGTCAGGGCGTGAGCACCCGCACCATCCCCCGCCTCGTCGGCGGCATCGACGCCGCCAGCACGCCGCTCGGGGTCGCGTTCTATCGCAGCGTGGTCGACCAGGTCTTCGAGGTCGAGAGCGCCGAGGTCGCCGAGGCCGCCAAGCTGCTCGAGAACATCTACCGCGCCGTCAACATCGCGCTGGTGAACGAGCTCAAGCCCGTGCTTTCTGCGATGGGCATCGATGTTTGGCGCGTCATCGAGGCCGCCTCCACAAAGCCCTACGGCTTCCAGCCCTTCTATCCCGGCCCGGGCTGGGGTGGTCACTGCATCCCCATCGACCCGTTCTATCTCACGTGGAAAGCCCGCGAGGTCGGGATGTCGACACGCTTCATCGAACTGGCGGGCGAGATCAACAGCCGCATGCCGCGCCAGGTCGTCGAACGCGTCGCCGAGGCGATCAACGACGACGGCAGGTCGCTGCGCGGCGCCGACGTGCTCGTGATCGGCCTGGCGTACAAGCCCGACGTGGACGATGTCCGCGAAACCCCCGCGGCCGAAGTCATCGATCTTCTCAACGAACGTGGCGCCAAAGTCTCGTACCACGATCCGCACGTCGCCGCGTTCCCGCGCATGCGCCGCCACTCCTTCGACATGAAGAGCGAGCCGCTCAACCCCGAGCGCGTCGCCCGCGCCGATTGCGTGCTCATTATCACCGACCACCGCGTGATCGACTGGGCGATGCTGGGCGAGCACGCCAAGCTCATCGTCGACACCCGCAACGCGATGGCCCGCGCCGGAAAAGTCAAGGCCCGGATCGTCAAGGCGTAGGCACGTTGCGGGCGTGCGTTTCGCCCGTTGCTCTGCGCCAATCGAGGAGTTCTCGTGCGTTCGATGACAGACATTCTCGGAAAACCGCGGGCGCTCATCGGCATGGTGCATGTGGGCGCGCTCCCGGGCACGCCGTGCGCCGCCGCGTCGATCGATCAACTGATCTCGGGCGCGGTGGCCGACGCCAAGGCCCTCGCCGGCGCGGGCTTTGACGCGATCATCCTCGAGAACATGCACGATCGTCCGTACATCCACGCCGAGCACGGCCCGGAGACCACCGCGATCATGACGCGGGTGGGTATGGCGATCCGCGACGCGGCGCGCTCCACGCCCCTGGGCATCCAGGTCCTGTCGGGCGGCAACCGCGAGGCGCTGGCGGTCGCGTTCTCGATCGGCGGGTCGTTCATCCGCTGCGAGAACTTTGTCTTTTCGCACGTCGCGGATGAGGGGCTGCTCCCGCGGGCCGAGGCGGGTGGGCTCCTGCGCTATCGCCGCTCGATCGGCGCTGAGTCGATCGCGATCTTCGCCGACATCAAGAAGAAGCACGCGTCGCACGCGATCACCGCCGATCTCTCGATCGCCGACGCCGCCGAGGCCGCCGCGTTCTTTCAGGCCGACGGCGTGATCGTGACCGGGACCGCGACCGGCAAGCCAACCGCCCCCGCAGACCTGGCCGCGGTCCGGCGTGCCGTCAAGCTGCCGCTGCTCGTCGGTTCGGGCGCGACGCCCGAGCAGCTGCCGTCGCTGTTCTCGCACGCGGACGGCGTGATCGTCGGTTCGTGGATCAAGCGCGATGGTTCCTGGGAGAATCCCGTCGATCCGGCGCGGGCGGCTGCGATGGCGAGCGCGTTTCGGTCGATGAAGTAGCACGCGTTGCCGGCGCGGGCGACGCGCCCGCACGCCGGAGGGGCCGCCGCACCACGCATGTCGCAGTTCCTTGTCATCGTCGCCTTCCTTTGCCTGAGCGCGCCGTCCCTGGCGGACCTCGTCGGCGCGCCGACGGACATCCGTGCCGCCGCGATCGCCGCCGTGCTGCCCCAGGTCCTGCTCGTGCTCGTCGTCTGGCTGGCGATCTCGGCGTGCGGACGAACCATGGACAAGCGGGGCTCGCTGCGTGCGGCGTTCATGGGCGATCGCATCGCGCGCTGGGGGCGGCTGGCTTCCACGACGCTCCACGCCGTCGCGTGCGTGCTTTTCGCGTGGCCCGACGGCGTTCGTCAGTCTCTGGGCGAGCTGGTGCTGGTCGACGAACTGGTCGCGCTCGCGCCGGTCGTGCTGACATGGCTTGCGATCATGTGGGTGCAGGAGCCGATCGATCGACGGTTGCGCGAGGCGGTGATGATGCGCCGTCTCGACGAAGGCCGCCCGATCTACCCGTTCCAGTCGCGCACCGCCACGGTCTGGAGCCACTTCCGATCCACGATCCTGGTGATCCTGGTTCCCATCTTCATGGTGGTCACGGCGTCTGAATCGATCGAGATCGCGCTCACGCGATCCGGTCATGACCTCGGCACCGAGGACGGGCAGGCGCTGCTCGGAACGCTCCAACTCGTGGGTGTTGGTTGCGTCTTTCTCGCGGCGCCGCTGGTGCTGCGCTTCGTCTGGGACGCCGTGCCCATCGGCGAGGGCGAGCTTCGCAGCGCGCTCCTCAAGGTCGCGGAAGACTCGCGCGTCCGACTTCGCAGCCTTTTCGTGTGGCGCACCGGCGGCATAATGATCAACGGCGCCGCGGTCGGCATCCTCCCCGGCCTGCGCTTCGTGCTTCTCACCGACGGCCTGCTCGACCATCTTACCCTCGACCAGGTCCGCGCCGTTGCCGCCCATGAGTTCGGGCACCTGCGCCGTCGTCACCTCCTCTGGCTCGTCGCCTGCATGGCGGCGTGCGTCTTCTCGCTCAGCATCGCGCTCACATGGCTCGACCGCTGGATGCAGGCGCTGGCCCCGAGTTTCCAGACGATGAGCGAATTCGGTGCTGGCGGTGCCGCGATCCTCGCCGGGCTGTGGGTATTCGGATTCGTGAGTCGCCGATTCGAGTGGCAGGCGGACGCGTTCGCGGCCCAGACGCTGTCGCGCGCCGGGGCGGGGCTCGAAACGCCGGCGATCACGCCCGAGGCCGCCGGCGCGATGATCGGGGCCCTGGACGCGGTCGCTGATCTCAACGGCATCCCGCGTCGCCGGCGTTCGTGGCGTCACGGATCGATCCACACCCGCCAGACCCGCCTGCGTGCGATCGTCGGCTTGCCCTTGGAAGGGCTGGCGATCGACCGCGAGTGCCTGCGGATCCGCGTCGCTTCGCTGGTGGTGCTGGGGCTGTCGATCGGCGCGGTCGCGATGGACCACCTGGCGCTGCGCTGGTTCTCCGAGCTTGTCCGATAGCGGTCTGGCCGTCATGATGAGCCCTCCACCCAAGGGGCGGACGGACACTCTGGTGCGCACCGGAGTGGATGTAAGCAGGCACTAGGCACTGGGCACTTCGCACTAGGAAGGGCCATAACACGAGGCCGTGCAGAGAGTTGCGAGCGGCGATGGATGGCGCGAAGATTTTTTTCAGGAATCTCGAAAGAGGGAGAAAAGACGGACACTTTGGTGCGCACCAAGGCGGTGATAAGCGGCTGCTAACCACGGGGCACGTCGCCCTGAAGTCCGTGAAGCCCGTATCGGAGGACCGCCCGGGGAATCATCGATCGTGGTTGGCGAGTCGTGCGTCGACGTGGGGGGGCGCCCCCGGCGGTGGCCTGGACGCGGGCTGGCCCGGGTGCTCGGCGGCTCCAACGATCGCGGCATGGATGAAGAGTCCGCGAGCATGCCCGCGACGCGCCACGCCGCGAACGAGGAAAAGGTTCGTGATTTCATCGCGTCTCGTCGCGCGGCGCTGCTCGCGGACCTGAAGTTGCAGGTCGAGACGCCGACCGGCTGCGGGTTCAAGGCCGGGCTGGATCGGACGCGTGAGCATTTCGCGAAGCGGCTGCACGCTCTTGGCGCTTCGATCGAACTGGTGCCGGGCGAGCCGCGACCGGGCTGGCTGTACGGCGGCGCGGGGTCGGCCGACATTCCGCCGGTGCTGGTGGCGCGACGATCGGGGCCGGCGGTTGGTCCGCGGGTGCTGATCTCCGGGCATCTCGACACGGTCCACGGGCCGGATGGGGCGTTCCGCTCGCTTTCGATCAGCGCAGACGGGAAGACCGCCACGGGGCCGGGGTGCGTCGACATGAAGGGCGGCCTGGTCATCGCGATCCATGCCCTGGAGTCGCTGCACGCGCTCGGCGTTGACGGCCCGTGGAGCGTCGTGCTCAACAGCGACGAGGAGACGGGGTCGTATCACTCCGAGGCGGCGCTCCGGGCGGCGGCCCGCGACGCCGACGTGGGGCTCGTGCTCGAGCCCGCGCTCCCCGATGGCTCGCTGGTCGTGGAGCGCCCCGGGAGCGGGCAGTTCGTGTTCGAGTGTGCTGGGCGCGCCGCGCACGTCGGGCGCGATTTCGCCTCGGGCCGGTCGGCGGTGCTCGCGCTGGCGCGCTGCATCAGCGCGACCGAGCGGCTGAGCGATCCCGGCGCGGCTCGCATCGTCAACGTCGGGCCGATCGAGGGCGGGCACGCGACGAATGTCGTTCCCGATTCCGCGCGGGCGTGGGGCAACGCGCGATTCGGCACGCCGGAGATCGCGGCCGCGATCGAGCGCGAGCTCCGCGCGCTGGAAACGCCGGCGGACGAGGTTCCGAGTGTTCGCCTCGAGGTGAGTTTCAACCGCCCGGCGAAACCTCTGACGCCGGGCACGCATCGCCTGGCGCTGGCGGCGCGGGCCGTCGCGGAATCTCTGGGCCAGGAGTTGCCGTTCGGGAAGACCGGAGGAGTTTGTGATGGCAACATCCTGCAGGACGCGGGGGTGCCGACGATCGACACTCTGGGTGTGCGTGGCGGGGGACTCCACACGCCGCGGGAGTGGATCGAGCTGGCAAGCCTGGTCGAGCGGTGCCAGCTGCTGGCGATCCTGATCGCGAGACTCTCGGGTGATGCGAGCTGGAAGCGATCCGATCGTCGCGATTAGCGTGCCAGCGTCGGTTCTTGGAGAATTCGACAGCCGCGCTACGAACCAGACTGGCCCGGAGCAAGGCCCGGGGTGGATCGCCAAGTCACCATTTCGGGGCTGGATCGTCACGAGCTAAGGCGTGAGCAAGGTCGCCCAGGGTTTTTACTGGCCTCATGGGGCCAGTGGATTTACTTGGGGCGAATCGTCAATTCGCTAGAATTAGTGGTGTCACCGGGTGCTCGATTCCGCGCAAAGGACGTTGATGACTCGCGCGCAACCGTCGCAACAATCGCCGCTTTGCGTTGAGGAGGCTGTCCCTTCGGCGACGCTGATCGCGCTGCTCTACCAAGAGCTGAAGCTCATGGCGCATTCGCGGCTGGCCCACGAGCGACCGGGGCACACGCTCAGCGCGACCGCGCTGGTCAACGAGGTGTATCTGCGCATGCAGGGCGCGGAGCGGACCTGGTCGGGAAAGCAGGAGTTTTTTCTCGCGGCCGCCGAGGCGATGCGTCGGGTGCTCATCGACCATGCGCGGAAGCGCCGTGCGGAGAAGCGAGGCGGCGACCTGAAGCGAGAGGCGTTTGACCCCGACCTCGGCGTCGAGCTTGAGCTCGATCCATCCGTTGACGCCGGCGTTCTGGACGAGTACCTCGAGCGGCTGCGGGTGATCGATCCTCCCGGGCACCGCGTGGTGATGCTGAGGTTTTTCGCGGGGCTTTCGGTCAATGACATCGCCGACCTGCTCGGGGCCGACCGCCGGACCATTTCGCGGCGCTGGCGCGTCGCCAGGGCCTGGCTGCTCGAACGTATGCGCCACGGAGCATGAGTGCCTTGACGCCGGCGTCGGAACAATTCCTCGACGACACCCGCGCGCTCTCGATCCTCGCGGAGTTGATCGATCTGCCCGGCGACCAGCGCGAGGGCGCGATCCGCGCCGCGTGCGGCGAGGGCCCGTTGGCGGCCACGGTCCGCGCCATGCTCGCCGCCGACGAATCCGCCGATCAGTTCCTTGATGAGCCGCCGATCCTCCGCGCGCCGGGGCTTGAATCCACCCGCGGCCAAGGGCTTTCGCCCGGAACGCGGATCGCCGCCTATCGCCTCGAATGCCTGCGGGGCTCGGGCTCGATGGGCGACGTCTACGAGGCCCAGGCGCCCGGGGGCGGGCGGGTGGCGCTCAAGCTCCTGCGCCCGGGCGTCGCCCTGCGCGAGCTCCGGCGCCGCTTTGAGTTTGAGATCGTGGCGCTCTCGCGCCTGCAGCACCCCAACATCGCCGCCCTGCTGGACTCGGGCGAGTTCGAGAGCCAGGAAGGCCCGCGCCCCTATATGGTCATGGAGTTGGTCGAGGGCCACGCGATCACCGAGCATGCGCGGGCGCGGAACCTCGGCGGCCCGGACCTTTTGACGCTGTTCGCACGGGTGTGCGACGCCGTCGAGCACGCGCACCGCTGTGGCGTGATCCACCGCGACCTCAAGCCCGCCAACATCCTCGTCCAGACCGCGACGGGCGAGCCGAAGATCGTCGACTTCGGCGTGGCGCGAGGCGTCGATCCCGCCGCCACGCTTGCTTCGCTGCCCGGCACGCATCTCATCGGCAGCGTGCCGTACATGTCGCCCGAGCAGGCCGCCGGACAGGCCGCCGACACGCGCTCGGACGTGTACGCGCTGGGCGCGATCCTGTACGAACTTGTCGCGGAGCGTCCGGCGTTTTCGCACCAGGGGGTGGCGCTCCCGGAGCTGATCCGGCGCGTGCGCGAGCAGGGCCCGCCGACGCTCCGGGCGTCCGCTCGATTCGGGAGCCGCGCCCGCGACGTCGCGTTGGTGGTTTCGCACGCGATGGCCAAGCGCCCGGAGGGTCGCTATTCCTCGGTGGGCCAGCTCGCGGCCGACCTTCGCGCGATCGCGGAGGGGCGCCCGGTTTCGATCCGCCCGCCCGGGCTGTGGAGCGTTGCGATGTCCTCCGCCCGCCGGCACAAGAGCCGCGTGGTGATGGCGAGCGTCGCGACGCTCTGCGTCATGGCCAGCGCCGTGGTCGCGATCGTGCATGTGATGGATGCGCACGATGCGGAGCGGCGCTCGGACCAGCTGATCGAAGAGATCGTTCGTGGCACGGATGTCTTCGTCGTCGCGCTCAACCAGCGGATGCACGCGGAGCGCCAGCCCCTCGAGGCGCGGCGGGCGGTGCTTGAGGCCGCGCGTGAATACCTCCGGCGCGTCGAAACCCGGGCGGGCGATGATCCGCGCGTGCTGGAGTCGCTGGCGCGCGTGTACCTGGAGCTCGGGCGGGTGGTGGGAGATCGGAAGAGCGTCGTGTAGGGAAAGAGTGTAGATCTCGGTGGTC
>OEIV010001104.1_pt1 | contig 13065 bp, 7 predicted proteins | sample 1539231 | NCBI WGS metagenome assembly OEIV01 (sample SAMN03794762, study PRJEB22550) | activated sludge metagenome | feature: wastewater treatment plant; material: activated sludge; isolation source: Wastewater treatment plant of a petroleum refinery complex | place: Argentina: Buenos Aires ...
AGCCTCAGCCAGGGCGGCGAAGACGTGGTCGACCAGCGTCGGGTTGTGGACGACCAGTTCGGCCGTGGCCGCTGTCTTCCCAGCGGGCAAGACTTCCAGTCGCGGCTCCGTCCAGACGCCCACGTAGTCGCGCATCGTCGGGCTGCCCGCGGCGTGGTCAAGAAAGCAGGCCAGGTTGTTGAACTTGCCGTCGCTGACGGCCCGTTGCAGGGCCGTGGCAGTAAAGGTGTACTGGCCCAGCCCGTCGGCCATGTTGCGGATCGGCCCTTCGGCCACCAGCACAGCGCGGCGATGGCCGCGGTCGTCGGCCGGGCCGATGGTCGCCGCAGTTGAGGCCAGGCGTTCGACCGTCGCCGATTCGCCCGGCCGCGCTTCGACCGCCTCCTCGTCACCCCCGGTCGGGTCGAGCAGGCGCGTTTCCGTCCCGGTCGCGGCGATTGGCAGGGCGGGGGTAGTCGGCGGTTCCTCCACCGTCGGGCTGGCGGCCGTTACCGCCGGTTCCTCCGCTGGTATGCTCTCGCTGGCGTTGTGCTCGTTCGTAGTTGTCATAGTCCATTTCCATTCTATCGAGCAGTTCGTCAGTTATTTCGAGACCGATCTGCCGGGCGATGATGCTGAATACTTCGCGGCGCAGTGCCGGGCTGTGCAGGTTCGCCAGGGCGGTGGAGAGGTCGACTGCGCCGGCGGCCAGGTCGCGCCAGGCGGCGGCCACCCGCTCGTCATCGTCCTTGGTGATGTCGGCGATGTTGAAGGTGATGATGTCCCGCGCCGGCCGCTTGCGCAGGTAGCCCAGCACATAGGCGCGGTGGGCGGCGGCCAGGAGGATGGTCTGTAGAAAGTTGACGAAGGAGCGCTGCTTCCGCTTGAGGTTGCGGAAAACGTTGTACTCCACGATCTGCGCCGTAGAGAAGTTCATCCCCGTCACGTCGCCAAACCAGAACGGCGGCAGCCCCAGGCCGCCCAGGATGTCCAGCCGCAGCGCGAACAGGTCTTGCGCGGCGTCCGCTCCCCTCACGTTGGGCGTGATCGCCTCCCACTGTTCGGCGTCGCTCTTGACTATGATGCTGCCGCTGGCCGGTGGCGTGGCGTACTTGGCACTGGCCTCTGGCACCTTCCCGGCCGGCACGGTGACAAACCAGTTGAACAGCCGCATGGCCCAGTGCAACCGCGAGCGATCCTTGAGGATCTGCTTGTAGGCCGTTGCCTCATCGAGCGATGTCGCCAGGTCGGACTGGCCCCACAAGCTCCCCACCGGCGCGTTGATCTTGTAGTGCAGGATGCACTCGGCCGCCGGCTCCAACTCGTCGCTGTAGGCCGGGTAGCGCTTCATCGTCCCGTCGCCGACAGCGATGACGTACTCCACCTCCTTCTCAAAGTCAGTCGCGCTGGGCAATATCTCCTGCACCATCTCATAGGGCAGGGGGCGAATGTAAGTCGCGCCCGTGGAGCCATCGGTGAACAGCAGAATGAACAGGTCGCCGGAGATGAGCAGTTCGCTGATCAATGTCGGCAACCGCTCGTCCATGTGATTCTCCGGGTGGTCCCAGAAGCGTAGCAGGAACCGCTCCAGTTCCGGGCTGGGACTGCCCGGCCGGATGCCCTCATCGCCGATGATGTGGTCGGTCTTCAGTTCGACGGCGCGGTAGAGTGTCGAGTTCTCGCGGTAGCCCTTCAGCGCCCGCTGCCGCTCCTTGATCGCCACGGCTCGCGGCTGGTCGGTGATGCCCGGGCCGACGGTCGCTGCTCGCCAGATGGGCGAGTCGTCCGCCAGATTCGGCCGCACACCGGAGATGCCGCCAATCGCCAGCGCCAGCCGGTTGATGGCGGCGGCGATCTGCTGGCGAAGGGTTGGCTTGTCGTTCTCGACCATGACGGCTTCCGGCGACCTATTGCAGGATCATGCTCCTGGATTGTAAGGCGGCGCGGCGGCCGTTTTCGGGCAACAGCCGCTTGACCACGAGCGGTTGCTCGTAGGGCAGGCCCAGCAGGCGCAGGTGCGCCCGATACTGATCGGACTGGAAGTACACGGCCGCGCTGCGCCTGGCCGCCGCGGCGCTGCGCTCCTTCGAGACGCTGGTCAGGTCGGCAATCGCCAGCCGGATGATGCTGATGACCAGCATCCGCGCCCCCTCTTCGGATGTGTGAATGTAGGGCGTGAGGTCGGTACGGTAGGAGACGTCGGCGATGAGGCCGGCGTCGGTGCTCCCGGCGCCGCGGCCGGGGTTCACGAGAGTCAAGGCTTCGGCAAGGCTGCGGGCGCGTTTCATAATGTGTGGGCGCAAGTGCGCTTATTAGTCGTACATCGGGGTGTCCTCCACGGCCGGGCTGTAGGGATCAGCCGACTGGAGGACGACACTCGACGTATAGCCGACGCTCAACTTCTGGTCGGCAATCAGACGGTCGTATTCGGCGATGAGGGCGGCCGACAGCAGCCGGTCATCGTGTACCAGCAGGTTGCCCTCGCTGGTGGGTATCTTGAGCGTCGCCGGGACGCCCCACTGCAAGTCCTTCTCAAATCGTCCTTCCGGCGGCAGGTCGTAGCCGCAGTGCGTACATTGCTGCCAGAACCACCATCCGTCGCTCAACTCCTGCCCGGCGTCGTCGGACCAGTACTTGAACCGGTGCGTCTCGATGATGGCCAGCAGCCGCGACGCCAGGGCCGCTTTGGCTCCCCGCGTGGCGAAGGAGAAAGCGGTCACATTGTCCCGGCCGCGCTGCGCGGTGAGGTGTGAGGCCAGCCCCTGCCCGACGCCGGAGGCGTCCACGACGACGTGATCGACGTTCCAATACCCCAGGAACTCGTCGATCTTGTCGGCCAGCTTTGGCATGCCGGGATAGGTCTCGAAGTGCCGGCTGCCGTGATCCACCAGCACATCGACAGCGCAATACACTGGCAGTTGGTCGGGGATGACGTCGAAGATGGTGACCACGGTGTAATCCCTTCCGGGGTTGGCCAGCTGCGCCACCGGGTCGGTCGCCGCCTCATCCTGGCCGCCGATGTCGATGGTAGCGGTGTAGATGTGGCCCAGTTCCGGTTCTTGCCGCCGGCCGTGCTCGCCGCGCATCAGCGCCTGCCGCCGCCGGTCGAACAGGCCGCCGGCGGCGTCAATCGGCACGCCGAAGTACTCGCTCTGGATGATCGGGTGCTTCAGGCCGTGCTTGCGAATCTGGCCGTCCAGAAACGCGGCGTAGGCCGGGTTTTCGGCGATCACCTCCTCCGGGCTGACGTGGAAGACGCGCTGCTTGCCGTCGGCCGCGGTCAGCCGTTCCAACTCCATCTTCTTCTGCCACAGGAAGTCGCGTGTCGTCTTCACCGTGCCCAGATAGACGGCCGTCGCGTTGTTGGCCGCCCGCATCGGCGTGAACACCGCCTCCAGGTGCGGCCCGTTGATGTCCTGTACCTCATCGATGAACAGGGCGTAGTGGGCCGTCTCGCCGCGGCTGGCCGCCAGCGGGTGCGCGGACAGGAAGACGATGTTGGCCTTGCCCAGCACGCGCCGCATGGGGTGGTTCTGCTTCTTGGCCCGGCCGCGCGTCCAGGCGTTGTCCAGACGGTCATCCAGGCGTCGCGCCCCACGGCCGGCCCCGTCGCCGGTGGCGGCAAAGACGATGTTGCCGCCCTTCTTCTGAAACAGAATGAGGAAGTAGACGAGCAGTTGCGCGGTCACTTCGTTCTTGCCCGACTGGCGCGGGAAAATGAGCAAGTACTCGTCGCCGCGGTTGCTGACAATGGACTCGATGATCGGTTCGGTGACTTGCATCTGGTAGTGATACAGAGGGACGCCGATGACCTTGCGGCTGAAGGCCCCGAAGTCGCCCAGCAGGCTGATGATGGCTTGCTTGATGGCGGTGTTGCTCATATCAGCGCCAGTGCAACTGGGGCATTACATCGAGACAGCTTCCCTGGTGCAGTTGCATGGGTGGCGTTGGCGTGCGTGTGTGTAACCGATGGCAAAGGTGGCGATCAAGGCGCGGTGGATGGCGCTCTCCATGCCGCTGAAGGTCATGGTTCCGGCGTTCATGACGAGCGTCAAAGCCGTGAGCTGGGCCAGCGATTCGGCTTCGGCCGGAATGCCCAGGCGGCAGCCGAGCGTGTGCCACTGCTCTAGCGTCTGCTGGCCCTTGTGGATCGCCTCTACAAGCTCCGGGTCTTGGCCGGTCGTGTCAATGACAGGTTGCATGGCTGTTGCTGGCTTGGTGGGCATAGCGTTAGGCTTCATCCCGTTCGTTCAGCCGGTCCATGTCGCCCAGCGCCTCTTCCAGAATGTCGGCGAACGACGCCCCGCCGTTGTTCCGCGCGATCAGATGAGCGACGGTGCGCGTGCCTTGGTAGGCCAGATTGACCATCGTCGCCAGCTCCTTGACCGTGAACGCCTTGCCGCTGTCGTTCAGGTAGCGGGTAATGCGCCGCACCAACGTGCGGGTAAGGCCGATCTCCCCGGACAGATCCTGGTTGTCGACCAGTTCGGCCAGGTCGGCGATCTCCTCCTCATCGAGCACAGCCGAGTAGAAGCCGTGCTTGCGGCCGTTCTGGTTGCCGAACGGCGCGCCCTGCTCGTCGCGGCTGAGGCCCATGTGAGAGACGCAGTAGACGCCGCCACGTACCGGCGGCCGGCGACAGGGTAACCCGGCACGCGTGGTGGCGATGCAGGTGGGCTTGTCGGCGGTCAGGGCGTCGGTCATGGCCCCCATTATAGATTTTGCCCCTGACCGTTTTTGTGGTACTATTACAGCAAGCTCCATGGTGTTGCATCCATGGTGTGTGTGTGGCCCCTGTCTCTGACAGGGGCTTTTTTCATGCCCATTTCTAGGTGGCCAGCCTTCTCACAGGGTTGTGTAAACGGCCGCGCGTATCAGGCCGCGGGCGCGGATTCTAATTACCGGCCGGCGGACACGCTCCCTCAGCTGAGGCTAGTAGCTCAGGTGATAAGGCTCACCGACGCGATCTTGCGAATTGCGTTTCTGGGTGTCAGTTGACCGTCGGGGTGGTTAACACCAACAGGCGGGGGCAGTGTGCCGTGGACTTGATCGAGGGTAATAAAACGATACATGTTGCATCCGTTACTTGCGTGTGTGTTAGCAAAGCCAAGATTATTGTAGACCAAATGTTCTGAAAAGCAAGGTGGGTGCTCAGGGTGTTTCCAAAGTCGAAAGGAACGCTGAGAGACGCAGAGGAGACGCAGAGAGGCGCAGAGACATTCTCCGCGTTTCTCTGCGGCTTCTCTCCGCGTTTCTCTGCGTTCCTCTGACTTTGGAAAAGCCGTGTGCTGCGTTGCTTAGCACGTAAGTTCTATGACTGTGTGATTGACGTGAGCTTGGGGATTGATTTACAATGCCACCTAGTGTTTTCCAGTCACGACCAAAGGATGTCGCGCTATGTCACTCCGACAGTGCCGGTTGGTATTGTTCGTTTTGCTCTTCCTCTTCGCGTTGCTGCCTGGTGTTGGCTACGCAGACGCGGTTCCCACAGCCTTGGCCCAGCCGGTTGAACCGGCCGCAGCGAGTCGAAAATCATTACGCCTGACCGTCGACGCGCCGGCCGCACCGCTGTCGCTGGGCGACGAGGCGGCGCTCACCATCGTCGTCACGAACGACAGCGCCGAGCCGGTGGAGAACATCCTGCTATACCTGGCCCAGGAGCCGGGCATCGAATGGGTCGAGCCGGCGGCCGGGCCGTGGCTGCCGCTGGGCACGCTGGCGGCGGGCGAGACCGGGACGACCGTGGCGCGGCTGCGTGTGGTGGGCACTCATCGCTCCGGCCAACTGCGCTTCACCGTCGGCGTGACCGGCGACGACGCCAAGCCGCAGCGCGAACGGGTCAGCCTGCTGGTGCCGCGGGTGGAACCGGAGACGGCCGTCGCGCCCGCGACCGGCGGCGAAGTATCCTTCGCCCGCGGCCGTGTGCGGCTGGTCTTTCCGCCTGGCTGGAACGAGCAGGACGCGCAACTGTCCTTTCAACTGGAGGAGCTTTACAAGCAAAAGCATAAGGCGCGCGGCCGGCTGCTGCTGTTCACCCTTCAAGCCACAGCCGGCGGTGCGCCGGTGGAAGCGTTCGACGCCCCCGTGGCCGTGACGCTGACCGTCGGCGACCTGCGGGCCGGGGATGCCGCCGAACCGACGCCAACTGTATCCACCGCGCCGGCGGTCGATGACGGCTGGGCGACCGTCCCATCGAGCTTCGACCCGGCCATGGGCATACTCACCTTCAGCGCGGAACACTTCTCCGCTTTCCAGACGACCACCGACCCCCAGATATGGAAGTTGAGCTACAACCCGCCGGGGGCCTCGCCCTACACCGGCTCGGCCACCTACAGCTACCCCATCGACCTGCCGCCGGGCATCGGCGGGTTGACGCCCGACCTGACGCTGAGCTACAGCAGCCGGGCGGCCGAGGGGCTGAGCTATCCAGCGATGGGCCAGGGGTTCGGCGCGGGCTGGGCCTTGCCCCAGGCGCAGATCAACAACGGCAACAGCGGGCTAATGTACAGCGACAAGAACGGCAATTGCAGCGACTATGGCAACTGGCGCTTCACGCTGGTGCTGAACGGCACGACCTACTACCTGAAGCCGCAGAGCGACGCTGTGACCGGCGACCGCAGCCACGGCCGCTACCAGGCCATCGGCAGCCCGGAACTGCTCATCGAATACATGGCCGACGACAACGGAGGCAACAACACCGATAACGTCACGGGCGAGTTCTGGCGCGTGCGCACGGCCGACGGCACGACCTATACCTTCGGCCGCGCCGCCGACGCCGAGCAGGTCGTCTGGCCGGTTAGCACGACTGAACACTGCAACCAAGCCCAGCCGCGCAACGACGCCTTCTCGGCCTACAACTGGAAGCTCGACAGCATCACCGACGTCCACGGCAACCAGATCACCTACAGCTACAAGACCGCTTGCGGCCACAAGGACATATCACCCTACGCCGATCGCGGCGAGAACGCGAACGGTAGCTTCCAGTGCAGTGAGGTAGACGTGTCGCTGGAGACGGCGCGCTACAACTTCACCGGCGGCGCGCCGCAGACGACGGCCACGTTCGGTTACCAGGAAGTCAACGAAGGCGTGCGGCGCAAGGCAGCATCGATGACGGCCGGCGTGCTGCGGCCCCAATCGCTGCAAGTCCACCACAACGGCGTCAAGGTCGGCGGCTACGCTTTCACCTATGACGAGGATGCGCACTGGTATGACCCCTGGCCAGCCTCGACCGAGTTCTGGTGGCTGACCAGCATCACCCGTACGGGTGTCGGCAGCGCGACGTTGCCGGACCAGACGTTCACCTATGCCGAGAACACCGCCCGGGGCTGCCGCGATGGCGTGTGCGTCAAGCTGCTGGCCACCGCCAGTAACGGCTACGGCGCGGTGATCCAAATCGCCTACGGCGCGCTGGTGGAGACGGGCTGGCGCTACGTGACCACCATCGACACGTGGGATGGCGTGGCCCATCGCTTCGGCAGCCACCGGCCGCAGACGCGCCTGCGCTATACGCCCAGCGTCAGCCGTGTTAGCGGCGTCGTCCAACTGTGCTACGACAAGGCGTATCACCAAGACAACAACCCCTGCTACAGCGGCATGGGTTCTGGCGAGGGCAGCGAGGCGCTCATCGGCTTCAACACCACTGTTGTCGAGACGCAGGCTCCTAGTGGCGCGAACAACTGGACGACGCAGAACAAGACGACACTGACCTTCTACAACGTCGACTTCTGGCTGCTGGGCAAGACCGACCTACAGGAGCAGTTCGCTGCCAACGGTGACAAGCTGCAACGATCCGACTACCACTGGACGCGGCCAGACCTGAACCTGCCCTACGTCTTTTTGGACTGGGAAGCCCACGCCACCTTCCAGCCGGGCGATGTCAACACCTACATCGCCAGCTCGACCGACTACGAATACTACCCGGTCAATCCCGGCAACGGCAACTTCGGCGGGTTGAAGTGGAAGCTGGAGAAGGACGAAGCGGGCCGCGCCTATCGCTGCACCGAGTACGCCTACGTCCACAAGACGGACACCACCTGGCTCATCAACCGGCCGACGCGCGAGACGATGAAGAGTGGCGGCTGCGCCGGAACGAGGCGGGCCGAGACGCTGTACCGCTACGCCCCATCGGCCTTTCCGGGCGACACCTCACTAGACGCGCGCGGGCTGCTGACCTACATCTTGCGTTGGTCGCCCAGAGGTACGGCCGATTACTACGCCACGGAGAAGATGGCGTACAACGCCCAGGGCTTGCCTACAGTTGTGACAACGTACAGCGACCTCAGTTCGGCCGGCACCTACATCGGCAGCGGGAGCATCCGCAATACGACGACGACTACCTATACACCCCTGGGCTTGCCGCAGACGATCACCACGAGCGCCGCGAACATCTTCGACCAGACGCAGACCATCGGCTACGATACAACCCTCCCCTGGCTGGTCAGTTCAGTGACGGACGCCAACAACATCGTCACGCGCTACGGCTACGACGCCTTCGGCCGGCTGAGCACAGTCGCCGCGCCAGGCGACACGCTGGGCGCACCGACCATGACCCACGCCTACAGCGACGGTCCCGCGCCGTGGCGCATCCAGACCACCTACAAGAACACGGTGCGTCATGTTGAGCGACAGTACTACGACGGGTTGGGGAGGCTGGTGCAATCGCAGACGGACAACGCCGAGGTGGAGGGCGCAGGCGACCGGGACATCGTGGTGAGTTATGCCTACGACGCGCGGGGGCTGGAAGTGTGTCGCAGCGTGCCTTACCCTGTGGCGGCGGGCAGCAACAGCTTCCAAACGGCGGCCTGCGCCAGCGTAACGGCCACAACCACGGCCTACGACGCGCTGGGGCGGGTGACGAGCGTGACGACGCCCAACGGCGTGGCCGAAACGACCTACAACATCTCCCAGAACATCACCGTCGGCGGTGGCAGCTACGGGCCGGCCCGTTCGACCCTGATGCTGACCTCCTATTTCGACGCGGCCGACCAGCGGGTGAACCAGTATCACGACGTCTTCGGCCGGCTGGTGCTGGTGCGCGAATTCACCGGCAATGCCGCGCCCTATACGCCCTATGCCGACACGCGCTATGGCTACGACGAACGAGACAACCTGACCCGCGTCGGCGCCAGCCCGCACAACAACAGCCAACCGGGCAGCTTTGAGCGCGAGACGACGATGAGCTACGACGAGTTGGGGCGCAAGACGAGCATGACCGACCCCGACATGGGCACATGGTTGTATGACTACGACGACGCCGGCAATCTCATCAGCCAAAAGGCGTCGGACAACCAGGTCATCTGCTTCTATTACGACAACCTCAACCGGGTGCTACGCCGCGCCGCCAACGGCACATCCACGAATTGCCCGACCTATACCGCCAGCCCGGCGTCGGGCGCGAACCATCTGGCCAGCTATCGCTACGGGGGGAACGTTGGGGCGTACAACAACGGCCGGCTCATCGAGGTCAACTGGGGACTAAACCCAACGGCCAACAAAGATACCTTTGCCTACGACAGCGAGGGGCGGCTGAGCCAGCAGAACCGGCTGGTGGCCGGGCGAAGTTTCAGCTTTCAGCCGGGTGATTATGACGAGCTTGACCGGCCGCGGCAACGGACGATGCCCGATGGCGAAGTCGTCGCGGTAGCGTATGACCACGAGGGGGAGAACACGCTGACGGCCGGCGGCACGCCGCTCATTGCCAAAGTTGGTTACAATGAACGCGGCCAACTCGTGTACCTGGAGCGGACAAGCGGGCCGGCCACAACCTTCGCCTACCACGGCCCGGGATCTAACTTCGGCCGGCTGAGCCTCATCCGCCACGGCACGGCCGGCGACGCCTACCCCGATTACAGCTACTCCGGCTATGACAGCGCAGGCAACCTGACGGGCGTGACGGTGACCAACGCCAACGCCGGAAGCTACGCTTACACCTACGACGACCTTAACCGACTGGCGACGGCCACATTGAGCGGCGCGGGCGCGGCCGACTTCAGCTACACCTACAGCTACAACCGCCTGGGCAACCTGACGGGCCGGACGGGAACCGACCCGGACATGACCTATACTTACGGCGCGGGCAGCGCCGGGCCACAGGCGGTGACGAGCATCACGCGCAGCGTGGGCGGCAACCTGGCCTTCACCTACGACCCACGGGGCAATATGGACGGCCAGTCCATCGGCGGGACGCTGGTCTACGACTATACCTTCGACGTGGAAGGGCGGCTGGCGTCGGTGACGACCAACAACGAGACGACGACCTTCGCCTACGACGCCGACGGCCAAAGGGTGCTGACCACTCGCCACGACGGCACGATCATTTACAACCCCTTCCCCGACTACGAACTGGAAGACCCACCGGGCGCGAACAACGACACCACGCGCACGACTTACCGCCTGGCCGGGCAAATGGTGGGCGTGCGCGTCAAGACGCCGACGGGCAACACATTCTACTACCCCTTCACCGACCACCTGGGCAACGTCGTGGCGATGAGTTGGCGCGGCGCGGGCGTCGTCGCTAACTCCCACGCCCGCTACGACCCCTACGGCAACTTCCGCACCACGCCGACGGCGACCAACCCCAGCCTGACGAGTCGCGGTTTTACCGGTCACGCCCACAACAATACGGGCGTCTACCCGACGCAGAACGTGGGGCTGATCTACATGAATGCGCGGTACTACCTACCGGAGGTGGGGCGGTTTATCTCGCCGGATACCATAGTCCCCGATCCTACGAATCCACAGAGCCATAACCGGTTTGCGTATGTCCTAAACAACCCCGTGAACCTGACCGATCCGTCCGGGCATCGACCCACATCTGGTTGTGGGGAATACGAGGGCGGATGCTCACTCGACGACGAGCTAGACCCCAATACCACCTACATTGATAACAACGGTAGTCCGGTTGTAGCTGATCCAATGCTATTGGAGAAATATCCGGGCGATTTCACAGCTGAAGAAGCTGCCTGGCTCGGCGTAGGACTACTTACCGTTGGGGCAGGGCCCATCCTCATTGAGGCCGGGGCGGGAGCAGTGGCCGCCGCGTGGCCGGCAGCAGGTGGGACAGCGGGTGGAATAGGAGCCGCTCTCTGTAGTGATGGCGACTGCTTTAGTGAAGTCACCTCGGCTAGGGTGTTCTGGTCGGGAGGCGGGGCTCAGAAAGTGGCAACGGCTTGGGCAAAGGCCCATAACTCTGTCACAATAGGAATGACAAAGGCAGGACAGCAATTGGACGCTATGACGAAGAAAATGGCCTGGGAAGATGCGAGACCGAAGTGGGTTGAGGCTTCAGCCGAGTTCGCGCGGGGGGCGGCTGGAGAGGTACACGTGTTTCTAAAGCGCCCAAATGATCCAGGGAGTATTTGGGCACAGGTTGAACGTCCCATACTCGAAGCCAGCGACGAAGTTTTGAGAATTATCGAACACTTCATTGATTAGGAATCTCCCACAGGAGATGGGCAGAAGGCGCAGCGCAACCGCATAGGAGCAAGAACAGCACAAAGATGGCGCTAATTTCAGCGTTGATTCTCGGAAGCATTGTTTCTGAAACCGTCCATCAGCGTCTAGATTAGTCTCTTCAGTGTATGATGCTAATTTGCGTATGCACTAAAATTGGGAAGGTATAACAACAAGATGTTCTCTAGACAACAACCAGGTGTTATCGAGTGCGATGAAGGCTTCTCGGTGCAGGTACTGGGCCGTGCGGATCTACTGTACCGAGAAGGGGAACGCCAATTAGTCATCGAGTCAGAAATGTTGGCGACGCCAAGTGGCCTGGTGATCTACACCGACTCGATTCAAACTTGGGAACCACCCTTCCACCACGAAGAGATAGCCATGGCCAAAAAGGCGCAGATAATTGACAACATCCGCCGTGCCTTTCGATGGACTGGCTATGAGATCAATGTGCTGTAGAGAAGCGATTCTTCACATGGAATAACGAGTTCTGGGCCGTAGTGAAGGTAGTGTCCAAAGTTGTGTGTAACCGGAAAACGACTACAGTCTAGCCGCCCAGGCGGCAGGAGGTTACACCATGACGAAACAGAAGAAATCGCAATCACCGCCGGAGTATATGCCAACGGCGGAGGAAGTGCAGGCTGAACTGGCCAAGGTTCAGTCGATGGACGACTTCTTCGGCAAGGAAGGGGTATTCGCCAAACTCTTTGCCTCGACCCTGGAACAGATGCTGGAGGGGGAGTTGACCGAGCACCTGGGTTACGAGCCGTATGAAGCGGCTGGACGCAACTCGGGCAACAACCGTAACGGACGTTACGCCAAGAAGGTGCGCCCCTCCACCGGGGAGGCGAGCGTGCAAGTACCGCGCGACCGGAACGGCGAATTCGAGCCGCAGATACTGGCCAGGTACGCCGGCAACACCAACGAGTTGGAGGAGAAGATACTGGCCATGTACGCTCGCGGGCTGTCCACCCGCGACATCGCCGGGACGCTGGCCGAGTTGTACGGCGTCGACATCTCGGCGGCGACCATCAGCACCATCACCGAGAAGGTCTGGCCGCTAGTGGAGGCATGGCAGAACCGGCCGCTGGCGCGCATCTACCCCATCGTCTACCTGGACGCCATCCATATCAAGCTGCGACGGGAAGGGCGGGTGGCTAACACCGCGGTCTACAACGTCCTGGGTGTGGACATGGAGGGACAGCGGGATATCCTGGGCCACTGGCTCGGCGACGGCGGCGAAGGAGCCAACTTCTGGCTGAGCGTCCTGACCGACCTACAGAACCGGGGCGTCGTGGATATCTTCCTGGCCTGCGTCGATGGCCTGAACGGCTTCAGCGAGGCCATCCGGGCTGTTTTCCCCCAGACCCAGGTGCAACGCTGTGTCATTCACCAGATTCGCAGCAGCCTGAAATACGTCTCCTGGAAGGACCACAAGGCGTTCGTGGCCGACCTGAAGCGGGTCTATCAGGCGGCCACACGGGACGAGGCGGAGGCCAACCTGGGCCAGCTAGACCAGCGCTGGGGGATGAAGTACCCGATGGCCGTCCGCGCCTGGCAGACCAACTGGCCTGAGGTGTCGACCTTCTTCGACTATCCAGCCGAGATTCGACGCATCATCTACACCACCAACAG
>OEIV010001105.1_pt1 | contig 13052 bp, 13 predicted proteins | sample 1539231 | NCBI WGS metagenome assembly OEIV01 (sample SAMN03794762, study PRJEB22550) | activated sludge metagenome | feature: wastewater treatment plant; material: activated sludge; isolation source: Wastewater treatment plant of a petroleum refinery complex | place: Argentina: Buenos Aires ...
CGAAGTTGCGGTTCGAGGTGGAGGCGCAGCGCTCGCCCGGATCGAGACGGTCGGCGTTCATGGCCAGGCACATCGAGCACCCGGGTTCGCGCCACTCGAAGCCGGCATCGATGAAGACCTTGTCGAGCCCTTCGGCTTCGGCCTGCCGCTTGACCTGGCCGGAGCCCGGGACGATCAGCACCTGCTTCACGCTGGCGGCTTTCTTGCGGCCCCGGGCGATTTCCGCGGCGGCGCGCATGTCTTCGATGCGCGAGTTGGTGCACGAGCCGATGAACACTTTGTCGACCTTGATCTCGCCGATTGGCGTGTCGGCGGCGATGCCCATGTATTTCAGGGCGCGCTCGATGCTCGCGCGCCTGACCGGATCCTTCTCCTTCGCCGGGTTGGGCACCTTGGCACCCACCGGCAGAACTTGTTCCGGCGAAGTGCCCCAGGTCACCTGCGGCTCGATCTTCGCCGCGTCGAGTTCGACCACGGCGTCGAACTTGGCGTCGGTGTCGGATCGCAGCGTCTTCCAGTAGGCGACGGCGTCCTGCCATGCCTGACCCTTGGGCGCGTACTGCCGACCTTCCAGATAGGCAAAGGTCTTGTCGTCGGGCGCCACCAGGCCGGCGCGCGCGCCGCCTTCGATGGCCATGTTGCACAAAGTCATGCGTCCTTCCATCGACAGGTCGCGAACCGCCGAGCCGGCGAACTCGACGGCATGGCCGGTGCCGCCCGCCGTGCCGATCTTGCCAATGATCGCCAGCGCCACGTCCTTGGCCGTGACGCCGGCGCCAAGCCGGCCTTCCACCTTGATCAGCATGGTTCGGGAGCGCTTGGCCACCAGCGTTTGCGTCGCCAGCACGTGCTCGACCTCCGAGGTGCCGATGCCGTGCGCCAGCGCGCCGAAGGCGCCGTGCGTCGAGGTGTGGCTGTCGCCGCAGACCACCGTCATGCCCGGCAGCGTCGCGCCGTTCTCCGGCCCGATGACATGGATGATGCCCTGGTTGGCGTGCTTGAACGGGAAATAGATGAGCGCGCCGACATCCTTGATGTTGGCGTCGAGCGTTTCCACTTGCAGCCGCGACACGGGGTCCTTGATGCCTTCGTCCCAATGGTCGGTCGGCGTGTTGTGGTCCGGATTGGCGACGATCGAACTGCTGCGCCAGGCTTTGCGACCGGACAGACGCAGGCCTTCGAAGGCCTGCGGGCTGGTCACTTCATGTACCAGGTGGCGGTCGATGTAGAGCAGGCAGGTGCCGTCGGCCTCTTCGCGGACGACGTGCGATTGCCAGAGTTTGTCGTAAAGGGTCTTCCCGGTCATGTCGGTTCTCGTCAGTGATGGATTTGATTGAACGGTCCGGCGGGCCGCGGCGCCTTTGGCGCGAACGGGGCCAGGATCGGTAGTGTACCGCGACCAGTCGGACTCTCGATCAGCAAGACATGCTGTGCGGCGGGGTCAGCCAAGCGATGCTCCCGCGAGGTTGCCGCCGAAGCCGAGGAACAGGCAGCCGACGCCGCCGGTGGCGAGAGCCGAGGAGCGGCGGTGGCGTCGAAAACCCGCGGCCAGCCGCGCGCCGGCGAAGATCAGCAGCGACAGGTAGGCGGCGCTGCAAAGCTGGACGATCAATCCGAGCAGGGCGAACGACAACTCGGGGTGAGGATAGGCCGGGTCGACGAACTGGATGAAGAACGAGATGAAGAAGAGAATGGCCTTGGGGTTCATCAGGCTGATCATCAGCGCGGTGCGGAACGGGCGTCGCTGGTCGCCTTGGGGTGGTGTTTCCGACGCCACCTCATGTCGCCGACGCCACGTCTTCCAGGCGGCGCGCAGGAGGCCGAGGCCGATCCAAGCAAGGTAGATCGCGCCCGCCGACTTGACCAGCATGAACAACCAGGGGGTCGTCCGCAGCAACGAGGCGGCGCCGGTTGCCGACAGCACCATGAGAATGAAGTCGCCGACGAAGATGCCGCAGGCACCGCGATAACCCGCGCCGATGCCGCGCTGCGCCGCCACCGCAAGCACATAGAGCGAATTCGGTCCCGGCAGCAGGACGATGAAGATCGTGCCGAGAATGAAGGTGGCGAGGTCGGTGATGCCGAACGTCATGGGCGCGAGAAACTACGGGGGGCGTTTTGGCGCAAGCCCTAGGCGCCGTGCCGGCCTTCCCGGTCGCGCAGCAGCTTGTATTCGATGGCGTCCACCAGCGCCTGCCAAGAGGCGTTGATGATGTCGGTCGATACGCCGATGGTGGTCCAGTCGTCGTAAGGATCGCTGGTTTCGATCAGCACGCGCACCTTGGCCGCGGAAGCCTTGTCGGAATCGAGCACCCGTACCTTGTAGTCGGTCAGGCGGATCTCGCCGATCGCCGGGTAGAAGCGCTCCAGTGCCTTGCGCACGGCCTTGTCGAGCGCGTTGACCGGGCCGTCGCCTTCGGCGGCGGTGATTTCTTCCTGGCCGTCAACGCGGATCTTGATCATGGCCGAGGAGTTGATGCCGTCGATGGAAGGCTCGTCGACGATGACCTTGAAATCGACCAGTTCGAAGAAGGGCGTGTGGCGGCCGAGCATCTTGCGCACCACCAGTTCGAAGGAGCTTTCGGCTGCCTCGAACTGGTAGCCCTCGTGCTCGAGTTCCTTGAGGCGGTCGATGATCCGGCGGGTCTCCGGCGAATCCTTTGCCAGCGTCGGGTCGATGGCGTTGATCCGCGCCAGCACGGTGCTGCGTCCGGCGACTTCCGACATCAGCACGCGGCGGCTGTTGCCGACCAGTTCTGGATTGACGTGCTCGTAGGAGATCGGATTTTTGACCACGGCGTCGATGTGCATGCCGCCCTTGTGCGCGAAGGCATGGCTGCCCACGTAGGGCGCCTTGTCGTTGGGCAGCATGTTGGCGATCTCGGCGACCGAGCGCGAGACGGAAGTCAGGTGTCGCAGGGCGCCGTCGGGGATGCACGGATGGCCGAGCTTCAGTTGCAGGTTGGGAATGATCGAACACAGGTTGGCATTCCCGCAGCGTTCGCCCAGACCATTGATCGTCCCTTGCACTTGCGTGGCGCCCGCTTGCACGGCGCGGATCGAGTTGGCGACGGCCATCTCGCTGTCGTTGTGGCAGTGGATGCCGATCGCGATGCCGGGGAAGCGTTCGCGGACCACGCGGGTGATCTCGTGGATTTCGTCCGGGAAACTGCCGCCGTTGGTGTCGCACAGCACCAGGCTGTCGGCGCCGGCCTCGGCCGCGGCGGCGAGTGTGCGCAGCGCGTAGTCGGCATTGGCCTTGTGGCCGTCGAAGAAGTGCTCGGCGTCGTACACCAGTTCCTTGCCTTGCTGCTTCAGATGGCGCACGGTGTCGGCGATCATCGCGACGTTTTCGTCGAGCGTGGTGCGCAGGATTTCGAGCACCTGATAGTCCCAGCTCTTGCCGAAAATGGCGATGGCGGCGGTGCCCGCCTTGAGCAGCGACCGCACATTGGCATCCTCGGCGACGGGCGTGCCGACCTTGCGCGTCGCGCCGAAAGCAATCAGGCGCGCATGGGTCAGCTTGAGGTTTGCGGCGCGCGCGAAGAACTCCAGGTCCTTCGGGTTCGAACCGGGATTGCCCGCTTCGATGTAGGAGACACCCAGCGCGTCGAGCCGCTCGACGATCTTGAGCTTGTCCTCGACGGAATAGGAAATTCCTTGCGCCTGCGCGCCGTCGCGCAGCGTGGAGTCGTAGATGTGGATGTTGGCCATGGCAATTCGCGCGGAAGCTTCGGCGCGAATTTTACAGGCGGAATGCCGGTCAATGCGCGATGATCAGCGCGCCCGCCAAGAGCAGGCCGTGCAGGCAGGCTGCAAGAATGGTCATCTTGATGGCGAAAGTCAGGCGTGATGGCACGCCGGCATGGCGCCAAAGATCGCGCTGCGCCGCGATGCTCGCGGCCGCCGGCGGCAGGGAGATCAGTGCCAGCGTGGGCAAATGGCCAAGCACGAGCATGGCGAGTAGCCATCCGTATGCCAAGGCGACGATCAGGGCATAGCCCCATCGGGCACGGTAGACGCCGAGGCGAACGACGGCGGTGCGCTTCTCGGCCTGCGCGTCGGCGGCGACATCTGGAAACTGGTTGATGTAGAGCACATTGGCGACCAGCAGGGCGAAACCAAGGCCGGCGGCAACGGGTGCGAAGTCGAAGCCGTGACGCTGCACGAAGTCGGTGCCGACCACCACCAGCAGCCAGCCGGCCGTGATGCCGAATTCGCCGAGACCACGACTTTGCAGCTTGAATGGTGGTGCCGAGTAAGCCCAGCCAACCAGCAGGCCGGCCAGGCCAATTCCGATTAGGCCAGGAGCGCTGACAAAGGTGAGCCACAGGCCAGCCGGGATGACGGCGGCGAGCAGGCTGTAACCGTAGCGGCCGACGGTATGCTGCGACAACACGCCGTTCTGGATGAAGCGGCTGCCGCCGGTGAAGGGAAATACCCGATCGGTGTTAACGGCGTCGCAACCCGAGAGGGAATCGTAGTAATCATTCACCACGTTGGCGCCGGCGTGGGCAACCAGGGCGAAAAACATGGTCAGGGTGGCGGTCGCCGGATCAAGGTGAGCTCCCGAAGCGGCGGCACTGGCCAGGCCGAGCAGGACGCCGACGAACGTGACGGAAAGAAATGCCGGCCGGGTCGCGGCGAAATAGCGCAAGACCGGGCTGGGCAGGGAGGCAAGTGTTGGTTCCAGCGGCTGCGGCATTGGTATATCCTCGACTTATCGGGTCGCGGCTTCGAAAGCCGCCTCGATTTCGGGCATCTTCATCGGCCCGAGCTTGCTCGCCACGACCTTGCCCTGACGATCAACGATCACGGTGAACGGCAGGCCGGCGCGCTTGTTACCCATGGCCTGCATGAGCGCGATGCCCTGGTCGCCGGCGAGTACGACCGGATAGGTCATCTCGTAGGCCTTGGCGAACTCCGCGACCGGGCCGGTTTTGTCCTCGATGGCGATGCCGACGACTTCCATGCCCTTGGTCTTGTACTTGGCGCGGGCGCGGACGAAGTCGGGAATCTCGTCGCGGCAGGGCGTGCACCAGCGCGCCCAGAAATTCACGGCCAGGGGCCGGCCGCGGAACTGCTGCATCGCCACCGGCTTGCCGTCGAGACCGGTCAGTGTCGCCGCCCAGAGGGGATCGACGCGGGCCTCCTGCGCGCCGCAAGTGGATGCCAGCACCAGCAGCAGGCCGGCGGCCAGCCGGGTCAAGGCAGGTCTCCGCGCCGGAACAGCCAATAGCCCAGTCCGGCGGCGGCGAAGCCGAGCAGGGTCGGATAGGTGACCGCGAACGCCATGTAGCCGGCCGCGCCGAAAGTGTCGAGAATGACGTAGGCCGATGGCCCGAGCACGATCAGTTGCGGATCGAACAGCGCGAGCGCGGCGGTGCGGAATACCTGAAGGGGGTTGACCAGGGCGATACCGACCGCGACCTCGGGGCGGATCTTCTCCTGGATCATTACGCCAAGCAGGATCAGGTCGAGGAACAGCAGCAGGGTTAGCCAGACCAGGAAGGCCGCGCCCTGGGCCATGTCGGTGCTGCGCGCCACGGCCGAGATCAGCATGCCCAAGCCGAGAAAGCACGCTGCCATCGCCGCCAGCAGCGCCGTGTAATAGCCGAAGATGTTCCAGGGCACCTCGATGCCGCGCACCAGCGCAATCAGCACCGCCGCCACCATGGCAGCGAACACCGGCAGAAAAATGACCAGATAGCGGCCGACGATCTTGCCCCAGAACCAGGCCGCCAGCGACACCGGCAGCGACAGCAGGTACTCGAAAACGCCGGCTTCCCGATCGCCCGCCACGGAGCGAACGGTGGTGATCAGAACGAAAATCGGCAGGATGGCCATGGTCAGCTGGATGTAGGTGACCAGCAGCCGCGAAAGACCGATGAAACCGAGCACCCGCGATTCGGTGAGGCCGAACAGGAACAGCATGGCGACGATGCCGCCGAACACCAGCGAATAGATCAGGAACCAGCGCGCGCGCAGGGACTCGACGATATCGAGCTTGGCCGTGAGCCAGAGTTGCTTCATGCGCGTCCCTTCTTGAACTTGACCACCACGTGTTCGCGCATGGTCGCAAAATCGATCGAACCGGGCTGGGGCTGGGCGACGGCGCCGAAATTGAAACCCATGGGCGAAGTCCTGTTCACGTAGTGCGCCTTGCGTCCGTCGAGCCAGACGACATCATTGCCGCCGACAGTGACATCGGCGATCCAGAGCCGGGTGGCCGGCTCATCCATCCACGGATAATCGCGTGCCTTGTCGTTGAGCCATAGAGCGACGCAGCCCGGGTCGTCGAACTTGAATACCGTTTTCTTCGGGCCACCGCGCAACTGGCCCGCGAAGCGGCGATCGGAAATGACCATGTTGCAGACGACGCAGGTATCGCGGTCCCACTTGATCGGCTGCATGCCTTCCGGCCAGCGATCGTCCTTGCCGCAGGCGCCCAGGCTGGACAGCGCCACCGCCAGGGGTGTCGCGGCGATGCCCGACGCAAGGAAGCGACGGCGGTCCATCAGTGGCCGATTTCGGTCATCGAGATGTTGCTGATCAGCGCCACGTAGCGCGACGTCATGCCGAGGAAGCGCAGTCGGTCGGGCCCGGCCACCGTGCCCTGCCATTCCAGGCCATCGCCGATATCCGCGAAATTCCAGCTGCCGAGAGCCTTGGCGAACGCGGGTTCCGGCCGCTTGACGGAGATGCGGCAGGCCAGCAGTCCGGCAAGCGACATGTCGTCGGCGACGCGATCGTCGAGCACCACCTTGCCCATGTCGAGTTCGATGACGCGATTGACCAGCGACGACACCTCGTTGAGGCGGTGGCTCGAGATCAGCATGGTGGCGCTTTCGGCGCGCTCGGCGAGCAATTCGAAGAACATCTTGCGTGCCTCCGGATCGAGGTTGGCGGCCGGTTCATCCATCACCAGCACGCGCGCCGAGCGACCCAGCGCCATGGCGATCAGCAGCTTTTGCTTCATGCCGCCGGACAGGCGGACGAACTGACGGTCCATGACCGGCGCGCTGTCGAGGCCGAGACGGCCGGCGAGATCGATGATGCGCTTGGGATCGGTGCCGCAGACGGCGGCGGCGAAACCGATCAACTGGCCGACCGGCATCTTCAGCGGCGGCGGCAGTTGCGGCACGAAACCGATGTCACCGAGCACCGTCGTGCGTTCGCGTCGGGGTGAGCGCCCCTCGATGGTGACCGATCCGTCATGGGTGTATTCGCCGAGCAGGCAACGGATCAGCGTCGTCTTGCCGGCGCCGTTGGAGCCAATCAGGGCGACTCGTTCGCCCAGGCCGATCTCGAGGTTGATGCCATCCAGGACGCGCACGCGCTTGAAGGCCTTGGCGACGGAGTCGAAACGTATCATGGTGGGACGAATTGTAACTGTGCTGTCCGGCTATCGCCCTTGATCCAGGGCAGTTTGCCTGGCCCGGGGGCTTCAGAGGAGCTTTGACAGGCCTTTGATGTCGAACTTCAGGGAACCCGTCGGACAGGTGTCGACGCACAGGCCGCAACGTGTACAGTCGGGTCCAATCGGAACCTCGGTATCGATGGCGCGACCCTTGATCACCGTGTCGAGCACGTGCGGTACCAGGCAGACCTTGCGGCAATCGCCCTCGTGGAAGCAGTCGGAGAGGGTGTACTTGATGCGAACCGGCGACAGAATGCCGACCACGCCGTAAGTGAGGCCGATCGGGCAGGCGTAGCGACACCAGGCACGGCGGGAAAAGAAGACTTCGAACACCAGCAGCGCCAACACCCAGAGTAGCGCCACGCCCGCGCCATAGATCAATGCACGCGAAAGTATGCCGGTGGGGGAAATCGCCTCGAACACCGTGTAGCCGGTCGCCACGGCCAGCAGCGAAAAGAACAACCATGAAATGGTACGCAGGCGGCGGTCGATGGTCTGGTCGGTGACCAGCTTCTTCTTCACCAGATAAACATGCAACTTCTCGGCCCATTCCGCCAGGAGATGATATGGACATATCCACGAGCAGAAGGTGCGGCCACCCAGCAGCAGCCAGAGAATCAGCACCGTGCCGGTACCGATGATCAGGTTGTTGATGATGTGCTTGTGCGCCAGCATCACTTGCAGCGCCGAATTCAGGTCGATCAGGTGGAATCCGACGAAGCGCGAGGCGGTGAGCGCGCCCTCGAGCAGTTGGATGTCGAAGTAGAAGGAAACGACGAACAGCAGATTGGCCAGTATCAGGGTTATCCAGCGCCGGTTGCGCCACTTGTGGCTGGGGTTGGCGTGGGCGCGGGCATGCAGCTTCTCGGCGATGAAATCGCGGTTGCCTTTCTTGTAGAGGTGGATTTCCTGCGCCTTGGGGGAAATGGCGGCTGGTTTGGTCGGTTCCCGCCCGAACATGACCAGGATCTGATCGCGAAAGCGGCGCTTCATGATGTCGTTCATGATCTCCACACCTCGCGGGGAACGATTTCGATGGCGGCGGGCTCCACCGGGCAGATCATCTCGCAGACGCCGCAGCCGACACAGGGTTCATGCACAACTGGCGATTTGCGCTGGCTGCCATCGGGAGCGAACACCGTTTCGATACTGATGGCTCCCTTGATCGGGCACTCGCGCGCGCACAGGTCGCACTCGGCGACATCATAGGGATGATCTGCGATCTTGATCGGCTTCCAGCGGTCGACGCTCATGTAGCGCATGCGGCCTTCGAAGTCGGGGCCCTGTACTTGGCCCTTGAACCCCTTGCCTTGAATGGCCAGGCATGATTCGGGTCTGGTCAGGCGCGCGACACCGATCCGTTCCTTGAGGTTGAGGGTCGGTTCCGCGTCCGTTTCCTTGGCGAGCAGAATCGGTTTGGCGGCTAGCGCCGCGCCGTGACGTACGGGCAGGAATTCCGGCTTGTGGTACGTCAGTGAACCGGTGGGGCAGGCGAGAATGCATTGCACGGCGTCGCAGGAAAAATCGCAGGCTTGCTCGCGGGCGTCGATGTAGGGTGTGCCAACCCCGAAACCGTCGACCAGATCGGCGAGCTTGATCGCCTGCACCGGGCAGACCTGGACGCACTGACCGCATTTGATGCACGAGGCGAGAAAGTCCTTTTCATCGAGCGCGCCGGGGGGGCGCAGACGCTTCTTCTGGCCATAGGCGAGCGGCAGGTATCCCGAAAGTGCCGCGCCCATGACGCCACCGGTGAGCAGGATGGTCCGCAGCACACGCCGACGCGCCTGCTGCTGACGTTCCTTGGACAGCGGCGGCTTGCCGCCCGACGCGGTTTTCTTGTCGGCTTCGCTCATGATTGTGTCCTGTCAGGCTTGATGAAACGGGGCCGTTCGTCCCTGAGCTGGAGTTCCGGGGTCGAGAATGGCGCTAGCCGCTCGAGGAAATCGAGCAACTCCATCACCGGCGAGTTCTTGAAAAAACGCGCGGTCGGCATCTCGATCCAGAGTTGGTCGGCGTAGGCGTAGGACTGGTGCGGAGTGTCGCCGATGCCATCGCCATTACGGTCGAAACCCTGGTAGTTGTCCCAGTAGTTGTCGTACCATTGATTGAGGGCCTCCTTGCCACGTCCCGATTGAGCGACATCCGTCAGGTTGCCTTCGAAGACATTGTTCCGGAAATCGTTGCCACCAAGTTCGCTGGTGAAATGGACGGCGATGCCGTTGTAGGCGAAGCGGTTGTTGCGGAACTGAATGGTGGTGTTGGGCTGGAACGGCGAAAGGTCCGATCCGACGCCCACCGCGCAGTAGATGAACTCGTTGCCTTCGATGATGGCGTCGCTCGATTCCTTGAAGCCGACGGCCATGCCGGCGGCGCCGTTGGCGTGGGACACGATGTTGTGGCGCAGGTTGGTGCGCTCCGTGTACATCAGATAAATGCCAACGGTATTGTCATAGAAGCGATTGTCGATGACCTCGTTATCATTGGCGAACATGAAGTGGAGTGAGTAGCGGCTGCGACGGCCGACGTTGCCGCGGAACACATTGTTGCTGGAGTACCACGCCACCATGTCCCGGGCATCCGTGATCTGATTGTTCTCAATGCGATTGCGATAGCTGTACCAGAGGCGCAAGGCGTCGCCGCGCACGCCGAGATCATAAGGCTTCGAACTGATGCGATTGCCCCGCACGACGTTGTCGTTGGATTGCTTGAGATCGATGCCGAACAGGCAGTTGTCGATGGTCAGATCCTCGATGATGTTGCGGTTGCCGCGCACGTCCAGGCAGGAATCGTCGGTGTCGTGCGACCCGCCAGAGCCCGTCAGCCGCAATCCGCGTAGCGTGGCGCCGTCCGCTTCAAGCGAGAAGACCGTGCCGCGGTCGCCGGCGTCGATGGTGACCTGGCCGCCGCCGTCGATGGTCAGCGGCTTTTTCACGACAACGGGCCCGGAGTAGGTGCCTGGCTGCGGTTTCAGCACCGAGCCGGCGGGTGCCTTGTCGACCAGTTCCTGCAGCGGCTTGAGACCGTGAATGCGCTTGTCGCGTTCGTACAGAAGAATCACCGGCTTGGGCCTGTCAACATCCGCCCGCACACCGCCATGGCTGCTGGCGAGATTGGCGCCCTGGCCCTTCTCGGTCTCGTCATCGCCGCCGATGACGCCGCTGGAACTGACATTCAGAGCGGCCGCCGCCGTCATGGCGACGGCGAATACGGTGAGACCGGCCAGCAGATTCCTGGGCGTCACGACTTAGCTCCCTTCAGGAGCCGGGATTTTCCCGCAGTTGTTTACGGCGCAGTAGCAGCGCCAGCATCAGGCAGGCAAACACCACCAGGAGCAGACCATAGCCCCAGTAGGGGTAGGAGAAGGTTGAGAACTGCGCGACCTTGCCCTCGCCGAATACCGTCGGCATGAACGGCTTGACCGTGAAGGCGCCCCAAGGGTGAAGGTTGTGGCCGAAGAACCAGAGCCAGGCCGAGTATTCGATGACGAAGAACACCGGCAGCAAGCCAGGCACCAGAACCAGCAGTAGTTCGAAAGAGCGGAACTTCCACACGCCGATCAGCACGATAACCATCGCAACGACCAGGCCGGCAATGACGATCTGGCTGACCAGGGTGACGTTGTCGCCCCACGCCTTGATCTTGTCCGGCTCCTTGAAGAACGTCCCCGCTTCCTCGATGTATGCCTTCACATGGCTGGCGAGATGACCGAGGACAAACTGGTCCACGATCGCCCATGCGGCAACGGCGGCGAAGCCGACGGTCAGGATGGCGAGTCTAAGCTTCCTCTGGGTGACGACGAAGGCCAGCAGCATCACGGTGAAGAAGCCGAAGAAAAACTTGGCCAAGGGCTTTTCCACGGGCGCGCCGGTGGCGATGGGGAACATACCGACGTAATGGTTGATGGTGTTCATCTCGTGGACGCAATCCAAGCCTTCGGCGTCCTTGTCGAGTTTGTTCTGCTTGTCGAGAATCGGGTTGTACCGCTCCTCGCTACCTTCGAGATCCTTCTGGATGATTTCGTCGGCCATGCGGCTGCCCTTGCCGGCCGCCTTGCAGCCGTTGTAGACGCCGTCGAAATGGAAATGGATGCGAATACCGTCCGGGAAGGCATCCTTGGGGTAATTGGGCGCCGTCAGCGATACCCACCAGATCGGCGAAAAATAGGCCGCGATCATGGCGACGAGGGCGATCAGGGTCAGGCCGGTGACGGTCTTGTTGCTGGCTTGCATGGCGATTCTCTGTTCGTGAAGGGGCGCCCGTCGCCCTTGCGGGTTTCCGGGCGAATCGGGCACCGCCGAGAGGTGGGCGGCGGCGCCCGTTCCGATCAGGACCTTACTTCTTCTTGCTGCCCTTTGCCGGGCTGGCCTTGCACATTGAGCCGGGCATCGACAGGCTGGACTGGTAGGCCGAGATGGCCACGAGCTGGTCGTTGGTGTAGGGCTTGATCACCTTCACCATGTCGGGATTGGCGTTGCGGCGATGGCCATCGCGGATCTCGGTCATCTGGCGCAGCAGGTACTTGTAGTGCTGGCCGGCGATGACGGGATAGAACTTTTCCTTCACGCCTTCGCCGTTGACGCCATGACACTCCTTGCACTGCTTCTCGTAGAGTTCTTTTCCGGCGGCGATCTGTTTGGCGGCGTCAGTACCCTCGTACTTACCGTGGTCGACCGGGATACACAGGCTCTCAATATAGGCAGAGGTATCGGCCAAGTCTTGCGGATCAGTCATTTCCTTGGCGAACGGGTACATGGTCGGATTGTCGCGCAGGCCCATGCGGATGTCTGCCATCTGCTTGATTAGCACGGTGGTGTGCTGGCCAGCCAGCTGCGGGAAGGTGCCGTCGGAGCGACCAGCACCGGAAGGCAAATGGCAGGCGCCGCAGATCTCGTAGGTTTCCTTGCCTCGTTTGACGTCACCCTTCTTGGCGAGCGCGTCCTTGAGCTCGCCTTCCATCTTCGCCCACTGGTAATCCTTGGACTCGATACCGGCGGCGTGCGGGGCGGGCGGTCCGGCGAAGGCTATGGTTGGCAGAAGTGCGGCGACGGCAAGCGCCAGAGTTTTTCTCATTTCGTTGTCCTCTTCGGTTTGGGGATGGGCAAGTCTACTGTCGAGGAATATCAGCAGTCATTGATATTCCTCAACTCGAATTGCCTGTTGCCTACTTCAGCTTGCTCAGGTACTCGGCGATGGCCTTGATTTCCTCGTCGCTGACGAGGCCCATGACACCCTTCATCGCCGCCGACTGGCCATTGTTGCGTGCTCCGCTCTTGATGTCCTTCATCTGCGCTTCGGCATACGAGGCATTCTGGCCGGCAAGCTTGGGATAGGGCATGCCTTTCAGCGGCGTCTTGGCGTCCTTGCCGTGGCAGGACCAACAAGTCTTGTCCTGATACAGCTTCGCGCCGTCGAGCGCAAGGGCGGGGGTCGAGACGCCGAGGGCAGCCGCGATCAACAGCACTTTCTTCATGGTCATTCCTTTCTGGAAAGAAAACGGGGGGAGCATAGCGCTCCCCCCTTGGTACTTCCTTGAATCAGATCAAACTACTTGATTTCTACTTGATCTTCTTGGCACCGTTCTGCTCGAGATAGGTCTTGGCGCGCAAGCCGAGGTCGGCGGCCTTGACCT